>Ga0302347_1004415_pt1 | contig 11255 bp, 10 predicted proteins | sample PhyWR1_FD_202178 | JGI IMG/M metagenome (GOLD analysis project Ga0302347, IMG submission 202178) | Leaf surface microbial communities from wheat plants in UC Gill Tract Community Farm, Albany, California, United States - DLSL W.R1 (v2)... | ecosystem: Host-associated > Plants > Phyllosphere >...
GCTGGCGCTGTTTTTCATCGTACTCGGTTTTAACTGCCTTAGCAGCGGCCTGCGTGATGTACTTGATCCTCATCTGGAGCGACGATAGTCATGACTTTTTCTACTCTGTTTCATACGCTGCTGCGTAGTGCTCTGACCCTGCTGCTGGTACTGATCGTCGCCTTTTTACTCACCCGGATCGCCTATCAGGATCCGGCAGTAATGCTGGCGCCGCGAAACGCCACGCCTGAGGCTATTGCCGCGATAGCCCGGGCGTTGCATCTCAATGAGCCCTGGTATCAGCAATTACGCTATTTCCTGTTCCGTGGCCCGGAGATCCAGGGCGCGCCGGTGGGCATCCTGCACTGGCCGCCAGCGCTGGGCTATTCGTTCCGTTTTCAGACGCCCGTCACCCAGCTGATTCTGGAGAAGGTGCCGGTTACACTGTCACTCGCGTTGGGCGCGCTGATTATCTGGACGATGGTATCGCTGCTCACCGGCGTGCTGGCAGCACGCTACCGCGACGGCTTTGTCGACCGCCTGCTGGCGTTCTTCGCCTATGTAGCGCTGTCGCTACCCACCTTCCTGAGCGGAATGCTGATTATTTTCTTCCTGTTTTATCAGCTATCGCTGCATAACATAGACTGGTTTCCTGCTGGCGGCTACGTGGCGCTGCGCGATGATCCGTGGCAGTGGGCGCGACATCTGGCACTGCCGTGGCTGACGCTGGCGCTGGCGGAAACCGCTATTTTTCAGCGCGTGTTGCGCAGCAGTATGCTCGACGTGCTGCACAGAGACTATATTCGTACCGCGCGGGCAAAAGGGGTGCGCGAGTGGCGGGTATACTTCGATCACGCACTCAAGCCAGCGCTTAGCCCGGTATTGATGCTTACCGGGCTGGAGCTGGCGGCGATTATGGGCGGCGCAATTGTCACCGAGAAGATGTTTGGCCTTGATGGCGTCGGCCGGTTGGCAATTGATGCGGCACTGGACGGCGATTTTCCGGTAGTGATTGGCACCACCATTTTCGCCGCCTGCGTGTTTATTGTCTCTAACCTGTTGGCCGATCTTTTGCACCGCCTGTTTTTACGCAGTCAATGACGGTATAAGCACGCCGGTTTATCCGGCCAGAGAGGCTGCCAGCCGATAATACAGGCCGCCTGGCATGCTGTTAATGACGCTGGCAGAGCTGAAGACGTTATTGACGCTGGTGCCGATTTTATCGCTCCTGCCCGTTCAGCTACCATTCATGCCAGCAGTCATGGCTGTATTAATTAATGTGCCTGCAAATCATACCTGGTTTAACAAGTGTTTCATTTCGTTTTGTAGAATAGGGCCCAACCAAGCACTCAAGGATTTATCTTCAAATGAAAATATCAACAGTTGTTGTCACCCTTTTAGTCGGCACTTTTTTAAGCGGTTGCGCTGTGCAAAATGATAAAACGCAGTTCCACGGTGTGGGCCTGACCTATCAGTCTAATGTCAAAAAGCTGGATAACGGGGATTATTATACGGAAGTAGAGGCAGCGCCTGGTGCAGGCCGTATCCCGGGCGCGATTGGCACTGCATCAAAAAAAGCGGCTGATTTTTGCCGGGTCCAAAACAAATCAATGAGAGAAGTTAAAACGGATATTGATACGCATATGCTGTTGAATGGCGTTGCTCGCCTGACGTTTAAATGCGTTTAACTACTTCTGAGTTATATTGATTATTTAAAAACAGAGAGAGCTATTGTGCAACCCACTCTCTCTGTACAGCGTAATCTTATCTGTTTTGATTAGCTGCCGGTCTAATCTTAGGGTGAAAATAGCGATGAGTCTCTTTAACATTGTCAAACAGAAGTGATGTATCCTTTACGCCTTCTACTTTTTTCTGTTGCGGAATATAAATGCCAAATTTGCTATAGTGATTATTAGAGTTATGTGCACCAAATGAAAGATTGGTTTCAAAAACACTTTTCCCATTGACAGCTACCTGAACGTGAGGGTGTTCCCTGTTCCAGACTATTCTGACTTTAAAATTATACCAATTTTGTGGGCAATCAAGAATGGCTATTTTTTCTCTTAATACTTTGCCATTCTCTGAGTTAATGGCGATATGGATTTCGTTCTCATTTTTCAAGTGAAGAGAGACTGGCGGCCGTCCCCCACCACGGGTCTTCATATTGCCACCATTTTCTTTTACCTGGAAGAAAATCACATCATGAGCGGCATGATCTGCGTTCATCTGAAATTCATACAGAGAATCGGTGTTCATATTCAGAGTGTTTTTATGTGCAAGTTCTACTCTGTAGTCACCCTTTTCTTTGGCAAGATTAAAGCGTAATACGTTATTTCCTTTTTTTCCTTCCCATGCACCCTTTTCAAAAGAAACGGAGTTGTTGTCCATGGCCTTTTTAAATTCTTGCCGCCCTGAGACTCCTAATTGCGTATAAGCTCTGGTATTGATACTTATGTTATAGTTAGTTAATGATTTTATGTCATCCCTGAAAGCCGTTTTTATACTTTCGAGTTTTCGCCCGCGACTATGCGAGATAGGATCGTAAGAACGGTCCATGTGAGAGATTGTGACACAGTAGGTGTCAGTGTTGCGAACGCTTCTTATGTTTTGGGCAATGCTGCCAGGGGCTATTGATGTAGGTACGACATTTAGACTATTTATTGGCTGATTCAGGGATTGAGGTAAAGAATAAGTACTTAGGGCTGAGAACATTATTTTCTCCTGGTCACTATGGCGTGTAATCAGTCTGTTTCTTCGACAGCTTAACTGCAATGCATCATCATCTGATGCGATCTTATGCTTATAAAAGGAGTTAAATATTATTTTTTTTGAATATAAAATAATGTCAAATTCTGACTTTTTGATGCAAAACATCTTAGCTGGTCGTTATTCATCGGGACAATAACGTTTAGTTGCCAGTAGGTATTGATGAAGGAAAAATTCTGTTCCTGTTAACAGGACAAACATTGTGGTACTGCATAGACTCGTGAAGCATCGACAATAGATGAAAACTACCAGGCATCGGCAAAAACGTTGCCCTCCAGTGAGGGCCAGGCGTTGTATAAGATTGTAGAGCACATCTTTTTCTTTCAGAGGATCAACAGATTCTTAAGGTACTTTTAATCGCGGTACCTGGCGAGACTCAGTTAGCGCTGCTGGAGGTTGTTCAGATCGCTGAGCATACGTTTGAGACATTTAATTTTGTTTTTGTCACGAAGGGCGGCAGAAAGCTTACTTATCTGGAAAAACGTTTTTTCGCCAAAACCGTCGATAACTTTAAACCGATACTCCTGGCGGGCATTATCCCAGGCATAAACGATGTTTTTACAATGCAGTGAGTTAATGATGACCCGCGTTGTGACGAACCACGCCAGGAAAAGATTGAGTTTGTTTAGTTTAACGACATCAAGTTCGTTGTTAAGCGCCAGCTGGTACAGGGTCTGGGCGATGTTGTTATGCTCATCCTGCTCTTTAACAATAACTTGCCCTAAACCTTTATTGGTTTCAACCAGCCCTTCTATCTTCTGTATATAAAGTGCATCGGCATCATTATAGGGTTTGCATTCCTTAATATCGCGGTGAACTTCCCGCAACTTGCTTTTGTACTTTGCGATCCCGGGAATAACGATTTTAACCAGGAGTCTACGATCGTGCGGATGCTGGAAAACATAGCGATCGTTACCTTTGGCTAATAAATCATCATCGGTCAACACAAGTTCTGGCTTCATAATCGTTTTTGACTCTTAGCGGTTGAAATATAATCGCCCTGCGCTCTTAAGGCCGAGATCCTGAGCGTAAAATGACGTTAAACGGTTAGTATGCTGTGGTAAATATTAACGCAAAGTAAACGTATAGCGTAATCGCTGCAAAAAAACACAAAAACCGCTAAATAGCGGCAGGATTACAGGCAAAGAAAAACCCCCAAATCGGGGGCTTAGGGGTATGGCTTAGGCTTCTTGCCAGCCGGCGAACACTTCTTTGCTGTTTTTGTTGAGGATAACTTTGTTATCATCGACTTTTTCTACCCATGACAGCGGGATGAAGTGATGTTTGCCGCCCGATTCCGGATCGCTTTTAGACAGCTTGATGCGATCCTGATCGTCAAGATGATCAACAACACCAACATGGGTACCGCAGCTCGCTACAACCTGAGTATGGTCTTTAATTTCGCTTTTATTAATCATAAAATACCTTTCGTTGGTTGATGTTTATGTAACCCTGTAAAGCATAGACCACAAATAGAGGCATGCAGCGCCTGTTAGCATTTTGAAACAAATTGCCAATAGCGGCCGATGCGTGAACGAAGCTTCTGTGCTTTAGAGTTAATAGCAACTATATGAGCTGTGTATGCCGCAGTTTTATATACGTGAATAATAATATACAAAAAGAAATAAGAATTATGCAGGATAGCGATTATCTATCCTGCATATTTTTTAAGCGAGGGAGTTAAGCTCTGCAATTACTTCAGGTGATAGCGTAAGTTGCCCTGCGGCCATATTTTCATGAAAATGAGTGATAGAGCTGGTGCCGGGAATAAGCAGTATATTATCAGAACGCTGTAACAGAAATGCCAGCGCCAGTTGCATAGGTGTGACGCCTTCCCTTTCAGCAATTTTATTCAGCCCGGATGACTGAATCGGCGTAAAGCCGCCAAGCGGAAAAAATGGCACGTAAGCAATACCTTCGGCGGCCAATGCGTCTATCATTTCGTCATCGTGGCGATGCACGAGATTGTAATGATTCTGAACACAAACGATAGAACAGATTTTCTTCGCTTCTTCTATCTGATTCATTGTCACGTTACTTAATCCAATGTGACGAACCAGTCCTTTCTGTTGAAGTTCAGCCAGAATATTCAATGGCGCTTCAAGCGAACCTTCTGCCGGACCATGCGCACTAAACATCAGGCGCAGATTAACCACATCCAGCTGTTCAAGCCCTAAATTGGTCAGGTTACTTTCAACGGCCTGACGCAGTTCCTGAGCAGAAAAAGCCGGAAGCCAGTTCGCTTTATCATCGCGGCGTGCGCCAATTTTGGTCACAATAACCAAGTCGTCCGCATAAGGAGCCAGCGTTTCCCGAATAAGCTGATTCGTCACATGCGGGCCATAAAAATCGCTGGTATCAATATGGTTAACGCCTGCTGCCAGCGCTGCCCGCAGAACTTCACGTGCGGCATCGATATTTTTTGGCGGACCGAATACCCCAGGACCCGCCAGCTGCATGGCGCCATAGCCGATACGTTTTACCTGACGATCCCCAAGTTTGAAGCTGTCATTACGAGAAGTATGCATGAGGGTTAATCCTTATACGCTGGGTAGAAAGCTACAATCATTTTATCGTTTAAGGATAATACGGTACATTTCATCATGGGGGTATGAAAATGCGCGGGATCGCACAGGAAGAAAAACCGGGATCAAAGGACAGGTAATGCCCGCCGCGTGGCGGGCCATGATACAGCGTTTATGCAGCTGCCGTTCTCGACTGCGTTGCCAGGTATCCCGCCCACAGGCTGGCCACCCATTTAACCCCTTTCGCGGTGAAACGCGCCTGTGAAAACGTATGCTGATTCTCACCGGTTCCGGAGCGCAGCGTAAAGTAGCCGGCCTGGGCATGGTGATGATGCGGCGTCAGTACGCCGCCTGTCCGGTACATTATATTACGCTCTAACAGAAACTGACGGAATTCAGGCTCTTTGGCTCTGAGCATTTTACAGAGCTGACGAAAGCCGAGAGAGTCGTCAACATTGACGTAGCTGTCGAAGAACGCGGCTTTCGGCGCCGTCAGCGCCAGACGCTGTTCAGCAAGCTGACGCTGCTCATATTGTTCAGCCCAAGCCCGCGCGGCGGTTGCCGGATTGGTGAAATCCGGCAGGTTGTCACGCTGTTCTCGCTCCTGCCAGCAGTCCAGCGCTTCGGCAGTAAACCCCGGCGACAGGCGAGAGACGGCGAGGAGGGAATCACGCTTATTCAGAAAAAACTCCTGATACGTCTCCCCTTCTTTTTCATAAAGACTGACCGTTACGGGCTGGGAAAAGCGTTGTGCCGTCTCCAGACCATTAATAATACGTTTTACTTCACCATGCGTTATACCGGTCAGAGTCGCAATCTCGCGGCTACTCATCAGGGCAGACTGATCAAGGCTTCGTTGGCTATCAAACGTAATCATCATAGGTTCACCACTCACTAACAACACCCCTGGGGGTAGTTGAAATAGTATACAATGTACTGGTTAAATATCCAGTTCTTTTTTTGAGCGATGTTGTCTTTTATTGTTAGCTGGAAAATCTGGAGCGCCTGCCCCGTTATTGCTCAAGAAAACAGGTGCCTGGGTTGCATACAGCGCCAGTTTAACCTTTCTGTATAGCGCAGATATGCCTGCTCAAGAGCGCAAAACGCGCACAACTGAAGCTGGGAATGTCAGCAATTTCTCAGCAGGACGAACTGGACGCCGGACCAATTCGCCATGACAGTTTGGACAACGACGTTGAAGATGTTTTTCAGCACACGCTATGCAAAATGTGCACTCAAATGAACAAATAAACGCTGCCTGAGAATCCGGCGGCAAATCGATGTCGCAGCGTTCACAGTTTGGTCTCAGTTCCAGCATAGTGCGCTCCACCTGCTCAGGTAAGTTGATAGTTTTTATCCGGCACGCTTATCGCCGGGATATCAGTTTCATCGTTCATTTGTAATAAATCAATTTCAATAGCATTACAGATTGCATCCAGCGGGAGATCGTTATTTTCAAGCCCAAAAGGATCTTCAAGTTCTTCGGCCAGTGAATCCAGTGAAATAAAAGTATATGAAATCAGTACTGATATGAACGGCGTCATATAGTGTAAATCAACCGCCAGCGCGAAAGGCAGCAAAATACAAAAGATATAAACCGTACGGTGTAAAATAAGCGTGTAGGCAAATGGAATGGGCGTATTAGCAATACGCTCACACCCTGCCAGCACGACTGACATATCGTTCAGGCAGTTATTCAGACTATGAAAAAGGATATCTGAAAGTTCGCCGCGCTGACGGCGTACGGCCAGCCACTCTCCCATCAGTAGTAGAATGCGGTTAGCCTGGGAACGTGACGCCAGTACGTCGGCCAGATGTTGCGAAGGCAGCAAAGGTTTTAATGTTTGCTCCTGCGGCAAGCGACGAAGTGTCATACGCAGCGAGTGGGCAAATGCAATTTGTAAACGCACAAATTCGCCAGTGTGGCTCTCATCAGGCAAGGTGTTTTTTACTTCCCGAAACAGCGATCGCGAGGCGATCATCAATTGCCCCCAGAGTTGGCGAGCCTCAACAAAGCGGGAGTAGCTGGCATTATTGCGAAAGCCCAGAAAAATTGCGATGGCCACGCCCAGAATGCTGAATGGTGCGACGGTAAGCCTGATGCCCAGTGAGGTATACCAGGGAAGTATCAGGATGACGATAACCGACAGCAGGAAGTTGAGCAGCAGTCGCGAGATGACTTTAGAAAGCACTGAGCCATGCCAGACAAAAATCAGCGCCAGCCAGTGTTGTTGCGGTCTCAGGATCATTTTAATGTTATTAGCAGGTGAATCATCCGGGAATTAAACGTGATTGTCATCACACTTTCAACCCGCCAGTACCCCCTTTTTTTGCTGATTGACCTTTCAAAGCACGTGCTAACGTTTTTCTATTTTATATGGGCTATTTGTATGTTGTAACTAATATAACCGAATATAAACCCGGCTTGCGCCGGGTCAATCGGATTAACAAAGCGGTTTTACTGCTTCACGCATCCCGTTCGTTAAAATAGCGTCTAAATCATGCGTTACCTGCTCAACCAGACCGGGAACCTGGGTCAAATCCTGCTCCCAGTGATCGCGATGGCTAAGCACCGTTCGCACAACATCAGAGGTGGTAATTTCGCGATCGTGATGCTTAGCCCACAGCTGCTGGTATGTCTCAAGCCAGTGCGCATCGTCCTGTACCGGATAGGTTTCACCGTTGCGCTCTGCCCGATAAAAAGCGATAAGGGCCGCCAGCGCGAAGGTCAGACGTGACGGTAACGTGCCGTTGGCCTTTTGCCCTGCCAGCAGCTGCGGTAAAATACGCGTCCGGTATTTGGTCATGCCGTTCAGCGCAATCGATAGCAGTTGATGCTTAATATAGGGGTTACGGAAACGCCCCGTTACTGCACTGGCGAAGGATTCCAGCTCGTCACGCGGCAGATCGAGAACCGGGATAATCTCTTCGTAGATAGCTTTCTCAACAAAAGTACAAATTTGCCGATCGTTCATCGCCTCGCCTACGGTGTCCAGCCCGGCCTGCCAGGCAACAGGAACCAGCGCGGTATGCGCGCCATTGAGAATGGCCACTTTACGTTCTTTGTACGGTTTAATATCGTCAACGATTAAGACGTTAAGCGGATATTTATCGAGACGCAGTTCTGCTGCCAGCGATTTAGGTCCCTGAATCACAAACAGATAAAAGTGCTCTGCGGTATCCAGAAAACCGTCTTTATAGCCCAGCTCGGTTTCAAGTTGAGCCACTTCATCACGCGGGTAGCCCGTCACGATACGGTCAACCAGCGTCGAACAGAAGGTGTTCGCCTCGTTGAGCCAGGTGGTGAATTCTGCCGGTAGCGCCCACTCCTGCGCATAGCGCAAGACCAGCTCCTGCAAAGCGTCACCGTTGTAGTCAATCAGCTCACAAGGAATGATCACCCAGCCTTTATCTACCGCACCGCCAAAATGGCTAAAGCGTTCAAAAAGCAGGCGCGTCAGTTTAGCCGGATAGCTAACGGCAGGCGCATCATCAAATTTGTCGCCTGCATGGTAGCTAATTCCTGCCTCCGTGGTGTTTGAAAACACAAAACGCATATCCGGGTTATGTGCAAGCTTAAGGAACTCATCATAGTGCGTATAAACGCTGATTTCGCGATTAACTGAACGAATCAAACGAGCATCACTTACCGCTTCGCCCTGCTCATTCAGACCACGAATGATCGTAGTATACAAACCATCCTGAGTGCTCAGTGACGGTGGGAAGTCACTCTTAATCGGCCGAACAATAACCACACCCGCATTAAGGTCGGTGTTTTCGTTCAGCAGATCAATCTGCCAGTCGATAAAGGCGCGCAGAAAGTTGCCTTCACCAAACTGAATAATACGCTCAGGATAGTTTGCACCGGGGAAATCACGACGGTTCAGCGTTTTCACAATAGGGTCCTTTTTGATTAATCATACAACTCAGCAGAATTGGTCCAATAACTTAACAGACTTTTAAACCAATAAAACCCCGTTTTGATCAAATCGTGACGCTATAGCAAAAAAATCACATCTGTTTGTAATACACGCTGCTGACTGTTGACGTCCCGCTGTCCGGAAACTGGCAGAAGTTGCATAAGGTAGAGGTAAGGTGAAATGGGATGGCGCTTATCAGCACGATCGAGCTATAGCACCATGATCTTTAGGCGTTGAGGGCCATCTATCTACTGAAATACCTTAAAAATAGTGCATTGCTCGCTCTAAAAGTGACAAATTCATCAAGAGGATATATTAAGCTTTCGCATTAATTTATTTCTTGCGTCTTCAAAACTAAAAGAATCTATTTTCCCCATGTCCTCTTCCCATAACGGATTCATTTTAATGCAGTACCCCAATTTTTTTGCCTCGTATATGAGCTCTTTTAGCTCGTCATTATTGTTAATAATACACAGTTTATCAAACTGGCCAATTTTTATTGGCAGTGCGAAAGTTGCGGGATAGTTAGATGGTAGATCCGTCGCGGGGCTTGACGAATCCATATTGTGATGCACTACCCTCTCACCGTCACCAACCAACGCAGTATTAATGACATCTATCAAAATTCGGGTGCGTTCTGATGCATTACCAATATCAACACTTTCTCTTGCATAGAAACTACTGGGGTTAGAATAGACTTGCATTAATTCATGATTTGCAGAAAGTTTATTGTGATACGAACTTATTCGATCGTGAAATATTTTATGCGATACATCGGGAACAGGTAAATTATCCTTTGAGCCAAAATCGCTAGTATGGGGAGCAATGATAAGCAAATCGTAATCAGCAGTGAATGCCTTAGCATTTATTTCCGGTGCTAACACAAGAATTGGCATACTCTCGTTTAATATGAGGTAAGTTTCCTCATCAGCACCTGATATCTTTTTTGCTTCAAAGAAGTAATGTTTCCCGCCGGGTGCCAGAGTTTTAAAAGTACAAATCCCAGTAGCGTCTTCAAGAGAAAGGTCATCAATAACGCCTTGTTGCAATAGCGTATTCAGTCTTCCTTTGCTTAAAGTCAATTCGACAGCAACTGCATGTTTTTCCGTTATACACTGTTTAACTTGCTGGTTGAACTTTTCCAGACGTTCAGCAGAAGCAGCTTCCAGCTTGCTAAACCGTTGTTCCTCACAGATAAATCCAGCCTGAGGCCCCCAGGATGCACTTTTACCTTTAATATGAAACCCTTTTGTAGGGTGTCCTGATTCGATTAATTCAGTAGCTAAATTATCAACGGGGCGGAAAGATATAATGCAGTTGATTTCATTAGCCAGACGCTGGAGCGGTAATAAATGCTCAGGCACTAAGCCGGTATGATCCTTAATGGAATCAGCCAGCATTTGCATCTGATTATCGGCACTAATTTCATCATTGTTCTTAACAAATTCTTTACTGTACTGACAGGGAAGTACTGTTGAATTGTTGTATCCGATTTTCATATTAAATACTCATGAATACGTTTTAGGGTTCAGGTTCAGGCCGGGCAAGAGAAAATCTCGATCGAACTGTGTACAAACAGTAACATTAATTACGCTCAATTGATAAGGTTAGTAACTATTACCAACCTTACCATTAAATAATGTTTGTTCACTAAGTATTAATTTAAAGACTACTGCTTTACTGATGCGTTGCTCGTAACAGGCATTAAACACGTTTAAGCGTTTAAGCGTTTATGCGTCAGGGCGTGAGGCTGAGGCTGAGGAAGGGTATGGTCATTTGATGAGGTAATAACGGCATTGAACAGGGACATGCTTTCACCTGAAAACGGCTATATCAAGTGATCTAAACATGTCCCTCTTTCAAGCAATATTGTGATGTTATCGCTTATTTTTAGGATCTTTATTTTTCATGGTATACATCTTTTGATCGGCGGCCTGTAGCCACTCTTCAAGTGTTGAGCCATCCTGATTAAACTCGGTCACGCCCCAGGAAAATGCCAGCTTCCAGGGCTTGCCGGAACGTTCATTAAACGCTTCCGCTTCTTCCGCCAGGTGCTGCATCGCTA
>Ga0302347_1004419_pt1 | contig 11245 bp, 7 predicted proteins | sample PhyWR1_FD_202178 | JGI IMG/M metagenome (GOLD analysis project Ga0302347, IMG submission 202178) | Leaf surface microbial communities from wheat plants in UC Gill Tract Community Farm, Albany, California, United States - DLSL W.R1 (v2)... | ecosystem: Host-associated > Plants > Phyllosphere >...
GTATAATACATCTTTTGGTTTCCAGCATAAAAACTTCAAAGCTATTAGAGAAGATGTCAATAATATTTATCTAAATGAAGAAGAAATAAAGGAAATCATTGATTTGGATTTAAGCGGTCAGTCCAATTTAGAGCAAGTAAGAGATTTGTTTATTTTCGGATGCTATACAGGAATGCGTTACAGCGATTTTAGTCAGGTAAAACCCGAACATATTCAGGGAGAGATTATTAGAATCAAAACCCAAAAGACTGATGAATGGGTATCGATTCCGCTTCTTCCCGCTGTAAAAAATATTATGGAAAAATATAAAAATCGACCAAATAGCCTTCCCAAATCTTGTGCTAATCAAACAATGAACAGGCATATTAAAGAAATCGGAGAGTTGGCAAAAATCAATGATTCTGAGTTGAAAATACGCAATAAAGGAAAAGAACGAGTAGAAACATTATTTAATAAATACGAGTTGATTTGTACCCATACCGCAAGACGTTCATTTGCTACGAATATGTTCAAAAGAGGTATTCCTGCAAGGGTAATTATGAAGATTACAGGACACAGAACGGAGAAAGCTTTTAGCAGTTATATTAAAATCACGCAAGATGAAAATGCAGAGTTGATGCTGAAATTTTTGAGAGAATCGGCTTAATTTCACTGCACAGGACAAATGAAATCATAGATCGAATTGAGAAAACCTGCCGAAAAGCAGGTTTTTCCTTTTTCAGTTTTTTTCAGTGTCTTTTTATTGAAGAGGAAGGCACTCAAAGAAATTTGGATGTATCTGCTTACCCAAACTTGTAAGCATTACAGTTAGAAAAAAATACGACATAACCTCCTGTTAAATATTGGTTTGCAAACATCTTTGATTACTTAACAATGCGAAGTCCCCAAATATTTCTAAATATGACAACAAAAGTTGGTTGTAATTCTAAATATTTAAAAATTTTGATGATAAATGAACTAAGAAATCCCTTGTAGTAAATGTTTTAATGATGTTTTACAAAGCCAATTGTAAAAACTGAGACAGAATCCCAATAGGAAATTTTCGAATGGAGAACAATCTTGAAAATCGTTCACACAATAATTGTTATAAATATTTACTGATTCAAAAGGATTAAAAAGAATTATTATCGATGTAGATAATTACTATTTAAAGCTATGTAATCAGCGTTTTAATTTCAAAGGACGGAGATTTTAAGTTATAACAGATCAGCTGACTGATGAAATTTTCTTTTAAAAAAAAAGAAGTCAGGCGATTTATCGCCTGCGGTCGATCCCGGTTTCTGTTTTTAATTGAAATCTTTAATTAAAGTCTTTAAATAAGTATTTAATTATACGGGCAAAATTGGTGATATTGAAGTGCAGGATTGATGATAATGAAATGCAAGTTTGGTTGAATTGAAATGCAAATTAGGTGATATTGAAGTGCAAAATTAGGTGAATTGAAATGCAAAATTGGTGTTGAAAATCGTACTGTTACCCTTTGAAAAAGCAGTCCGAGAGGACATTTACAAAGAGTAGTCAGATGTAATCGCTTGAATACAACACCATAATTGAGTGGTACGAAATAAAAAAGGATATCAAAAGCAGTCGAGGACTTTGCAGTCGGTAGTAGGATGTAAAAGCTGGGAGATAAAGGAAGGAAGTCGTAGAGGAGGAATTAAATTAGAAAAAGTAGTAGTAAATAATCGAAAAGCAGTACAATGAAAAAGATCATAGGTAAAAATTTAGATATTTCAGAATTTGAAGAAGAATTAGAAACTTTAAAAAGACCATTAGCGATAGAGATTCCTTTTGAAATATTATCCAATAAAGAATTATCGCTCAACGAAAAACTGATATTGGGACTGGATTTTTCATTTGGAAAGAAATTAGGATTTAACATAATGAGTAATTTAGAAATCGGAAAGCTGTTGAAAATGCATCCGAATATCGTTGGAAATTGCAGGATAAATTTGTTAAAAAAGCAATATTTGATTAAAGATGGAAGAAAATATTTTCTGACTGAACACTATAAAACTGCTCAGAAATCTACAATAAGCGATGTTGAAAAATCTGAAAATAAAGACCAGAGAAACATCAAACTTCCCTTTGAAATTTACGCTGATAATCGACTGAAAACAGGTGAAAAACTATTGTGGGGAGAATATAACTCAATCAGTAAAGGGGAAATAGTTTACTTTGCCAAACGGGAATACACTGCCAAAAGGTTAAACGTCAGTATAGAAAGCATTAGCAACTGGACAAAATTTTTATTTGAAAAAGAATTGCTAAGAGAATATCATCTCGTTACTGGCTATTGCACGCATCAAAGAAAAATAATCACGTGTCGTTTTGATAGGGAATAAGTTGAAATTGATAGTGTAGTTTTAACATAATAGAACATTTTATAAATCACTTTTGGTATCAAATACCTCAATTGAAATGAACCTCGATTTTTGAATGGAGAATAATGTTCAAATTGAGCTTTCATCAATCTAGAGAATATAATATTTAAACTATTATTGGGATTAGAAACATAAAAATGTTGCTTCAAACTATTAAAATTAATAGCTTTACAGCAGTAAAAAGACAAAATAGAATATAAGATTAGAAATTAGATTATAACATATTGCATTTAGCAAACTAACCTGTAACCAGAAAGTCGAAAATTCACATCCACAGGGCGAGTTTAGCAAATGCTCAAGTCAAACGGCTTGGGCTATGCTTTACTTTGTGGATAGGGCTTCGACTCCCTTGGTTACGAGTAAAGATTATAGTTCCAAGCCTATTTTGTTTTTTGTAGCAATTACGGGTTTCAGTAAAAAATATTGAAAAATGAATTATAACATTACCGTAAACTTTAAGACTATGAAAAACTCAACAATATTATCCGCACTTTTCTTTACAATATTATTATCCTGTAATAAACAAACTGATAATAACAATCAAACACATCAAGATTATCTTAATCCAGATGGAACTGAAAAATTCTTAGTTCCTGAGAATCGCTTTAGTAATTTTATTGTTCTGAGCACTTCTTTAAGAAATGAGACCAAGCCAACTTCTGTTGTTTATGCTTTTAAGGGGACTTTAAAAAATAACACAAAGAATATCTATAAAACGTCTTCAATACGAGGAGAATTGATACTCGTTCTTGAGAATGGTAATCAGCTAAGTTGTAATCAGATTAGTACAACAGCCAAATTATTAGGATCTGGTGCAATATCAAAATATAAATACAATTGGAAACCTAATGAGGATTGGGTCATTGATGAACTAAAATCCTGTGAATTTTCAACTGAATATTTTGGTTATCCAGTAAAAGAGGTTTTTACTCAATATTATATTAAAGTTAAAGACCAGATTAACAATACTTCTGAGGAGATTCTGGTTTCCCAGAGAGATGTAACAGAAAGATGGTTGCACGCAAAAGAAAAAGCAAAGAATAACAATTCAGATTGCGAAGATAATATATTCAGTATTTCAAAATTTATTGAAGCAAAATAAAAAACTAATCATAAATAGCTCAAATGAATTCATTTTTAAAAATAATCGGATTAACTATAAGCATTGTTGGATGTGTAGCAACCACAATGGTTTGGATTAATGTTCCTATAGTAGGAGAAGTAAAAGGAATAAGTAATCCTACTGGAATTATTGCTTTAGGAGGTTTTATATTTTGTGTAATATTATACTGCATTTCTCTGATGTCAGAAGAACGAGGTATTTATTGGTTCTTACTGATACTATCAGTAATACCACTTATATCAGGGTTTTACTATTATCAGAATATTCAGGAAGTCGTTCAGCAGCTAACAACATTAAGTAAAATTTCGGTTTTTGGAATATCTGCCGGAGATTATTATGATGCATCAAAAGTTATAGAATGGAAAAATGGATTTCAGATTACAATATTATCAGGTGGAATCAATTTGTTTGTTGCGTTTGTTCTACTAGTAACTGACGACACTAAAGAAACTTCTAAAACAATTAATAGAACATCTATTTCAAATCAGTATCAGACACCTTTGAAATTGGAACAAAAATCTGTAAGTAATTTTGATAATGAACCATACATCCAAAAACTTAAAGAATTGTTTGAACTTTATAATACAGGAGTAATCCCCAATGATATTTACGAAGACGAAAAGCAAAAAATTATTCAGCAACAAAAAGCACATAAAATAAAATTTGAAAATCAGGCTAAAGAAGAATTCTCAAAACAAAAGTCTGATACATCAACTATTATAACAGAAGAGAATCCAAAATACAAAGACAGACCGTCATATATATCCCGACCAATTCCTCAAAAGAAAACAATTGACTCAAATCTTGTTTTTGTAATTGTAGCTTGCTTGTTGTTAATAGGTTTTGCAGTGTACTCTATAACTTCTAATGAAAATAAATCTCAAAGGAATGAATTATCTCAAGTTAGTAATGATTCCATTGGATTGGCTAATAATGAAAAAAGTATATCAATTGAATCTGATTCAAAGAAACCAAAATTTGGATACGATAAAAATGTTGAAACTTCATTGAACCAATTAAAGAAATTTGATAATAAATATGCTTATGAAGTTAAATTATTAAGCAATCCAATTTTGAAGAAACGATTAATAAATCTAATCGGTAAAAAAAGGTACAATTATATGAAAAAAACTTGGGCTGTTGAAGGTGGAATTAGTATTGAAAATGATATTTTAGAAGCTGGCGGATGTGAAGCTCACAATTGTAATATGACCAATTTTGAAATTGTAGCTGATTTGAACAACGATAAATTGTATGTTGGATATATGGTAGAAGGAAAAATAGAAAAATTTGGAGAAACTACTGATTTCCCTGAGGTGTTACTAGAATGGGAGCAGGATAATATTAAAAGTCAGAATGAAGTGTTTTCAAATTAATTAGTATTTGTTTTCATAGTATTTATTGAAAGTCCTCTACATAATAAGAGGGCTTTTTAGTTAAATCGGATAAAAACAATTATATATTGTAGTATTCCTTTAGAATATTTTGAATGCTATATGTCTTTCAAAATTCGTAGTTTTGTTTGATTACTAATAAACGAAACTAAATGACAAACTTAGATAAGCTGTATGATTCTATTGAAAATTTAAAAGAACTAGGATTACCTTTAAATAAGGAAACTTTGGATGCCGTTAATACTTTAGAAGAAGATTTAATTAAGAATGAAATAATTCCTCGTTTAGCTGATAACATAGAACCAATAATTACCAAAATAAGACGCCCAATTGTATTAGTAGTTGATTATATTCCTAATGAAGACTTAAATGTACGCCTTACACGTAAAAAAGTTATTACAGATGAAGGAGAAACTAAGCAATATCCTCTTTCTACAAAGGAAAGTTTAGGAAGTAAAACAGATAGGAAAATTCTTTCATCTCCTAAATCTCGAAAAACGCGATTATCCGTGATATATCCAGATGGGACAAAAATAGAAAGAAAATATGCTTACGAAACTTTTTTAGAAGTCATTGAAAAAGCTGGTGTTGAGAAAGTCGAAAAGTTAAAAATGAGATGGGTAGGTTTACCTTTAGTTTCAAAATTAAAAGATGATTTTTACAATCAACATGAAGTATCTGGGGGCTGGTTGATTGTGACCCACACTGCAACTAATCAAAAAAGAACACAATTAGAAGAGATTTCTAAAAGGCTGAATTTAGGGTTGAAAGTTGAAGTAGTGTAGAATTTAAGACCATTTTGAAATAACTATATGAACGATTAAAAAATCAATGCTAAATCAAACTATAAAAAATAAAATTAATAGCCTTTGGGATATGTTTTGGGCAGCTGGAACAGCTAATCCTTTAACGGCTTTAGAACAAATTTCTTATCTGCTATTTATGCGTAGAGCAGAAGATGTAGGCTTAGTTAGCGAAGATTTATACAAATGGTCTTTCTACACCCAATATCCTGATATTGATTTACCTAAAACAATGTCTCAAGTTTTTGAATATCTAAAAACAATTAATAACGTACACGAACCTTTCACTAAAGCGATGGAAGGTGCTAAGTTCGAAATTACCAAACCTTCATTATTAAAAGCTGCAGTAGATGTTATTAATGAAATATATACAGAGGCAGAAAAGGAAAGAAAAGAAGGGCAGTTATTTCAAGATACATTAGGGGATTTTTACGAACTTATTTTATCACAGACGGGAGAAGCAGGCAAGAATGGACAATTTAGGACTCCTAGGCATATCATTCACTTTATGTGCGAATTACTAAAGCCAACTCTTAAGGATAAAATATGCGACGTTACATGTGGTACCTCAGGGTTTCTTGTAGGTGCATATCAATATATCGTGACGCAAAACTCAAGTAAAGAGAAAGCACAAATTGACACAGATGGTTTTAATGTAAAAACTTTGGGAAGTGATATAAAGCCCAATTCTAAAGAAGCCAAAAAACTAACCACACAAACTTTTTACGGTTACGATATTGACACCACAATGATTCGTTTGGGAATGATGAATCTCATCATGCACAATATCAAAGAACCTCATATTAAATATATTGATTCTCTCTCTCAACAATTTGATGAAGAGGAAAAAGGTGTTCAATACACAAAAATCCTCGCTAACCCGCCATTTACAGGCAGAATTGATAGTTTAGATACTAGCTTAACATTAGATAGAGTTTACCCTCCTAAATATGATAAAGAAGGCAACAGACAAAAACAAAATATACAATCTGAACTTTTATTTTTAGAGCGCATTATACAACTTTTGGCTACCAATGGAAAGGCAGCAGTAGTAGTTCCTGAGGGTGTTTTATTTGGAGGAAACAATGCCTATAAAACCCTTAGAGAAATATTATTAAAAGACTGTATCGTCGATGCCGTTATTTCTTTGCCGAGTGGCACTTTTAAACCTTATACAGGAGTAAAAACATCTATTTTAGTATTTACTAAAAAAGGATTCAAAAGAAAAATTTTTGCAACAAAAGATGTTTGGTTTTGTGAATTGGAAACAGACGGTTATAGCTTAGATGATAACCGTAAAAAATTGAATGACAACCCGCTACCCAGAGCAGTTGATGCGTTTGATAATAAAACCAATGATAAGAAAAAAGAAGAACGTATAAAGCATTTTTGGGTACCATTAAATGAAATAGAGAAAAACGATTTTGACCTTAGTTTTAATCGTTATAAAGATTTTGATTACGAAGAGCAGCAATATGATCCACCACAAGAGATACTAAAGGCTATTATTGCTTTAGAAGATGATATAAGAAATGACTTGCAGGAACTTAAAGATTTGATTGGATAATGATTTTAGGTGACTATGTTAAAATTACAACGGGAAAGCTAAATGCTAATGCTCAAGAAGAAAATGGAATATATCCATTTTTTACTTGTGCAAGGGCAATATCAAGAATAAATTCATATGCATTTGATGGAGAATATGTTCTAGTAGCTGGAAATGGAGAGTTAAATGTGAAACATTATAGTGGTCAATTTAATGCATATCAAAGAACTTATGTTTTAAAGACAAATGACAGTTCGATTTTATCCAATAAATTCCTATACTATTTTTTAGATAATCATCTTGAAATTTTAAGAAAAAATGCAATAGGGGGTGTTATTAAGTATATTAAGCTGGAACATCTTACAAAAATTATTATTGATATCCCTACACTTGAGGAGCAAAACCGCATAGTAACTATTTTAGATAAAATAGAAGCAATTGCTTATAAACGAAGAAATAATATATCAAAATTAAGTACTTTGATCAAATCTTTATTTTATAGAAAATTTGATACTTATATACGGAATGTTAGAGGTTACACGGATTTTAAAAATGTAATTCCAGAAATTGATACAGGATGGAGTCCTGTTTGTCATAATTACGCAAGGCTTACAAATGATAAGGTAGCCGTTTTAAAACAAAGTGCTATTTCAAAAAGATTTTTTGATAGTTCAGAAAATAAAGAGCTTCCTTCAGACAAAGAAATAAAGAAACAATGTTTTGTAGCTAAAGATGATTTGTTATTTTCCAGAAAAAACACTCTCGATTTTGTTGGAGCATCAGCATATATTTTTGATGAAGTGGAAAACTTATTGATGCCTGATACAGTGTTTAATTTAAGATATTCTAAAAAAAAGTTATCAGGAATATATTTGTACTATTTATTTAATGATATTAATTATCGTAAAAATATTAGAGAATTAGCAACTGGAGCATTGGTTTCAATGTCCAATATTTCGAAACAAAAACTTTTCGAGTTAAAATTACCTGTTCCTGATTTAGAATTACAATTGCAATTTGAAAAAGAGACTAGATTAGTTTATGAAAAATTAAATATTCAGTACAAATCATTAGATAACATTGAACTTCTCTTAAAAAGTCTTACTCAAAGAATTTTTAGCGGACAAAGTCAAATAGACATAGATACAGAGTTAGAAGCTATTATTAATACTATAAATCTTGAGTTGCCTGATGAGGAAAACAGTATAGATGATTTAATAAAAGATATGGCTTATCGCCAAAAACTAATAGATAAGTTATCTACACAAAGATTCACTGATATTCATCAATATGACAAAGCTAAATACATAGCTTTCAGATTGTTGAAAGAGAATGAAGATAAATTATCTCAAGAACTTGATAGTACAAGAAAAAAGATAATATTAACCTAATGAAACTCTTATCTTTAAAAATAGGACAAATGGAAAAAAGCTTTCGAAGTCTCTACTCAGGCTTTGAAATAAATTTTCATTCTTTGTCAGATACTGAGGGGATGGAAGAATTTCGTCCATTTTGTTTTGCCGGGTTAAATGGCAGTGGAAAATCCAACGTATTAGAAGCATTAGCTAATATATTTTATCATTTAGAAATATGTGTAGCCCGTTATCTACCTGATAGCATTAGGGATAAGAAAAATTTTAAAAGAGAAGTTTGTAGTCCTAATGCATTTACATTGGAGTATTTGATTGGACAGCACAATGGAAGTGCTTATATTTTAGAAAATTTCGACAAAGTAACTATTTCGAAAAAAGTTGGGGAAGAACCAATAATGGAAATTAGAAAATATCCTTTTGATCAGAAAAAGGGGCAGAATATTTCATTGATACCTGATTTGAAATTTGATATTGAAACACCTGGTAAAGCCTATTTACCAGATCATATTATAGGCTATTCTTCTGGAGAAAATGAAATATTGAGTTTACCGTTTATTAAAGCACGTTTGGTGCATTTAGATGAGTTTAAACAATATACTAAAAATGACATAGCACACTACGATGAACCCGAAAATGGATTAATATATATTGATAATGCAATGAGTCAGGCAGTTCTGCTTTCGTGCTTATTGCTTGAGAAAAAAGAAGCGTTGAAACCACTAAACACAGAAATAGGAATAGAATGTTTGGAGAGCTTTCGAATGCATATCAACCTTAAAAATTTTAAATATCAAATTAAGAAAGACAATAGTACAACCACAGAAGAGAAACCTGTATTGACTATTTTAGAAAATCATCAATTAGACAAATTTAAGCGCTGTGCTACCTCTTGGTTTATCAATGATGAACGATTGGTGCTAGATTTTTATGTAGGAAAAGATGGCGAAAAAGGCTACAATCCTACTAAAGAAGCATTTAAAACTCATTTTGGAAACTCTTCTCTAAATTTATTTCAAGCATTTCGGTTATTGTATGAGTTAAACAATCATTTTTTAGACGATAGTACAAAAGAAGAAGTATATCGTTCACAAGGCTATTATACTGATGGTAAAATACCAACTGGCGGCCCTAATGATGATGTTTTTCATTTCCTTGATTTTATGATTATTAAGAAAATGAAAAGCTCAGGCGAAGAAAAATCATTATTACTTAGGAATTTTTCAGATGGGGAACATCAGTTATTACATACAATGGGCATTTGCCTATTATTAAAGGCAAAAAGAGCTATATTGCTATTAGATGAACCTGAAACACACTTTAATCCATCTTGGAGAGCCAAATTTATCAAAATGCTAAATGAAAGTGTTACTGCTGGAAATCAAGAAAATTATGAAAACGGTATTTTTAATGTACATTATTTAAAAGACATCATTCTAACTTCACATTCTCCATTTGTTATATCAGACTGCTTACCCAATAATGTTATTTTCTTTGATAAAGATGGGCGAACACAACATTTGAAAGCCAAAAAAGCTTCTGAAATGGGTATCAATACATATGGAGCTAGTGTTGATTTTATTTTAGAAAAAATGTTCCGCTTTGATCAATCAATTGGAGATAAAAGTTTATCTGAACTGGAACTTGATTATGCTAAAATCAAAACTAAAGAAGATATTCTATCAGCAAAAGATATTATTAGCAGATTGGGAGAATCAATAGAGAAAGATTTGGTATTGGCTAAGCTCAATCAACTCAATAGAAATTTGAATAATGATAATTCTAATTGATGCTTAGATTATATAAACCCATAACTGATGATATTTTTAAACTTCAAGAATACTTGGAGTATTTGGTTTCTGCAATTTGGTGTGGGGAGCAAAAAGAAGAATGCGACAAATATTTGGATGTTAATCTAAAGCCTCTTTTTGACAAATACGAGTGGTTTAGAAATGAAATTAAAACCATTTATGAAGAGTGTAAAAATCTCAGTGTAGATGATAAGAAAAAGATTATTGATACTTTCAAAGCTCTTAAAAATATTAGTGAGGTTTGTGAGGGTAACATTATTCCATTAAAGATAAAGCAATTACCTATTGTGGTAGAAGAATTGATAAAGCCCTTTTTCGTAAAGTGTTATGAAAGTTTATTAGAAAGATCACTAGTGCCAGGAGATAAACTTCAATATTATAATTCCATAATTAAGGAAAATAAATACAAGTTTTGTCCTTGTTGTGGTTATGTATCTTTTGAAAGTGCAGAAAGCAATTATAGAGAAGCATACGACCATTATCTGCCAAAAGCTGAATATCCTTTTGCGAGTGTTAATTTTTTCAATTTAGTTCCCTTATGTTATAAATGTAATTCTGATAGAAAAAGCACCAAAAATCCTGTTAATGGTCGAAAGGCATATTATCCGTTTAGTTTAAATCCTGAAACGCATATAGTAGATATTCAAGTTAAATTCTCACATATTAAAGTAAAAGACTATGACAATTTTGAGAAGAAGGAATTGCAAATAGAGTTATTAGGTGATGATGAAAAATGCAATACTTGGGATGATGTTTTTGATATTAAGGAGAGGTATTTTGATGAGGTAAAAAGTTTTTCAAAAAACCTTTTAAA
>Ga0302347_1004420_pt1 | contig 11243 bp, 9 predicted proteins | sample PhyWR1_FD_202178 | JGI IMG/M metagenome (GOLD analysis project Ga0302347, IMG submission 202178) | Leaf surface microbial communities from wheat plants in UC Gill Tract Community Farm, Albany, California, United States - DLSL W.R1 (v2)... | ecosystem: Host-associated > Plants > Phyllosphere >...
ATCGGCGCGCTTAGGGATCGCATCAGGGCTTGCAGGTGCTGCCGCAAGATTTGCAGCGCCTGTGAGATCGAGCGCCGCCCGCGCGGCGCTTCGCGGGTGAACCCGCTCCCACATTTGTTGCAACGTACCAAACCTGTCAGGCCATGGTTGCCAGCCTTGTCGGGCCGACGCGATTTCATGGCTGGCGCATCTGCCGCCACGCTCGCCTTGAGTCATGCACCAAGGCGGGAAACGCCGCTTTTACAGGCATGGCCACGTTGCAACAAATGTGGGAGCGGGTTTACCCGCGAAGCGCCGCGCGGGCGGCGCTCGATCTCACAGGCGCTGCACATGGCGCGGCAGGCTACTGTCAGCCCTGATGCAACCTTAGCGAAGCGCTTTCACATCACCTGCACTGACAGCATCCCCTTGGTTCCCCCAGCTACTCCGAATGAAATTCACCACTTCAGCAACCTCCTGGTCACTCAGCCGCCATCCAAACGCCGGCATGGTGAAGTTCGACGGCGCGGTGTGCGTCGCCGGTATCGTGCCGCCTGCCAGCACCACATGAATCAGCGACGTGGCATCCGCCGTCTGCACCACCGGGTTGCCAGCCAGGGCCGGGAACACCCGGGTATAGCCCTGGCCATCAGTGCGGTGGCAAGCCGCGCAGTTGTCGATATACACCGCCGCGCCCGGCTTGCTGTCGTCCCCTTGCCATAGCGCCTGCGCCACCTGCTTGTCATACACATGCGGCTTGTCGTCAGGGTTGCTCGGCGGCAATGTCTTCAGGTAACGGGCGATGGCTGTCAGGTCGGCATCCGTCATGTGCTGCATGCTGTGCTCGACCACGTCGCTCATGCCGCCAAACACCGCGCTGCGGTCGCTGCGCCCGGTCTTCAGAAACTGCACCAGCTGCGCTTCGCTCCAGCTGCCCAAGCCGTCCTTGTGGTCACCACGCAGGTTCTTCGCAATCCAGCCCTCCAGCGGCGCGCTGCCAGCCAGGAACTGCGCGCCATCCTCTGCACTGAGTGCTTTCTCCTGCATGGTCAGCGCGCGCGGCGTATGGCAGGCGCCACAGTGCCCCAGGCCTTCGACCAGGTACGCACCCCGGCTCACCACCGGGTCGGCTGCCGCCGATGCCTGCCACGGCCTGGCCTCTGGTGCAAACATCCCGCGCCAGATCGCCAGCGGCCAGCGCATGCTCAACGGCCACGGGATATCCGTGGCCTTGTTCGCCTGTTCGACCGGCTCCACGCCCCTCATGAAATAGGCGTACAGCGCCTGCATATCCTGCTCGCCGACCCGCGCGTACGAGGGGTATGGCATTGCCGGATACAGCGTGCTGCCGTCCTTGCCGATGCCCCTGCGCACGGCCTGGTCGAAGTCTTCGAAGCTGTACTGGCCAATGCCGCTGGCCGACGGGGTGATGTTGGTCGAGTACACCGTACCGATGGGAGTTTCCATCGGCAGCCCGCCGGCGAACGGCTTGCCGCCCTTGGCGGTATGGCAGGCCACACAGTCGCCGGCACGCGCCAGGTACTCGCCCTGACGCACCAGGGCGTCTTCATTGGCGGTGGCCTGTGCCGTTGCACTGGCGCCCAGCAGCAGGGTTGCGATCAACAGTGTCTTCATGTTCATCGCTCCTCAAGCCTGGACCAGCGGGCCGGGGTTTTTCAGGTACTGCTCACGAATGGCGCGGGCTGACCAGTAGGTCAGCGCGGCCACCAGCCCGGTCGGGTTGTAGCCCAGGCCCTGCGGAAACGCCGATGCCCCTGGCACGAAAACGTTATGCACATCCCAGCTTTGCAGGTAACGGTTCAGCGCGCTGGTCTTCGGATCGGTGCCCATGATCGCCCCGCCGTTGAGGTGGGTGGTCTGGTAGCTGGCGGTGTTGAAGTGGTCCTTGACCTGCTTGCCCAGCACGGCAATGGCTTTGGGGTTCATTGCCTGGGCGATCTTGCTCAGCTTGTCGACCATGAACTGGTTCATCCTGATGTCGTTTTCCTGCCAGTCGAAGGTCATGCGCAGCAGTGGCTGGCCGTAGGCGTCGCGGTAGGTCGGGTCGAGGTCCAGGTAATTGCCACGGTACGACTGGTGAGCGCCGTGGGCGTCCATCGAGACCTGGTGGGTGTAGTAATCGGCCGTGGCCTTTTTCCAGGCGCTGCCCCAGGCTGGTGTACCGGGCGGGTTGGCGGTGCCGGCAATCGGCCGGCTGCCGGCCTGGTTCACCCACATCGGCGAGCCACCGACGAAGCCGTGGGGGCCGTGGTCGAAGTTGTCGGCGTTGAAGTCATCGATGGCGATGCCGTTGCCACCGGCGCCGATGAAGTTGTTGGTGTAGGTGTCCTTGTCAAAGAACGCCTTGACCGTACCCATGTTCTGGTAGGCGAAGTTACGGCCGACCACGCCTTCGTTCTGCACCGGGTCATAAGGCTTGCCAATGCCGGACAGCAACATCAGGCGCACGTTGTTGAACTGGAACGCGGCCAGGATCACCAGCTCTGCCGGCTGTTCCACTTCGCGCCCCTGGGCATCGATGTAGGTCACGCCGGTAGCCTTGCGCTTGCTGTCGTCCAGGTTTACCCGCAGCACGTGGGCGTCAGGCCGCAGCTCGAAGTTGGGCACCTGGCGCAACGCGGGCAGAATGTTCACGTTGGGCGAAGCCTTGGAGTACATGTAGCACACGTAACCGCTGCAGAAGCCACAGAAGTTGCAGGGGCCCATCTGCGCCCCGTAGGGGTTGGTATACGGGCCTGAGGTGTTGGCCGACGGCAGGTTGTAGGGCTTGTAGCCCAGGCTGCTGGCGGCCTTTTCGAACAGCCTGGCCGACACTACGTTCTTCTGTGCAGGCAGCGGGAACGCGCTGGAACGGTCCGGCGCATAAGGGTTGCCGCCCTTCCCTTCACCGACCACCTGGCCCTTGACCGTCCAGGCCTGGCCGGAGGTGCCGAAGACCTTTTCGGCAAAGTCGAAATACGGCTCCAGCTCTTCATAGCTGACGCCAAAGTCCTGGATAGTCATGTCTTCGGGGATGAACTTGCGGCCGTAGCGCTCTTCGTAGTGGCTGCGCATGCGCAGCTCGACCGGGTCGACCCGAAAGTGCACACCCGACCAGTGCAGGCCCGCGCCGCCTACGCCTTTACCTGGCAGGAAGGCGCCGAGCTGGCGATTGGGCAGCGCCACGTCATGCGCGCCGTGGCGGATGGTGACGGTTTCTTTCGACACATCGACAAACAGCTTCTTGCGCACGCTGTAGGTCAGCTCGTCGATCACCTGCGGGTAGCTGCCTTGCGGGTACGTGTCCTGCATCGGCCCGCGTTCCAGGGCCACCACGTGCAGGCCAGCTTCGGTGAGTTCCTTGGCCATGATGGCGCCGGCCCAGCCGAAACCAACGATCACCGCATCCACTTTTTTCAACACAGTCGCCATGCCTCAGGCCCTCTCACCACGAATCGAAACAGCCGGGAACGGGTACGGTTCATTGCGCTCGACCCAGTCCATGAAATCGGCGCGGGCACCCGGGAAGCCGATCTGGGTCCAGCCGACCATGCCCTTGTTGCCACCGTGGATCGGGTCGCAGAAAAACCCTTCACGGGTGTTCTGCACCAGCAAGCTGAAAAACACCTTGGCCGGGACAGTGTCGAAAAGCAGCTCTCCAGCCTCGACTTTGCTGAGAATACGGTCGCGGGTAGCGCTATCTTGCGCAGCAAAAACCTGACCGCCATTGGCCTTGCACCAGCCATCCACGGCGGCGATGCCCAGGCGGTAGATCTGCTGGGGGCTGAGTTGCAACTGGTAGCCCATCTCGGGGGCAGCATCGGCGTTGAACGGGCCGTGCATGTACCACTGCGCGCCCGTCGCATAGGGGGTGTTCATCTGCCGGTCGATGAATTCGGCGGCGCCGGCTTCGAGCGCGCCGGGGCCCAGTTCGTCCGCCGGGATGATGCGCGACACCGCGGCCTGCACAAAGGCCCATTCTTCAGCGCTGAAGAAGGTCGGCTGGTAATGGCCCGCCGGTGGAGCGGCAGGCACTTTGGGCTCGGGCTGCGGGGCGGCAAGCAGTTGGCTGGCACCTGCCCCTAGCCCGGTACTGGCCACGGTAACGACCGGGATCAGGGTCAGGGTCTTGCGCAGGAAATCCCTGCGCGGGTTGTCCGGGGCATGCTCAGGCATTGGAATCCTCATCGGCTGTGGCGGCCTTGACAGGCGCCATCTGTTTTTCAATGTGGGTGTTGACCTTGATAGGCCATCAAGAAGACAGCCGAATAATCTAACGCGTTCAGAAATGTTTTGAAACCGGTTTCATGCTTGACATGTTGGCAAATGAACGTTCAGGGAAGCTGTCGGGCCAAGGTTTTTTCACATGCAGCTCACTGTGTATCAACATCCCGCTGCCTCCAGTGCCCCCGCTCTCGTATCCAGCGAGCAGACTGGAGTGGCAACATGCAGCATGGCGTTCTCGGGAATTCCACCGTTTCACGGCTTGTGCAGGCTGCCACCGGACTGCACCTGTCTCAGAACCCTAACGTATACCCCACAATCACCCGGTTCTCGTCCGCCGCATCGGCAAAGTTCGAACGCATGCTCGCATTGCGCCAGCGCAGCGACACATTTCTGAGCAGACCTGACTGCACCACATAGGTGATATCCGTGGTCCGCTCCCACTCCCGGCCTTCGCCACCGCGGGCCGCCAGCGCCCTGCCCTTGGCGCTGGCAATGCGCTGTGGGTCGACCTGGTCACCCGTCACATAGCGCACGTTGAAAGTGAGCCCCGGGATGCCTAGCGCCGCGAAGTTGTAGTCGTAACGCACCATCCACGCCCGCTCGTTGGCCAGCGCGAACGTGCTGACCTGCTGCTCGCTGAACAGGTAGGTATCGGTCCCCCCGACGTAGGCATACGCCGTATCGCCACGGCCTTTCTGATAACCCCCACTCAACGTGTGCCCGCGGACGCTGTAGCCGAAGTTGGTGCTGAGGGTCTGGTTGTCGACCTCACCCAGCAGCGCCCGGCCCTGATCGCGCGCATCGAACCATCGCCATTCGGTGAAAACCTCGCCAGGCCCCAGGCCGGTCTTGAACCGCAATCCGGCGAAATCACGGTGGAACAGATCTTCAAGTTCACTGGTATGCACGCTCAGGGTCAGATTCGCCAGGGGTTGATAATCGACCCCGGCGTAGTACAGCCGATCACTGGTAACGGTTGCCGAATAGGCGCCCTGCTGTGCCATTGCAGTCAGGTCCTCATAGTCAGTGGAGTCGCGAAGCTTGGTGCCATCCACCTGCAGAAAGGTGAATGTGAACCGGTCCAGGTCCTTGCTCACCAGTTGCGCACCGTTGAACCACTGGGGAAACAATCGGCTGTTATTGGACGCCAGTAACGGCAACTGCGGGCTCAGGCCGCCGACCTTCAGCTCGGTATGCGCCAACCGGGCTTTGAAAGTGGCGACGGCTTTGGCGTATTCGTCTGCAGCGCGCCTGTCACTGCCCCTGGGCAGCAATCCGGTGCCGCTACGGTCGGGCGACGAATCCAGCTTTACCCCGAGCATGCCCGCTGCATCCAGGCCGAAGCCGACCACGCCTTCGGTGTAACCCGACTGCAAGCGCAGCATCAAGCCCTGGGCCCATTCACCACGCCGGGATTGCGCGGCGCTGTCGCCGTGAAAGTCGCGGTCGAAATAGAAGTTGCGCAGTTCCAGGCTGCCGCTGCCGTCCCCCATGAACGCAGCGTGGACGGTTTGGCAGGTGCAGCAAAGCGCCGCGAGCATCAGCGATGCCCGCCGGGAAATAACGATCATGGGATGTGCCTTTTTCTTGTTGTTGTTCGAAGACTCAGCGCCACTCAGCTTCTGGGGTTGCGCACGTAGCGCATCACCACCAGGCAGGCGATCAGGATCAGCGGCGCGATCGACAGCATGCCCATGTAGGTGCTGCCGGTAAGGTCATTGATCTTGCCCACCATCACCGGCGCGACAATGCCGCTCAGTTGCCCGACCGAGTTGATTGCCGCAGTGCCGGTGGCAATCGCCAGCCCCGAGAAGGTCGACTGCGGAATGGTCCAGAAGATCGGGATGGCGATGAACGTGCCAGCAGTAGCCAGCACCAGTGCGGCCATCATCGCCACGGACGAACCGGAAAACAGGCATGCCAGCAGATAACCCGCTGCCGCTGCCAGCAGGCAGTACACCAGGTAGCGCTTGCGCTCGCCGGTGCGGTCGGAGCGGCGGGTGAGCAGCACCATGCCGACGCAGGCTACTGCGTAGGGCAGTGCCGACAGCACGCCAACCCAGAGCATGTCCTGCACACCCGAAGACTTGATCAGGTGCGGCATCCAGAAATTCAGCCCATAGGAGGCGGTTTTGACCACGTAGTAGATGAACGCCATGATCGCCACCTCACGGGTCAGCAACACCCGCCACAGCGAGCCGAGAATCGGCTTTGCAGTGCGTTTGTCCTCGGCCAGATTCTGTACCAGCAGGTCCTTTTCTTCGCGGCTCAGCCACTTCGCCGATTCGATATCACGGTCCAGCTTCCACAGCACCAGTACGCCCAGCACCACGCACGGCAGGCCGGACATCAGGAACAACCAGTGCCAGCCGGCCAGGCCCAGCACGCCGTCCATGGTGCCCAGCAGGAAGCCCGCTGCAGGCCCACCGACAGCCCCGGCCAACGGCACCGCCAGGAACCACAGGCCATTCATTTTTGCCAGGTGTTTGCGGGGAAACCAGCACGCCAGGTAGAACAGGATCGCCGGGCCGAATCCGGCCTCCATCACGCCGATCAGAAACCGCAGGAAGTACAGCGTGTACTGGGTATAGGCGAACACCAGCGCAGCCGTGGCCAAGCCCCACGACACCATGATCCGGCAGATCCACGCCGGTGCTCCGTAGCGCTTCAGGCCAAAGCTGCTGGGCACTTCGAACAGCACGTAGCCGACGAAGAACATGCTCGCGGCCAGGCCGTAGGCGGCATCGCTCAAGCCCAGTTCCTGCTGCATCTGAGCCTTGGCGAAACTGATGTTGATGCGGTCGAAGTACGAGAACAGGAAGCAGATGATGGCCAGCGGCATGATGCGCCAGGCCACGCGGCGGTACAGCAGCAATTCGTCGATGTGGCTGTCGTTGCGCTCACGCGCGAGTTCGCCGGTCATGGCAACCATGGTGGATCTCCATTGTTGTAATTATTGGAGAGCAGCAGCACCTCCGGGGGCGCCGCCTGCAGGGTTTTCAGCGGATTCGGACCAGCTTCTCCTTGAACGCCTGGCCTTTGCCGACATACTCGGCGGCATTGCGCTGCATGCTGGCGATGGCTTCTGGCGTCAGCTCGCGCACCACTTTGGCCGGCGCCCCGAGGATCAGTGAATTGTCAGGGAACACCTTGCCCTCGGTGACGATAGCGCCGGCACCGACCAGGCAGTTGTTACCGATGACCGCGCCATTGAGCACCACCGCCTGAATGCCGATCAGCGCGCCGTCACCGATAGTGCAGCCATGCAGCATGGCCTGGTGCCCGATAGTCACGCCGCGCCCGACGGTGAGCGCAAAGCCAGGGTCGGCATGCAGCACCGCACCTTCCTGTACGTTGCTGTGCTGGCCGATATGGATGGGTTCATTGTCCCCGCGCAGCACGGCCTGCGGCCATACACTGACGCCTTGTTCGAGCGTAACGTCGCCGATCACCGTGGCATCTTCGGCAACGAAGGTTTCCGGGTGAAGGTTGGGCGTGCGGGTGTCGTATTGATAGATCGCCATTTCAACTCGTCCTCAGGCTGCGTCGTCGGTTTTCAGTACGCCCGCCGCGCAAAGCTCGGCAATGTGCGCATCGCTGTAGCCCAGCTCACGCATCACCTTGCGTGTATGCTCGCCAATCCGTGCAATCGCCCGGCGTGGCTGCAGGCGCTGGCCGTCCAGCGACAGTGGCAGCAACGGCATCGGTGTGTGGCTGCCGTCTTCGAGCTGAAGCTCGGCCATGCCGCCACTCTGCTGCAGGTGCGGGTCATCGAACAGTTCTTCAGGCCGGCGAATCGGCGCGAAGGGAATGCCGTTGGCTTCCAGTTGCAGCGCCAGTTGCCCTGCGTCGAGTAGCGTGAACACTTCGGCCAGGTGCGCCAGCAGACGTGGCCGCTGCAACACGCGGTCGTTGTTGCTGGCCAGCGTCGGGTCATCGAGCAAAGCTGCCTGCCCCAGTACCTGGCACAACGCCCGCCACTGCCCTTCACCGGTAGCCGCCACGAACATCTGCTCGCCGCCGGCGAAGGTGAACACGTCATAGATGGCCCAGGCACTGATGCGGTTGGGCATCGGCGCTGCCGCCTCGCCGGTGACCACGTACTGCTGCATGTGCTGGGCTGCCAGCAGTACGCAGTTCTCGTACAGGGCGCTTTGCACTTCGCGGCCACTGCCGGTGGTGTGGCGCTCATTGAGCGCCGCCAGCACGCCAATGGCCCCGAACATGCCGCCCATGATGTCGTTGACCGAGCTGCCCGCACGCAACGGGCGGCCCACTGGCCCGGTCATGTAAGCCAGGCCCGCCATCATCTGCACCACCTCGTCCAGCGCCAGGCGGTTGTCGTAGGGCCCGCTGAGGAAGCCCTTGTGCGATGCATAGACCAGCCGGGGGTTGCGCTGACGCAGCGCGGGGTAGCCGAACCCCAGCTTGTGCATCCGGCCGGGCTTGAAGTTTTCGATGAACACGTCGGCGGTGTCGATCAGCTGCAGGACCGCCTCGCGGCCCTCAGGGGTTTCGACATCGACGGCGATGCACTGCTTGTTGCGGTTGAAGGTACGAAAAAAACCCGCCCCCGCACCCAGCAAGCGGCGCGTGCCGTCACCGCGCACCGGTTCGATCTTGATCACTTCGGCACCCAGGTCACCGAGAATCATGCCGCAGGTCGGGCCCATGACCATGTGTGAAATTTCGACGACACGGATGCCGTCCAAGGGAAGTCTGGACATCGTGGTGCTCCTCGTTCAGGCAGGTCAGGCGTGCTGTTCGGTGTGCGGCGAAGGGTGGGCAAAGCCAAGCGGCAAACCGGCGCGGGCAATACACCCGTAGAGAGGCTCGCCCGGCAGCGCTTCAGTCAGTACCTGGCGCGAAGCGATCAGCGCAGGCAGGTCGATGCCAGTGTCGTAGCCCATGCTTTGCAGCATGAACACCAGGTCCTCGGTAACGGTGTTGCCGGATGCGCCCGGGGCGAACGGGCAGCCACCCAGCCCGGCCAGCGAGGCATCCAGCTCGCCGATACCCTGCTGCACCGCCACCAGGCTGTTGGCGAGGGCCAGGCCGCGGGTATCGTGGAAGTGCGCCGCCTTCAGCCGCTCGCCGGCAATTGCCCGCACCGCCTGCAGTACGGTTGCCACCTGGCCGGGGTTGGCGTAGCCGGTGGTGTCGCCCAGGGAGACCAGGTCACAACCCGCCTCGATGACCTGGCGGGTCAGCGCGCAGAGGTCGGCCAAGGGCACTTCACCCTGGCGGGTGCAACCAAAGGCTACCGACATGCCAGCCACTAGCTGCACATCGTGCAGGCCCATTTCGGAACGCAGTTGGCACATGCGGCCCAGTTCTTCGACCATTTCCATGGGTGTGCGGCGCACATTGGCCAGGCTGTGGGCCATGCTCACCGACACCGGGGCAACGATGCGCTGCGCACCCGATTCCAATGCGTCCCTGGCGCCACGCAGGTTCGGCGCCAGCACAGTGACTTGCAGATCGGGGTATGTGAGGGCGTGGGCCACCACTTCGCGCGCGTCGGCCATTTGCGGCAGCAGGCGTGCCGGCACGAACGAGGCGACTTCCATATGGCGCACGCCGGCAGCGTAGGCGGCGTCGATCCAGCGGCGTTTGGCAGCGGTCGGCATAATCGTTTGCAAGCTCTGCAAGCCATCACGCAGGCCGACTTCGTTGATTGTTATTGTTGTCATCACGGTCTCTCTGTCTGAAGCGTTGCGCCAGACTAAAAGCTGGGTGCCAAGCAGAAAAGACGTGTTTCACGGGCTGATCCATCGCCAGCCACGATGGATCAGCCAGGCGCCTGCCAGGCCGGTGCGCGCAGCAGCAAGTGGTCAAGCAGGCGCCGCGCCGACAGGGACAATGCGTGCCGGTCGCGCATGCAGATGACGAACTCGCCCAGCGCCCAGTCGTCGGTCAGCGGAATCACCTTCAGGTCGAACAACGTCGCATACCGGCCCACAGCCTCTTGCGGGAATACGGCCAGGCCCAGGCCGAATTGCACCAGGCGGTATGCCGCGTCGAACGACGATACGTAGGAGCGGAAACGCAGCTCCCCACCGGCCTGTTCGGCCCTTTTGCGCATGAAGGTGTTCAGGGTGGCGAAGGTCGACAGGCCCAAGTGCTCGTACGCCAGTGTTTCTTCGAAGGCAAGCTGCTGGCGAGTAGCCAAGGGGTGGTCCGCACCGACCACCACGGCCAGGTGATCTTGCCGGTAGGGCACGAACTCCAGGTCGCCGGTTGCCATGGATTTGCGACATATGCCCAGGTCTGCGTTGCCTTCGGCCACGCCTCGTACCACGTCGGGGCTGAAACGTTCTTCGATGTCGGCCTGGATCAGCGGGTTTTCCAGCATGAACGCCGACAGTTCCTCGGGCAGGAACTCCATGATCGACGACACATTGGCCAGCACCCGCACATGACCACGCGCACCTTCGGCGTATTCGCTCAGCTCGCTGTCCAGGCGTTCCATGGCGCGGGTCATTTCCCGCGCATGGCGCAACAGGGCCAGGCCTGCCGGGGTCGGCTCGACACCGCGCTTGCTGCGAGTGAGCAAGGCGGTGCCGAAGCGCGCCTCGATGTCCGAGATGCGTTTGCTGACCGCAGACGGCGCCATGAACGCACGCTCGCCGGCGCGGGCGATGGTGCCCGCCTCGCAGACGATGATGAACAGGTTCAGGGACAGGGGGTCGAGGGGTTGCATTGCTGGGCTCGGGTCGGGGATGGAAGCGCAGACTGTATCAGGGCCTGACCCTCAGATCTCCCGGTGATGGGCCCGGCCCCCCTGCCCCCAATCCCCAACCTTGGGGCAACCGGACCCACTGCCAAAAGCTCGAAGATGGCCCTGTAAAAAAACCGGACGCCTTGCCCCACAAGGCCTGCAACGCATTTTTCAAGTGTTGGCACAGCTATTGCCGATCTCCTCCCAGACGCCCCAAGTCCATGGGCCCGTTTGCAGGAGGAATTGACTCATGCACCGACCGATACCCCACCCGCTGGCAGTGGCGATTTTCGCCGGCATGCTCCAGCTCCCGGCG
>Ga0302347_1004421_pt1 | contig 11242 bp, 9 predicted proteins | sample PhyWR1_FD_202178 | JGI IMG/M metagenome (GOLD analysis project Ga0302347, IMG submission 202178) | Leaf surface microbial communities from wheat plants in UC Gill Tract Community Farm, Albany, California, United States - DLSL W.R1 (v2)... | ecosystem: Host-associated > Plants > Phyllosphere >...
TACAAGATGCAACGGATCTTCCCCGTTCCGTTCACGACCAAATTGCCGCTGGGCGGCTGTTGCTCACCGATTGGCCGCGAAACGGCAATGTCAGAAATGTTCACGCAAACCCCTGTCCCTGGCTACAAGGACTTTGGTTATGCCGTTTTCCGAAAACGCGATTGCTGTGCCGGTGTCGTAACGCCTGCCACGCTCAAATAGGCTGATCCATGCGTGTACTGAAAACAATTTCCGTGGCAACTGCCTGGCTTCTCGCCACAACCTCATTTGCACAATCGCTGCAGATGCCAAGTGGTGATGCGATCAATCTGCAAAAGAAACAAATCAGCGATTCGATGAAGGCGATGGATGGAAGAACCATACCAGCGCCCACGAGCCGATCCATTGAGGCGGCAACTCAAGGCAAGTCGTATGGAGCAACGGCAGACGCGGCCAACGAGATCAAAGGCGACTTCAAATCGGTATCCAAAGCTACCCGTGAGCAATTTGAACAACTGGCCCGCACCAGAGTTCCAATGCAAAGCACCAGGGCTAGAAAAGGGCAGAGCGACCTGATGATTTTCGTTTCGTTTTCGATGCCGCCTGAAATGCTAATGAGCTATGTTCGGCAGGCCAAGCGCTTCGGTGGCGTGTTGATGATGCGGGGCTTCGTCAATGACAAAATGAGCGCGACTAAAGCCGCTATCGAGCGCTTGAACCAAGAAGGCGTTGAGTGGCAGATCAGCCCTGAACCGTTCAAGAAATTCAAAATTGACAAGGTTCCGTCCATTGTTCTGGCAAGCGCTGACGATGCCGAGTCCGTGACGGTTGAGGGCTGCGCGACCCCCGATGCGTTCAGTATGGTTTCCGGCGACATTCAGGTTTTTGATGCCCTGGACAAAATGCGCCTTCGTTCGCAGCCAAAAATTGCCGTGCTGGCAAGATCACTGCTTTTGGCAGATCGGGCAAGCGGCAATCAAGGTGGTTTGGTGCGCTGAATCTTGTTAGTTTTGATAGGCCAACACAGCTTTTGCATGAAAAACTAAATATTTCCTGCCGTTGAATAGCTTTCCAAGATTTTCTCGCAGGAGAATTGTTAGCGTTATTTGATGTTGCCTAAGCGACTGTACAAGTTTCAGACTTGTATGATTGCGTCAGACCATAACACTCAGGAAAGCATGTGCTTAATCGTATTCTCGTCCTCTTGGCTCTGACACTATGTGGCGCAGCTTGTCATGCTCAATCGCAGTTGCCATTCGCCCAGTTACTTTGGAAAGGGCAGGCAGTCCCTTTTTACGGCAATGCCCAAACTCAAAGGCAAGAACAAATTCTTGAAGCTGTTCGACGCTCAAACTTGGCAGAGCGAATGGCATCAGTTGTAAATAGCTCAGTTCGTTTACACCACAATTTAGGCGTTGGATTTGCATCTTGTGGAAATCCAAATGCATTTTTTGATCGCTCAAAATCTGTAATTGTTTTTTGCTTAGAAATGGTTGATTTGATCGTTGATCTTGCTAAAAATGACGAAGAAATAGCGATGAAATTAGACAGGAATGAATTTACAAAAACAATTGACGGAGCCATATGGGGAATATTTTTTCATGAATTGGGACATGCTGTTATTGGTGTAAATAATGTTCCCATCACAGGCAGGGAAGAAGATGTTGCAGATCAATTCGCTGTTTTTTATTCAGTAAATTTTATTGAATCACAAAATATTCCAGTGGTTTTGCCCACTATTTGGCTCTTTAGATTGATGGAGAGAAAATCAGACATTACATCTGTAAATCAAGATCAGTTGAAGCGCTTGATGTCTGATGAGCACAGTCTTGATATGCAACGAATATTTAATTTGGCATGTTGGGCTTATGGTGCCAATTCAGCCAGAGGTGCCAGGGCAGCTAATTTTGTGAAACTTCCCAAAGAACGAGGGGCTAGATGCCCCAATGAATGGGCCACTATTGATTACGGTATACGCAGTAGATTTAAAAAATACTTTAAGGCTGAACGTTAAAAATTGCCCGAGATAAATTGGCAATTTTTCATCTTTATATAAATATAAAAGAAAAACCCCATCAAAATAAATTGATGGGGTTCAGGGGTTGCTCAAGTGGCAGAGAAAAACTAATCTTTCAACGCATTTTCAAGTGCAGTAATGCCAAGTCGTTGTGCGACTTGCTTTGCAGCAGTCAATAACTCGCTTTGATCATCGAGGTTCCAGCGAAAAAGGAAGGTCATTTGCATGACCGGCTTTACGGCTTTTGCCTGGAGTTCGACAGCAGCTTGAGACTTTGAGTTACCAGAATACGATTGAAGGCGCTGGGCCATTGCAATCGTTTCGCGTGGTGACAAGGGTGCTTTCAAAACACCCGTTGCATAACTCTTACGAGCCATATCTGCCAATTCAGCCAAAAAGTGACCGATGGACGCCTGGATTTTTGGAGCTTTTGCTTCAATCATCTTTTGTTCATCGGCAGGCGACATGTATTCAATTCGGATGCCCAAATTAAAACGTGCCAGAAGTGCAATGTTGCTGACCTGGGTGCCCCGGTAAGAGGATTTACCAGAGCCGTCAATCGCATTGCCTGTGGCACCGATACGAAAATCACGATGCGCCTTCACACACTCGCCAGTTTCAGGAATGGTGTACGCAGTTGCTTGCAAAATAGTGTTTAAACCGCCTGCAACTTCGGGCTTGAGAAAGTTCATTTCGTCAAGCAAGAAGATTCCGCCAACTCGCATTGCTGCAATCAAAGGACCGTCAGCCCATCCAGTCGAGCCATTGGCTTGAAGTGTGACACGGCCTACAAGCTCCTGAAACTCCAAGCCGCCGTGACAGCCGAGGCTGAACACAGGCCAATTCAAACGAGCAGCCACCTGTTCAATCAGGGTAGTCTTGCCCGTGCCAGTTTCACCCTGGAGCAAAACATTTTTTTCATCACCCATCATCCAGAATTGAAGAACCTTGAGATGTTCCTTGCGGAAGACATAAGCAGGATCAACGTCTGGTACATACATTGAATGCGAAGTGCCAGCCTTGATCGGAAAGCGAGCTGCTTCACGAACTTCTACTGGAAATTTTGGAAAACCGAAAAGAGTGTCCGCGTAGCCGAATGTAGGCGTTGGTGCTGTTGCCATTTATTTTCCTTGGTGGTGTTTGACGAAATGTCAAAACTGAACTGGATATGTCCAAGGAAAAAAAAGAGTAAGAGCCAGGCAAATTCTGCTGTAGCAAGCTGTAAAACAGGCCAGGTGCGATTTATATTGGCTGACTAAGGAAGTGGGCACACTGCATGAAAAAGAAGGCGCACGGCCTGTTGTGGCGGCATGCCTGCACCACTTGAGCAAAGAAAAACCCCATCAAATGAATGATGGGGTTCGGGGTGGGTCAATTACCAAATGGGTGAAACCATCGGCTTGTCAGCATCATCAGGAACAGCCATAGCCATCGAGCTTACAGACATGGCGTTTTGGGTCGCTTTGTAGGCTTCCCAAACGGCATTGGCTTCTGCACTTTCTTTGACGGTGGTGACCGTCGAAGGTTTACCTCTGAAGGTTTCCTTCAAGCTGGACAACTCTTCAGGTGTGACGCCAGCTTTTTCGGCCAGAGCTTTGATCAAAGCGTCGTTGTCTACACGACCTGAGTTCTCGGACACGATCACCATTGCACCGCCAGCAGTCGTAGTCTTTCCGTTGGCAATCTTCTTAAGGATGTTTTTGGCATCCTCAAGCTGCTCGCCAATTTGCTTTGCACGGCGATTGATGACAACGTAGGTGTTCGATGCAGTTTCAAACTCTGTTCCAGCAAGAGGGATTTGAGTCAGGACCGCAAGCCTAAGCTGTTCTGCCGCAGTTTTCAGTTGGGCTTGCCGCGCAGGATCAGGCTTGACCGTAATCGGTTTGGCTTCTCCATATTCAGGCATGTAGGAAAAGTAGTCGATTTCAGTAAGTTGCCCATCGCTTGCCAGCAATTGCCACTGAATCTGGTCGAAATACATTTCTGGCACTTCGCCTCGGAGTGCAAAATCATGTGTCGTTTTTGAGATGGGACATTTGATTTCGACACCCCGAGTTCGGAAAGTGTCCACACCGTCCAACGATGCGGCGATCCACGGTTCAGTCGATGACTGAACGCAGATCGCTTCATAGTCTTCGCCTACCAACTTCATGTAAGCAGCACGGGCAAATGGTTCTGTGCGTTGGCCGTGAAGCATGGCAGGGTTGACGGCCTGCCTGGGACGGCGACCTAACATTTCCTGCCACAGCTCATGGGGCGTGGAGAACGTCGAATGCCCTCCACAAACAGAACCCGCCGTAGCAGTAATGCGCGGGCCATCGTCCAGGTCAACACCTTTGCGCCATTCAAGCCACTCTTGCGATCCCTGTTCCAGAGCAATTTCTTTCATACCTGACTCCTGTGGATAATAAAAATTTCAACGAAAAGTTGAAACTCCACTGGATATGTGCGTTTTTTAAAAACACTTTTTTGAGTCACGCAAAGAAAAACCCCATCAAAAAATGATGGGGTTTCGGGGTTGATCAAAAATGATTTAGATAAAAATATCTATCTAAATTAGCGTTGACTGTCAAAAAGGGCAGTCATAGTCATCATCGGGGTACGAATGATGTGCAGGTTGAGCAGCCTGGGTAGGAGCTTTAACAGGCCGAGTAGCAGGCGCAGGCGCAGGCGCATCATTCATATCAAACGGATCACGCGACTGAGATTTCGGAGCGTGTGAAGTAGCAGGTGCAGTTTCTGAACGGAATTCAGAAATAGCAATCGACAAATACTGACCAGCCTTGTCGCCTGTTTTGATCCAGGCGGCAAGAGCGACCTTCACATCATCGTTAACAGTGACAGAGCCACGGAAGTCAGGAGATTTAGCACCTTCTTTTTTTTCATTCTTAAAAAGCGCACCTTGGAAATACTCGCGTTTTTCGGCACCAGACAAAGACAGAACCAACCGGATATAACCTTTGCCAGCTTTTGACTTGGCACGGATGCCGCGCAGGTCATAAGCTTTTTCTTTGTCATAAGCGCTGTACTGCGCCGTGACTTTTTGTTCGCGGGACAGTGAAAACTGGATTTCGGCATTTTCATTCGTGAACAGGTTAATGTTCTTGATAGCCAAGATTTTCGATTTGCTCATTATTTAACTCCTTGTACGGTACGAGAGCGAGCGGCCCAAGTCTCCGTTTTGTTTAGGCAAAATGCCGATGGCGAACAAAATGTTCAAAACCACTGTGGAAATGTCAGTGCGAAATAAAGTCTGAAACTCATACGTCGGCAATGTATTATAATCATTGCAACGAATACAATCTATGAACCCAAAAGAATTTCTTAGCCATACGCTTGTGATTGCCGAAAAGCCCTCGATGGCGAGAGACATCGCCGCAGCTCTAGCCCAAATGACCGGGCAGAGAGTGACGCGCAATGATGTTTGCGACCTGTGCATGCAGGTCGGCTCTATTTCTGTGATCGGCGCCCAGGGTCATCTGTTTTCTCTTGCTTCAGCCGAACAGTACGGTTCGCAATTTGCTTTTCCGTGGCGTGTCGAGCCGCTGCCGGTATTGCCGGATGTGTTTGAGATTGAACCGAACTTTGTCAAAAAGCTGGACAAGGTTGTCAACAACGATCTGACAAAAAGCATCAGGAAGCGCCTGAGTCAAATCGAAACGCTGATCAAAAGTGCCTCGCGTGTCGTCCATGCTGGCGACCCTGACCGGGAAGGGCAATTGATCATTGATGACATCCTGCGAAATTTTGGATTCAACGGGCCGGTGGCGCGGCTATGGCTGCATGCACAAACCCGTGACGGCATCGAGGACGCATGGGCGAAGATGAAGGACAACACGGCCCATGGCAATCTTGGCGTGGCCGCTGTTGCACGGCGTGAATCCGATTGGGCCATCGGCATCAATACAACCCGCGCATACACAGCGATCTGGTGGAGGAAGGGCAACAAGGGCGTTCTCAACGTGGGCCGCGTGGTCACGCCCGTTGTCGGCATGATTGTTCAGCGTGAGAACGAAATTCGAGAGTTCAAGCCGCTGCAGCACTACAGCATCAAAGCCGAGTTGGAATTTGGAGCGTTCCCCGTTTTCTCTGCCAATTGGGTTAAACCCACTGGCGAGCCAGGAAACGGATTCGATGCAAGTGGCAAGCTGCTGCTTGATCGGGATAAGGTCGATGCCATACGCAAAAAATGCCATGGCAAACCAGCCCGTGTTGTGTCAGCCGACAAAACAAAAAAGACGGAGGCCCAACCGCTGCTGCTGTCGTTGACAGAATTGCAAAAAATGGCTGCAAAAATGGGATTTTCTCCTGACGACACGCTTGCAGCCGCTCAATCCCTTTACGACGAACATAAGCTGACGAGTTACCCAAGGACAGATTGTCAATACGCGCCTGAATCAGAGCGAATCAAGGTAAGCGCCGTGTTCGCTGCCATTGAAAACAATTTTGCGGGAACGTGGCAACCTCTAGGCATTGACCCATCCATCAAATCAAGAGCCTGGGACGACAGCAAACTGGCGGAACATTACGCCATCATTCCGCTTGCAACCCATCGCAGCATTGATGCGCTCAAGCCCATCGAGAAAAGTGTTTATCGGCTGATTTGCCGTCAATACCTTGCCCAGTTCCTGCCGCTGCATGAATACGAAGCGACGGCGCTGGTCTTTGAAATTGAATCAGAGCAGTTCCGCACCACTGGCCGCGTTCCACTGATCGAAGGCTGGCGAACTCTGTATGGCGGCAATGCAGCAACAAAAAGCACAGATCCTGATTCGCAAGACAACTTGCCCAACGTCAAAGCAGGGCAGGCGGGCCAATGCGTCAAAACCGTTTTGGTCGAGTCGCAGACCGAAGCGCCAAAGCGGTTTACAGCTATCACCATGCTCGAAGCCATGGAAAAGGCTTACCAATTCGTCACCGACCCCAAAGTCAAAGCAAAACTAAGACAAGTAGAAGGCATTGGAACAGCGGCCACCCGAGCAGCAGTCATTACAAAAATCGTCAAGTCAGGCTTTGCCGAAGAGGGGCGCATAGGGAAAGTTATCAGTTACGCGCCAACGGCAAAGGCTTTTCAGTACATCCGATGCGTACCAGGTGTGTTGGCGAAACCAGATTTGACAGCATGGTTCGAGGGAAAACTCGAAGAACTGGCAAATGGGTCGCTCGACTATGCCCGATACCGCGTGATGCTTGGAAAGCTGGTTGATCACACGCTTGCCGATGCGAAGTCGGGTTTGGCCATGACAAACATGCCTGCATCCGCCGATGTTTCTCACTTGATTACTGCAAGCAAATCACCCAGAAAGAAGACTTCGCCAGTTGCACCAGCTAAAGCCAAAAAATCATGACACGGCACTATATTTTTGATTCTATCCAGCGCATGCTGGAAAACACACCGCAAGAGCAGTGGTCAACGTCGCCGCTTGTCTCCAGGGCCTTGCTCAATTGCCCAAGACTGGGCGGGATCATTCGCAATCTGATGATCAAAAGGGCAGTCAAACTTGAATGGATGGGTGACATTCGCTCAGAGGTCGCATCCATCGTGCAAATGAAAATGCTTGCCAAGCTCGATTCGCCTCAATCGGCCTACTTTGTAGCCTATCGGGTTGCACAACTCGTCATATACAACTGGGGGAAAACGGAAGAAAACACTTTTTTCACCCAAGAGGTCAGCATCAATGAATGCAAGCTGGAGAATGAAAACGATCAGGAGCTGATGGACCGGCTGAACCTTGAAGGGGGATTTTTCAATGATGGGAGCGAGTCAGAAAAAGCCCTGGACAAAGCCCTGGCACGGGAAAGACTTGCAAGAAAGCTTGAACAGCACGGCTGGCCTGCAGAAATTCCGAGGGAACGAAAAAGAATTGGCAGGCCGTCAAAGGAGTGATGCCGCGCCAGAGCCAGGAGACAGGCTTTAGCTGCCTTGTGGAACGTGGACGGCAGCGTAGCGCATGAGGCGCTTGTGTGTATAGGCCTCGTACATCATGCACAGGCACAGCTTGGCATCCAGAGGCCACTTGTTCCAAGCCTCGATGCCTGGCACACGGTAGGCGGCAGCTTGATCTTTCATCATGACCTCGTGAATCAGATCAAGGCTCTTTTCCAGCGATTGAGTGATGACTACATCTTCGGCTCGGATAAAGCCGCACATGATGAATATTTGCAAGACAGGCACTTCCAGGAAGGACGCCAGTTTGTCAATCATGTCCCTGTTGCACCTGGCAAGCCATCGGTGTCCATTCATGACGCCCATCAGGTTGACTATCGAAACGCCTGACCTTTCCGCAAACATCTTGATCGTCATCTTTTTGCCGTCATGAGGATGCTGAGTCATGTAGTCATCAATCATCTTGATGACGGGATACTGGATCGCGTAAAAGTCGCCGCCACCACCTTCTTCACCTTTGGTTGAGGACTGTTTCACCACTTGCGACTTTCCCTCCTGATTCTCGATGTCATCTTGTGGAAGTGTCTGCGCGACTGGTTTCTGTCTTTTAACCATATTTCTCTCTCTTTTAAATGCAATTGACAATCATTTCCATCTCGCCGTTCTTATTGGTCAAGTTGTAACCCGTATGGGACAGCAGAACACTGATTCCAATTGTAGTAAACGCTTTTTACAGTATTGAAGGCAAGGAATTTGTTTTCACTCCGCTGATTTAAAAAATTTCAGAAGATAAACTATAATCATTGCAACATATTTTTTACAGGAGAATTGTATATGGCAACAGCTATTCGGCCATTGACTTTGCAGGAGCGGAAAAAACCTGCCCAGTTGAGTTTTCATGGGGGGTTCAGGAACGTGTCCTTTCAGATCGGTGAATGCCTGGTTCCCGAAGGCGCGCAAAAGAACCTCAATGCTGCGACAGCTTCCTATGTGAAGGGAAGCATCAAAAAATCTGAGACTGTCCAGTTTCCAGTGACGATCCCAAATTCGCTCACCATCATCCGTGGGTATGTCAACACCATCGCAACGGTGATCGGGCAAAAAAACGCGGCTGGCGGGTACGACGCAGTTCTTTTGGCCAGGGGCACGGAAAGGCTGAGTTCCTTCAACACGAAACTGCGAACCGTTGAACACCTCATTGCAACCAAAAGTCAAAACGAAGCGCAAGATGGTCTGAGCGACGAGGATGTAAACCGGCTTGGCAAGAGTTCCAATGCACGCTCTCACAACCAAGTCATGCTAGCAGGCGTGGTGGTGGGTGCTCGCTTTGAAGATGGGCAGCACCCGCGCTTTCATATTTTCATTCGGCAGGACTCCAACCCGACCAATGTCATTCCTCTTTGCTACGAGGCACGCAATGCCAGTTCTATGGTGAGCCGTGTGAAATTTGGCCAGATCATCTATGTCGATGGCGAGTTCGTTTACCGGAATGTGCCGGTTTTCCAAATGGATGAAAACGGCGTTCGCAAAGTCGATGAAAACGGCCAGCCAATCCTAGAGCTTGATGGGAATGGCAAACCAGCAGTGAGAATGCACACCTACATTCGGATCACAGCACCCAAAGACCCGGCAGAATTCGACCTGGATTTGGGAAACAAGGTGCCGCCTTGGATTACCGAAATTGCGTCAAAGCTTGTGGAAGCGCGCACACGCTCAGCCGTCGCACCAAAAGCTACAGCAGCATCAGAAGCCAAGACAGCGACAAGCCCAACCGATGAACCTCGAAAAACGGTTCTTGCAGACCTCCCAAGCAGCATTGATGATCTGTAAATAATATTTTTTCTCAATAAGCCCGCCGCTAGCGGGCTTTGTTTTTTGATATTAGAAAATAGTTTTTAAGGTGCGGCAATGCTGATGATTCGTTTTCATTCTAGAAGAGTAGTTAATATCGTTGCTGGATTGACTGCATTTTGGTGCGGAATACTTTCAACATTTTTTTGGATCAAAGGCTACAACTTCAATTTTTTATTCCTAATGCTAATGATGGTCACAGCAGGTTTTTCAATGGCAAGTGTAAGCACGAACGCCTACAAAAATGACATTCTTACAAGACTCGGATTTAAGCCGTCACGCAACCTGCCAATTACAGATAGAAATGCATTCTCTACTGTAACTCAGGGTGTTTTCTCTTCTATCGGACCAGTTCCTTTTCAATATACCTTTCCTGCCCGGTTAGACTACGCTGGACTAAAAGACGGTGAACTGTCCAAGCTGGTAGCATCAAAACTGCCAAAGGAATTGCTCAAGCATGAGGAATTTTTAGCTAAATTCATCACGGCCATTGACAGTGGGCCACATGCAAAACTAATCAGGGCAATTCTTGAGGTCTATTGCCATCCCAGTCATATTAAATTGCCTGCTGGAATCTCACGACATAACGGCGAATATTTATTGACACACTGCCTGCGTGTAGCAGCATTGATGTACCACAGAGCTGATGCCTTTACCTTCAAAAATTATTATATTTCGCTGAATGATCCAAAATACAAAATTACCAAAGAGGATGATTTATTAATCATCGCAGGCCTAGTTCATGATTTTGGAAAAATCAATTCCTTTATTTTAAATAATTCTGGAGAAATTATCGACATTAGACCCAAGCACCATAAATCAAGCAGCAGGTTGCTATCATCTTTGCCGGAATTTTGGAGTAAAGATTTATCACCCGAGGACAGATACATAATTCAATCGGTGTGCATCTATTCAACCGAGATTGCCTCCTTGCCTATTCAATCATCGTTAGTTGAACAGTCAAAACCAAAAGCAGTTTCAGATAGATTGCAATTTTTGATTGAATTAACTGCTCAGTGCGATATTATTTCGTGCCAAATTGAAAACAATGTTAAATATAATTTTGATATTGAATCAAATTCATTAGATATTCCTGAAGTTCAGGATAATTCCGAATTAGTAGATGATACAAAAATAGACTTGCTCAAGAAGATTTCTGAATATATTGCATCCGATGCCATTATTAATGGAAAAGGCTCTGACCGCAGTATCGGCTTCAAGTATCTTGACAACTCAAAAGATAAGCCAAGGCATTTTCTATTTCTGGATGAAAATGAATTTTCATCAGCTTTTGCGTTATTTCTAAAAAAACCTGAGTGGGCAAACAAAGAAAACAAATCTCACGCGCTGACACTCGCCATACTTCCAAAATTGGACGAAGCGGGCTATCTTGTCAGGTCAAATGACATTGGCGCACAACCTGCCGTGAACTGCCTCTACAAAGTAGATTTTGTTGATGGTAATCCCGAAGTTATTTCTTTTACTCTGCGCTCTTGTTTCGTTCTCGA
>Ga0302347_1004425_pt1 | contig 11237 bp, 11 predicted proteins | sample PhyWR1_FD_202178 | JGI IMG/M metagenome (GOLD analysis project Ga0302347, IMG submission 202178) | Leaf surface microbial communities from wheat plants in UC Gill Tract Community Farm, Albany, California, United States - DLSL W.R1 (v2)... | ecosystem: Host-associated > Plants > Phyllosphere >...
GCTGTTCTCCAACGTGCCCGAGTGGGGCGTGATCTCGATGTGGGACGTGGACACCATCTACAAGGTGCCGCGCATGCTGCACGAGCAGGGCCTGGACGGCCTGATCTGCGACAAGCTGCGCCTGCATACGCCGCCGGCCAACTTGAAGCGCTGGGACGACTTGGTGTATGCCACCGAGCACCCCCAGACCGAAGTCAGCATCGCCATGGTCGGCAAGTACGTCGATTTGAGCGACAGCTACAAGTCGCTGAACGAAGCGCTGCGCCACGCCGGCATGAAAAACCATGCCAAGGTGCGCATCAGCTACATCGACTCCGAAACCCTGACGCCCGAGACCGTGTCCAGCCTGGCGCAGTTCGACGGCATCCTGGTGCCAGGCGGCTTTGGCGTGCGCGGCGTGGAAGGCAAGATCTGCGCGGCGCGCTTTGCCCGCGAGAACAAGATTCCCTACCTGGGCATCTGCCTGGGCATGCAGGTGGCGACCATCGAGTTCGCGCGCCATGTGGCGGGCCTGAAGGACGCCAACAGCACCGAGTTCGACCCGGCCACCAAGCATCCGGTGATCGCCCTGATCACCGAATGGAAGGACGCCGACGGCACCATCAAGACGCGCCATGCCAAGTCCGACCTGGGCGGCACGATGCGCCTGGGCGCGCAAAGCTCGGACGTGGCCGAAGGCAGCCTGGCGCACAAGATCTACGGCAGCGTGGTGACCGAGCGCCACCGCCACCGCTATGAAGCCAACGTGAACTACCTGGACACGCTGCGCAAGTCGGGCCTGATGATTTCCGCGCTGACGCAGCGCGAGCACCTGACCGAGATCGTCGAGCTGCCGCAAAGCGCCCATCCCTGGTTCGTCGGCGTGCAGTTTCACCCCGAATTCAAGTCGACCCCGTGGGACGGCCATCCGCTGTTCAATGCCTACATTGCCGCCGTGCTGGCCCAGCGTGGCGACGCTGGCGGGGCACACAAGGCAGAGCTGGCCACGCCGCTCGAAGTGGTGGCCTCGGCATGAAGCTCTGCGGATTCGACATCGGACTTAACCAGCCTTTCTTCCTGATCGCCGGCCCTTGCGTGGTCGAGTCCGAGCAATTGCAGATGGACACCGCCGGCACGCTGAAAGAAATCACCGCGTCGCTGGGCATTCCGTTCATCTTCAAGTCCAGCTACGACAAGGCCAACCGCTCCAGCGGCACCAGCTTTCGCGGCCCCGGCATGGAAAAGGGCCTGGAAATTCTGGCCAAGGTCAAGCGCGAGCTGGACCTGCCGATCCTGACCGACGTGCATTCCGAGGCCGAGATCGCCGCCGTCGCCGCCGTGGTCGATGTGCTGCAGACGCCGGCTTTCTTGTGCCGCCAGACCGACTTCATCCACGCCGTGGCGCAGTCGGGCCGGCCGGTCAACATCAAGAAGGGCCAGTTTCTGGCCCCCGGCGACATGAAGAACGTCATCGACAAGGCTAGAGCCGCCGCGCGCGAAAAAGGCCTGGACGAGGATAGCTTCATGGCCTGCGAGCGCGGCGCCAGCTTTGGCTACAACAACCTAGTCTCCGACATGCGCAGCCTGGCGATCATGCGCGAGACCCGCGCGCCGGTGGTCTTCGACGCCACGCACTCGGTGCAGCTGCCCGGCGGCAACGGCACCAGCAGTGGCGGCCAGCGCGAAATGGTGCCGGTGCTGGCGCGCGCGGCCATTGCCGTCGGCGTGGCCGGCGTGTTCATGGAAACCCATCCCGATCCAGCCAAGGCACTGAGCGACGGCCCGAACGCCGTTCCGCTCAAGCACATGAAGGCGCTGCTCGAAACGCTGCTCGAACTCGACCGCGTGACCAAGAAAAACGGTTTTCTTGAAAATAATTTTGGTTTGTAACACTTCATTGAAGGAAAAAAATGAGCGCAATTGTTGACATCGTCGGCCGCGAAATCCTCGACAGCCGTGGCAACCCTACCGTCGAATGCGACGTGCTGCTGGAGTCCGGCGTCATGGGCCGCGCGGCCGTGCCGTCGGGCGCGTCCACGGGCTCGCGCGAAGCCATCGAGCTGCGCGACGGCGACAAGTCGCGCTACCTGGGCAAGGGCGTGCTCAAGGCGGTCGAACACATCAACAATGAAATCTCCGAAGCCGTGCTCGGCCTGGACGCCAGCGAGCAGGCTTTCCTCGACAAGACGCTGATCGACCTGGACGGCACCGACAACAAGAGCCGCCTGGGCGCCAACGCCATGCTGGCCGTGTCCATGGCCGTGGCCCGCGCTGCGGCGGAAGAAGCCGGCCTGCCGCTGTACCGCTACTTTGGCGGCATGGCCGCGGTGCAGATGCCCGTGCCGATGATGAACGTCATCAACGGCGGCGAGCATGCCAACAACAACCTGGACATCCAGGAGTTCATGATCATCCCGCTGGGCGCGCCGACCTTCCGCGAAGCCCTGCGCTATGGCGCCGAGGTGTTTCATGCCCTGAAGAAAATCCTGCACGACAAGGGCATCAGCACCGCCGTCGGCGACGAGGGCGGCTTTGCGCCCAACGTGCCCGGCCACGAAGCGGCCATCCAGATGATCCTCGAAGCCATCGACAAGGCCGGTTTTGTCGCCGGCGAGCAGATCGCGCTGGGCCTGGACTGCGCCGCCTCCGAGTTCTACAAGGACGGCAAGTACGAGCTGTCCGGCGAAGGCCTGAGCCTGACGGCGCAGGAATGGACCGACATGCTGGCGACCTGGGTCGATAAATACCCCATCATCAGCATCGAGGACGGCATGGCCGAAGGCGACTGGGACGGCTGGAAAATCCTGACCGACCGCCTGGGCAAGAATGTGCAGATCGTCGGCGACGACCTGTTCGTGACCAACACCAAGATTTTGAAGGAAGGCATCGACAAGGGCATCGCCAACTCGATCCTGATCAAGATCAACCAGATCGGCACCCTGACCGAGACCTTCGCCGCCATCGAGATGGCCAAGCGCGCTGGCTACACCGCCGTGATCTCGCACCGCTCGGGCGAGACCGAGGACTCGACGATTGCCGACATCGCCGTGGGCACCAACGCCGGCCAGATCAAGACCGGCTCGCTCTCGCGCTCGGACCGCATGGCCAAGTACAACCAGCTGCTGCGCATCGAGGAAGACCTGGGCGAAGTCGCTGTCTACCCCGGCCGCGCCGCCTTCTACAACCTGCGCTAAGGCTGTTGACCGCACGTGGGCAAGAAATTGCTGGTTCCCGCCGTTCTGCTGCTGCTGCTCGGGCTGTTCCATGTCCAGCTCTGGAGCGGCCGGGGCAGCATTCCCCATGTGCGCCAGATGCAGCAGCAGCTCGAACAGAAGCTGGCGGAAAACAAGCTGCACCAGGCCGCCAACGACCAGCTGGCCGCCGAGATCAAGGACTTACAGGAAGGCCTGGAAATGGTCGAGGAAAAAGCCCGCAGCGAACTCGGCATGGTCAAGCCCAATGAAGTTTTTGTGCAGTTCACCGATTAGCCCGGCGATTGAACTGCGGGGCGCCACGCCCCTGTGCGCCCCAGTTCTGGCGCCGTGCGCCACATCGGTGGCATGGCCGCGCTGAAGGTGGCGCTGCTGGGCGCCGCGCGGCCTTCAGTGGCCGCGCTGGCCGCCGCGCTGGATGAAGCGCTCAGCGCCCGCAACAGGCAGGCGCAGGTGGTGCGCGCTGCTGGCGCGCAACTGTTGCCAGCCGATCTGGACAGCGCGGGCCTGGTGCTGCTGGCCGGCCTGGAATTTCCAGCCGATGCAGCCGACGAGGCGGCCGAACAATCGATTCGGGCCGCACTGGCGCAATCCGGCCTGGGCTACCAGGTACTGTATGGCCCGCCCGCCGAACGCCTGGCGCGAGCGCTGCAGGCAATTGAAGGCCTGCTGCCGCCCGCCGAACAACCTTTTTTTGCGCGCCAGGGCGCCGCCCGGCCAGCTTCTGCCGCCTCGGGCAGCGCCAGGCAGCGGCCCTGGGTCTGGATGTGCGACAAATGCAGCGATCCGCAATGCGAGCACCAGCTGCTGACGGCCCTGCTGGCCGGACGCACCTGCCCGCCCCGTCTGCCTGAAACCGCGCCGCCCGTCCATGCCAAGACGCCATTAACCTGACTTCCCATGGCGGCCTTTAGGCGTCTATGCTATTGAATCAATAGCACCCTGCGCAGGTGCCGCCTGCGCAAAAGGCCTTTTCAAGGCTGGAAAGGCGCTTGGAACCAGAGCGGATGCGCCCTGGCCGCGCCGCGCAATCACTGCACCGTGGAAGTGGGCGGCTGCTGCTGGATGTGCTGGGTGAACAGCTGCGCCGCATCGACCGGGTCGAACGCGTACTGCGCGCCGCAGAACTCGCAGGCCACATCGACCTGGCCGCGCTCGGCGATGATGCTCTCGACCTCGGCCGTGCCCAGCCCGCGCAGCATGTTGCCCACGCGCTCGCGCGAGCAGCTGCAGGCAAAGCTGGGCGCCAGCGGCTCGAAGCGCGTGATCGGCTCTTCCCAGAACAGCCGGCGCAGGATGGTGTCGGCGTCCAGCGTGAGCAGTTCCTCGCGCTTGAGCGTGCCGGCCAGCATGGCGATGCGGTTGTAGTCCTCGTTGACGCCGATCTGGTCCTCGTCGGCCTGGCGGCCGCCCTGGCCCTGCAGGTTGTCCTGGCCCTTGACCGGCAGGCGCTGGATCAGGAGGCCGGCGGCCACGTTGCCGTCGGCCGCCAGGATCAGCCGCGTGTCGAGCTGCTCGCTTTGCAGCATGTAGTGTTCCAGCACTTCGCTCAGCTTTTCCAGTTTTTCACGCTGGTCGCCAAAGAGCGGCACCACGCCCTGGTAAGGCTGCTGGCCGGGGAACTTGTCCTTGGGGTCGAGCGTGATGGCGCAGCGCCCTTCGTTGTTGACATTGACCAGCTGGCTCAGCGAGCTGCTAGGCGCGACCTCGCCGGTCACGGTGGCCGTGGCGCGCAGGCTTAGGTCGGGCTGCACCTCGGCCACGGCCAGCTTGACCGGGCCGTCGCCGAAGATCTGCAGCACCAGCGCGCCGTTGAACTTGATGTTGCTCTGCATCAGCGCGCCGGCGGCGGTCATTTCGCCCAGCAGCTGCAGCACCTCGGGCGGGTAGCCGCCGGCGTCCTGACGGCGCTTGAGGATTTCCTGCCAGGCGCCCGTCAGGCGCACCAGCATGCCGCGCACCGGCAGGCCGTCGAAAATGAATTTATGGAGTTCGGACATGGCAGAAAAAAAATGGCAAAAGGTAAAAATCGGCAGGCCGGCAAGGCCCGAAAAAACAAAGCCGGGCGGGAATCAGCCCAGCTTCTTGAGCCCGGCCTTGTAGCGCCGGGCATTGTCCATATAGTGCTGCGCGCTCATTTTTAAACCCTCGATCTGCGCCTCGGTCAGCTGGCGCACCACCTTGGCCGGGCTGCCCAGGATCATGCTGCCGTCGGGAAACGCCTTGCCCTCGGTGACCAGCGCGCCGGCGCCGACCAGGCAGTTTTTGCCGATCTTCGCGCCGTTGAGCACCACCGCCTGGATGCCGACCAGCGAGCCGTCGCCGATCGTGCAGCCGTGCAGCATCGCCTGGTGGCCGACGGTGACGTGCTCGCCGATAACCAGCGGCACGCCCTCGTCGGCATGCAGGACGCTGCCGTCCTGGACGTTGGAGCCCTTGCCCACGGTGATGGCGTCGCTGTCGCCCCGGGCCACCACGCCGAACCAGACGCTGCTGCCCTCGGCCAGCGTCACGTTGCCGATGACCTGCGCGCTGTCGGCCACCCAGGCCGTTTCGTGGATGGAAGGCTGCAGATCGTCCAGCTGGTAGATGGCCATGGTTTTCCTCGGGGTCGTGTGGGGGGGTGGAAAGGGCTGTCGATTGTAGGCAAGCGCCGGCAGCCGCACCCGGGGCGGGACTTTGCCGGCCCGCACGGCTGCATGGCTGCCGCATTGCGCTGCGTCGCAGCGCATCGCCGACAATCCGGCCATGAACGCCCCCCTTCCCGCCGCCGAACTTCGCCAGCTCGCCCTGCAGGCGCTCCTGGTCTCCAATATAGAGCAAAAAGTGTTGCTGGCCCAGGCGCTGCATGCGCAGGCAGCTATTGTTTCGATAGCGCCCGAGGCGCTGCTTGAGGCGCCCGCCGGCCTGCCCGGCTGCCCGGCGCGGCCCGAGCTGCGCACGCACCTGGACGTGCCCAAGCGCTCGCCCTTCACGCCTGAAGGCCTGGCCGCGCTGCTGCACGCGGTCACGCACATCGAGTTCAACGCGATCAACCTGGCGCTGGACGCCATCTGGCGCTTTGCCGGCATGCCGCGCGCCTATTACCTGGACTGGCTGCGGGTGGCCGCCGAGGAAGCCGAGCACTTCAGCCTGCTGCGCGGCCTGCTGCGGGAGATGGGCTTTGACTATGGCGACTTTGCCGCGCACACCGGCCTGTGGGACATGGCGCGCAAGACCGAGGGCGACGTGCTGGCGCGCATGGCGCTGGTGCCGCGCACGCTGGAGGCGCGCGGGCTGGACGCGACGCCGCCGATGCAGGCCAAGCTGCGCAAGGTCGGCACGCCCGGCGCGCTGCGCGCCGTCAGCATCCTGGACATCATTTTGCGCGACGAGATCGGCCATGTGGCCATCGGCAACCGCTGGTACCGCCACCTGTGCGGCGAGCGCGGCCTGGCGCCGGTGGCCACCTACGCGCGGCTGGCCGCGCAGTACGGCGCGCCGCGCCTGAAGAGGCCGTTCAACCTGCAGGCACGCCGGCTGGCCGGCTTTGACGCCGCTGAACTGGCCGGGCTTGAGGCCAGCGCCTGAGCCGCGCCGCCCTGCCGCCTCGCAGCCGGCGCGGGCGAAACCCCTCTACAGCCTGGCAGGCCCGAGGGGTATAGTCCAAACGGCTCAGCCGCTTCCTGACACAGGCAGGAATGCTTACCCTATATTACAAAAGAGACAGTCAGGGAATTCATTGCTCAACTGAAAACGGGAATCGAAAATGATGAGACAACTGATTCACAAGGCCAAGGGGATGTTTTTCCAGCCTGACGAGATGGGGAGTGCGGCGCTGCGAGGCTACCTGCACAGCGAGGCACAGGAGCAGTACATCATGACCAGCCGCATGACCGCCGAGCAGCACCGCATCCGCTGGCTTGAAATCCAGAACCAGCAGCTGGAAGCCGAAGTGGCCCGCTGGAAAAACCTCTCGATCTGCTTTGCCCGCGACCTGCGCGACTCCCTGAAGGATTGAGGCCGGGCGGCCCTGTGGCGCGCCTGCTGCCCCAAATGGGTGATGGCCTGGCGTTTTGAGCGGCGCTAGACTTTTCCCAACACCGAAAGGGCTTTGCGCATGACCAAGCCGTTGGCCGTCGATCCTTCGCTCCTCTCCAGCCTGCCACACGACGTTGCGCTGCAACTGCCGCAGGGCCAGCAACTGGGCGCGGCCGATGCGCCGGTCAGGCTGCTTTTCTCCAACTGGTCGAGCATCGCCCGGCTCAAGGCCGGCCAGATCGGCGCGCTGGCCGAAGACTACGTGGAAGGCAAGGTCCAGCTCGAAGGCGCGATGCGCGACGTCATGCGCGCCATGACCCGGCTGCTGCCGGGCAATCCGGTGCAAAGCGCCACCGGCTGGTGGACACGCCTTGTCAGCCGCGCCCGGTCGCTGGCGGTGCACACGCCGGCCATGGATGCGGCCCAGATACAGTTCCATTACGATGTTTCGGATGCTTTCTACGCACTGTGGCTGGATCCGCGCCGGGTCTATTCGTGCGCCTACTACCGCCAGAACGAAATGACGCTGGCACAGGCGCAGCAAGCCAAGCTGGACCACATCTGCCGCAAGCTGATGCTGCGGCCCGGCGAGCGTTTTCTCGACATCGGCGCCGGCTGGGGCGGCCTGCTGCTCTGGGCAGCCGAGCAGTACGGCGTGGACGCGACCGGCATCACGCTGTCGAAGAACCAGCATGCACATGTGCAGCGGCTCATCGACGAAAAGGGCCTGGGCCAGCGCGTGCGCATCGAACTGCGCGACTACCGCGACATGCCCGAGGACACGCCTTTCGACAAGATCGCCTCGGTGGGCATGTTCGAGCATGTCGGCCAGGCGCACATGGACGCCTACTTCGGCAAGATCATGCGGCTGCTGGCGCCGGGCGGGCTGATCCTGAACCACGGCATCACCGCCAGCGAGCCCAAGCATCGGCAACTGGGCGCGGGCATGGGCGAATTCATTGAAAAATATATTTTTCCCGGGGGCGAGCTGCTGCATGTGAGCGCCGTGCTGGAACACCTGGCGCGCTCGGGGCTGGAGATGGTCGATACCGAAAACCTGCGGCCGCACTATGCGCGCACGCTCTGGGACTGGTCGGATGCGCTGGAGGCGCGGCTGGACGAGGCGCGCGCGGTGCTGTCGGCCAACGGCGGACCCGAGCGCGCCGAAAAAGTGTTGCGCGCCTACCGCCTCTACCTGGCCGGCAGCGCTACCAGCTTCGAGCAGGGCTGGATTGCGCTGCACCAAGTGCTGGCCAGCCGGCCGGCCGCCAACTGGCAAGCCGAAGCCATCAAGGGCGCGCAGTCGGCCTATCCGTTCCGGCGCGACTACATGTACCCGGCCGGCGCCTGAGCCTGACGCCGCTCAGCCGCGCGGATGGTGTTCGGCGTGAATCGCCTTGAGCCGCTCGCGCGCGACGTGGGTGTAGATCGTCGTGGTCGAGATGTCGGCATGGCCAAGCAGCAGCTGCACCGCGCGCAGGTCGGCGCCGTGGTTGAGCAGGTGCGTGGCAAAGGCATGGCGCAAGGTGTGCGGCGAGAGCGGCGAATGGATGCCGGCCAGCTGCGCGTATTTCTTCACCAGCATCCAGAACATCACCCGGCTCATGCCGTGGCCGTGGCTGGTCACGAACAGGTCGTCCGTCTGCTGGCCGCCCAAAATGACGGGCCGGGCCTCGGCGATGTAGCGCACGATCCACTCGCGCGCCACCTGGCCGAACGGCACCAGCCGCTCGGTGCCGCCCTTGCCGGTCACGCGCAGGACGCCTTCGTTCAGGCCGACGGAAAACGTCTTGAGCCCGACCAGCTCGCTCACGCGCAGGCCGCTGGCATACATCAGCTCCAGCATCGCGCGGTCGCGCAGCCCGAGCGGCGTGTCCTCGTCGGGCGCAGCCAGCAGCGCATCGACCTGCGCCTCGCTCATCACCTTGGGCACGCGCAGCGCCTGCCGGGCCGCCGCCAGCTTGAGCGTCGGATCGGCCGGCACCAGACCCTCGCGCAGCGCCCAGCGAAAGTAGCGCTTGAACACCGTCAGGCAGCGGTTGGCCGAGCTCGCCTTGGTCACGGCGTGGCGAAAGGCAAAGTAGGCCTTGAGGTCGGCCTCCCCGCTGGCGTCGAGCGCGCGCTGGCGCTGCTCGCTGGCGTTGAGCCAGGCAGCGTAGAGCGACAAATCGCGCCGGTAGGCGGCCAGCGTGTTGCGCGACAGCCCGTCTTCGAGCCACAGGGCGTCGATGAAGGCGTCAATGCTGGACTGGCTTTGTGTGTGCATGGTGCTTACTATAAGAATCAAAAAGGCCGCTTGCGCAATCCCCGCCTGCGCATGCAGCTATGAAAACAGGAGCGCTTGCCCACCACGCGGGCAGCGGGAAAGCATCAAAAAAAACCGCCCCGGCCAAACAGCGGCCCGGCGGGCGAGCCGGCGCGAAAAAGGCCCGCGCCCGGCTCAATCGAGCTTGAGCCGGGCGGTCTCGACCACTTTTTTGTACACCTCGAACTCGGCCTTGATCTGCGCGGCGAACTGCGCCGGCGTGTTGGCCACGACCAGCGAGCCGGTGTCCTCGATGCGCTTGCGCACCGCCGGGTCTTCGAGCGCTTTTTTCACGCCGGCATTGACCTTGTCCACCACCTCCTGCGGCAGGCCCTTGGGGCCGACCAGGCCGTAGTAGGCCATGCGGTTGACCGGCTCCAGGCCGACTTCCTTGAACGTCGGCACGTCCGGCAGCGCGGCCAGACGCTGCGGCGCCGCCACCACGATGGGAATGAGCCGCTTTTGCTGCACGAACGGCAGGGTCGAGGGCAGGTTGTCGAAGATCACCGGCACCTGCCCGGCCACCGTGTCGTTGAGCGCCGGCCCCGAGCCGCGATACGGAATGTGCGTGATGAAGGTGCCGCTCAGGTTCTTGTACAGCTCCATCTGCAGGTGGGCGATGGAGCCGGTGCCCGAGGAGGCAAACGAGTATTTGCCGGGATTCTTTTTCAGCTCGGCCACGAACTCGGCGTAGTTGCGCGCCGGAAAGCTCGGGTGCACGGCAATGATGTTGGGCGTGGCGGCAATGTTGACGATGGGCGTGAAATCGGTCAGCGGGTTGTAGGGCGTTTTCGGGTTGATGGCCGGGTTGGCCGCCGTGGTCGAGACCGTGGCCATGCCCAGCGAATAACCGTCGGGCGCGGCGTGCGCCGTCTCGGTCGCGCCGATCACGCCGCCGCCGCCGGCCTTGTTCTCCACGATGACGCTCTGGCCCAGCGCCTTGCCCAGCGGCTCGGCCATCACGCGGCCGATGATGTCGGTCGTGCCGCCGGGCGCGAACGGAATCTGCAGCTTGATGACCTTGTTCGGATAGCCTTGCGCCAGCGCGGCGCCGCCGGCGCAGGCCAGGGCCAATGCGGAAAGTGCCGGTAGCAGGTCACGACGTTTCATGCTCAATTCCTTGGGAAGGGTAGGACGATGGTGAATCGTAAACGCAACCGTTTGTTCCGCCGCGCTGAAAACCTAGGGCTAAACCCCGTGTTTTCGGCGTTATTCTCGGGCCGGTGATTGATGCCCAACTCCTTTTTCCCGATTTTTCCCTCATCCTTTGCGGCTACCTGCTGTGCCGCCACACCGGCCTGGACCGCTCGGTCTGGCTGCAGGTGGAAAGCCTGGTGTACTTTTTCCTCTTTCCGGTGCTGCTGTTCCAGTCGATCGTCAAGACGCCGCTGGACCTGGGCGCGGCCTCCAGCCTGATGGGCGCGGGCCTGCTGCTGGGGCTGGCAGCCATTGCGCTGGCCTACAGCCTGCCGCACCTGCCCTGGCTGGGCCGGCATGTCGATGCGCGCGAACATGCGGCCAGCGCCCAGGTGGCCTTTCGCTTCAACTCCTTCATCGGCCTGGCGCTGGCCGAGCGGCTGGCGGGCAGCCAGGGCCTGCAGCTGATCGCCATGCTGATCGGCGTGTGCGTGCCGCTGTTCAACGTCGCGGCGGTCTGGCCCATGGCGCGCCATGCGCAGCGCGGCTTCGTGCGCGAACTGGTGCGCAACCCCCTGATCCTG
>Ga0302347_1004429_pt1 | contig 11225 bp, 8 predicted proteins | sample PhyWR1_FD_202178 | JGI IMG/M metagenome (GOLD analysis project Ga0302347, IMG submission 202178) | Leaf surface microbial communities from wheat plants in UC Gill Tract Community Farm, Albany, California, United States - DLSL W.R1 (v2)... | ecosystem: Host-associated > Plants > Phyllosphere >...
GCGCTGAGGCGCGGCCTTCTTGCGCGGCGCAGGTTTGGCTTTTTGCTGCACGCGGGCGACAGGCTTGGCTGCCGCGGGCTCGGCATCGGCCGCGGCTTCGTCGAACATTTCAGGGCACTCTTCCTCGTCCTTGTCGAGCTGCCACAGCTCGACGGGCTTGATGCCCAGGCCGACCATGCCCAAGGCTTCGGCCGCGCCCTGGCTCAGGTCGATCACGCGGCCATGCGAGAACGGCCCGCGGTCGTTGATGCGCACCACCACGGCCTTGCCGGTGATGCTGCTGCGCACGCAGACACGCGTGCCGAATGCCAGCGTGCGGTGCGCTGCCGTCAGATCCTGGCTGTCGAAACGCTCGCCGCTGGCCGTGCGCCGGCCGTGAAAGCGCGGGCCGTACCAGGATGCCAGGCCCTGCTGATCGCTTTCGCGCGGCGGCGACAGCTCATAAGGCGAAGAAGGTGGTGCGGCAGGTTCGGCGACGGGCGGCAAGGCCGGCTTGGGCTTGCGCGGCGGCCGTGGCCGCGACGGCGCGGGGCGCTCGAAGGGATCGGCCGGCTGCAACGAGTCGGCAGGTTCGGGACAGGCCTGGGTCGTGGTGTCGCCCTCGCCACCGCCCACGGGCACGGTGCAGGTCGACAGCGCAGCGCCGGACTCCTGGGCCACGGGCAGCGGCGTACAGGCCGCAAGCCACAGCGACATGCCGACTATTCCCAGCCAGCGGGTCCACCGCGCGCAGCGGGTTTTGCTTTCATCCATTGTGTCTCCTGGAATTGCGGCTCGAGCGCCGGTGCGCAGGCCGCCGCAACGCCGACCGCAATGTTTACAAGCCCAGCCGCTCGGCAATGGCCAGCACGGCCGCGCTCTGGTTCATGGTGTAGAAGTGCAGGCTGGGTGCACCCTGGCTGCGCAGACGTTCGCACAATTCGGTCACGACATCCAAGCCAAAAGCCTTGATGGAGGCAGTGTCATCGCCGTAGCCTTGCAGGCGCAGGCGTATCCAACGCGGAATTTCCGCGCCGCAGGCGTCGGAAAAGCGCAACAGCTGGGTGGAGCTGGTGATGGGCATGATGCCGGGCACCACGGGAACGTCCAGGCCCAGCGCGCGCGCGCTGTCGACAAAGCGGAAGTAGGCGTCCGCGTTGTAGAAGTACTGGGTGATAGCCGAGTCGGCGCCGGCATTGACCTTGGCCGCGAACGCCTGCAGATCGGCGTCGGGCGAGCGCGCCTGGGGGTGCATCTCGGGGTAGGCCGCAACTTCGATATGGAAGGCGTCGCCGAACTCCGCGCGGATGAACGCCACGAGATCGCTCGCGTACTGGAATTCGCCGCCCAGGCCGTAGCCCGAAGGCAGATCGCCGCGCAGCGCGACCAGGCGCGCAATGCCCATGGACTGCAGCTCGCGCAGCTCGGTGCGCACGCTTTCGCGCGTCGCGCCCACGCACGAGAAGTGCGAAGCCGCGCTCATGCCTTCCTGCTGGATTTCCTGCACCAGGCGGAAGGTGCCCGACTGCGTGGAGCCGCCCGCGCCATAGGTCACAGAGCAGAACTCGGGCCGGCGCACGGCCAGTTGCTGGCGCACGGCGCGCAGCTTTTCCGCGCCTTCGGGCGTCTTGGGCGGGAAGAACTCATAGCTGATGGGAAGCGTGGTCCGGGTCATGCGCTCCTCCGCGCGTGCACGAAGAACTCACGGTTGCCGTCGCCGCCGGTGATGGGGCTGTCGATCCAGCCGCGCACTTCGAGGCCCAGCTCGGCCAGGCATTCGCGGATGCGTGTCTCGACCACGGCATAAGAGGCCACGTCGCGCACCATGCCGCCCTTGCCGATGTGCTCGGGCTGGAGTTCGAACTGCGGCTTGACCAGCATCAGCAGGTCGCCCGCGGGGGCCAGGAAAGGCACGACGGCGGGCAGCACCAGCGTCTGCGAGATGAAGGACAGGTCGCCGACGATCAGGTCGAACTGCTGCGATTCATCGGGCGCGCCTTCGAACGCGCCGGCCTCGACCAGCGTGTCGGCATCAAGCGTGCGTGCATTGACGCGCTCGAGGCACACGATCTTCTCGTGGCCGCGCAGCGTCAGATTGAGCTGGTCATGGCCCACATCGACGCCGACCACGCGCTCGGCGCCCTGCTGCAGCAGGCAGTCGGTGAAGCCGCCCGTGGACTGGCCCACGTCGAGGCACCACTTGCCCTGGGCCGAGACCTTGAACGCCGCCAGCGCGCCTTCAAGCTTGAGGCCGCCGCGCGACACATAGCGCGCCGCCGCCTGATCCAGCAGCTGCAGCTCGGCATCGCCGGCGAGGTCTTCGCTGTTCTTCTTGATGGCTTGCCACAGGCCCGTGGCCGCGGTGCGCCACTCGACGCCCGAGGCGATCAGGCGCTGCGCTTGCGCGCGTGAGGCGGCCAGGCCCTGGTCTACTAGCAATTGATCGGCACGCATGGAGAAATCCGTCTTAAAAAGAAATCGCGACCGCCGGCCCGAGGGCCGACGGCAAAGCCGCCCCATCAACGGGGCGAAAAAAGTATCTGACGGCCATGCCGGCAAGCGGCATGGCCTGGTCCGCTTTTAGTAGCGGTAGGTTTCCGGCTTGTAAGGGCCTTGCTTGGACACACCGATATAGGCCGCCTGGCCTTCGGTGAGTTCGGTCAGCATCGCGCCGACCTTCTTCAGGTGCAGGCGCGCGACCTTTTCGTCCAGCAGCTTGGGCAGCACGTAGACCTTGCCGACTTCATAGGCTTCGGGCTTGGTGAACAGCTCGATCTGGGCGATGGTCTGGTTGGCGAACGAAGCGCTCATCACGAAGCTGGGGTGGCCGGTGGCGCAGCCCAGGTTCACCAGACGGCCCTTGGCCAGCAGGATGATCTTCTTGCCGTCGGGGAACTTGATGTGGTCGACCTGGGGCTTGATTTCTTCCCACTCGTACTGCTCGATCGAGGCGACATCGATTTCGTTGTCGAAGTGACCGATGTTGCAGACGATGGCCTGGTCCTTCATCGCCAGCATGTGCTCGTGGCGGATGATGTCGCGGTTGCCGGTGGTGGTCACGAAGATATCGGCCTTGTCTGCGGCCCATTCCATGGTCACGACCTTGTAGCCTTCCATCGCGGCCTGCAGCGCGTTGATCGGGTCGATTTCCGTGACCCAGACCTGGGCGCTCAGTGCGCGCAGCGCCTGGGCGCAGCCCTTGCCCACGTCACCGTAGCCGGCGACCACGGCGACCTTGCCGGCAATCATCACGTCGGTGGCGCGCTTGATGCCGTCGACCAGCGATTCGCGGCAGCCGTACAGGTTGTCGAACTTGCTCTTGGTCACCGAGTCGTTGACGTTGATCGCGCGGAACAGCAGCGTGCCCTTGGCCGACATCTCGTTGAGGCGGTGCACGCCGGTGGTGGTTTCCTCGGTCACGCCTATGATCTGCGCCGACTTGCGCGTGTACCAGGTGGCGTCCACGGCCAGCTTGGCCTTGATCGCGGCGAACATGATGACTTCCTCTTCGCTGCCGGGGTTGGCCAGCACCGACAGGTCCTTCTCGGCCTTCTGGCCCAGATGCATCAGCATGGTGGCATCGCCGCCGTCGTCCAGAATCATGTTCGGGCCTTCGCCTTCGCTGCCCTTGGGGCCGAAGTCGAAGATGCGGTGGGTGTAGTCCCAGTAATCGGCCAGCGACTCGCCCTTGATCGCGAACACCGGCGTGCCGCCGTCGGCAATGGCCGCGGCTGCATGGTCCTGCGTAGAGAAGATGTTGCACGATGCCCAGCGCACCTGCGCGCCCAGGGCCTGCAGCGTCTCGATCAGCACGGCCGTCTGGATGGTCATGTGCAGCGAACCGGTGATGCGCGCGCCCTTGAGGGGCTGGGCGGCGGCGAATTCTTCGCGGATTGCCATCAGACCGGGCATTTCGGTCTCGGCGATGCGGATTTCCTTGTGGCCCCAGTTGGCCAGGGAAATGTCGGCGATGGCCGAATCAAGGGTGTTCAGAGGGATAGCTGCGTTCATGGTTTTCTCCGTTACGGATGGCAAAACCACGCTCTGGGGGGAAGACACTCACCGCACAGACGACGTGGGCGAGCGTCGTTGCTAACGCCGGACCGAAGGTCACAGGCGGGTTCCGAGCCTCACGCTCCGCCTGGCACCGAATGGTGCGGGGGTGCGCTGCAACGCTCCTCGGAAAGCACGCATTGTACTAAAAAGCGGGCGGCATGCTGGCCGCCGGCGCTTGTCCCGGGCTTGTCGAACGATGAACGGCCTGCCTAATGAGGCCCAGCGGGCCTTGCCGTGGGCGCCAGGTGCCGCACGCGCAGCGCCAGCAACAGCACCACCGCCAGCAGCACCAGCATGCTCGCCACCAGCCCGGGCCAGCCCGTGTTCTGCAGGAACCAGCCGCCGGCCGCGCCCAGCAGGCTCGAACCCAGGTAATAGCCCAGCAGGTACAGCGACGACGCATGGCCCTTGGCCTGCGTGGCGAGCCGGCCCACCCAGCCGCTGGCCACCGAATGCGCGGTGAAGAAGCCCATGGTCAGCAGCGCGATTCCCAGCACGATGGCGCTCAGCTGCGTCATCAAGGTCAGCAGCACGCCCAGCGCCATCAGCGCCACGCCACCGAGCAGCACGGGCGCGCGGCCGAAACGGTCGGCGAGTGCGCCGGCCACGGGCGAAGCCACCACGCCGAACAGGTAGGCGTAGAACACATGGCTGATCTGCAGCGGGCTCAGCGCATGGGGCGCGCCGGCGAGCAGAAAGCCGACATAGTTGTAGATGCTGACGAACACGCCCATCAGGCCGAAGCCGATCAGGAACAGCCACAGCAGGCCGGGCTGGGCCAGATGCCGGCCCCAGGCCTGCAGATGGTAGGCCGCGCCCAGGCCCGTTTTGCGCACGAAATTGCGCGATGGCGGCAGCAGCAGATAGAAGCCTATGGCAGCGCACAGGTTGACCAGGCTCAGCGCGGCCAGCGCCATGTGCCAGTCGACGTACTCGGTCATCACGCCCATGGCCACGCGCCCGAGCATTCCGCCCAGCGCCGAACCGCCGACATACAGGCCCATCGCAAAGCCCAGGCCACGGGGCTCCATCTCTTCGGAAAGATAGGCCATGGCCACGGCCGGCACGCCGCCGAGCAGAAAGCCTTCGAGCGCGCGCGCCGCAAGAAGCGTCTCCCAGGTCGGGGCGAGGCTGGCCGCGAGATTGCACAGCGCCGCGAGCAGCATGGAGACAAACATCAACCCGCGCCGCCCCAGGCCTTCGGACAGCGCGCCGGCGAGCACGATGGACACCGCGAGGCAGCCCGTGGTCAGCGACAGCGACAGCGCGCTGGCCGCGGGCGTGACGCCGAAGTGGGCGACAAACGCCGGCAGCAGCGGCTGCACGCAGTACAGCAGCGAAAAGGTCGCAAAACCCGCGAGAAACAGCGCCACGCTGATGCGGCGATAGGCCGGCGAGCCGCGCACGACCCAGGAAGCTTGCGGCGCGGCGCCGCTTGTTGGGGAAGACATGAACAGAGCAGGAGGAAGACAGACCTGCTGATTGTGCGGCGCAACACTACTTCGCGCAGCGCGCAGACCATTCACGCCCGCCGCCGCTGCACCACCATGGGAATGCCGCCGCGCGGCCCCAGGCTCAGCGCGCGGCGCGCGTGCGCCACCGGCTGCGCGCCGAGCAGGCGCAGACTGTGGCGGCGCAGGATGGTTGCGACCACGACCTTGAGTTCATACATGGCGAACGCCGCGCCCAGGCAGCGGCGCGCACCGCCGCCGAAAGGAATGTATTCGAACGGCGAGTACTTGCGCTCCAGGAAGCGCTCGGGCCGAAAGCGCCCGGGCTCGGGATAGAGCTCGGGCCGGGAATGCAGCAGCGCGCTCGAGGCGCGCAGCACCTCGCCCGCGGGAATCGTATAGCCCAGCAGCTCGAACGGTGCGCGCGCGACGCGCGCCGGATCGACCACCGGCGGATAAAGCCGCAGGCATTCCTTGCACACCACTTCGAGGTAAGGCAGGGCCGCGAGCGCTTCGGGCGCGGGCGCGGGCCCCAGGTCGGCGATTTCCTGGGCGACGCGCGCGCCCACCGCGGGCTCGCACGCAAGCCAATAGAAGATCCAGGCGAGCACCGTGGCCGTCGCCTCATGGCCCGCAAAGAGCAATCCGCGCAGCTGATCGAGGATTTGCGCATCGTCCATGGCCGCGCCGTCGTCGTAGCGCGCGGCCAGCATCCGGCCCAGCAGATCGGCACCGAGCGCTGCCGACGCGCGGCGTTCGCGCATCTGCTCGCGCAGCAGCGCACTCAATGCGTCGACCGCGCGCTGGTTCCTGGCCCAGGGGCCATGGCCGCCCAGAACGCGGCGCGCGGACGGGAAGAGAAAGAGGATCACATGCAGCGACTCGATGAGCTCGAGCACCGCCGCCCGCGTACGCGTGATGCGCGCCGCGTCCTGCATGCCGAAGACCACCCTGATCATGATGTCGAGCGTGATGCGCTGGGTCACGTCGAGCATGCGAAACGGCTGGCCCACGTCGACCTGGGCCATCTTTTCTTCGGCCACCGCGGCCATGGTTTCGCCGTCCGCGCGCAGCGCGGGCCCGGTGAACGCCGGCGCCAGGATATTGCGGTCCTGCCGGTGGCGGTCGCCGGAGATCACCACCACCGAGGTCGCGCCGAACACCGGCTCGATGAAGCCCCCGCCCCACACATCGAAGCAGTCGGGGCTGGCCGTGTAGATCGCGCGCAGCGCCTCGGGGTTGCCGGTGAAAGTGACGGGGCGCGAAAAGTAGGACACGCGAAACGGATCGCCATATCTTGCGGCCAGGCGCGCGAGCACCGGCGCCGGCGGCGTGAGCCCGGCCTGGAAGAAATTCAGCGGTCGCAGCCAGCGCGGGCCCGGCGGCAGCGCGTTCATGCCGGGCCCATGGCCGCGGCGCGGCGGTCTATGCCCAAGCGGTCCTGCGCGGCCACGGCCAGCGACAGGCTCAACTGCGCATCGACGGCATCGAACACGGTGTGGACCATGGCGATCGCGATCTGCGCCTGCTCGGCGCTCAGCGGCTCGCTCTTGAACGGATAGCTTCGCCCGGGGTCGACCTCGCCTTCGGCATGGGCGAGGTAATGCCGGTCGGCAAGGTAGTCGAGCCGCAGGCCGCAGTCGCGCTCGACGGCAAGCGCGAGTTCGCGGGTATTCGCAAAGAAGGCCTCGCCGCTGGCTTCGAGCGCCTCGAGCAGCCAGAACCGCAGCGGCGTCGATTCATGCGCCAGCGCAAGCTTGGTGAATCTGGCGATGTTGCCACGGTGCAGGTCGGTGCCGGAATCGAGAAAGAGAAACTCCAGGGTATCGCTGGCGCTCCAGCCCAGGGCGTCGTCCATGCCCAGGGCATCCCAGTCATTGAGGAACAGTTCGCTGTGGGTCTCCAGCGCCTGCACCCAGCGGTTGAATGCCACTTCGTCGGCCTGCTGCGGCGTCTTGAAGCGCAGCGCGTAGCGGTTCAGGTCGCGATAGCCCATGATGTCCATCACCCACATCGGAACGAAGCGCTGCAGGCGGCGCAGCGGCGGCAGCGGGCCGCTGGCCTGCAGCCAGGCGTAGAAGGGATGGCGCGCCGTGGCCGCCTTGCGGCTCTCGAGCACGCGTTGCACCTCGGCATGGCGTCCCGCGATCGACTGCGCCTGGGGCGGCTGCGCCTGGGGCCTGGGCCGCATGGGCGGCAGGCGGCCGGACGTGCGCTGCGGCACCACGCCGCGGCCGACGTAGCTGCGCGCATAGTCGTCGAAGCAGTCGTGCATGCCGAAGAAGATGTCGAACATCGCGTTGGCCAGCGCCAGCCCCTTCTCGCGCCGCTGCGGGTCCAGTTCCTGGCGGTCGAACACGCCTTCGGACGCGATCACATGCCCCTGCTCGCGCTGCAGGTGGTAGTCGCCGAAATAGCGGTAGTCGACGGCGGTCTGGCGCCGCAACTCGACCGCCAGCGGGCTCACGGCGCTGAAGAAGGCGTTGCCGCAGGCCTCGCCGGCCTCCGAATGGGCGAAGCGCAGCAGCGGATCGCCGCGATCGGCCACGGTCATCCGGGCGAAGTCGAACGCATAGCCGCGAAACGGCTCGGTCTCGGGCGCGAGGAACAGCCACCAGAGCGCGTCGGACGCGCGCCAGCCGAGCTTGTCGTCGAGATGCAGCTTGCGCCAGTCCTCGATGAACAGACGCGAGTGGGTCTCGTCCTCGTCGGTATTGCCGTTGATGACCTGCTCGAACGCGTTGGCAGCGCCTTCGAAGCGTATGAACCAGAGGTTCATGTCGCGGAAGTTCATGACGAAGTTCGCCATGATCGGCGCGATGTCGAGCTTGATCTCCAGAGGGACCTGCGCGTCGCGTATCCACGCGAAGAATGAATGGGCCGCCAGGCGTTCCTTTCGGGCGGCAGCCAGCGCTAATATGTTCTTCATCGGACAGGCTCCTCGTCGGTTGGGGCGCGCGCATCGCTCTGGCCTTATGGTCATCGAAGTCAAAACCCCGCCATGCCAGCGAATCCAGACAGCGCCCTGTCGTCAAAACCAGCGCCCGCGCCGTCATCATCGAAGCCCTCTGCGTCGGACGCCAACCGGACTGCGGCAGCGCCGCCGCGCCCCGTTTATTCCCACCGCTCCCCATAGACGCGCCGCGCTCGCTAAAATCCTGGTCTTCTTCGGGTCCCGTCGCCAGGCGCTGCATCAGCGCCGCGCGCACCCGTCCGCCTTACTGCAGCCGGCCTCACCGCCAGCGACCACCCACCCGTACATGTCCTACGCTTCTGAGACCCGGCGCCGCCGCACGTTCGCCATCATTTCCCACCCGGATGCGGGCAAGACCACGCTGACCGAAAAGCTGCTGCTGTTCTCGGGCGCGATCCAGATCGCGGGCGCCGTCAAGGGCCGCAAGGCCAGCCGCCATGCGACCTCCGACTGGATGGAAATCGAAAAGCAGCGCGGCATTTCGGTGGCCTCGTCGGTGATGCAGATGTCCTACCGCGACCATGTGGTCAACCTGCTCGACACCCCGGGCCACAAGGACTTCTCCGAAGACACCTACCGCGTGCTGACGGCCGTCGATTCGGCGCTGATGGTGATCGACGCGGCCAACGGCGTCGAGGCCCAGACCCGCCGGCTGATCGAGGTCTGCCGCCAGCGCGACACGCCTATCATCACGTTCGTCAACAAGATGGACCGCGAAGTGCGCGATCCGCTGGACATCATGGACGAGGTCGAGCGCGAGCTGGGCATGCCCTGCTGCCCCATGACCTGGCCCGTGGGCCAGGGCAAGGCCTTCGGCGGCATCATCAATCTGCGCACCCGCACCATGACGGTGTTCGAGTCGGGCAGCGAGCGCCGCCCGCAGGACTTCGAGACGATTCCTCTGACCGATGTCGACAATCTGCGCGCGCGCTTTGGCGACACGTTCGACACCGCGATGGAAAGCATGGAGCTGGCCGTGGGCGCGTCGCCCGCCTGGGACCATGAGGCGTTTCTCGCCGGCAAGCTCACGCCCGTGTTCTTTGGCTCGGGCGTGAACAACTTCGGTGTGATGGAAGTGCTCGACGCCCTGGTCGACATGTCGCCTTCGCCGGGCCCGCGCGTGAGCACGCTGGTCGTCAACAAGCAGCCCGTGGTCAAGACCATAGAGCCCGAAGACACCGGTTTCTCGGGCGTGGTGTTCAAGGTCCAGGCCAACATGGATGCCAACCACCGCGACCGCATCGCGTTCGTGCGCGTGGCATCGGGCCGCTACACCCCCGGCATGAAGCTGCGCGTGCAGCGCACCGGCAAGGACATGCGTCCGACTTCGGTCGTGACCTTCATGAGCCAGCGCCGCGAAGCCGTCGAGGAAGCCTACGCGGGCGACATCATCGGCTTCACCATCCATGGCGGCGTGCAACTGGGCGACACCATCACCGACGGCGCGGCGCTGCAGTTCACCGGCCTGCCGTTCTTCGCGCCCGAAATGTTCATGACCGTGGTGCTCAAGAACCCGCTGCGCACCAAGCAGCTGCAGCAGGGCCTGGCCCAGCTCGGCGAGGAAGGCGCGATCCAGGTGTTCAAGCCCGATGCGGGCGGCAACATGCTGCTGGGCGCGATCGGCCAGCTGCAGTTCGAAGTCGTGCAGCACCGCCTCAAGGCCGAGTACGACGCCGACATCCGCCTCGAAGGCTGCCAGTACACGGGCGCGCGCTGGATCACGGCCGACACCCCGGCCGAGCTGCGCGAGTTCGAGAACGCCTATGTGCTGCGCATGGCGCACGACGCGGCCGGCACGCTGGCGTATCTGTGCACGTCGCCCTACGACGTGCGCCTGGCGCAGGAGCGCTTTCCCAAGATCCACTTCCACCCGCTGCGCGAGCACGCGGGTCTGTCGCTGAGCAACAGCTGATCGATATGCCCTCCATGGAAACTCTGCTGCCCCTGGGACAATGGCCGCGCCCTGCGCCTGGCCAGTTGCTCGGTGTGCTCACCGATATCGACGACACCCTGACCACCGACGGCGAAGTGCCCGCACATGTGGTGGACTCCATAGGCGCGCTGCGCGACGCCGGCCTCAAGGTCGTGCCGATCACGGGCCGCCCCGTGGGCTGGAGCGTACCTTTCGCCCAGTCCTGGCCGGTCGACGCCATCGTCGCCGAGAACGGCGCCGTGGCGCTGCGCCGCAATGCGGCCGGCGGCCTCGACAAGCTCTACCAGCAGGACGCGGCCACGCGCAGCGCCAACTTCGCGCGCATGCAGCAAGTGCTGGCGCAGATCGAGGCCACGGTGCCCGGCGCGCGCCGCGCGACCGACTCGGCGGGACGCGAATGCGACATTGCCGTGGACCACAGCGAATTCACCCAGCTGCCCCAGGCGCAGATCGACGAATGCGTGGCCATCATGCGCGCGGCCGGAATGAACGCCACCGTGAGCTCCATCCACATCAACGGCTGGTTCGGCGCGCACAACAAGTGGGACGGCGCGCAGTGGATAGTGCGCACGCTGTTCGACCGCGACCTGGCCGCGGAGCTCGATCGCTGGGTCTACATCGGCGACTCCACCAATGACCAGCTGATGTTCGAGCGCTTCGGCCACAGCTTCGGCGTGGCCAACATCGCGCGCTTCGTGCCCCAGCTCGCGCATCTGCCGCGCTATGTCACGCCCAGCGAGCGTGGCGAAGGTTTCGTCGAGCTTTCGCGCGCCATCCTGGGCAACGCGCACGCCTGATCCGGCGCGGCCTGCGCAATCGGCGATGCCATCCA
>Ga0302347_1004430_pt1 | contig 11225 bp, 13 predicted proteins | sample PhyWR1_FD_202178 | JGI IMG/M metagenome (GOLD analysis project Ga0302347, IMG submission 202178) | Leaf surface microbial communities from wheat plants in UC Gill Tract Community Farm, Albany, California, United States - DLSL W.R1 (v2)... | ecosystem: Host-associated > Plants > Phyllosphere >...
CCTCCCTGTCAGCCCTGATGCAATTTGCCCTGGAGCATAGAATCACCCTCACACTCTGCGCAACGCCTGGTGATCGGTTCTCGTGTGGCAGCAACCTCACCGCCGCTCTCGCGCCCGTACCTGGGTCACCGTCTCCCCACCAACCCCCCAGTTATCGGTCGGCACCTCCTCGATCACCACAAAGGTACTGGCCGGCGGTTTGCCCAGCACTTGCTGCAACATGCGGGTGGTCTGCTCGATCAGCTGGCGCTTGTGCTCAGCAGTTACCCCTTCATCGGTCACACGAATATGCACATAAGGCATGGCTGCTTGCTCCTCTGTTCAGTGCCAGGTGCCGGCAGTGCTGCCGCCATCCACCGGCAAGATCACACCGCTGACGAAAGCTGAGTCGGCCAGGTACAGCACGGCGTCCACCACGTCCTGCGGCGAGCCGGTGCGGCCGCTGGGTGACAGCGCGCCCAGGCCTTGCACATTGCCCCCATGCAGTGGGGTATCGATGATTCCCGGTGCCACCGCATTCACCTGCACCCCGCTGGCCGCCAGCTCCAGCGCCAGGCCTTTTACTGCCTGGTTCAGGCCGCCCTTGACCAGCACCGGCAACAACGCGGGTACGCGGGTGTCTGGTTGCAAGGCGATGGAGGCGGTGATGGCGATGATCTGCCCGTGCCCTTGCCCTGCCATGATCCGCGCCGCTTCCTGGGCCGGGTAGAAGAACCCCTTCAGGTTGGTCCCGACCAGCGCGTCGACATCCACTGCGGTGTACTCGGTAAACGGTTTGGCAATGAAGATGCCGGCATTGTTGATAAGGATGTCGACCCCACCAAAGGTTTGCACCGCGCTGGCGAACAACCGCTCAGCCGTGCCTGGTTCGGCGATGTCGCCGGCCACACCAACAAAGCGCGAAGGATTGCCGAGGCGGCCGGCGGCCTGCTCCAGGCGCGCCTGGCTGCGGGCATTGCCGACGACATTGTCGCCGCGTTCGAGAAACGCCTCGGCCAGGGCGAAGCCCAGGCCGCTGGAGGCCCCGGTGATGATGACGGTTCTTGGCTGGGTCATGCTTGCGTACTCCGGAAGGTGAGCCGATGGCTCGGGTGGAGCTCACTGTAGGCTGCAACACATGCTTGAAAAATGTGCCGGATAGCATTTCAATCAATACACCATGTAATCAATCGAGCCCTCATGTCCCGCCACTTCGATGACCTGCAACTGGGCAGCCTGGAGCTGTTTTGCCTTGCCGCCGACAGCGGCAGCTTTACTGCCGCAGCCACCGAGGCTGGCGTCACTCCGGCGGCGGTAAGCCGCAGTGTGGCCCGTCTGGAGGAGCGCCTGGGAGTGCGCCTGTTCGTGCGCACCACCCGGCAGATGCGGCTTTCCGAGGCTGGGCAGGCGTATTACCAGCAATGCCGCCAGGCGCTCGGGCAACTGGTCGAGGCAGAGCGCCAGGTCACAGGCGGCCAGGTCGCGCCCAGCGGCCGCCTGCGCATCAGTGTGCCGACGCCTTACGCGCACCACCGGCTGCTGCCGTTGCTGCCAGCGTTCCAGCAACGCTACCCGCAGGTGCTGGTAGACGTGCATGTCAGCAATCGCAACGTCGACTTTGCCGAGGAGCACTTCGACCTCGCCATCCGTGGCCGCGAGCCTGCCGACTCTCGGCTGGTGGCGCGGCGCCTGGAAGATGCCCCGTTGGTGGTGGTGGCCACGCCCGCCTACCTGGCACGCCGGGGCACACCGCAAGTGCCGGAAGACCTGGCTGGGCACGAGTGCATCCAGTTCGAACTGGCCAGCAGCGGCCGGCGCCCGCGCTGGAGTTTCCGCCGCGATGGCCGAGAACTGGAGTTGGAGACCGATGGCAGCTTCACCTGCCTTGGCGATTTTCTTGCCACCGCAACCCTGGTGCGCCACGGCGCCGGGCTGATGCAGGCCTACCGCTTTACCGTGCAGGAGGCGCTGGACAGCGGCGCGCTGGTGGAGGTGCTGGCCGAGTACGGCGGCACCTCGCGGCCGTTCGTGCTGATCTACCCGCAGGCCCGGCACATGCCGCTGCGGCTTCGGGTATTCATCGACTATCTGTTCGCTGAAGGCGCACGATCACACGGCTGAGCGCAGGTGTGGTTGCCCGAGGGGGACTATGCTGTGTGTGGCGTCGAGCCGATGTCGCTCGAGCATCTTTCGAATTTCCCAGGAGAATGTTGCATGAAATCCATGACACTGCTGGTGATTGCTTCGGTGCTGAGTTTTGCTGCACATGCGGATCCCAAGACCAACTGCGATGCGAAGATTCAGGAGTTGGAAGACTTCCACAAAGCTAGCGGTCAGGCGATGCACGGTGGCATGGCACATGACTTCAAGGTGAAAATGGAGGAGGCCAAGACGGCGCGGGACAAGGGTGACATGACCAAGTGCCAGTCGGCTGCGGACCAGGCCAAGACCATCTACAACAAGGCGCGTAGCAAGTAGGTGTGAGCCGTGCCGGCCTCTTCGCGGAACAAACCTGCGAAGAGGCCGGCATAGCTGGCATCAGAACCAGCGGTCGTTCTTCTTCCGGCCGCGGGTCAACGCCGGCAGGATCAGCCCCATCAGCAGCCCCGCGCCGGCAATGCTGCCGCCATACACCATGTAGCGCATCATCACCTGCTTGTTCTCATCGCCAAGGCGCGCCTGGGTATCACGCAGGGTCGACTGGCTCTCATCGAGCTGCTCGCTCAGCGCCTTGTTGCGCGCCTCCAGTTCGTCGACCAGCTTCTTGCGTGAGTCGAGGGTTTCCTGCATGCCCTGCACACGGTTCTTCCAGCTGTCGTCGATGGTCTTCAACTGCCCGGTCAACTCTGCGACCTGGGCATCGAGCAACGGCAGGCGTTCGTTCTGGCCGGGCACCGACTGCAGGTCGTTGCTGAGGATCCACACCACATCGCCATTCTGCCCGCGTACCTGGCTGTAGTTGCCCTGGCTGCCGACCAGGGTCAGCTTCTGCCCGGACTTGAGCGTGCCGACGATGCGGTGGCCGTCGGTCGGGCCGCTGCGCACGTAGGTGCTCAGGCTGTCACTGACCCAGCGTGCATCGCTGGCAGGCTCTTCGGCATGCGCCGGTGCGGCAAGGGCCACCACGGTGGCGATCAGGCCACCGCGCAGGGCAATGAGGGCGGAGGCAGTTGGGCGGGATTCGGGCATGTTGGGTCTTCGCTGAAACAGGACAAAAGTAGGCCCGGTGACTGGGCCGGTGAACCGGTCGGTGAGTTGACCGTCAGCGAAAGACCGCTTTTTTGTAAGCAGGTTCACTACCTGATGTCGGAAATGTCTGCAGAATGTTGCGGCGCCCGGCCTCAGGCAGCGCCCCTGCTGTCGTTGACTGTGGCGATGTTGCTGACCGCCATCGCCGGGCAGATTGTTGAGCGCAGCGCCAAGCTTGCTATCCTCGCCACAACAGCAGTCGCGAGACCCCCATGCCCAGACCCCGCAAGCAAGCCCGCCAACGGCAGGTCAATGGAAGGGCTCGCAGCAGGGGGATTTATCGTACAGGCGTACGGTAAAATCGGCTGTGCGGGCCTTGGGTCAATGCCGAGGCTAGACTCTAACGTTCTCCCTCATTCATGGAGCACCACCATGACGGCCAAGAACACAATCTGCCTCTGGTACGACCACGATGCCGAAGAGGCCGCGAATTTTTATGCCAGCACGTTTCCCGACAGCAGCGTGATCGCGGTGCACCAAGCGCCGGGTGATTACCCGTCGGGCAAGCAGGGCGACGTGATCACGGTGGAGTTCACGGTGATGGGCATCCCTTGTGTGGGCCTGAACGGTGGCCCGACGTTCAAGCACAGTGAAGCGTTTTCGTTTCAGGTCAGCACCGAGGACCAGGCCGAAACCGACCGGTTGTGGGACGCAATTATCGATAACGGTGGCGAGGCCAGTGTATGCGGCTGGTGCAAGGACAAATGGGGGATCTCCTGGCAGATCACCCCGCGCATCCTCATCGAAGCCATCGGCCACCCCGACCGTGCGGCGGCCAAGCGCGCGTTCGACGCGATGATGCAGATGGGCAAGATTGATGTGGCCGGTATAGAGGCGGCGTTGAACGGGTGATGCGTGACCCTGTGGGGCGCTTCCACCGAGATCGCGCCCCCGTTATTCCGCCCCAGCGGTGCTGCGGGGCTGTGCGACGAGTACCCGAGCATTGGTTACCCGGAAGACCCTGAATCCTATGGCTACGAAGGCGAGCTGCAGGCGGGCATGGCGCTGTGCGTGGAGGCCTGCATTTACGCGTTCGAGGACAGCTTCCTGGGCGATTGACTGGCCCTGAAAAACAACACATCCGCAGGCTTGCCAAGGCCCGGTAGGAGATCGCCCAGCTCATTGGGCTACGGTGTCGCGCATAGAACGGATGCTGGGCGCTCCGCGTACCCTGTGGGAGCGGGCGCGCCCGCGAAGAATCCAACCCGGTGCATGGCACCGGCTGCGCCGGTGTTCGCGGGCACGCCCGCTCCCACAGGTTCCCTGCTAAATCAGTGAGTTATGTGCAGTTCTACGAGAGCCCACCCGCGAATGCGTTGGCCAAACCAACGACGCATTTGCGGGTAAAGCCCAAAGAGACGAGCGCCAGCCGGTTTCAGCGCTGGGCCACTTCATTGGCCTCTGCCGCCGGCTTCACTGAGGCCTTCTTCTCCTGCACCACGATGTAGAACTCCTCGCCATGCTTCACCGCCCCATACAGCACGGCTTTTTCGATCAGCTCGTTGCCACGCAGGTGGCGCAGCATCATCGGGTCCTTGCGCAGGTCGCGGTACAGCGCCAGGCACAGCAGCACCATCACCACCACGAACGGCAAGGCCACGACAATGGTCAGGTTCTGCAGCCCGGTCAGCGCCTCGCCAGGGTCACCCGGGTCGCCGATCGCCAGCATGATCGCCGCCACCGTACCGGTCAGTGCACCCCAGAAAATCACCGTGCGCCGTGATGGCGCGGTGGTGCCATGTTCCGACAGCGTGCCCATCACCAGCGAAGCGGCATCGGCACCGGAGACAAAGAAGATGCCCACCAGGACCATCACCAGCACCGAGGTGGCCGAGGCCAGCGGGTAGCTGTCCAGCAACTGGTACAGCGCATGGTTGCTGTTGACCGCCCCGTTGGCCAGTTGCAGCGCGCCGTCGCGCAGGGCGTCGATGGCCGCGCCGCCGAACACGGTGAACCACACCAGGCTGACCAGGCTCGGCACCAGCAGCACGCCGGTCACGAACTGGCGAATGGTGCGGCCACGGCTGATGCGGGCGATGAACATGCCCACGAACGGTGTCCAGGAGATCCACCAGGCCCAGTAGAACACCGTCCAGCCGGCCAGCCAGTTGTCCATCTGCTCGCCGCCGCTGGCGTTGGTGCGGGCCATCATTTCCGGCAGCATCTTGATATAGATGCCGATCGAGGTCGGCAGCAGGTTGAGCATCAGCAGGGTCGGCCCGACCACGAACACGAACAGCGCCAGCAGCAGTGCCAATACCATGTTGGTGTTGGACAGCCACTGGATGCCTTTGCCGATGCCCGATACCGCCGAGGTGACGAAGGCAATGGTCAGCAGCGTAATGATCGAAATGTAGAACAGCTTGCCCGGGCTTTCGATCCAGCCGTTGTACTCCAGGCCGCCGGCGATCTGCAGCGCACCCAGGCCCAGCGAGGCGGCCGAGCCGAACAGCGTGGCGAAGATCGCCATCATGTCGATCAGCCGGCCCAGCGGGCCGTTGGCGTGCTTGCCGATCAAGGGGCGGAAGGCAGCGGAAATCAGCTGCGAGCGGCCGCGGCGGAAGGTGCCGTAGGCAATAGCCAGGCCGACGATGGCGTACATGGCCCAAGGATGCAGGGTCCAGTGGAACAGCGTGGTGGCCATGGCCACCTGCATCGCTTCGCTCGACTGGGGGCTGGCCGAACCAGGCGGCGGCGACACATAGTGCGACAACGGTTCGGCCACGCCGAAGAACATCAGGCCGATACCCATGCCGGCGCTGAACATCATCGCCACCCAGGACATCGTGCGAAATTCTGGCAGTTCGCCATCACGCCCCAGCGGCACCCGACCGTAACGGCTGGCGGCCAGCCACAGCACGAACACCACGAACAGGGTGGAAGTGAGCACGAAGAACCAGCCGAAGTTGAGAATGACCCAGGATTGCGCGCTGGAAGCGCTGCTGGCGAGGCTGGCCTGGTTGAGCAGGCCCCACAGCACGAATGCGATGGCCAGGACGCTGGTGCAACCAAACACGATCCAGTCGAGCTTGCCCTCGAAACGCCGGTCCTGGCGGGCTTCTGCGGTTTTCGAGGGGTCGGTCACCCCAAGGTCGAGCGTTTCGGTGATGTGTTCCTTTGCCATGAAGAATGAGGCCCCTGTGGCTTACCTGCAGGTGCAGGCTTGTTGTTGTGTGGGCTACCGAGCTCGATGACGGCCTCGGCCGGGTGAGTTGCCGCCGCGATTATCCTGTGCCGCAAAAGGCGGCTCCTGTCCCGATTACGCCCTGGGGCGTCCATTGCGCGACCTGCCAACTGCTTTTAGTTCCGGGGGCCATGACCCTTTATACCTCGCGTTCTGGTAACCTGACGGTCATTACCCGGGCCTGCACATCCGAGCACCGTAGAAGCGCTGCTGCTTGTGGGCCAGGCCGTACCAGGAAACGGAGATTCGTCAATGGCCACTGACCGTGTGAGCCTGATTCATTTCGATAAACTGAGCATGAGCCCTGACGCAGCCGATCGGTTCCAGAAGGCTCTCGACGCGCTTGAAGCGCTGAAGTTGCAGGACCGTTACGTGTATCTCATCGCGCATTATCTGGGTGATATCGCCGACGCCTCCGACACTGAGCAACTGAATACCGCCTTGGCCCAAGGCATTCGCGTGGTCGATGAACTGCTGCCGCCCAGGTCGGTCAGCAAGGTCAAGGCTGCAGAACTGCGCAAGGTTTTCCACGACGCCGCCGAGCGCGCGCGTGCGCAATTGTCTGGCTGAGCACCGGCATGGCCAAAGACATCGACAACCCCTGCGTCTCGTTATGCCAGCTCAACAGCGAGCTGTGCGTAAGCTGTGGCCGTAGCCGTGACGAAATCCGCAAATGGCGGGGCATGAAACGCCCGGAAAAGATGGCCACCGTGCAACGGGCGGCGACGCGCATGAAGGCTATCGCCAAAAAGGCGGCCAAACGGCAGAATGCCGACTGAACCTGCGTGCCATCCACGCAGCCTTTGCCGATTGCCTGACGAGCCTGAAATGGATTCCCACTCGCTGCTTGCTTTTACCCTGGTTGCCGCTATTGCGATTGCCAGCCCTGGCCCTGCCACCCTGATGGCCATCAACAACAGCCTGGCCCACGGCCAGCGCAGCGCGATCTGGTCGTCGCTGGGCAATGGCTTGGGCCTGTTCTGCCTGTCGGCAGCCGCCATGCTGGGGCTGGGCGCGCTGCTGGCCAGTTCCGAAATGCTGTTCAATGCCGTGAAGATCCTGGGGGCGGGCTACCTGTTCTACCTCGGGGCGCGGCAATTGCTGAAAAAAAGCCCGATGCTGGTAGCGGGAAGTGCAGAGGGCGTGGCCAAGGTCCGGCCTACGCCTGTGAAGCTGTTCAAGTCGGCCTTCTTCACGGCGGTCACCAACCCCAAGGCGACCATGTTCTTCACTGCATTGTTTCCGCAGTTCATCGACCAGGGCGCCGCATTGCTACCGCAGTTCCTGACCCTTACCGGGATTTTCGTGGCGTTGTCGCTTACCTCACTGAGCCTGTATGCCGCCCTGGCTGCGCGGGCAAAAGGGGTATTGACGCGGCCGTCGCTGTCGCGCTGGGTGAGCCGGGTGGTGGGTACGACCTTTATCGGGTTTGGTGCAGCGATCCTGGCGATGCGCCGCCAAGGCGCGTGAAAATGCGTGGTCCGGCCGATGAAAGGCCAGCCTGCTAGCCGCTGATGGTCCAGACTGTCTGCAGCACGCGCAGATGATTGCTGCAGTCGACCACAGGAGGTGGCAGCCTTTGGCCGCTCCGCCGGGTCGGCGGATGTCACAGGTGCCGAGGGTCGTCGATGATCGAGCGTTGCTTTCGCTACGCCTTGCCAGTTTTTCTGTGCCTGCTGCTTCCCTTGGCGGCGGCAGCGGCGGAGCAATGTCGACGGCTGACCGCCACCGGTAACCCGGAATACCCCCCGTACCTGTGGCGCGACCCGCAAAACCCCCAGCAGCTGATCGGCGCCAATGCCGACCTGCTCAAATACCTGGGCAAGCAGCTTGGGCTGGAAATCGATGTGATCTACGCCGGGCCTTGGTCGCGCGCGCAGGAAGAAGTGCGTACTGGCCGGATCGACCTGCTGGCCGGGTATTTTCAGACCGATGCGCGTCGGCAGCAGATGGACTTCGTCGCACCGCCATTTCTGCACACACCCAGCGTGGTGTGGGTGCGCCGGGACAACGCCTTTGCCTATCGGCAATGGGCCGATCTTGCAGGTCGCAAGGGCGGTACGCTGGTCAACAACAGCCACGGCCAGCAATTCGACGACTACGCCAAGGCCAACCTCACCCTTGAAGCGGTGCCCGGTGCCCGGCAGGCGTTCGAGAAACTGATGCACAAGCGCAGCGATTACGTGGTGTACGAGCAGTACCCCGGCATGGCGCTGGCGCGCACGTTGGGTATCACAAGTACTCTCCAGGTGCTGGAGCCGCCGGTTTCCAGTGAGGGGTTGTACCTGGCGCTGTCGCGTAACTCGCGCTGCAACCAGTCACAGCTGCGTGAAGCGCTGGCACGGGAGATGGAGAGGATCGTTGCCGGGGAATTGCCGGAGCGGTTGTTGAAGCAGAACCTGGAGCGGGCGCAGCCGTAGCAGCCCGCCCCTGCTTCAGCGCATATGCAGAATGATCGGGCTGCTGCTGGCCGGGTCGGTATGTTCACGCAGCTTCCCCACCGCCTGCGCATTCACCGCACCACCGTGGTTGCCCCATGCCGTGCGCACGAAGCTCAGCACCTCGGCAATCTCCTGATCACTCAACTGCTCGCGCAAAGCCGGCATGCGATAGGCATCCGGCACCCCGGCAGTTACCACGCGCTGCGAACCGTTAAGGGTGATGTTGATCGCCGAGGCCGCCTCTTTGGCCAGGGCCGACGTGGCCCCGGCCAGCGGCGGCATCCATTCGGCCTGGCCCTTGCCATCCAGGCCGTGGCACGTTGCGCAGCGGGTCACATAGGTATGTGCGCCCGGGCTGTCGAGCCGCGCCGTTGCAGATTCTGCCTGGTACTGCCACGGCACGCCGTCGCGCTGCGGGTCGCCGGGCAGCGATTTCAGGTAGCGGGCAATGGCGGCAAGGTCCTCGTCATGCATGAACTGCAAGGAGTTGTTGAACGCCTCGGTCATCGAACCGAACACCACCGCATGGCGGTTTCGCCCGGTCTTCAGGAACTGCGCAATGTCCGCCTCGCTCCAGCGCCCCAGCCCGGTATTGGGGTCGGCGCGCAGGCTCGGTGCGTACCAGCCATCGAGCAGGGCGCCGGCGAGGAACGGCTTGCCGCTGTCATCCAGGGCTTTCTCGTTGAAAGCCAGGCCCCGCGGGGTATGGCAGCTGCCGCAATGGCCGGGCCCCTGGACCAGGTAGGCACCACGGTTCCACTGCGCATCCTGCTCGGGTTTGTCGGTGTATGGTGTGTTGGCAGCGAACAGGCCGTTCCACAGGGCGATGGGCCAGCGCAGGTTCAGCGGCCAAGGGATATCGCTGGCCAGGTTGGCCTGCCGGGCAGGTTGCACCCCGTGCATGAAGAACGCATAAAGCGCCTTCACATCATCATCGCTGAGCTTGGCGTAGGACGGGTAGGGCATGGCCGGGTACAGCCGCCGTCCGCCAGGAGCCACGCCTTGACGCACGGCGCGGTCGAAGTCGGCCAGGCTGTAGTTGCCAATACCTGTGTCGCGATCAGGGGTGATGTTGGTGGCGTGGATTGCGCCCAGCGGGGTGGCCATTTCCAGTCCGCCGGCAAACGGTCTGGCGTCTGGCAGGCTGTGGCAGGCCACGCAGTCGGCGAGACGGGCCACGTACTCGCCGCGGCTGACCAGCGCCGGGTCGCTGGCCACGATCGGCGTCCCGGCAAACGGCGAGGCGGGCTCGCGGGTGACGTACCAGGCCAGCAGGCCTGCCGCGACCAGGCAGGGCAGCACCAGCCAGCCAGCGGTCCTTGCGAAACGATGGGTCATGGGGCGTTCCTTGTGCAGTCAACTGAAGGTATGGCGGCTCAATGGCAGGCTGCGCACGCGCTGGCCGGTAAGCTGCGCGACTGCATTGGCCACGGCCGGTGCCACGGCGGGCAGCGGCGGCTCGCCGATGCCACCCATCTTCGCGCCGCTTTCGACAATACGTACATGCACCCGGGCCATGCGCGAGGGTGGCAGGATCGGGTACAGGTCGTAGTTGCGCGCGCGCGGTTTGCCGTCCACGTACACCGCTTCCTCCAGCAACGTCTGCGATAGGCCCAGGGCGACTGCGCCGTTGACCTGGTGCTCGATGATCGCCGGGTTGACGATGCTGCCCGGGTCGATGGCCTGCCAGATGTCGTGCACCTTGACCTGGCCGTTGTCGATCGACACCTCGGCAATCACCGCGGCCTCCGAGCCGAACGGTGAGGCCATGGCCACGCCCCGCGCGCGCTTGCTGCCATCTTCGGCGGTGAACGGGCCGCGTTTCCAGCCACCGGACAATTCGGCGACCGCGTTCAGCAGGTTGGTCAGGCGCGGGTTGTCGCGTAGCAGGTGGCGGCGCAGTTCGAACGGGTCCTTGCCGCCCTTGTCGGCCAGTTCGTCGAGAAAGCTTTCATAGAAGAAGTCGTTCAGCGAATTGCCGACCGAGCGCCAGTAACCCAGCATGGCCGGGCCTTTGACGTAGATCTGGGCAATGCGCTTGTTGGCAATGGCGTAGGCCTTGCCCGATAGCCCTTCAAGCGCGGTTGGGTCGACTTTGTCGCCTTGCTTGCCGGCGATGGCCTCGGTGGGGCCTTCAGTGGCACTCACCGCCTCCAGCGCAACCGGCCAGCCCTCGGCGTCCAGCCCAGCGCGGAATTTCACCACAGCAACGGGCCGCAGCACATCGCGCAGAAACTCCTCTTCGCGGCTCCAGATAAGCTTCACTGGCCGGCCGACTGCCTTGGCCAGGGCGATGGCCTGGGGGTAGGGGTTGGCCGAGTCGTACAGGAAGTGGCGGCCAAAGAAACCGCCCAGCAGCGGCGAGTGGAGGA
>Ga0302347_1004431_pt1 | contig 11224 bp, 9 predicted proteins | sample PhyWR1_FD_202178 | JGI IMG/M metagenome (GOLD analysis project Ga0302347, IMG submission 202178) | Leaf surface microbial communities from wheat plants in UC Gill Tract Community Farm, Albany, California, United States - DLSL W.R1 (v2)... | ecosystem: Host-associated > Plants > Phyllosphere >...
TGAACGACACCACCGCTTTCATCTTTGCCCTCATGGCCTTCGCTGCAGGCTTCCTGGTACGGCCGTTCGGCGCGCTGGTGTTCGGGCGCCTGGGGGACATGATCGGGCGCAAGTACACCTTCCTGGTTACCATCGTGCTGATGGGGCTGTCCACCTTTGCAGTGGGCCTGTTGCCGACTTACGCCAGCATCGGCATCGCCGCGCCGATCATCCTGGTGGTCCTGCGCATGCTGCAGGGGCTGGCGCTGGGCGGTGAATATGGTGGTGCCGCCACCTACGTGGCCGAGCATGCGCCGCACGGCAAGCGTGGTTTCCACACCGGTTTCATCCAGTCCACCGCCACGCTTGGTTTGCTGCTGTCCCTGCTGGTGGTATTGGGCAGCCGCTACATCAGCGGTGATGAGTTCGAAACCTGGGGCTGGCGCCTGCCGTTCCTGCTGTCGATCTTCCTGCTGGCGATCTCCACCTGGATCCGCATGAGCATGCACGAGTCGCCGGCCTTCGTGAAAATGAAGGCCCAAGGCAAGATCAGCAAATCGCCGATCCGTGAGTCGTTCACCTCCTGGCCAAACCTGAAAGTAGTGCTCACCGCCCTGTTCAGCATCAACGCCGGGCAAGCCGTGACCTTCTACACGGCGCAGTTCTACGTGCTGTTCTTCCTGACCCAGATGTTGAAGATGGACCCCGCCCAGGCCAACACCCTGTTGATCATCAGCGTGGTAATCGGTGCGCCGTTCTTCGTGTTCTTCGGCTGGCTGTCGGACCGTATCGGCCGCAAACCTATCCTTATGCTTGGCCTGCTGCTGGCCACGGTACTGTACTTCCCACTGTTCAAGGCGCTTAGCCATTACGCCAACCCGCAGATCGACGCCGCCAGCCGTCAGGCGCCGATCGTGGTCACCGCCGACCCGAAAAGCTGCACCTTCCAGTTTGACCCGGTCGGCAAGGCGCGTTTCGACAGCCCATGCGACAAGGTCAAGACCTTCCTGGTCAAGCAAGGCCTGCCCTACAGCTCGGTAAGCGTGGCGGGCAGCGATGTGGTGGTGAACATTGGTGACAAGACCATCAATGGTTTCGACGAAGCCGCCATGCGCAGCGCAGTGGAACAGGCTGGCTACCCGGCCAAGGCTGATCCGGCGCAGGTCAACGAGGTAATGGTGGTGGTGCTGATCGTGGCGATGATCCTGATCGCGACCATGACCTATGGACCGCTGGCGGCAGTAATGGTCGAGCTGTTCCCGACCCGCATCCGCTACACCTCGATGTCGCTGCCCTACCACATTGGTAACGGCTGGTTCGGCGGCTTCCTGCCAACCGTGTCGTTCGCCCTGGTGGTTTACACGGGAGATATCTTCTACGGGCTGTGGTACCCGGTGTTGGTCACCGGGATCAGCCTGGTGGTAGGAATCTTCTGCTTGAAAGAGACCAAGGATGTGGATATCGACAAGGTCTGATGCTGTCCACATGCCATAAAAAAACCGGCTGTAAAAGCCGGTTTTTTTATGCCTCGAAAAAACTTATGCACGTTTTCAAGAAAAATGTCATACGAAGAAATTAACAATAAATACAGTTACTTAGCGACGACTTGGAGCATTGACTGGAAAAACTGCTAACAAGTTATCCACAGAATTTCAAGCCAGCTGCTCCTGGGGTTTTTCATCCACCGGTGGCAGCGAACCCATGGCCCGCTGGGTCGCCTCGTTCCATGCCGCAGCGCGGTCGTTGAGCTCGGCAATGGCACGTGGCCCGGTGCCGTTGGCGTACATCGGCGCGCCAATTACCACCTCGATGGTGCCCGCGCGCTTGCCCCAGCCTGTCTTGGGCCAGTACTTGCCAGCGTTGTGGGCAATCGGCAGCACCGGCAGCCCGGCGTTGACCGCCAGTGCAGTACCGCCACGGGAAAACTTGCCAACCGTTCCGAACGGTACGCGGGTGCCTTCCGGGAAGATCAGCACCCAGGTCTTCTGCTTGAGCAGTTCATCACCCTTGCTCGCCACTTGGCGCAGGGCTTCCTTGGGGTTGTCGCGGTTGATCGCGATCGGCCGCAGCATGGCCATTGCCCAGCCGAAGAACGGCACGTAAAGCAGCTCACGCTTGAGCACCTGGCTTAGCGGCGAGAAGTACTGGGAAAGGAAGAATGTTTCCCAGGTGCTCTGGTGGTTGGACAGGATCACACAAGGCTCGGCCGGCACGTTTTCGGCGCCGGTGATCTTGTAGTCGATGCCCAGAATCGTCCGCACCAGGAACAGCGCGCAGCGGCACCAGTACACGTTGATGAACTTGTAGCGCTTGGGGAACGACAGGAACGGCGCGATGAAGAAGCTCAGCGAGCACCACAGCAACGAACTGGTGCCCAGCAGCAGGTAAAAAAGAAAGATTCTGATCGCCTGCAGGATCGACATAGTGGCTTGTACCATTGCGGGCGTGCCCGCCTGAGAAAAATGCGCCCGGGGGCGCACTGTTTAAATTAGTTCTCTGGCGATAGCTGCCAGATCGTCGAAAATCAGTGTAGTTTTCGCAACGCCCTTTTCCAGGGTTCGCTCGCCCTTGCCGGTTTTTACCAACACGGGTTGTGCACCGACGGCCAGGGCGGCCTCCAGGTCACCTGTGCTGTCGCCAACAAACCAGACGCCTGCAAGGCCGACCTGGTAATGCTCGGCGATCGCCTGCAGCATGCCGGGCCTGGGCTTGCGGCAGTCGCAGCCCTGGTCCGGCCCGTGCGGGCAATACACGATGTGGCCCACCTCGCCGCCCTGCTCGGCCACCAGCGCGCGCAGGCGCGCGTGCATGGCCTCGAGGGTTGCCAGCGAATAATAGCCACGGGCAATACCGGACTGGTTGGTGGCCACGGCCACCGTCCAGCCCGCCTTGCTCAACTGCGCGATCGCTTCGATCGAGCCCGGGATCGGTACCCACTCTTCCAGCGTCTTGATGTAGGCGTCGGAGTCGTAATTGATCACCCCGTCACGGTCGAGAATCAGCAGTTTCAAGGCTTACCCCAGCAGCGAAATGTCGGCCACGCCCAGGAACAGACCGCGCAGGCGGCTGAGCAGGGCATAACGGTTGGCGCGTACCTTGGCGTCTTCGGCGTTGACCATCACCGCCTCGAAGAAGGCGTCGACCGGGTCACGCAGTGCTGCCAGTCGGGCCAGCGATTCGCTGTACTGGCGTGCAGCAGCCATTGGTTGCACGGCCTGGTCGGCCTGCTGGATGGCCGAGTACAGGGAGAACTCGTTGGCATTGTCGAAGTACTTGGGCTCGACCTGTTCGGCGATGGCGCCTTCGGCTTTGCTCAGCAGGTTCGACACGCGCTTGTTCACCGCAGCCAGTGCTTCGGCTTCCGGCAGCTTGCGGAAGGCCTGCACAGCCTGTACCCGCTGGTCGAAGTCCAGCGCAGAACCTGGCTGCAGGGCACGTACCGACAGGTAGGTAGCCACATCGATGCCTTCGTCTTCGTAACGTGCACGCAGGCGGTCGAAGATGAACTCCAGCACCTGCTCGGCCAGGCCGGCAGCCTTGACCTTGGCGCCGAACTGCTTGACGGCGAACTCCACTGCACCGGTCAGGTTCAGGTCCAGCTGCTTCTCGATCAGGATACGCAGCACGCCCAGGGCGGCGCGGCGCAGGGCATACGGGTCTTTGCTACCGGTGGGCAGCATGCCGATACCGAAGATGCCGACCAGGGTGTCGAGCTTGTCGGCGATGGCCACGGCAGCACCGGTAAGGGTCTGCGGCAGCTCGGCGCCAGCACCGCGCGGCATGTACTGCTCGTTCAGGGCCAGGGCAACGTCCTGCGGCTCACCGTCGTTGAGCGCGTAGTAGTAACCGGCAACACCCTGCATCTCGGGGAATTCGCCGACCATTTCGGTGGCCAGGTCGCATTTCGACAGCAGGCCGGCACGGCCAGCGCGCTGGGCGTCGCCGCCGATCAGCGGGGCAATGAACGCGGCCAGGCGGGAAACGCGTTCGGCCTTGTCGTACACGGTACCCAGCTGAGCCTGGAACACCACGTTTTTAAGGCGCTCGTTGAAGGTTTCCAGCGGCTGCTTCTTGTCCTGCTTGAAGAAGAACTCGGCGTCGGTCAGGCGTGGGCGCACGACCTTTTCGTTACCTTGCACGATCTGCTGCGGGTCGCGGCTTTCGACGTTGGCCACGGTGATGAAGCGCGGCAGCAGCTTGCCTTCGCTGTCCAGCAGGCAGAAGTACTTCTGGTTGTCCTGCATGGTGGTGATCAGGGCTTCCTGCGGCACCTCGAGGAAGCGCTCCTCGAACGAGCACACCAGCGGCACCGGCCACTCGACCAGGGCAGTCACTTCGTCCAGCAGCGCCGGCGGCACGATGGCGCTGCCTTCCTGCTGCATGGCCAGCTCGGCGGTACGCTTGCTGATCAGTTCGCGGCGCTCGGCGAAGTCAGCCAGCACGTAGGCTTTGCGCAGGTCTTCGACGTAGTTGGCCGGGGTGGTGACAAGCACGTTTTCCGGGTGGTGGAAGCGGTGGCCGCGGGATTCACGGCCGGCCTTTTGCGAAAGGATGGTGCAGTCGACCACCTGGTCGCCGAGCAGCATCACCAGCCATTGGGTCGGGCGCACGAACTCTTCACGGCTGGCCGCCCAGCGCATGCGCTTGGGGATCGGCAGGTCGTTGAGGGAATCTTCGACGATGGTCGGCAGCAGGCCAGCGGTAGCCTTGCCCGGGATGTGCTGGGAGAAGCGCAGCTTGGCGCCGCTCTGGTCGATTTCGGCCAGCTCTACACCGCATTTCTTGGCAAAGCCCAAGGCAGCCTGGGTGGGCTCGCCGTCTTTGAAAGCAGCCTGCAGGGGCGGGCCATCGATGTTGATGCTGCGGTCAGGCTGCTGCACGTCCAGCTGGCGAATCAGCACGGCCAGGCGGCGCGGCGCGGCGTACACCTGCTTGCCGGTGTAGTTCAGGCCGGCGGCCTGCAGGCCTTTCTCGATGCCGGCCAGGAAGGCGTCGCCGAGGGTAGCCAAAGCTTTGGGTGGCAGCTCTTCGGTGCCCAGTTCTACCAGGAAATCTTGAGCACTCATTGTGCAGCCTCCAGCTTAGCCAACACTTCGTCACGCAGTTCAGGGGTGGCCATCGGGAAGCCCATGCGTGCGCGGGCTTGCAGATAGCTTTGCGCCACGTCCCGGGCCAGGGTACGTACGCGCAGGATGTAGCGCTGACGCTCGGTTACCGAGATGGCGCGACGGGCGTCCAGCAGGTTGAAGGTGTGCGAGGCCTTCAGGACCATTTCGTAGGTCGGCAGCGGCAGGTCCAGCTTGATCAGGCGGTTGGCTTCGCTTTCGTAGAAGTCGAACAGTTCGAACAGCTTCTCGACGTTGGCGTGCTCGAAGTTGTAGGTCGACTGCTCCACTTCGTTCTGGTGGAACACGTCGCCGTAGGTGACCTTGCCGAACGGGCCGTCGGCCCACACCAGGTCGTACACCGAATCGACGCCCTGGATGTACATGGCCAGGCGCTCGAGGCCGTAGGTGATTTCACCGGTGACCGGGTAGCACTCGATACCGCCCACCTGCTGGAAGTAGGTGAACTGGGTGACTTCCATGCCGTTGAGCCAGATTTCCCAGCCCAGACCCCAGGCGCCGAGGGTCGGCGATTCCCAGTTGTCTTCGACGAAGCGAATGTCGTGCACCAGCGGGTCCAGGCCAATGGCTTTCAGCGAGCCGAGGTACAGCTCCTGGAAGTTGGCCGGGTTCGGCTTGAGCACCACCTGGAACTGGTAGTAGTGCTGCAGGCGGTTGGGGTTTTCGCCATACCGCCCGTCGGCGGGGCGACGGCTAGGCTGCACGTAGGCAGCGTTCCAGGTTTCTGGGCCGACGGCACGCAGGAACGTGGCGGTATGGAAAGTGCCGGCGCCTACTTCCATATCGTAGGGCTGAAGCACCACACAACCTTGAGCTGCCCAGTAGTTCTGCAGGGCGAGGATCAGGTCTTGGAAGGTACGCACGGCTGGCGTAGGCTGGCTCACGAAATTCACCTGTATCTGGGGATGCGGATGTAAAGAGCGGGAGTATAACCTGATTCGCCTCGCCCTCTACTCATTGGAGCCTTATGCCACGCTGCTTTTGGTGTACCGACGATCCGTTGTACCAGGCCTACCATGACCAGGAATGGGGAACGCCGCAGCGTGATCCGGCGTTGCTCTTCGAGATGCTTTTGCTCGAAGGGTTCCAGGCGGGCCTGTCGTGGATCACCGTATTGCGCAAACGCGAGCGTTATCGCCAGGTGATGCACGGCTTCGACGCGGCGGCACTTGCGCACATGACCGACGAACGCATCGAGGAACTGATGCAGGACGCCGGCATCATCCGCAACCGCCTCAAGCTCAAGGCCGCCCGGCGCAACGCCCAGGCCTGGCTGGCTGTGGACAACCCTGGCGAATGGCTGTGGTCGGTCGTTGGCGGTGAGCCAAAGATCAATCACTTCAAGGGCCGCAGCGAAGTGCCAGCGGTGACCGACGAAGCCAAGGCCATGAGCAAGGCCCTGCAGAAAGCCGGCTTCACCTTTGTCGGCCCGACCATCTGCTACGCCTTCATGCAGGCCACCGGCATGGTCATGGACCACACCACCGATTGCGATCGCTACGCCGCCTTGCTGCGCTGAGAGGTTACAATGCGCGCCTCGCTGAAATAAGGAATTGGCCTGTGGAAAAGTTCAAGGGCGCCCTGATGGTCGGGGTGCTGCGTCTGTTTGCCAAGCTGCCCTGGGGCGCTGTGCAGCGCCTCGGCGCCGGTATCGGCTGGTTGATGTGGAAGGTGCCCAACGGTTCGCGCAATGTGGTGCGCATCAACCTGGCCAAGTGCTTCCCGGAGATGGACCCGGCCGAGCGCGAGCAGCTGGTGGGCCGCGCGCTGCGGGATATCGGTAAATCCTTTGTAGAAAGCGCCTGTGCCTGGATCTGGCCGCCGCAGCGTTCGCTGGACCTGGTCAAGGAAGTGCACGGCCTGGAAGTGCTGGAGCAGGCCTTGGCCTCGGGCAAGGGTGTGGTCGGCATCACCAGCCACCTGGGCAATTGGGAAGTGCTCAACCACTTCTACTGCAACCAGTGCAAACCGATCATCTTCTACCGTCCGCCAAAGCTGAAGGCTGTGGATGACCTGCTGCGCGAGCAGCGGGTGCAGATGGGCAACCGCGTGGCACCTTCGACCAAGGAAGGCATCCTCAGCGTGATCAAGGAAGTGCGCCGCGGTGGCCAGGTGGGTATCCCGGCCGACCCGGAGCCGGCGGAGTCGGCGGGCGTGTTCGTGCCGTTCCTCGGTACCCAGGCACTGACCAGCAAGTTCGTGCCGAACATGCTGGCGGGCGGCAAGGCGGTCGGGGTATTCCTGCATGCCCTGCGGCTGCCGGATGGGTCGGGCTTCCGGGTGATCCTGGAGGCGGCGCCCGAGGCGATGTACAGCACCGATGTGACCGAATCGGCTGCTGCCATGAGCAAGGTGGTCGAGCGCTATGTGCGTGAGTACCCGAGTCAGTACATGTGGAGCATGAAGCGCTTCAAGAAGCGCCCACCCGGCGAGCCGCGCTGGTACTGAGATCTTGGGGGCGCTCCGCGCCCCTTTCGCCGGCAAGCCAGCTCCCACATTGACCGCGCAGGCCTGGGGCTGTGCTTCAACCTGGGGGAGCCAGGGTTTTGCGCTGGGTCCAATAGCCTACCTGGTCCCTGTGGGAGCTGGCTTGCCGGCGATGGGCTGCAAAGCAGCCCCGGCAATCTCAAGCTTTGTTCAGTTTTTTAAGAAAAACGGTCATCTCTTTCTCGGCCTGCTTGTCGCCATGAGCTTGTGCCGCCACGATCCCGTCTTCCCAGGCCTTGCGCGCTGCCGCCAGGTCACCCTGCAGCTGATACGCCTTGCCCAGCAGCTTCCATGCCGCCGAATACTTCGGGTCCTGCTCTACGCAGCGTGCCAGGTGCACAGCCGCTTCCGCTCCGTTGCCCTCGTCCAGCCAGGCCTTGCCCAGGCCAAACCGCAACAGCGGGTTATCCACACCCTTGGCCAGCATCTTCTCCAGCGATTCGCGCATGCCTTCTTCTCCTAGAAGAAACTCAAGCCGACGTGGAATAGCTTCTCCACATCCCGAATATGCTTTTTATCCACAACAAACAGGATCACATGGTCGCCTGATTCGATCATGGTGTCGTCATGGGCAATCATCACCTCTTCGTCACGGATGATCGCACCGATGGTGGTCCCCGGCGGCAGGGCGATGTCCTCGATGGCCTTGCCCACCACCTTGCTCGACTTCGAGTCGCCGTGCGCCACCGCCTCGATGGCCTCGGCCGCGCCGCGTCGCAGCGAGTGCACGCTGACGATGTCGCCACGGCGTACGTGCGCCAGCAGGGTGCCGATGGTGGCCAGCTGCGGGCTGATGGCGATGTCGATATCACCGCCCTGCACCAGGTCGACATAGGCCGGGTTGTTGATGATGGTCATCACCTTGCCCGCGCCCAGGCGCTTTGCCAGCAGCGAGGACATGATGTTGGCTTCGTCATCGTTGGTCAGCGCCAGGAAGATGTCGGCGTCGGCGATGTTCTCTTCCAGCATCAGGTCCTTGTCCGAAGCGCTGCCCTGCAGCACCACGGTGCTCTCCAGGGTATCGGAGAGGTGCCGGCAGCGGGCCGGGCTCATCTCGATGATCTTCACCTGGTAGCGGCTTTCGATGGCTTCGGCCAGGCGTTCGCCAATCTGCCCGCCCCCGGCGATGACGATGCGTTTGTTGGTTTCATCAATACGGCGCAGTTCGCCCATCACGGCGCGAATGTCCTTCTTCGCGGCAATGAAGAACACCTCGTCGTCGGCCTCGATCACCGTATCGCCCCGTGGGGTGATCGGCCGGTCGCGGCGGAAGATGGCTGCCACGCGGGTGTCTACGTTGGGCATGTGCGCGCGGATCTGGCGCAGCTGCTGGCCGACCAGCGGGCCGCCGTAGTAGGCCTTCACGGCCACCAGCTGGGCCTTGCCCTCGGCGAAGTCGATCACCTGCAGCGAGCCCGGGTGTTCGATCAGGCGCTTGATGTAATTGGTCACCACCTGCTCGGGGCTGATCAGCACGTCGACCGGGATATGGTCGTTGTCGAACAGCTCCTCGCGGGTCAGGTAGGCGGACTCGCGCACCCGGGCGATCTTGGTCGGGGTGTGGAACAACGAATAGGCCACCTGGCAGGCGACCATGTTGGTTTCGTCGCTGTTGGTCACCGCCACCAGCATGTCAGCGTCGTCGGCACCGGCCTGGCGCAGCACCGTAGGCAGCGAGCCACGGCCCTGCACGGTACGGATGTCCAGGCGGTCGCCGAGGTCGCGCAGGCGGTCGCCGTCGGTGTCGACCACGGTAATATCGTTGGCCTCGCTGGCCAGGTGCTCTGCCAACGTCCCGCCTACCTGGCCTGCGCCGAGGATGATGATTTTCATCCGTTACTCCCTACCCTTGGTCTTATCCGCGCGAGGCGGCGATCTTGATCAGCTTGGCATAGTAGAAGCCGTCGTGGCCGCCTTCCTGGGCCAGCAGCTGGCGGCCGTGGGGCTGGCGCAGGCCGGCTTCGGTAGCCAGGTCCAGCTCACGGGCGCCCGCGGTACGGGCAAGGAACGCCTCGATCACTTCGGTGTTCTCGGTCGGCAGGCTGGAGCAGGTGGCGTACAGCAGCATGCCACCCACTTCCAGGGTCGGCCACAGGGCATCGAGCAGCTCGCCCTGCAGCGTGGCCAGGGCCGGGATATCGTCGGCCTGGCGGGTCAGCTTGATATCCGGGTGGCGGCGGATCACGCCAGTGGCCGAGCAGGGCGCGTCCAGGAGGATGCGCTGGAACGGCGTGCCGTCCCACCAGCTGGCGGTGTCGCGGGCATCGCAGGCGATCAGCTCGGCGTCGAACTGCAGGCGGTCGAGGTTCTCGCGCACGCGGATCAGGCGCTTGGCTTCGAGGTCGATCGCCACCATGTGGCCCAGGCCCGCTTCGGCCTCCAGCAGGTGGCAGGTTTTGCCACCCGGGGCACAGCAGGCGTCGAGCACGCGCTGGCCGGGGGCCAGTTCGAGCAAGTCGGCAGACAGTTGCGCGGCTTCGTCCTGCACACTTACCCAGCCTTCGGCGAAGCCTGGCAGGCCGCGCACGTCACAGGCTTCGGCCAGCACGATGCCGTCACGGCTGTACCGACAGGCGCTGGCGCCCACCCCTGCTTCGGCCAGCAGCGCCAGGTAGGCGTCGCGGCTGTGGTGGCGGCGATTGACCCGCAGGATCATCGGCGGGTGGGCGTTGTTGGCAGCGCAGATGGCTTCCCACTGCTCGGGCCAGAACGCCTTCAGCTGCTTCTGCAGCCAGCGTGGGTGGGCGGTACGTACCACCGGGTCGCGCTCCATGCCGGCCAGTAATTCTTCGCCTTCGCGTTGAGCACGGCGCAATACCGCATTGAGCAGGCCCTTGGCCCACGGCTTTTTCAACTTGTCAGCGCAGCCTACGGTCTCGCCGATGGCGGCGTGGGCCGGGATGCGGGTGTAAAACAGCTGGTACAGGCCGACCAGCAGCAGCGCCTGTACATCGGCATCGGCGGCCTTGAACGGCTTCTGCAACAGCTGGGCGGCGAGCAAGTCCAGGCGTGGCTGCCAGCGCGCGGTGCCGAACGCCAGGTCCTGGGTCAGGCCACGGTCACGCTCATCGACCTTGTCCAGCTGCGTTGGCAGCGAGCTGTTGAGCGAGGCCTTGCCGCTGAGCACAGCGGCAAGGGCACGGGCGGCGGCGAGGCGCGGGTTCATTGGCCCAGCACCTTGCCAGCGGCGAACTTCTCGCGCCGGCTGTTGAACAGGTCGCTGAAGCTCAGCGCCTTGCCGCCAGGCAGTTGCAGGCGGGTCAGGCTGAGCGCCTGGTCACCGCAGGCGACCACCAGGCCGTCCTTGCTGGCAGACAGGATCTCGCCAGGGGCGCCCGTGCCTGTGGACAAGTTGGCGGCCAACACCTTCACGCTTTCGCCATCGAGGGTGCTGTGGCAGACCGGCCACGGGTTGAACGCACGGATCAGGCGCTCCAGCTCGACGGCCGGGCGGCTCCAGTCGATGCGCGCTTCGTCCTTGTTCAGCTTGTGGGCGTAGGTGGCGAGGGCATCGTCCTGCACTTCACCTTGCAGCGAGCCGTCGGCCAGGCCGGCAATGGCCTGCACCACGGCAGGCGGGCCCATTTCGGCCAGGCGGTCGTGCAGGCTGCCGCCGGTGTCGTCGGCGCTGA
>Ga0302347_1004432_pt1 | contig 11224 bp, 4 predicted proteins | sample PhyWR1_FD_202178 | JGI IMG/M metagenome (GOLD analysis project Ga0302347, IMG submission 202178) | Leaf surface microbial communities from wheat plants in UC Gill Tract Community Farm, Albany, California, United States - DLSL W.R1 (v2)... | ecosystem: Host-associated > Plants > Phyllosphere >...
CAGCGCCACGTCCGGCGCCTACACCGTGACGGTGGATACCACCGCGCCGACGGTACCGACGCTTGACGGCGTAGAGGATAACGTCGCGGGCGGGATCGTTGGCAATATCACCACCGGACAGGCCACGAACGACAACACGCCAACCCTGAGCGGAACGGGCGCGCTCGGCAGCACCATCCACATCTTTAATAACGGGGTTGAGATCGGCACCGCGCCGGTTCTGGCGGGCGGCATCTGGAGCTTTACGCCGACTACCGTACTGGCAGACGGCACCTACACGCTCAGGGTCAACGCCACCGATGCGGCGGGCAACGTCTCAGCCAGCTCCTCCGTCTATACTTTCACCGTAGACACCGCCGGCCCTGCTGCGCCGGTGCTTTCTACCGTGATTGATGACGTCGGGCCGGTGACCGGCACGCTGAACAGCGGTAATTCAACCAACGATGCGCGCCCAACCTTCAACGGTACGGGCGAAATCGGCTCCACGGTCCACATTATTGTGGACGGGGCTGAAGTCGGCACCGCGCTGGTAAACGCGCAGGGTAACTGGACCTTTACGCCAACCGATCCGCTGGGCGATGGCCCGCACGCGATCGCCTTCAACGCCACTGACGCCGCGGGCAACACCGGCGGCACCAGCACGGCGTTTAACCTGACGGTGGATACCGGCATTCCTCTGGCCCCAACGATCGCCACGGCCAGCGATAACGTCGGAACGATCCAGACCCCGCTCACCTCCGGGCAAACGACGGATGACACTACGCCAACGTTAAACGGAACGGCGGAGAACAATGCCACTATCACGATCTACGAAAATGGCGTGGTCGTCGGGACAACGACCGCTAACGGTTCAGGGGCATGGAGCTTTACGCCACCGGCTTTGACCAACGGGAGTCATACCTGGACCGCCACCGCTACGGATGCCGCGGGCAACGTCAGCCCGGCGTCATCGGGCTTTACGGTCATCGTCGATACCACCCCGCCGCTTGCGCCGGTTATCACGCAGGCCATCGACGATATTGGCAGCATCACCGGGCCGATTACGTCCGGCCAGACTACCGATGACACCGTGCCGCGCCTGATCGGGACCAGCGAGCCTAACGCCACGGTCCGTATCTATGAAGGTCAAACGCTGGTGGGTACGGGTACCGCCGACGCGAACGGTAACTGGAGTATTGACCTCACGGTCACGCTCGGCACCGGCCCGCATACCTTTACCGCACAGGCAACGGATGCGGCAGGCAACAACAGCCAGCCGTCCGCCTCCTTTATTCTGACCATCGACACCACCCCGCCAACGGTACCGGTTCTGGCAAGCGTGGTGGATGACGTGGGCAACGCAGCAACGCCGGTCGCCAACGGCGGGTTAACCAACGACAGCCAGCCAACCCTCAGCGGCACGGCAGAGGCCGGGTCAACGGTCAGAATTTATGACGGCACCACGCTGATTGGCACCGTGACCGCCACCGGCGGAAACTGGAGCTTTACGCCGACGCTGGGCGACGGCGCTCACTCTCTGACCGTCACCGCAACCGACGCCGCCGGGAACGCCAGTAACGCTTCCGCGCCGTATGTGATTAACGTGGACGCCACCGCGCCAAACGTGCCGGTTATCAGCACCGTGGTGGATGACGTCGGGTCCGTTACCGGCCCTGTTACCGGCAACAACCCAACCAACGACACCCGTCCGACGCTCAACGGCACCGCCGAAGCCAACGCGACCGTTCGCATCTACGACGGCACCACGCTCGTCGGCACGGTCACTGCCGATGCCAACGGCAACTGGACGCTGCCGCAAACCAGCACCACGCTTTCGGAAGGGCAGCATAACTTCACGGCCACCGCGACCGATGCCGCGGGCAATACCAGCGCGCCATCCTCCGTCACCTCCATCACGGTAGATGTCACGCCGCCAGCGGCGCCGGGCGGGCTGGCGGTGATCACCAACGGCACGCACGTCACCGGTACGGCTGAAGCAGGAAGCACCGTCACCATCACCACCAGCGGCGGCACGGTGCTGGGCACCGCCACGGCGGACGGCAGCGGCAACTTTAACGCCACTATTACTCCGGCCCAGACGGGCGGTGAATCCCTGGTGGTGTTCGCTACCGACAAAGCCGGGAACGTGGGGACAAACACCTCCGTAACGGCGCCGTTTACCACCATCCCGAACGCGCCGGTTATCGCCACCATTAACGATAACGTCGGTACCGTCACCGGAAATCTGACCAACGGCAAAACCACCGACGACACCACGCCAACCCTGAGCGGAACAGCCCAGCCAAACGCCACCGTCACCCTGTACAACAACGGCGTGTCGATGGGTACCGTGGTCGCTGATGGCGCAGGTAACTGGAGCTTTACAACGCCGGTGATGGCAGAAGGCTCCCACGCCTTTACCGCCACCGCGAGTAACGGTTCCGGCACCAGCCCGGTATCGTCAGCCACCACCGTGATTGTCGATATCACGCCGCCGAATACGCCAACCGGTACGTTTAACGCGGACGGCAGCGTGCTGACCGGCAGTGCCGAAGCGGGCAGCACCGTGACCATCTCCACCAGCACCGGGACGGTACTTGGCACCGCTACGGCAGGCAGCAACGGGACCTACAGCTTCACCTTCCTGAACAAACAAACCGAAGGCCAGACGCTGCAAGTCACCGCCACAGATGCCGCAGGCAACGCTTCACAGCCGGGCTCCGCCCTTGCCCCGGTGGTGCCGCTCTCAGCGAGCACCAACGTCGAAGAGCTGGATCTCACCACCACCGCTACGGTAACCAACTCGCAGTACAGCGATTACGGCTTCCTGCTGGTGGGGGCGGTGGGTAACGTGATCACGCTGCTCGGCAACGATACCGCGCAGGTCGGCTTCACGGTGGGCAGCGGCGGCAGCGCGGATCTCGTGGTGAACGCCAACGCCACGGGTGCGGTGCTGTCGCTGCTCAATACCCTGGAGCTGGTGGTTCAACGCTGGGATAGCGTCAACAATACGTGGACCACGGTGATTGATACCGGACAACCGCAGTTTGCCGATCTGCTGACCCTCGGGGCCACGGGCGTGTCGCTGAACCTGAACGGGCAGCCGGAAGGTCAATATCGCGTGCTGAGCTACAACACCAACCTGCTGGCAACCGGCTCCTACACCAGCATTGACGTGGCGGTGAAAGAGACCAGCGCGGGTACCGTGACCGGTGATACCTCACTGGGCGGCAACGTGATCCTCGACGTCGACCCGACCACCGGCAGCGACAATGCGCCGGTGGGCACCACGGTAAGCGCGGTCACCAATGCCCTGGGCGTTACCACCAGCGTGACGGCGGACGGTACGGTGATACAGGGCCAGTACGGTACGCTGACCATTAACCTGGACGGCAGCTACACCTATAGCCTGACCAACACCAGCGCGGCAGTCATTGGCCGCACGGAGAGCTTCACCTACACCATCACCCATAACGGCACCAGCGCCTCGGCAAACCTGGTGCTGTCGCTGGGCGCAGGCACCGCGACCAGCGGCATTGTGGCGACGGACGACACGGCATCGCTGACCTTCGATACCACCGTTAGCGCCATCAACAACGGCACCTCGTCGCAGGGCGGCTTCACGGTTGTCGGCATTAATCTTGGCAGTACGCTCGGGGTTAACCTGCTGGACGACCTGAGCAACCCGATCATCTACAACGTGGAGGAAGGCACCACCCGCACCATGACCATTCAGGCCTCCGTTGGCGGCGTGGCGCTGGCATCGGTGTTTGACCTGTACATCTATAAATTCAACGATGCGACCCAAACCTTCGAGCAGATGCGCGTCCAGCCGGGCTGGCTGCGCGCACCGCTGCTGGGCGGTACATCGTCCCAGCTGACGCTCAACCTGCCATCCGGCGAATACCTGTTCCTGCTGAATACGGCGGCGGGGATCACCGCGCTGACGGCCTATACGCTCAACGTGCTGCAGGACCACGTCTACAGCGTGGCGAGCGTGGGAGCCAGCACCACCGGGGACGTGCTGGCTGACGATGTGGCGCCATCCGGCACGCTGGTGACGGACGTGAACGGGGTGGCGGTCAACGGCAGCGGCCTGACCACCATTGTGGGTGAATACGGCACGCTCACCATAAACTCCTCCGGGCAGTACACCTATACCCTGAAGACGGGCGTCGGCTCTGACCACATCAGCACGCCGGACACCTTTGTCTACACCATCACCGCGCCGGGTGGGGCAAAAGACACGGCAACGCTGAACATCACCCCAACCGCCCGGGCGATGGATGCGGTGAACGATGTCAGTACCGCAATGGATGTGACATCGGTTCACCATACCTCGGTGTACTCGGATACGACGGTCGGAACCGCCAGTTGGACCACCGCCCTGCTCGCGTCAACGCAGGGTAGCGGGAACGGGACCTTTGTCGTGGATGCCAACACCGCGCTGCATAACGCATCGCTGCACTTTAACGTCGCGTCGTTACTGGCGCTGGGCGGGCTGACGGTGAACTGGTCAATCAGTGACGGTTCGGGCGTGATCCGCAGCGGCTCCTTCAGCGGAGGCTCGCTGCTGGGCGGAAGTATTGACGTTCCGCTGACCGGGCTGGATCTCAACGCCGGAACCTATACGCTGAACTTTACCGGCAGCGTGCCGGGGCTGAGCGTGGGTAACATCACCATCACCCCAAGCGTGAACGGCACCACCTACTCTCTGTCGCAGTTCGACGCCTCGGGCACCCACGCCGTCAACGGCAACATCTTTGACGGCACCGACTCCGCCGGGGCGATGGATCAGCTGCACTCGGTGGATACCCGCCTGAGCGTGACCGGCTACAACGGCGTGACCACCACGCTGGATCCGTACGCCGGCAGCACCACGGTGAACATTGTCGGTCATTACGGCACCCTGGCAATTGCGGCAGACGGGCATTACACCTACAGCCTCAACGCCGGGATATCACTCTCATCCATCACCTCAAAAGAGGTCTTTAACTACACCCTGACCGACGCGGCGGGCAAAACGGACACCGCCTCGCTGACCATCAACATGGCGCCGCAGTTCATCAGCTCTGAGCATAACGACCTGATCACCGGCACGGCCTATGGCGACACGCTGATTTACCAGGTGCTCAACAGTACGGCAGGCAACGCCACGGCGGGCAACGTTAACAGCACGGTGGGCGATCACTGGACCAACTTCTCGCTGGCACAGGGAGACAAAATCGACATCGGCGATCTGCTGGTGGGCTGGAACGGTAGCGCCTCGACGCTGGGCAACTATGTCTCTGTTTCGCAAAGCGGTAGCAATACTGTGATCTCTATCGACCGTGACGGTACGGGGGCCGCCTACACTAAATCTGCACTCGTTACGCTTGATAACGTTCAGACCACTTACGACGAGCTTGTTAACCAGCAGCACATCATTACCTGATAGCAAACCAAATGACCCGGGCGCAGCAGCGCCCGGGCAAAATAAAGCAGTACCATTTTATTAGGGATAAGACATGGGAAAGAAGATGCCTTACTGGTGGCTCTCGTGCTGCCTGATATCTGTGCCCGCAACGGCCGCACAACTGAGCGAAACCCAGGAACTCCCCTCACTTAATGGCCGCGTGGCCCCCATGCCGGGCAGCGCCGCCCCCGGCACGCTCCAGCTTGGCGAAGCGGTTAACCGCGCCGTGACCTGGCACCCCGCCATCAGTGAAGCGGTGGGAAAGCTTTACCAGCAGAGCGAAAACGTGGACGTCGCCAAATCGAAATACTATCCGCAGGTTAACGCCGGAATGGAGAATGGCTACACCCACGACGGCAGCGATAACGGTTTTACCCCTTCTCTGGTGCTCTCCCTCTCACAGATGCTCTACGACTTCGGCAAAGTGGCCAGCCAGGTGCGCGCCGAAAGCGCGGGCGTCGCCCAGCAGCAGGCCAACGTGCTGGTGAGCATCGATACCATCGCCCACGATACCGCCATCGCCATGGTGCAGGTACAGACCTGGCAGCAGATGGTCGACACCGCCAAAGAGCAGCTGGACGCCCTCTCCGCCATCGGGAAACTGACGAAACTGCGCAATGACGAAGGGGCAACCTCGCTCTCTGACGTGGTACAGACCGATGCCCGTATCGAAGGCGCACGCGCGCAGCTGATGCAGTATCAGGCCAGCCTCGACAGCTCCCGCGCCACGCTGATGAGCTTTCTCGGCTGGAACAACCTGAACGAGGTCAGCAACGACGTTCCGAAAGGCCTGGCCCGCAGCTGCGACATCGCCGAGCCTGACGATCGCCTGGTCCCTGCCGTATTAGCGGCCTGGGCGCAGGCCAACGTCGCTCAGGCCAACCTCGACTATGCCAACGCGCAAATGACTCCTACCGTCTCGCTGGAGCCGGAGGTGCGCCACTACCTGAACGACCGCTATTCCGGCAACGACACGCGGGATCGCACCCAGTACTCGGCGTGGGTGAAAGTGCAGATGCCGCTCTACCAGGGCGGCGGCCTGACGGCACGGCGTAACGCCGCCGGACACGCGGTGGAGTCAGCCCAATCCACCATCCAGCGCACGCGCCTCGACGTGCGGCAAAAGCTGCTGGAAGCGCGCAGCCAGGTCATGAGCCTGATGAGCACGCTGCAAATCCAGGGCCGCCAGGAGGCGCTCAGCGCCCGCACCCGCGAGCTGTATCAGCAGCAGTATCTCGACCTCGGCTCCCGCCCGCTGCTTGACGTCCTCAACGCCGAGCAGGAGGTCTATCAGGCCCGCTTCACCCAGCAGCAAACCGCCGGGCAGCTGCACCAGCTTCAGCTGAACTGCCTGTACAACACCGGGCGTCTGCGTCACGCGTTCGATCTAGAAAACCGCACCATCCAGACCGTGGAGATCCAGCCATGAAGCAACGCGATATCCCGCAGGGTGAAACCATGACGGATGAGGCCCTTGAACAGTGGGCGCAGGCGTTCGGCTACGTCGCCACACGCTATCGCGTCGCCTGCTCGCCCGGCGCGCTGATGGCCGGCGCGCCGTGGCTGAAAGGCAAGCCGATGGTGCCCGCCCTCACCCAGCTTGCCCGCGAGGCGGGGCTCTCCTTTCAGCTGCTGACGGCGGATCAGCAGTCCATCAACAGCTGGCGCTTACCCGTCGTTGTGGAACTGAGTGAAGGCAAAATCGGCGTCATTGAGCATTTTGACGGCGAAGATACCCTTGAGGTCAGCTTTTTCGACGACAAAACGCACACCAACCGCCTGTCGATGAGTGCGATGCTGCCCGCCATCCGTCACGTGATCGCCCTGCGGCCGCTGGCGGCGCTAAAAGACAGCCGCGTGGACGCCTACATCTCAAAATACCGCCCGGACTGGCTCTACCGTCTGGTGATGCGCGACCTGCGCCCCTACAGCTGGGTGATGCTCGCCGCGCTTTTTATCAACGTGCTGTCGCTCTCCGGCATTGTCTTTTCCATGCAGGTGTATGACCGGGTGATCCCCGCCCAGTCTTACCCGACGCTCTACGTCCTGACCATCGGGGTGCTGATCGCCACGCTGTTCGGCTTCGTGCTGCGCGTGGCGCGCGGGCACATTATGGATCTGCTGGGCAAGCGTTCGGATCTGCGCGTGTCGGATCGCGTCTTCGGCCACGCCCTGCGCCTGCGCAACAGCGCGATCCCCCGCTCTACCGGCAGCTTTATCTCCCAGCTGCGCGAGCTGGAGCAGATCCGCGAGATGGTCACCTCCTCAACCATTTCAACGATCGTCGATCTGCCGTTCTTCCTCCTGTTCGTGGTGGTACTGGCGATCATCGCCCCGCAGCTGGCGTGGATCGCCCCGGTCGCGGCGGTGATCATGGTGCTGCCCGGCCTGCTGTTGCAAAAGAAGCTGGCCGAGCTGGCGAAGCAGTCAGCGCATGAATCCACCCTGCGCAACGCGGTGCTGGTGGAGAGCGTGCAGGGGCTGGAGGACATCAAGCTGATGCAGGCGGAAAACCGCTTTTTACAGCAGTGGAACAGCTACATTCAGATCACCGCCGAGTCCGGCCTGCGCACCCGCGAGCTTACGCAGAACCTGATCAGCTGGGGGATGACTATTCAAAGCCTGGTGTACGCCGGGGTGATCGTCGTCGGTGCGCCGATGGTGATCGAGGGCACCTTAACCACCGGTTCCGTCGTGGCCGCCTCGATGCTGGCCTCGCGGATGATCGCTCCGATGGCGACCCTGTGCGGCGTGCTCGCCCGCTGGCAGCAGGTGAAAGCGGCGAAGGAAGGGCTGGACAGCATCATGCAGCTGCCCACCGAGAACCAGCGCGAAGAGACGCCGATCCGCCAGGACGTGCTGCGCGGCCATTACCTGTTCGAGCAGGCGCAGTTCCGCTATCACCCGGACGATCCGCGCATGGCGCTGCGCATCAACCGCCTGGAGATCAAACCGGGCGAGAAAGTGGCGATCCTCGGGCGCAACGGCGCGGGCAAATCAACCCTGCTGCAGGCGATGGCGGGCGGGATGGATCTGGCGGGTGGCGAACTGCGGCTCGACAACTTCAGCCTGCCGCACCTGGACGTGGCGGACGTGCGGCGTAACGTCGGCTTTATGACCCAGAACGCGCGGCTGTTTTACGGCACCCTGCGCGAGAACATTATCCTCGGCATGCCGCGCGCCACCGACGAAGAAATTTTCGAGGTGCTGGAGATGTGCGGCTCGTCGGGCTTTGTGCAAAAGCTGCCGAAGGGGCTGGACTACCCGATTATGGAGAACGGCGTGGGGCTTTCGGGCGGACAGCGGCAGTCCATTCTGCTGGCGCGCATGCTGCTGCGTGACCCCAATATCGTGCTGATGGATGAACCCACCGCCTCGCTGGATGAACACACCGAACGGGAGTTTATCCAGCGTCTGGAGGCCTGGCTTGGCAACCGCACGCTGGTCGTCGCCACGCACCGCGTGCCGGTGCTGGAGCTGGTCGAGCGCGTGGTGGTACTGAAAGAGGGCATGCTGGTGATGGACGCACCGAAGGCACAGGCGCTGAGCAACAGCCGCATGCAGCAACAGCAGCAGGCAACCGGACGGGAGTGGAAAAATGAAAATCAGTCAGCGTGACGTTGCGGCAATGGAAGACCTGGACAACGCTCTCGAATCTGAAAGCGGCTACACCGGTGCGCGGCGGATTGTTTTTTTCTCTTTGTTGATGTTTGTTGCCGTGGGCATTTGGGCGTGGTTTGGCGTGCTGGATGAGGTCTCAACCGGAACCGGCAAAGTGATCCCCAGCTCGCGCGAGCAGGTTTTACAGTCTCTTGACGGCGGGATCCTCACCGAGCTAAACGTTCACGAAGGCGATCAGGTGCAGGCCGGGCCGAATCCAACGTCGGTGAAAGCGCGGCGCGCTACCGGGCATCGCTGGCCTCCAGCGCGCGTCTTTATGCCGAAGTGAACGATCTGCCGCTGAAGTTTCCGCCCTCGCTGGCGAAATGGACGGATCTGACGGGCACTGAAACCCGGCTCTACAACTCTCGTCGCGCGCAGCTTGAGGACACCCAGCGCGAGCTGCGCTCGGCATTAGATCTTGCTAATAAAGAGCTGGCGATCACCCAGCGTCTGGTGAAGACCGGTGCCGCCAGCCACGTGGAAGCGTTGAGGCTGCTGCGGCAGAAGAGCGATCTGGAACTTAAGCTCACTGACGTGCGCTCGCAGTATTACGTCCAGGCGCGCGAAGCGCTATCCAAAGCCAACGCGGAGGTGGATATGGTTGCGGCTATTCTCAAAGGGCGTGAAGATTCGGTGACCCGCCTGACGGTGAAATCCCCGGTGCGCGGCATTGTGAAAAATATCAAAGTCACCACCATCGGCGGCGTCATCCCGCCCAACGGTGAGCTGATGGAGATTGTGCCGGTGGACGATCACCTGCTGATTGAAACCCGCCTGTCCCCACGCGATATCGCCTTTATCCATCCGAACCAGGAAGCGCTGGTCAAAATCACCGCCTACGATTACGCCATCTACGGCGGGCTGCACGGCGTGGTGGAAACCATCTCGCCGGACACCATTCAGGATGAAGCCAAGCCGGAGGTATTCTATTACCGGGTGTTTATCCGTACCGGCCAGGATTACCTGGTGAACAAAGCGGGACGGCATTTCTCGATTGTGCCGGGGATGATCGCGACGGTGGATATCAAAACCGGGGAGAAAACGGTGCTGGATTATATGATCAAGCCGTTTAACCGGGCGAAAGAGGCGTTGCGGGAGCGGTGATACATTGCCGGGTGGCGGCTGCGCCTTACCCGGCCGACAAAACCTCAAACTGCACAATCAATCCCCTCTCCCCTCTGGAGATAAGGTGAGGGGAAATACAGCTGGGTGGTATTTCCGTTTTTGCCTTTACTTAGCTTATTTAACGCTCATTCCAGGCATCTGAGAACTGAACGTTACCATCGACATAGCGCCATGTTATTTTCTCATAGCGAAGTTGCACACTTTCCATATGCCCGGTTCCCGGACAGTTACGCGTGTCGTGCATAATCGGTGTAATAGAGACTACTTTTACAGCTTCCATTAAAATATTGAAGTACTCAACTTCCTGCCCGGCATCATTAATGTGATACCACTTTATTTCAGCAGACTGCAGTGTTTGCCCTGTCGCAACCGCCCGATAAAGGTAGGGGGAAGCACTATCAATCTCCTTTTCAAACAAAAATGCGGCGTGCTGACGTGTACCCGTAAGTTTTCCCGTGGTTCCATCAACGGGGATACTCAGGTTATGCGTTAAACCACGTAATTCAATACTCCCTTCCCGGAATTCTACATCGGATGAGCCCGTAATAAGATTTCCTGCATCATCCTTAAGCCATAAATGGACAGGTACCGCCATTTTAACACTCCTTATTATTCATATAGCCACCGCCCCGCCTTCGCAGATTCGGCAAACATTTTTACTGTTAAAGGTTTAGAAATTTGTTCCACGGGTTTATCCGTAAACCACTTTCTAAAAAACCATGCATGAAACCATGGGTAATATGCGTTGTAATTCATCTTAGATATATCAACTTCAAATGTGACGCTGAATTTATCCATACAAAAAGCCAAATCATCCTCTTCGGCGTATTCTTGTAAAATATCATTCAACCGCAGCGGAATGAGTTTTCCAGTGAATGTTCCCAGCACGGGTAACTCATTTTGGAAAAAAGCCAATACCTTTTGCTCCGTCACCATAGTCGATCTTTCTCGTGTGCAATCGTGTTATAGGTTTTAATTGTTTTATAGCATATCTGAGCCAAA
>Ga0302347_1004433_pt1 | contig 11223 bp, 9 predicted proteins | sample PhyWR1_FD_202178 | JGI IMG/M metagenome (GOLD analysis project Ga0302347, IMG submission 202178) | Leaf surface microbial communities from wheat plants in UC Gill Tract Community Farm, Albany, California, United States - DLSL W.R1 (v2)... | ecosystem: Host-associated > Plants > Phyllosphere >...
CGGAATTGGTTCCTGGAATCAAAGGATTATCTGAAGAAACTACAACTGGTGTTCACAGACTTTACGAAAGAGTAAAAGCCGGAACTTTACCAATGCCTGCAATCAACATTAATGACTCTGTTACTAAATCTAAATTTGATAACAAATACGGTTGTAAAGAATCTGCTGTCGATGCTGTACGTCGTGCAACTGACTTAATGTTGGCTGGAAAAAGAGTTGTTGTTTGTGGATACGGTGATGTTGGAAAAGGAACTGCTGCTTCTTTCAGAGGTGCCGGATCTATTGTAACTGTTACTGAAATTGACCCAATTTGTGCTTTACAAGCTGCAATGGACGGTTATGAAGTTAAAAAATTAAATACTGTAATTGCTAATGCTGATATCATCATTACAACTACTGGAAATAAAGATATTGTTCTTGGAAAGCACTTCGAGCAAATGAAAGACAAAACTGTTGTTTGTAACATCGGTCACTTTGATAACGAAATTGATATGGCTTGGTTAAACAAAAACCACGGTGCATCTAAAATCGAAATCAAACCTCAGGTTGACAAATACAACATCAACGGAAAAGATATCATCATCTTGGCTGAAGGTCGTTTAGTAAACCTTGGTTGTGCTACAGGTCACCCAAGTTTTGTAATGAGTAACTCATTTACAAACCAAACTTTAGCTCAAATCGAATTATGGAACAACAGCGCAGCTTACAAAAATGAAGTTTATATGTTACCAAAACATTTAGATGAAAAAGTTGCTGCTTTACACTTAGCTAAATTAGGCGTTGAACTTGAAGTTTTAAGAGACGATCAAGCTGCTTATATTGGTGTTGAAGTTAAAGGTCCGTTCAAACCAGAATACTACAGATACTAATCTAATTGTAGATTTCTGTCCAGATAGCTATCGGGATAGATTTTAGATTTATCTAATCATATTTCAAACCCGACAGGTTTTAAAAACCTGTCGGGTTTTGTTTTTTGTTTCAGGTTTTAAGTTATACTGGAACGTGAAACCTGAAACTTGAAACAAAAAAATCGCAACCTGTCAAAGGATTTTTTTTGAATTAATAAACTATTTTATTTTCAAAAACGTTGTACTATATTTACTATAAATACTTTTTTCATGAAACGTCTTTTTATTATCTACGCCTTATTTATTCTGAATTTATCTGCATCAGCACAAAAAAACGACATCTGGACTTCATTTCCGAACAAAGACACAACGCTAATTGGGTTTAAAGATAAAAACGGTATTATTAAAATAGAACCCAAATTTTCAGGTTTTACAACGGCAAGAAAATTCGAAAATATTATTGCTGTTACAGAAGAAAAAAATGGAAAATGGGAAAGTTATTATTTAACCAAACAAGAAAAAATAGTAGGTAAAGACAGTTTATACATTTTTGATAATGGTCCAGACTGCGAAAATGAAGGTTTTATCAGATTTACAGATCGTAAAACAGATAAAATGGGAATGTTTAATGCCGAGGGAAAAATTGTAATTCCAGCAGAATACAGCAATCTTACAAAAGTTAAAAACGGAATGTTTATTGGTTTAAAAGACGCCAAAAAAGAAATGGATGGAGAACATTTTTTCTGGACTGGCGGTGAAGATTTTTTAGTTGACATCCGTAATAAAGTCTTAGTTGAAAATTTCGCCTACAACGATGATCTAAATTTTTATTCAGTAGAAAAATCCAAAGAACCAAGCAAAAATCCAATAAGAGAAAATTTTCGAGGAGTCGACGGGCAGTATTATTCGTTTATAAATTTTGACAAAGAGTTTAAAGAATGGCTCAAAAACATTTTCCTAAAAGATTTATCCAAGGCTAATTTAGAAAAACATTGTTTTGACAAAATCACTTATTGGAAAGAACCTGATGGATGGATAAGCGAGCCTAAAACGAAATTCATTAATCAAAATTACAGCTTTTTAAAACTAAAACTACAGGAACTCAATTCTTCAAAAACAGATTACTTTGTTTCTACTGACGGATTAAATCAGTTTATATTTGAAACCGAAGAATATGATGTTTATTTCAACAACTGTAATGAATCTAAAGACTGGGTTTATCCTGTAAAAAGCATCATTATTAATCCAAAAAACAAATCCGATTTCAAACAAGATCATTTTGAATTTTTACGGACTGAAAACGGATATAAATTAATTAGTATTTCTGTACCAAAACATAATCTTAAATAATTCTTCAAATTTCAATAAAAGTTAATTTTGTAAAAAAGCGAACCATGAAGAATTTCTTGTTTTTATTCATTGCAATTGTATTCGAAATCATTGCCACAACAGCATTAAAAAAATCAGAAGAATTTACCAAACTTATTCCGAGCATTATTACAGTAATAGGATATTGCGGTGCATTCTATTGTTTAAGTTTTGCCATTAGAACTATTCCTGTGGGCTTTGCTTACGCCATTTGGTCAGGAGTTGGGATTGTTTTAATTACAACAATTGGTGCTATTTTCTTTAAAGAAATTCCAGACTTACCTGCAATAATTGGATTGAGTTTAATTATAATTGGCGTTATTGTAATTAATGTTTTTTCTAAAACTACGGCGCATTAGATTTTTTTGTTTCAGGTTTCAAGTTGGTTGGAACGTGAAACTTGAAACCTGAAACTTGAAACAAATAAACCAACAACTCAGCAAGTTTCGGATTTTATACCTGCAAAAACCACTCGATCTTTGCCTTATAAAATGGAAAGAAAATGAACACACAGGAAAACATCAATTATAATCGTATTGCAGATGCCATCGATTATATCAAAGCCAATTTTAAAGAGCAACCTAATCTTGATGAAGTTGCTGAGAAAGTGCATTTGAGTCCGTTTCACTTTCAACGGCTTTTTAGTGATTGGGCAGGAACGAGCCCGAAGAAGTTTTTGCAGTATACAAGTCTGGAACATGCCAAAAAATTACTCAAAGAAAATCAGGCCACCATTTCTGAAACGGCATTCGAAACAGGACTTTCCGGCACAAGCCGACTTCACGATTTATTTGTAAATATCGAAGGAATGACACCAGCGGAATACAAAAACGGTGGAAAAAACCTTTCTATAAATTACAGTTTTGCAGAAAGTCCGTTTGGGAATATTATTGTTGCGTCGACTCAAAAAGGAGTTTGTTTTATGGCTTTCGCCGAAGAGGAAGCAATCGGATTTCATGATTTAAAAAATAAATTTCCGAATGCCGCTTTTTCCCGAAAACTGGATTTAGCGCAACAAAATGCGCTTTTTATTTTTCAAAACGACTGGAGCAAATTATCTGAAATAAAACTGCATTTAAAAGGAACAGATTTTCAATTGAAAGTCTGGGAAACACTTTTAAAAATTCCGATGGGACAACTTTCTACCTACGGAACAATTGCAAATCAAATTGAAAAACCAAATGCTTCACGCGCTGTAGGAACGGCAATTGGAAGTAATCCGGTTGCATTTTTAATTCCCTGTCATCGCGTAATTCAGTCTTCTGGGATTTTCGGCGGTTATATGTGGGGAAATACCCGAAAAACGGCAATTATTGGCTGGGAAGGCGCACAGGTGAACACACAATTCTAATCTGCACAAAGTACATCGTCTAACGTATTGTTTTTTCGCCACGAATTACACAAATTTTTCTCCTTGCTGATAAAAATTAATTCGTGCAATTCGTGGCGAAAAAAAACTAAATCTAAAATTCTTATGCAAAATATTCAATCCAAAATTGCTTCTCAAAATTGGGAAAGCATCATCGAATCTATGCATGAAAATGGCTTTGCCATTATTCCAAATATCCTAACCAACGAACAATGCGAAGACTTAAAATTCGATTACGATAATCCAACAATTTATCGAAAAACAGTTGTAATGGAACGGTACAGGTTTGGTTTAGGCGAATACAAATATTTCAATTATCCGTTGCCAAATTTAATTCAAAATATACGTTCTTCAATTTATCCTAAGTTGGCTCCAATTGCAAATTCCTGGATGAAAGTTTTAAATGTCGATACTAAGTTTCCTGAACAACATGAGGAATTATTAAAACAATGTCACGACAATAATCAACTGAAAGCGACAGTTTTAATTTTAAAATACGGCAAAAACGGCTTTAACACTTTACATCAGGATTTATATGGTGACGTTTATTTCCCTATTCAAATTGTCCTTTTTCTATCAGAACCTGATGAAGATTTTACTGGCGGCGAATTTGTTTTGACACAACAAACGCCAAGAGCGCAATCTAAAGCTATTGTTTTGAAACCTAAAAAAGGAGATATCTTGGTTTTTACAACGAATTTTAGACCTGTAAAAGGTACAAAAGGTTATTATCGCGTAAATATGAAACATGGCGTAAGCGAAGTTAATTCTGGCGAAAGATTTACGTTAGGAATTATTTTTCATGATGCGCTAAATTAAGGTTCAAAGCGACAGAGGTTTCAATACAAAGTATATTTTAGAGACGCACTGCAGTGCGTCTAACGTTACGTAATTAATCTATATCGACAATCTTTGCGTAGACGCACTGAAGTACGCCTCTATTCAAAACCTTTGAACCTCTGTATTTTTGAACCTCTGTACCTTAAAAAAAATGATCAAACATCTTAAAATTTCAGATTCAGATCTTCGGAATAAAATTAAAAATGCGGAAATTTGTTTCGGTGGAAACCAAAAACTGAAAATCTACGGAACTTTAAAATGTTCATCTGGAAAAAGAATGAAACGTGAAAACCGTATTTTCTTTTCTTCTGAAAATGAAGCCGTAAAAAATGGTTTCAGACCTTGCGGGCATTGCATGAAACCAGAATATTTAAAATGGAAAAATGGACTTATTTAATCCTCAAACAGACGAAAATACCAATCTGCTTCCGAAAGACGGAACTGTAAATTATTACGGAAAATTATTTACCAGAGAAGAAGCCAATTTCTATTGCACTATTTTGTTAGACACAATCGAATGGAAAAATGACGAAGCCATTATTTTTGGAAAACTAATTTTAACTAAAAGAAAAGTGGCCTGGTACGGCGATAAGGAATTTGAATATACTTATTCAAACACCACAAAAAAAGCATTGCCCTGGACAAAAGAATTATTGGAGTTAAAGAAAATTATTGAAACTGAAACTGGAGAAACGTTCAATTCTTGTCTTTTAAATTTATACCATTCCGGCGAAGAAGGAATGGCCTGGCACAGTGACGCCGAAAAAGATTTGAAAAAGAACGGAGCAATTGGATCTGTCAGTTTTGGTGCAGAACGTAAGTTTGCCTTTAAACATAAAGAATCTAAAGAAACGGTTTCTTTAATTCTGGAACACGGCAGTTTATTGGTTATGAAAGATGAAACGCAAACGCATTGGCTACATCGGCTTCCGCCAACAAAAACAACTCAAAAACCAAGAGTAAATTTGACTTTTAGAACTATAGTTAGGTAGAAATGTATATCTGGACCTAACAGCTTTTAAAAACCTGTTAGGTCTCTGTTAAACAAATTTTACCAACCTTGATTTAAACCATTTTTTAAAACCTCATCGTATTTTTCTTTATCAAAGGAATATAGATTTGGAGCTTTATGAGCAACGTTACTTTTCTTCTCGTCAAGCTTCGTAAGAATTCCAATGTTGGTTATTTTTCTAAGAAAATTTCTTCTGTCCAGTTTTTTATCTAAAATTGTCTCGTATAATTTCTGAAGTTCGGGTATGGTAAATTTTTCAGGCAATAAATTATATCCTATTGGCATTAAATTCAACTCTGTTCTTAAAGTATCCAACGCTTTATCCAGAATTTCACGATGATCTAATATAAGTTCGGGAACTTCGCTGTGGTCAATCCATTCTACCGTTTCATGTCTTCCAGTTGAATTAGGAAGAATTTTAGAAAAATCTACTAAAGCATAATATCCAATTGTTACAAAACGACGAGTGAGCCATTTTCCTTTTTCTTCTTCTATTTGCAAATACTCTAAAATCTTTTTATCAAAATGCTGCTCGTTGCGTTTTACTTTTCCAAAAGTTGCAAATTGCCTTAAAAAAATGCCTTCTACACCGGTTCTTTCATTTAAAACCGTAATTGCAGCGGTATCAATATCCTGATCTATTGGAATAAATCCGCCTGGCAAAGACCATTTATTAGCACGTTCTACTTTTATTAATAAAACTTTTAACTGATTGTCATGAAAACCAAAAATTACACAATCGATTGAAAGTCCAGGTTGGTAGTTTTCGTTATTTTCTATAATGTCTTTTAACATTCGAATGTTTTATATATCTATTCTTTATTTAAATAATCTCGCAATTTAGCTCATTTTATAAATCGTACTGTTTATTTAGAAAATTGAAAAGCTTTTTTTTAAAGAGAAGAAGTGTGTAAATCACAATTTTAACTAAAATTTAAAATCAAATTTAAAAAAAATAATTACATTGCGTCATAATAACGCATTAAAAGTTCTAATGATTAATTTAGAGCATAATTAGAAGAAAAACGCCACGTTATTTTTGTTTTTTCTTCAAAACTAAAAAGTTGACAATAAAACGCAGGAGTTATGATTTCCAATCCTTTGAAAAAAATTAATAAAAAAATTACAACCAAAATTTGGACTTCTTTGGGATTTGTTTCTAAAAGTTATCTAATGGAAGCTTCTTTGAAATATAGCGAAGAGCAGGAAAGAATTTTTAACGAAATGATTGTTGAAACAGATGCGAAAAATAAGAAAGCAAAACAGGAAGCCTATGAAAAAGCTCTTTATGCCTCCTATAAAGGAATTGGTGCTATGGACTTTATAAATACGGTCCTAAAATAATCCTTACACATTTAATAATTTATAATGCCAGCCTCACTTCGGTGAGGTTTTTTTTATCATAAATTTTACAATAATTATCAAAAAAATAGCTGTTTATTCCTTATTTTAGCTTTTCTAAAAGTAAGAATATACCCCTGTAAAACATATCTATGGAAAACATCTTAGAATCTGAAAGTTATAAAATTCAAAAACCAGCAAACTGGGCTCCGGCCATTAATGATAATCAATTAATTGACTTAATAAAAGAGTCTGATTTTTCAAAGAAACAAGTAGATGAAGGAAGAGACTTTTGTTATTTTCTGGACAAAATCTATTATACAAGCGATACTGAAAATAGTGAATATGCACGCGTTGCTTATACTCTAAATGAGCCTGCAAATCTGGAAAGCGCCTCTGCAAAAGATGTTATTGTTGAAGAAAACGAAACTTATATTATACACCGAATTAGTGTTCTTAGAGAAGGCGTTTTGGTTGATAAAATTCCAGATATGAAAATCAAAGTTCTGGACAGCGAAAATCAAAGTGAAGGTGGTATTTTGAGCAGTAACAAAAAAGTAAACATTACGATTAAAGATTTACGTCTTTATGATGTTTTAATTATTGAAGACTCCAGAGTTAAAGTATTTACTGAACGTGATTTTTTAAGAAAAGAATTTCTTAAGTATGTTTATGTAACTCCAAGTACCTACTGGGCTTACGGAAATTATAAATTTACTTTTATTAATGACCGAAAAGATCCGATTGCCTACAAAAAGACTTTTTTCAGAGATGAGAATGGTGCTGTTTTAGAACCTGAAATTAATTATTTAAAGAAAGGTGAACAGTTTGTGATTGAAAAAGAAGAGTATATCAATTCTTTTGACGAAAACAGAGAAATTGCTCCTTTTATCGATTTTGCTACAGATTCTAACTGGGTTGATTTATCGAACTACATTTCGCCACTTTATGAAGAAATTTACAAAAAATCTTCTCTAAAAGAATTTGCTCCAAAATTGGTAGAAAAACTTGATGCTATTTCAGATCCGGATGAGAAATTGCAGTTTGCAATAGATTATGTGCAGAATCATGTTTATTATACTTTTAATGCCGATGAAATGAACGGTCATAAGCCACAGGAACCATCGATAACTTATGAGAATAAACAAGGGGATTGCAAGGCGAAATCAGTTTTATTGAAAGTGGTTTTAGATTATATTAATGTTGATTCGTCTGTTGTATTGGTTAACTTCAATTCAGATCATTATATCAAATATTATCTTCCTTCGCTTTTGACTTTTAATCATGTTATTGTCAAAATCAATTATAAAGATCAAACGTATTTTATTGATGCAACAACAAGAGACGAATTTGGATTGATCGAAAATCGTGGTTACATTTATTTTATGCATTATCTGGATGTTAAACCTAATCAGTGCTTACAGGTTAAAGAGCCTCACAAATTTTCTTATTACGGGATTGTTGAAAAGGTTGATTTTAATGCGCAAAAGAATTCAGGTCAATTAAAACTTACTTCGACTTATAAAGGAAATCGTGCCAATTATATGCGTAAGTATTTTAAAAACACAAATAAGAGAGAGATAATCGACAGTTGGAATAATTTCTTGTTTTATACTTTAAATTATTCAAACGACAGAAACGGAACTGATATTCGTACTATTTTTAGCGATGCTTCAATTGAAATTTTAAGCGATGATAAAAAGTTAAATGAGTTTACAATTCAGTACAATTCTGCGATCGAAAATCCTTATTTTACAGATGCGGAAAAGAATCGTTTCCTTATGTATTTTGATCGAAATGTTGTTAAAAACGGAGCACGTGACTTTTTGCATAATGATATTTTGTTCTGGCATAATTTCGATAATGAAAAATATGAAATTAACCTGACGACAGATCAAAAGATCGATGTTCAGGAAAAATACACCATTCAGGAAAGTACGATTGTTAATCCTTATTTTGATTTTACAAGTCGCAAGAAAGTAACCAAAAACGGGGCTTCTGTAAATATTGATTTTAAACCATTGGTCAATTTAGAAATTCCTGCTGAAAAATTTGAAGAGTTTAGAAATGCACACCACGAAATTGCCGACAGCAATTTTGGAGTTGGAATTGATATTATCGAAGAAGGTTTGTTAAACATGTTGAAATACAGTTTTAAAAAACGTCTTAAATAACAACTTTATCCATAAAAAAACGGGGCTTTTGAAGCCCCGTTTTTATTATTATTTTGCCAGTAATTCAAAATCAGATCTTAATTTTATATCTGCTGATGAAGTTCCAATCATTACTTCAAAATCTCCTGGTTCAGCATCCCATTCTAATTTATTATTGTAGAAAGAAAGCTTTTCTTTGTCAATTGTAAATTCGATTGTTTTAGATTCTCCTGCATTTAATTTCAATTTTTGAAAATCTTTTAGTTCTAAAACTGGTCTTACAACAGATCCAAATTTATCTTTCAAATACAATTGCACCACTTCTTCTCCAGCAACTTTTCCGGTATTTTTCAATTGAAAAGAAACTTTGACAGATTCATTGCTTTTGATTTTTGTTGAAGATAATTTCAAACCGGAATAATCAAATGTAGTATAACTTAATCCGTAACCAAAAGGATATTTGGGAGAGTTTTTTAAGTCGATATAAGCCGAAACATAATTTGTGGAATTTTCGTCTTTTGCTGGTCTTCCTGTGCTAAAGTGATTATAATAAATTGGCACTTGCCCCACTTCTCTAGGAAAAGTCATTGGCAATTTTCCTGACGGATTGTAATCTCCAAATAAAACATTGGCAATTGCATTTCCGGCTTCGGTTCCTAACCACCAAGTGTATAAAATTGCAGGAACATTGTCTGCTGTCCAGTTGAAAACCAAAGGTCTTCCTGCATTTATTAAAACTACAACCGGTTTTCCTGTTGCCATAACTGCTTTTACTAAATCTTCCTGAACACCTGGTAAATGAATGTCGCTTCGGCTTTTTGCTTCACCACTCATGTCGCGTCTTTCACCTATACTCAAGATTACAACATCGGCTTGTTTAGCAGTTTCAACCGCTTCTGCAAAACCGTCTTTATTTGTTCCTTCAATTTCACAACCTTTTGCATACAATAATTTAGTGTTTTTGCCTACTTTATTTTGCAATCCATCCCATTGCGAAACAATCCATTTATTGTAATCTACATCAGGAAGTTCTACAGACCAAAAGCCCATGTTTTCTTTATATTCTTTCACCATTGGGCCAATAAATGCAATGGTTTTAGCATTTTTTGAAATTGGCAAAGTCTGGTTTTCGTTCTTTAATAAAACGATACTTTTTTCAGCCATTTCTCTAGCTGCTTTTCTGTGCTCTGGATTTGCTAAAGCTTTTTCTTCTCTCTTTGCATCTGAATATCTGTAAGGATCATCAAATAAACCTAATTCGAATTTCTTGCGAAGAATACGTTTTACAGCATCATCAATCAAATCGATAGAAACTCGGCCTTCTTTTACCAAAGCGGCTAAATTGTAGCGATACGCATTACTTTCCATATCCATATCACTTCCTGCAGTAATGGCTGCATAAGCTGCTTCTTTAAGATCTTTAGAATAACCGTGTGCGACCATTTCTCCTATTGATCCCCAGTCTGAAACTACGAATCCCTGAAAATTCCATTTTCCTTTTAAAATATCTCTTTGCAAATGTGCATTTCCAGTTGCCGGAATTCCGTTAATATCATTAAAAGAGTTCATAAATGTTGCAGCACCAGCATCTACAGCCGCTTTAAATGGCGGTAAATACGTTTCTAAAAGCATTCTTTCGCTCATGTCTACAGAGTTGTAATCTCTTCCTCCAACTCCTGCTCCATAAGCTGCAAAGTGTTTTACGCAGGCCATAACTGAGTTTAAATCTCCCAGTTTATTTCCCTGAAAACCTTTTACTCTTGCATAAGCAATTTTAGAACCAAGATAAGTATCTTCTCCTGCACCTTCCATTACTCGACCCCAACGCGGATCACGACCAATATCTACCATTGGCGCAAATGTCCAGTGAATTCCGCTTGCTGCCGCTTCTGTAGCTGCAACTCTTGCGCCTAATTCAATCGCTGCTAAATCCCAGCTTGCTGCTTCTGCTAACGGAAGTGGAAATGTAGTTTTGTATCCGTGAATCACGTCCTGACCAAATAACAACGGAATTTTAAGTCTGGACTGCATCGCCAATTCCTGATATCCCCTGGTATATTTTGTTCCGATAACATTTAGCATCGAACCAATTAAACCTTGTTTGATTTCGTTTTGTTTGTTTGGGTTAATTGTGATTGGACCTGTTGCCTGATTGTCTCCAGTGTATTGATTTAACTGGCCAATTTTTTCTTCGATAGTCATTTTTTTCAACAGATCATTGACTTTCTGATCTATTGTTTGTTGTGCCGACGCAAAAAGCGAAAACAGCAACAATGTGATGGTGGTTATTCT
>Ga0302347_1004439_pt1 | contig 11207 bp, 7 predicted proteins | sample PhyWR1_FD_202178 | JGI IMG/M metagenome (GOLD analysis project Ga0302347, IMG submission 202178) | Leaf surface microbial communities from wheat plants in UC Gill Tract Community Farm, Albany, California, United States - DLSL W.R1 (v2)... | ecosystem: Host-associated > Plants > Phyllosphere >...
TTTCCGGTTTTGAGCTTGTTTTGAAAGGCCTGAAAGATCTCCGAATTCAAATTCTCCATTGTGCTTTTTAAAAAATTTTCATTAAATGTATAAAAAATTTCAGATACGCAAAAACATTGCGCACTTGCACTTTTACTTTGCATCATCAAATAACGACAAAACAACTTAAAAGCTGAAAACCCGCAGCCCGACTTGAGTAGACTCTTCGAGAACCTCAGAGTGACAATTGGGGACGGAAGGCGGATAAAGCTGCCCAAATAAAATTAGTATTATGACTACAATCACAGGAAACGAATTGATCGCTTTAGGATTCACACCAAAGAAATGGTTTGCCGAAGCCTTGGAACACATCAATAAAAATCAATTGAACGAAACCCAAATGTTGGACTATTTGGAACAATTCCGCGCACCAGACCCAATTCCACTCCATTCCGAGCCACAGGAATTCATCGTCAACATCAAAGCGGAAAACGAAAGCGAAACAGACAACGTGGAAAAAGTCATCAACACGATGAAGGTCTTGATGAAAACCCCAACCTTGGTCAGCGGCGCCATTATGCCGGACGCTTGTCCTACAGGTCCCGAAGGTCACATCCCGGTGGGTGGTGTGGTGGTAGCGAAAAATGCCATTCATCCGGGATTTCATTCGGCAGACATCTGCTGTTCCGTGATGTTGACCGATTTTGGAAAGGCAGACCCGAAAACGGTTTTGGACACCGCCCACTCCATCACGCATTTCGGTTACGGCGGTAGAGACCGGGGTTCGCAAATGCCAATGTCGCAGGAATTGATGGATGGTTTTCGGGAGAATTTCTTTTTGAATGACGAGAGACTCATCAGCATCGCCCGTTCGCATATGGGAACGCAGGGCGACGGCAACCACTTTTTGTTCGTCGGGATTTCCAAAAACACCGGCAACACAATGTTGGTCACGCACCACGGTTCCAGAGCACCCGGTGCCATGTTGTACGACAAAGGGATGAAGGTCGCCAACCGTTTCCGAATGGAACTTTCGCCGGAAACCTTGAAGGAAAACGCGTGGATCCCGTACGAAACCGAGCAAGGACAACAATATTGGGAAGCCCTGCAACTTATCAGAGATTGGACCAAGGAAAACCACGAGTCCATCCACAACGCTGTTTTAGGAAAACTCAATATCGAAAAACAAGACCGGTATTGGAACGAACATAATTTTGTATTCAGAGATGGTGACTTATTTTACCACGCAAAGGGCGCAACGCCGCTGGACGACAGATTCTTGCCCGACATCACAGGTCCGAGGTTGATTCCTCTGAATATGGCGGAACCTGTTTTGATTGTTAGTGGAGCAACAAACGACAGAAATTTGGGTTTTGCTCCGCACGGTGCGGGAAGAAATTTCAGCCGAACGCAACATAAAAAATCTTTGGCTCACAAAACGATTGACGAAGTTTTTGCGGAAGAAACGCAAGGTTTGGATATCCGTTTTTTCTCGAATGATATTGATATTTCCGAGCTTCCGAGTGCGTACAAAAGCGCGAAAAATGTGAGAGCGCAAATTGAGGAATACGGGCTTTGCAAGGTTTTGGATGAGGTGTTGCCGTATGGTTGTATTATGGCGGGAGATGTGGGGAAGAATGCGCCGTGGAAAAATAAAAAGAAGAAGTTTAGAAAATAATTTTAACTACGCAAAAAGATTGCGCACCAAAACATTTACTTTGCATTATCAAAAGGGAGGTCAAGTGAAAGTTACTTCAATAAATTTCAGGTATTTACTTTCATCATTACCTCTTTTTATGGGGCAGTAGCTCAGTTGGTAGAGCACAGAAAAGAATTGCAAAATTATCTATAAGGTCAATTGTAATTTACTACATTAACTCTACGGTCGAAGGTTCGATTCCTTCCTGCTCCACAAAAGGTCAACAGAAACTTACTTCTTAATTGGTAACGCCGATGCAAATCGGATTGTGGTTCGAGTCCGCGGGAAGTTTCTGAATTACCATAATCAAGGTCAAGTATATCTTACTACAATCCACCATTTGAAACAGATATGCAATTACCTGATTTAATTTTAATTAAAAAAACAATTATGAAAAACAAGAATTTTTTAAAAGTAGCCATCAGAAATAACGCAGTTTATATCCATGAAATCAATGGTTCCGTAAGTGGGAACTTAAGTAAATCAACTTTTGAATTAATAGAAAACTTGAAGAAATTAGGTTTTTCTTTTACTGAAGAATTGCTTTGGAAAATAAATAATGTTGACCTTAATTATCAAAGAGAAATCTATGAGGTTTTTCAAGAAATATTGGGAACAAAATTGAATTGGATGCCATTAGTAAAAAACTGGAAAATCCCAACTGGAGAAACCAAAAATGATCATTGGATTACTCTTTTCGCCAATATTTTTAATGATAAAAAAGGAAAAAATTTGGCCTGTGGGCATTTAATTCCAAAAAATACATTCCCTTTGGAAAGATACAACGGTTGTCCGTTTTGCGGAACTCCTTTCCAGTTTGGAGGAATAGAATCTTTCGGAACGGGAAGCAAAATGAAGGTCTTAGAATTGTGGACCGACAAGGAGATTGAAAAGTATTTCTATTCTTTATTAAATTCAAAAACAGCTTTGGATGTGTCACAAATTGATTCATTGAAAAATTTGATTTCTGAATTAAATCTTCCTTCCATCGAAATCAAAATGAAAGAAACTTTGATGGTTGTTGTGGATACTTTGATCGAAAACGAAAAACAAAATGAAGCAGGGGAACTATTAAAAACTCCGAACGATATTTTAAGATATTTATGGTACAAAAAGACAGGTTTTCTTCAGTTGGTTGAGCCAAAAACCATTATTAAAAGAACCTCAAATAACAATCGACATTTCTTTCATCCATTAGATAAAAGTGTTGAAGTAAAAGTAGAATCTAAAGAATTGCTTAAATTAAAATACTCCAGAAAAGAATCTTTGATGGTCGCAAAATGGTTGAATGAAATGGAATTGAATTCTGAAACCATTTGCGAAAATATGCACCCAAAGAGAAGTATGTGGATTCGCTTTATACGTGCATTGCGTTTGGCAGAATACGGTAAAAGAACTGGATTTGAAAACCTTGCAAAAATTTTGGATGATTTCTACAAAAAGAACTACACTGTTTTTCAAGGTAGAATCGAATACTTTAGATTAAAAGCAGATGCAGAAAAGACATTTGATTTGTTAAAGCGACGTCCTGGTTTATTCGCTCGTTCTTTATTTTCAAATATTCTATGGTTTGGAGAAGATTTGACTTTGAAACATTTTGAAGAAATCGTCGATAAAATCCCAATGCGTCTGGTTTTAACTTTGAATATGTATGCGGAAATTTATTTTGACAAAAACACTCAGAGAAACGTAAAAACTTTGGGCGGAACCAACAAAACAATTCCTGCAAACCGTTGGGTTTTATCTTATGAAGACGACCATTTGAAGGAGATTAAAAAGAAAATCGAAGAAATGACTTTAAGAGCCATTGAAAAAAGATTTTCCGGAATTAAAACCGAAAACAAAACCATTTTCATCAGCCCAGAATTGTACAACATACCATTGAGTATTGGCGACAGAAGCGATAATATTCAGGATTTACCTAATGCTTTGATGGGAACAAAATTCCCTTTAGAAGGCAATGAAATCAGATTATTTATGCAATGGGGAAAAGGTTTGCCAGCGCAACATCTTGATATGGATTTGAGCTGTCATATTGCTTATGAAAAAGGTTCAGAAGTTTGTAGTTATTTTAATTTGACAACAAAAGGATGTCAACACAGTGGCGATATCATCAATATTCCAGACAAAATTGGAACGGCAGAATATGTGAATTTAAATCTATTCGAATTACAAAATGCAGGTGCGAAATATGTTACTTTCACTTGTAATGCGTACAGTAACGGAAGTATTACTCCGAATTTGATTGTTGGTTGGATGGATTCCAAATATCCGATGAAAATCTCCGAAACTTCTGGAGTTGCTTATGACCCATCTTGCGTGATTCATCAGGTTAGGATTTCAAACAGTCTTTCAAAAGGTTTGGTATTCGGAGTTTTGGATGTTGAGAAAAGAGAGATTATTTGGTTAGAAATGACATTTTCAGGACAAAATATTCAAACCTTAGATATTAACGGAGTTACAGCTTTGATTAAAAAATTAGATTCTAAAATGAAAATTGGAAATCTATTGGAAATCAAAGCAAAATCTCAAAATTTAAAAATAGTAAACAATATCGAAGAAGCCGATGAATCTTACGATTATCAATGGGCAGTAAACTCTGCGAATGTTACTGAGCTGTTTTTAGATTAGAAAATTTTAAAATAAAACAATGAAAACAAAAATAATAGATAAATTAAAAACTCTTGAAAAAGAGAAAAACATAGAGATACTTTTCGCAATAGAATCAGGAAGCCGTTCTTGGGGATTTGCTTCTCCGGACAGTGATTATGATATACGTTTCATATACAAACATCCTGTTGATTGGTATCTTTCGCCTTGGGAAAAGCGTGACACGATAGAATTTATGACAGAAGATGATTTGGATGGTTCCGGTTGGGATTTGAAGAAGACTTTTCTTCTGTTGAACAAATCAAACGTTCCACTTTTGGAGCATTTGTTTTCGCATATATTTTATATAAAAAACGATGTTTTCCTGGAAAAGATGATACCTTTAGCAAAAGAAGCTTTTTCGCCTGTCGCAGTAGTTTTCCATTATTTATCGATAAGTAAAAAATATTTGGAATCGTGTAATAAAGATGAAGTGAAACTTAAAGATTATTTCTATTGCTTAAGGACAACTTTAGCCTCAAAATGGGTCGTTGAGAAAGGGACTTTTCCTCCTGTGATATTTCACGAAATGTTAGATTTGTTACCTGAAAATATATTTGATAAAGTTCAATTTTTATTGAATGTAAAATCTGAAAATGGAGAGAAATATTTCCACACTCAAGATTGGGAACTTTTCGACTATCTTAAATCGGAAATAGAAAATCTTTCAGAAAAAGCAAAAACTTTGAGAGCTGGAAATCTTGATAAATCAGAAGCAGAAAGAGTATTTGTAGAATTATTAAAATCGTAACGATGATAACTATCGATTTTTTAAAGAAAAACAACCTTATCCTTTTCGAAGCCATTTCCGGAAGCAAGTCTTTCGGATTGGCTACGGAAAATTCGGATACGGATATAAAAGGTGTTTTTTATTTACCGAAAGATCTGTTCTATGGTTTAGAATATATTCCGCAAGTTTCAAACGAGACCAATGATGTTGTCTATTATGAGATTGGAAGATTTACCGAACTTTTATTAAAAAACAACCCAAATATTCTGGAAATATTAGCAACGCCGGAAGATTGTATTCTTTACAAAAATCCGATAATGGATAAGTTCCGTCAGGAAGATTTTTTGTCAAAACTTTGTAAAGATGCTTTTGGAGGATATGCATCAACTCAAATCCAGAAAGCAAGAGGACTTAACAAAAAGATTGTGAATCCTGTTGAAAAAGAACGAAAAGGAATTCTGGATTTTTGTGTGATTTTGGAAGATTCAAATTCAATTCCTGCAAAGGATTGGTTAAAGGAAAAAAGTTTTCTACAAGAAAATTGTGGTTTGGTAAAGATGCCAAATTCAAAAGGTGTTTTTGCTTTATTTTATGATAAATTTGGAGATAAGAATTACAGTGGAATCTATAAAAATGAAGATTCTAACGAAGTCAGTTTATCTTCTGTTCCTCAAAATGAAAAGCCGGAAGCTTATCTGTTTTTCAATCAAGATGCCTATTCTACTTACTGCAAGAGTTATAAGGAATATTGGGATTGGGTAGAAAAAAGAAATGAAGACCGATACAATACCAATCAAAAACACGGGAAAAATTACGACAGCAAAAATATGATGCATACGATTCGTCTTTTGCAGTCAGCTGTCAATATTTTCAAGAATAATAAGATTGAAATCCGTGTTAAAAATCGGGATGAACTTTTGGATATCAAAGCAGGAAATTGGGATTATGATGATTTGCTTTTGTTGGCTGACCAATTAATTGAAGAATTGAATTTGTTAGCGGAAAGTTCTTCATTGCCAGATTTACCTGATAAAGAGAGAGCAGAAAAAACTTTAGTAGAAATTAGAGAAGAATTATATAAAAACTAACCCAATGTAATTATCCATAGCTTTGAGTTGTCTTTAGTTTGGAATATCAATTACAGAAAATGAAGAAATCAATCCCGATATTATTGGCTTTTGCATCGCAAATCACTTTTGCGCAATTACCTGCGGATAGTATAAAAGCGATTATCAAACAGGAAGTTGCCAACAAAAGAAGCAAAAGCATTGTTGTCGGACTCATTGATAAAAACGGAAGACAAATCTATTCGGAAGGAGTTTTGAGTGATAAAAATCCCGTTTTGCCAGATGGAAATACAGTTTACGAAATCGGTTCTATCACAAAGGTTTTCACCTCTCTCCTATTGGCAGATATGAGTTTGAAACACGAAGTCAATCTGAATGACCCAATCTCAACATACCTTCCTAAAAATGTAAAATCACCAACAAGAAACGGAAAAGAAATCACCTTATCCAATCTATCTACACATCGGTCAACTTTCCCACGTTTTCCTTACAATGTTGACCCGAAAAATTTGGACCAGCCTTATGCAGATTACAGTGTGAAGCGATTGTATGAGTACGTTTCTGATTTCAAACCAAATTTTGACATCGATTCCAAATGGCAATATTCCAATGTGGCTTACGGCGTTTTAGGCGAAATTCTGACTTCAGTAGCTCATCAAAAGAATTACGAAACCTTTGTGGAAGATGTCATTTGTAAACCATTACAGATGAAAAGTACAGTGATTACCTTCACGCCTGAAATCAAAAAAAGAGCGGCAATCGGACATTCGGAATATGGAGAACCTGTAGATTTTATCGATTTGGGAGCGATTGAAGCTGGTGGCGGTTTCCGTTCCACAGCTAATGATATGCTGACTTTTGCAGCCGCAAATTTAGGATTTATCAAATCTGATATTTATCCCGCAATGGAACTGTCGCATTTGCAGCAAGCCAAAAAAGATGGCAACAGAGGTTATGTCACACTCGGATGGACTTTATATAATGACGATGGGAAAAACATCATTTTCAAAGATGGCGGAACGCCTGGCTACAGAACGTTTTTAGGAATTGATAAGAAGAATGGATTCGCAGTTGTTGTTTTATCCAATTCCAATAATGGTGTTACGGATATTGGCAATCATATTATTGATTCGAATTCCAGGATAACGCCCTACAAATATCCTTGGAAATTGCTGGACACATTACGAACAACTATTAAGCAATCTGGCGTAGATGAAGGAATTAGCCTTTATAAAAAGCTGAAAATTTCGAAAGAACCGGATTTATATTTCAATGAAAATCAACTCAATTATATCGGTCACGAATTAAGAAAAGCCAATAAAATAAATGAAGCTATTAAAATTTTCGAACTGAATGTTTCAGAATATCCTAACTCTACATTTCCCTACGAAAATCTTGGAGAAATTTATAAAAGAAATAAAAACAAGAAAAAAGCAATCGAATGTTTCAGAAACGCCCAGCAATTGGAACCAGAAAATCCCCGCTGGAAATTTCTATTAGATAAACTCACAAAGTAAAATCATATCCGTCTCAAAAAGATGGATATTTTTTTTTACCCATTTGTAACAATTCAAAAACTTCCACAACAAATTAATTGATATATCAATAATTGATAAGTCATTTTAAAATTTCAAACTATGGAAAAATTAGATTCAATCATATTTTACAATATCGATAAGGCCATTAGAGCTTATAGAAATTACGCACAAAGACAACTGAAAGAAAACGGTTTCAATATTACGATTGACCAATGGCTTATCATCAAAGCGATTCTCGAAAATCCAGAAATCACCCAAAACGAAATCGGAAATCTGGTTTTCAAAGACAATGCTTCTGTCACGAGAATTATTGAATTATTGGTGAAGTCGGAATTCATAACACGAGAAGTTCACGCAAACGACCGCAGAAAAACCAATCTAAGCGTCACCAAATCCGGAAAAGAAATCATCGAAAAAGTTCAGAACCTCATCGAGAACAACCGAAGCGTAGCCTTAGAAAATGTTTCGAAATCTGAATTGGAAATAATGAATTCAGCACTTTTAAAAATCTCCGAAAACTGCATCAACACAAAAAAATAAAAGTTCAATCATAAAAAATAACACAATGACCAGAATATTTTTAGCCATTCTAATTTGGACAGTGTCTTTTTTCACAACCTTGTTTGCACAGTCCAGCCAGAATTTTTCCTTGTCGGGAACGATTGATTCCGGCAATGCGAATCAGATAGAAATCAATCTTTTCAATTCAGAAAACAAATTGGTAAAAACCGAAGTTGCAGACCAAAACGGGAAGTTCAGTTTCAATGATTTGATTTCAGGAAATTACAATCTGAAAATCAATAAAAGCGGAACAGAAGTTTATCAATCACAAATTTCCGTGAATGAAAATACCACACTTCCTTCGATTTCACTCAATGAAAAATCAATTGAAGCCGTGACGATTACCAAAGCAAAACCTTACATCGAACGACAGGACGGAAAAATGATTCTGAATGTAGAAAACAGCATCGCCTCCACCGGAAATTCCGCCTTCGAAGTGTTGGAAAAAGCGCCAGGCGTGAATATCGACAGCAACGACAACATCAGTATGCGTGGCAAAGCCAATCTGCTCGTCCAAATTGACGGAAAAAACACACCGATGACAGGAACCGACCTCGCCAATTACCTCAGAGGAATCCCTTCTTCCACGGTTGAAAAAATCGAATTCATTACCAATCCGTCATCAAAATACGATGCATCCGGAACGTCTATCATCAACATCAGACTCAAAAAAGACCAGAGAAAAGGCACCAACGGCAGTCTTTCCACGTCTCTCGGAACCGGAAAATATGTGAAGAACAACAACAGTTTCAGCATCAATCACAGGAACAAAAAAGTGAATCTTTTTGCCAACTACAGCTTTGCCTACAGAGAATTTTACAACAAATTGACCTTGGACAGAAACTTCTATGAAAACGGAAATTTCCAAAATGCCTATGTTCAGAACAATTTTTTGAAAATGAATTTCCGAAATCACATCGCAAAAGTCGGGATGGATTATTATGCCAATGATAAGAATGTTTTAGGATTTTCAGTCGGTCTTGTGAGCAATAGATTCGACCCGACAAGCAATAACGACACTCAGATTCTGAATCAAAATTACCAGCCGGACGGAACATTCAATACAAAAAGCAACAACCGAGACCATTGGAAAAATGCGTCTTTGAACTTCAATCACAAATATAAAATCGATTCGCTGGGTTCAGAACTCACGACGGATTTGGATTATATCAATTATGCCAACACATCGCTTCAAAACTTCAATACAAGAAATTTTGATAATGATGGAAACCTTTCTCCGTCAAGTCCGGCTAATCCAAACCCCTATATTTTAAAAGGCGATTTGGACGGAAACCTCAATATTTATTCCTTGAAATCAGACCTCACCAAAGTCTTCAAAAAGAACTGGAAATTGGAAACGGGTGTTAAAACGAGTTTTGTAAAAGCGGACAACGACCTTCAGTTTTTTGATGCCAGTTCCGGAACTTCTATTATTGATAATTCTAAAACCAACCATTTCATTTACGAGGAAAACATCAATGCGGTTTATGGAAACGTGATTAAGAATTGGGAAAAATTCAAAGTCAATTTTGGTCTCAGAATGGAAAACACCAACGTGACAGGAAATCAGCTCACAACCAACCAAATCAACAAAAAGAATTACACACAGTTATTTCCAAGTGCCGTTTTTTCTTATGATGTGGATGACAAAAACAGCGTAGAACTCAACTTCAGCAGAAGGATTACCAGACCGAATTACCGTCAGCTCAACCCTTTCAAATTCTATCTGGACCCGACAACCTACCAAGCCGGAAATCCCAATCTAGACCCGCAAACCACGATGAATTATGAGTTCACGTACAGTTTGAGCAACAAGTATTTTGCGACCTTGAGCTACAGCAAAACCAACAAAAACATCACGGATGTCCTGATGCCGATTATCGAAGATGGAAAAACGGTGGTGGTACAGACCAACGAGAATCTCAGTTCCGCTTCTTATTACGGACTCAACCTGATTGCGCCTGTAAAAGTGACCAAATGGTGGGAGATGAACAACAGTGCCAATTTCTATTACGGCAGTTACACCGGCAATATTTCCGACACCAATATCAAGAATCAGGGGAACTTCACATTTGACCTCAACAGCATCAATGCTTTCAAAATCGGAAATGGTTTTTCGGCAGAACTTTCAGGGAACTACAAAGCCAAAGAAGTTTACGCCTATATGTACCTGAAACCGATGTGGTCTGTAAACATCGGTGCTCAGAAGAAATTCAAGAACAACAGCACGCTCAAGTTTTCTTTCAACGACATCTTCTTCAAGAGCAATCCGGAAGCCCGAAACATCTATTCCGGCTATGTAGAAAACTTCATTGTGAGAAGAGACACCAGAGTGGCGACGATTTCCTACACTTATAATTTCGGTTCAGGAAAATCCGGACAAGCGAGGAAAACTGGTGGTGCTGATGATTTGAAGCAGAGGGCTGGGAATGGGTAAAACAATTGTCATTGCGAGAAATGAAGTGAGGAAGCAATCTCTATTTTGCAAACATCCTCTTTGTCATTCCGGAGGAATCTAAACAGATTGATTATAATATTTAAGGTTACGGTTTTTCGTAATCTTTTTTTGTGAATTTTGAATACATTTAATGATAGATAAAAAATAGCTGTTTTTTGTTAAGATATTTTATTTTATTTTTGTATGCAATACTTTTCTATGTATAAAAAAAAACTAAACTATATTGACCTTTTCGCTGGCTGTGGTGGTCTTTCACTCGGCTTACATCAATCTGGATGGAATGGCATCTTTGCTATTGAAAAAAACGCAGATGCTTTTAAAACATTAGAATTTAATCTAATACAAAATAAAAATCATTTCAATTGGCCAAAATGGCTTCCTAAAAGCAATCACGACATCAATGAAGTACTATTAAATTATTCTGATCAGTTAGAAAAATTAAAAGGAAAAGTAACAATGATTGTGGGAGGACCACCGTGTCAAGGCTTTTCTATGGCTGGTAAACGAAATGAATTTGACCTAAGAA
>Ga0302347_1004442_pt1 | contig 11193 bp, 12 predicted proteins | sample PhyWR1_FD_202178 | JGI IMG/M metagenome (GOLD analysis project Ga0302347, IMG submission 202178) | Leaf surface microbial communities from wheat plants in UC Gill Tract Community Farm, Albany, California, United States - DLSL W.R1 (v2)... | ecosystem: Host-associated > Plants > Phyllosphere >...
ATCCCACCGGCAAGGTGGTGAAGCTTTCGGTCAGCACCTCGAACGCCACCAGGTGGCCGTTCATGGCCAGAAACAGCAAGGTCACCAGCATCGTCAAAAACTGCCCGATCACTGCTGCCGAGACGCCATTGGTAGGGTCGACCATGGACGCGAAGCCCATGCCCATCTGCACCGAAATGATTTGCCCGGCGACCACGAAGGCCTGGAAGAACAGGGTCAGGGAAAAACCCAGCATGGCACCGATCAGCACCTGCTCGGCGATCAGCAGCAAGGCACTGAGGTCGAGCGCGTTGACCGGCGGCATCGGCGGCAGACCGGGCACGATCACCACCGTGATAGCCACCGCAAAATACAGACGCACACGCCGGGGCACCAGGGTGGTACCGAACACCGGCATCGCCATCAGCATCGCTGTGACGCGAAACAGCGGCAGGATGAACGAGGCAACCCACGTACTGATCTGGGTGTCGGTCAACGCCAGCAGCGATTGCATGGGCTCAGCCGATCAACTGCGGAATACTGCCGTACAGCTGCAGGATGTATTCCATGAAGGTTTGCACCAGCCACGGGCCGGCGACGATCAGCGTGATCAGCATCACCAGCAGGCGCGGCAGGAAGCTCAGGGTCTGTTCGTTGATCTGGGTCGCGGCCTGGAACATCGCCACCAGCAGGCCCACCAACAGGCTCGGCACCACCAGCACGGCGACCATCATGGTGGTCAGCCACAGCGCTTCACGGAACAGGTCGACCGCTACTTCTGGCGTCATGGCCTCATACCCCTCCGAAGCTGCCGGCCAGGGTGCCGATTATCAGCGCCCATCCGTCCACCAGCACAAACAGCATGATCTTGAACGGCAACGAGATGATCAGCGGCGACAGCATCATCATGCCCATGGCCATCAACACGCTCGCCACCACCAGGTCGATGATCAGGAACGGGATGAAGATCATGAAGCCGATTTGAAACGCGGTCTTGAGCTCCGAGGTGACGAACGCCGGCACCAGGATGGTCAGCGGCGCCTGATCCGGGGTGGCAATGTCGGTGCGCTTGGACAGGCGCACGAACAGCTCAAGGTCGCTGGAGCGCGTCTGCGACAGCATGAAGTCCTTGATCGGACCCTGGGCCCTGTCGATTGCGACCTGGGGGGTGATGGTCTCGGCCAGATAGGGTTGCAGGGCTTGCTGGTTCACCTTGTCGAACACCGGCGCCATGATGAACATGGTCAAAAACAGCGCCATGCCAGTGAGGATCTGGTTCGACGGCGTCTGCTGCAGGCCCAGGGCCTGGCGCAGGATCGAGAACACGATGATGATCCGCGTAAAGCTGGTCATCAGCATGACGAACGCCGGGATAAAACTCAGCGCGGTCATGATCAGCAAAATCTGCAGGCTGACCGAATACTCCTGCGCGCCGGCTGCGTTGGTGCCCAGGGTGATCGCCGGGATCGACAACGGGTCGGCGCCCAGCGCCAGTGGCGCGACCAGCAACAGCATGAGCGTCAATAAAACGCGCATTACTTCTTATCCTTCTGATCCTTGCCCAGCAACTCCATCAGGCGCTGAGCGAATTCCGGCGTGGCAGGCGTGGACGTGTCCACGTTCACCGGGTTCTTGAGCACGTGCAGCGGGGTGATACGGCCCGGCGTGATGCCCAGCAAGATCTGTTCGCCGCCCACCTGCACCAGCACCAGCCGGTCCCGCGGCCCCAGCGCACGCGCGCCGATCATCTCGATCAGCTGGCCATTGCCGGGGCCGATACGCTGCATGCGGCGCATCACCCAAGCCAGCACGAAGATCAGCCCTACCACCAGCAGCAACCCCAGCACCAGCTGGGTCAGTTGCCCGCCGACACTGCCGCCGACCACGGGCGCGGCCGCCTTCGCCACAGGTTCGGCCGCGAGGGCGCTCAATGGCAGCGCCAGACACAGTCCCGCCAGTGAATACTTCATGTCAGCGCAACTTCTTGATGCGTTCGCTCGGGCTGATCACGTCCGTCAGGCGGATGCCGAACTTTTCGTTGACCACCACCACTTCGCCGTGGGCGATCAGCGTGCCGTTGACCAGCACATCCAGCGGCTCACCGGCCAGGCGGTCCAGCTCGATCACCGAGCCCTGGTTGAGCTGCAGCAGGTTGCGGATGTTGATTTCGGTGCTGCCCACTTCCATGGAGATCGACACCGGAATGTCAAGGATCACGTCCAGATTGGGACCGTCGAGGCTCACCGGGTCATTGTTCTTCGGCATGCTGCCGAATTCTTCCATCGCCAGGCGCTTGCCGGCGGGCGCGGTGGCGGCATCGGCGGCCAGCAGCGCGTCGATATCGTCCTGGCCGACATCGCCGGTTTCTTCCAGGGCCGCTGCCCATTCGTCAGCCAGGGCCTGGTCTTCGGCGGAAGTGTTTTCGTGTTCGGTAGCCATTACATGTCCTCGGCGAAGCAAACATTCATAAAAAGAGGGGGATCAGCGCCGGTTGATCGGCTCGATCACCTGCAGCGCCAGGTTGCCCTTGTGGGAACCGAGCTTGACCTTGAACGACGGCACGCCGTTGGCGCGCATGATCATTTCTTCCGGCAACTCGACCGGAATCACGTCGCCGGGCTGCATGTGCAGAATATCGCGCAGGCGCAACTGGCGACGGGCCACGGTGGCGCTCAGCGGTACGTCGACGTCGAGCAGGTCTTCGCGCAGGGCCTTGACCCAACGTTCGTCCTGGTCGTCAACGTCGGACTGGAAGCCGGCGTCGAGCATCTCGCGCACCGGTTCGATCATCGCGTACGGCATGGTCACGTGCAGATCGCCGCCGCCGCCATCGAGTTCGATGTGGAACGTCGACACCACAATAGCCTCGCTCGGTCCGACGATGTTGGCCATGGCCGGGTTCACTTCCGAATTGATGTACTCGAAATTGACCTCCATGACGGCCTGCCAGGCTTCCTTCAAGTCGATGAAGGCCTGCTCCAGCACCATGCGCACCACACGCAATTCGGTAGGGGTGAATTCGCGGCCTTCGATCTTGGCGTGGCGACCGTCGCCACCGAAGAAGTTGTCCACCAGCTTGAACACCAGCTTGGCGTCGAGGATGAACAGCGCGGTGCCGCGCAGCGGCTTGATCTTGACCAGATTGAGGCTGGTGGGCACGTACAGCGAATGCACGTACTCGCCGAACTTCATCACCTGCACGCCGCCCACCGCCACGTCGGCCGAGCGACGCAGCATATTGAACATGCTGATGCGGGTGTAGCGGGCGAAACGTTCGTTGATCATCTCCAGGGTCGGCATGCGCCCACGGACGATGCGATCCTGGCTGGTCAGGTCATAACTTTTGACGCTGCCGGGCTCGGCAACCATTTCGGTCTGTACCAGACCATCGTCCACGCCATGCAGCAGCGCATCGATTTCATCCTGGGACAGCAGGTCCTGCACGGCCATGTCGTGATCCTACTGCAATACGAAATTAGTGAAGAGCACTTGCTCGACGGCGACTTTACCGAGTTCCTTCTGGGACACTTCCTGCACGCTGGCGGTGACTTTCTGGCGCAGCATTTCCTGGCCAACCGGGGTCACCAGGCTGTCGAAGCCCTGTGCGGATAACAGCATCACCAGGTTGTTGCGGATCACCGGCATATGCACCTTGAGCGCATCCAGGTCCGCCTGATTACGCGCCAACAGCGTCATGCTCACCTGCAGGTAGCGTTGACGGCCGTTCTGATTGTAGTTGGCGACAAAGGCCGGCAGCATCGGCTCGAAGATAGCCGGCTGCTTGGCGTTGGTGGCGGCCTCGGCGACGGGGGCCGGTTTGCTGGCACTGCTGTGCATGATGTACCAGGTGCCGCCCACTGAAGCACCAATGGCCAGGAGCAGACCCAGGACGATCATCAGGATAAGCTTGAGTTTGCCCTTCCCCTTGACCTTGCCTTCGGGTGCTTGTGCTGCGTCTTCGCTCTTCGCCATGCCAATAATCCGTCACTATTCTGGGATTCATAGATCTACGGAAAGGCAAGAGCAAGTGTTATGCCAGAATTGTCTGGTAGACAGGCACATATCCATGTGGGAGGGAGCAAGCCCCCTCCCACATTTAATCAGGCGTAGTAATCAACGGCGCTGGAGCCGATCACGCTGGTCGTTACCGGCGCTGTGGCAGCGGTGACTTCCGCGTGGTCAGCACTGTCGGCCCTGCCACCCCGTGCGCCGCCACTCACGCCGCGCATCTGGTTCTGCTGTTGCTGTTGCTGCTCCTGACCACGGGACTGGTCGGACACGTTCACGTCCACCTGGCCCATGCCCTGCTGAGCGAACATCTCGCGCAGGCGGCCGGACTGGCTTTCCAACGCTTCACGCACCACGGCGTGACCGCTCATGAACGTCACCTGAGCCTGCTGATCCGGTGTCATGTTGACCTTGATGTCCAGACGCCCCAGCTCGGCCGGCTGCAACTGAATCTCGGCCGACTTGAGGCTGGCGCTGGAGAGGTACATCACGCGGTTGACCACCTCTTCGGTCCAGCCGCTCTGGTGCATCGCCAACGGTGCGTTGGCTACCGGCGGCAGCGCATTGGCGGTTTTCGGGGTGGCGGCCTGGGTCAGCGCGGCCAGGCGATCGGCGAAGTTATCGACGCGGGTATCGCTGCCGGCGTTTTTCAGGTCCTTGAGACCGTCATCGATCAACGCGCCGAACGCCTTCTCGCCGCCCTGATGGGTGCTGCCCTTGGCGGCTTGCTGGTCCACCAGGGTGGCGATGCCGGCGGCAAATGTCTGCGCGGCGGTTGGCTGATCCTGGGTGGAGGTAGTCGGTGCGGCCTTCTGCGGCGCCTGGCTGCTGGCGGACACGTGACCGCCCTGTTCCATCGCCAAACGCACGGCGGGCATATCGTCCAGCGGGTCGGCGGCGGGGTCGAAGGCAGGCTTGGCTGCATCGGTTGCCGCGACAGGCGCTGCGACCGCAGGTTGCGTCTTGTCAGCCTTGTCGGGCTTGGCGGCAATCGGGGTCGGCGTTTCCGGCGGCACCGGCAAAGCCACTGGCGTGAGCGTGGCCACCAGGGCCGGGTCGACTACCGGATCGGCCGGCGGTTGTTGCGCCAGGGCCGGGTCGGTGGGTTTGTCGTCGTCACTGCTGGCGCTGTCGTCGGACTTGGCTGGCGGCGTGGCAGGCAAGGGTTTGCCGCTATCGGCAACCGCCGGCGTGCTGGCGGCAGGTTTGTCGCTGTCGGCAACCGGCTTGGCCGGGCTTTCGACAGGCTTGTCGCGCGTGGGTTTGGCCGGGCTGGCGTCGGGTTTTGCGGCAGGTTTTGACGCTTGGTTGGCGAACACTTGAGCGAAGCCAGGGCCTTTATCCCGGGGGTCCGCCGCCACTGAAGATGAAACGGCGACGGGCGCTTGAGGCTTGGCCGCAGGGGCAGCCTGAAGGAGGGCGTTGGGGGCGACTGGCATAAGTAGGGTCTCCAACTGCATGGGGGTCATGGGATGCAGTTGTGGAGATAAAGCAAGAGTTGGGCCAGGTTGGATTGGTTGGATATATATCGCCGCACTGGGCCAGTGCGCTAACCCGGTGTCCTGCCGGGTTACCCACGGATTCAAGCCTTCGTTCGGCCAGCGTGGTTAACGGGTCGCCTGAGCTCAAGAGCCGGAGCAAAGCAGATCAAAAGCGGTGTGATATCCATCAGACAAATGGAGATTCAAATGTGGGAGGCAAACAATCCCGGTCGGCTCCAAGGCCGCCGCACTCTTGCTTTTAATCAGGGAGCCCCTTCAGCCGGGCCAAGAATGATCGCCTCCGCCGTAAGGGCGGAACCCAATCACCCCGCAAAAACCCGCTGCAGCTCGCGCTTATACATGGCCCGAACCAGAGCAAACTCGCGGTCAATCTGATCCACCAACCCGCCAATATCCCCCGCCGACGCCATCTCCAACTCCTGACACAACAAGGCCAACTGCACCGCTCCCAGGTTCCCGCTGCTCCCCTTGAAACTGTGCGCAATCTGCCGCAACGCCTGCGTATCACCACCCGCCTTGTGCAGCGCCTTCACCCGCTCTTCAGAGTCATGCAAAAAGGTATCCAGCAAATGCGGATACTCCCCCTCCATGACCTCCTGCAAACCCGCCAACACCTGCGGGTCCATATGAACATCAACCACTTGCTCGCTCCTTGATCAAGAATCGCCGGATTATGCCAGAGCCCCCCAGCAAAACTCCACGCATACACTGCGCCCGCCATCCGACCAGCCTACAGTGCTGCTCAATTGACGCACCAGGCTGAGCCCCCGGCCAGACAGACGGTCGATATCCAGCGGCCGCGCCAGTATCTGCTCCACGTCAAAGCCCTGACCACTGTCCTCAACGCGCAAGCTCAGGGTGCCCCCGGTATCAGTGGGCACCACCTGCACATGCACGCGCACAAATCCCGTGTCCAGTTGCGCCAACCGCTCGTTGCGCAGACGGTAATACTGCGCAAACCCCTCGGCATCGCGCTTGAGCCGCGAGTCCAGCCCCAGCACGCCATGTTCCAGCGCATTGGAATACAGCTCGGCCATCACGCTGTAGAGCGCCCCGCTCTGCTCGCGCAGGCCGTGGATTTCCAGCAGCAGTTGCAGCAGGTAGGGCAACGGGTTGTAACGCTTGAGCGTGTCGGCGCGAAACTCGAAACTCACCGACCAGTCCAGCGGACACGACTGGCCGCTGTCGGCATACAAAGGCCCGGTCGCACGCAGCGACTGACCAGCCTGCAGGGTGATTTCCACCATGCTCACATCATCGCGCACCTCGCCGCGAAATGCCGCCAGCGCCTGCTCGATGTCTTCGAACAGGCGGTCCGGTTCGCGATTGGCGGCAAATACCTGCAGCAAGCGCTCGGCACCAAATAATTGTTCGTTGGTGTCGGCGGTGTCGAGCACGCCATCGGACAGCAAAAACACACGGTCGCCCAAGGCCATCGGCCAGACCTCGGTGCTGTCGTCAAACTGCTCCGCCGACAGCACGCCCAGGGGCAAATGCCGTGACATCAACGGCGTGCGCTTGCCCGTGGCGACCTCGTGCACATAGCCCTCGGGCATGCCGCCATTCCACACCTCCACCGCTCGCCGCTGGGTGCTCAGGCACAGCAGCGTGGCACAGCAGAACATGTCCGCCGGCAGGATGCGTTTGAGCTTGGCGTTCATCTCGCGCAAGGTCTGAGCCAGGCCATAGCCCTTGGCGGTCATGCCGTAGAACACTTCAGCCAGCGGCATGGCGCCCACCGCTGCAGGCAAGCCATGGCCGGTGAAGTCGCCGAGCAGCACGTGCATGTCACCCGACGGCGTGTAGGCCGCCAGCAGCAGGTCGCCGTTGAACAGCGCATAGGGCGATTGCAGGTAACGGATGTTCGGCGCCGCGTTGATGCAGCCCGAATGGGCGACCTTGTCGAACACCGCCTTGGCCACCCGCTGTTCGTGCAGCAGGTATTCATGATGCTTGGCGATCAAGTCGCGCTGCTGCAATACCGTGGCCTGCAGGCGACGCAGACGGTCCATGGCGTTGATCTTGGCCGCGAGGATCACCGGGTTGTAGGGTTTGGCCAAAAAGTCGTCGCCGCCGGCATCCAGGCACTGTGCCAGGGCTTCGCTTTCGCGCAGGGAGGTGAGGAAGATCAGCGGCACCAGCGCTTCCCCCGCCAGTTGCTTGATGCGCCGCGCTGCCTCGAAACCGTCCATTACCGGCATCAGCGCATCCATCAATACCAGGTGCGGGCGTTCACGGGTGAACACCTCGACCGCTTCAGCGCCGTTGGTGGCGGTGAGCACCTGATGACCCTGTCGCCGCACGATGGTCGACAGCAACAGCAGGTCGGCGGCGCTGTCTTCGGCGATCAGAATCGTCAGCGCCTCAAGCACGGGGGCCTGGACACTCATTCGATATCGAACAGTTTGTCGAAGTTGGAAATGGCGAGGATCTTGCGCACGTCGGAACTGCTGTTGACCACACGGATATAGGCCTTGTCGCCCCCCGCATGGTCGCGCAGCAACAGAAGCATGCCCAGGGCCGAGCTGTCCATGTAGGTGGTTTCCTTCAAGTCCACCACGACTGTCTCGGGCTTGGGGTAAACGTCTTCATAAACGTTGCGAAAATCCTGGTGGCTGCTGAAATCGAAGCGGCCCTTGATCACGATCGTCAACGTCTTCCCGTCCATGGATACTTTTTTTTCGACTGACATTTACTGCTTCCTTGTCATTGGCAATGTGACACAGGTTTAGCAGCTCAAAGGAATCCGAGCAACACAGCAAATCAATTGCACGAGAGCCCCTGCCACATTCAGAACGGGGACTGGCGAGGCAGACGTTGCGACAGCTCATCGAGCAGCTTCTGCTCGCGCTTGTCTTCCAGCGCGCGCGCTTCGTCGATGTAACGCTGTACCAGCTTGCGCAGGCCCTCGACCCGGGCATAGGCGGCCTGCCAACTTTCGCGCGCCTTGTCGAGGTTGTTCTGATGCCAGGCCAGGCTCTGGCGCTGCTGGCCGACGGCGGTTTCCAGTTGGTTGAGAAAACCCTGGTACCCCATCAGCCACTGGCCGGACACGCCCTTGCTGCCACGGTCGATCCACTGCTGCTGGTACTCGCCGCGAAAGCGTTCAAGGTCGCCCAGCTTGCTTTCGGCCAGGCGGACCTGCCCCTGAAAATACCCCAGACGCTGCACCGCAGCTTTTTCGGCCTTTTCGGCCATCTCCACCACCGGCGCAAGGCGTGCAGAACGCGAGTTGGCCATGGCTTAGCCGCCCGGCGCGGGGGCGAAAATCGACTGCAAGTGAGCCTCGCTTTCGCCCATGCTGATGTTGTCGTTGAGGCCCTGGCGCAGGTAGGTCACGAGTTGCGGTTGCAGGGCAATCGCAAGATCGGTCTCGCGATCACCGCCGGCCACGTAGGCCCCCACGCTGATCAGGTCGCGGCTTTGTTGATAGCGCGACCACAGTTGCTTGAACTGCTGGGCCCGGGCCATGTGCTCCGGCGTCACCACCGACGGCATTACCCGGCTGATGGAGGCTTCGATATCGATGGCCGGGTAGTGCCCTTCCTCGGCCAGACGCCGGGACAGCACGATATGGCCGTCGAGCACGCCCCGCGCCGAGTCGGCAATCGGGTCCTGCTGGTCATCGCCTTCGGACAATACCGTGTAGAACGCGGTGATCGAGCCCCCGCCCGCCTCGGCATTACCGGCGCGCTCCACCAGTTTGGGCAACTTGGCGAATACGGACGGCGGATAACCCTTGGTCGCTGGCGGCTCGCCGATGGCCAGGGCGATTTCCCGCTGGGCCTGGGCGAAACGCGTGAGCGAGTCCATCAGCAACAGCACGTTCTTGCCCTTGTCGCGAAAATATTCGGCGATGCGCGTGCAGTACATGGCCGCGCGCAAGCGCATCAGCGGCGCATCATCGGCCGGCGATGCCACCACCACCGAACGCTTGAGGCCTTCCAGGCCAAGGCTGTGCTCGATGAACTCCTTGACCTCACGGCCACGTTCACCGATCAGCCCCACCACGATGATGTCGGCCTCGGTGAAGCGCGTCATCATGCCCAGCAGCACCGATTTACCCACGCCGGTACCGGCAAACAGGCCCAGACGCTGGCCGCGGCCAACCGTCAATAATCCGTTGATGCTGCGAATGCCCACGTCGAGTGGCTGGCTGATGGGGTTGCGATTGAGCGGGTTGATCGTGGGACCGTCCATCGGCACCCAGTCCTCGGCCTTCATGCCACCCTTGCCGTCGAGCGGACGACCGGCGCCGTCGAGCACGCGGCCGAGCATGCTCATGCCCATGGGCAGGCGGCCGGTGTCGGCCAGCGGCACCACGCGGGCACCGGGGGCAATGCCGGCAACGCTGCCGACCGGCATCAGGAATACCTTGCTCCCGGAGAAGCCCATCACTTCGGCTTCGACCTGCACCGGGTGGTAGCTGTCGTCGTTGATCACCAGGCAGCGGCTGCCCATGGCGGCGCGCAGGCCTTCGGCTTCGAGGGTCAGGCCGACCATGCGCAGCAGGCGCCCTTCCAGAATCGGCTGGCCGGGCAACTGCGTGGCCTCGGCGTAACCGCCCAGGCGCTTGGCGAAGCTGGTGCGATCAAGGCGCATCCGGGCGGTCCAGGTCGATACTGATATCGGGTTCGCCCGGGTTCATGGCCTGTTCGTGCTGCTGGTCGAGCAACTTGGCCATGATCTGGCTGATGCGGGTTTCAACCGTGGCATCGATGCGGCTGTGTTCGGTCTCGACTCGGCAGCCACCGGGCTGCAGCGCGGCGTCCTCGACGATGCGCCAGGTTTCTTCATGGCGCTCGCGCAAGGCTTTGACCTGCTCGAAGTCCTGCGGATTGATGTACAGCCGCACGTTGCCGACGCCCAGAGGCAGCAATTTGAGCGCTTCGCGCATGACGCCTTCAATCTGGCTGGAGTCCAGCACCAGTTCGCGCTGGATCACTTGGCGCGTGATGTGCTGCACCAGTGCGACCATCGATTTTTCGATCTGCGCATCCTGCCCGGCGATCGGTTCGAACAGCCCGTCCATCAGGCGCTCCAGGCTGGCGAGCTTGACACCCAATGCCACCTCGGCCTCCTGGCGCACCTTGAGGGTGGTGCTGCGAAAGCCGTCCTTTTCGCCCGCCGCGAAGCCTTCGTTGTAGGCCTCCTGGCGGATGGCCTCCAACTCATCGAGGGTCAGCGGCTGGACTTCATCCAGCGGCACTTCCTCCATCTCCACCGGGGTTTGCACCACCGGCTCGGGTTCGGGCTCCGGCACGTGCGGGTCGAAGCTGGGCAACGACCAGATGTCGAACCCGCCCACGTCCCGCGCGCGAATCAGGTCGCTGGGCGTTTCATCTTTGCTCGACATGGGCAGCGCCTTAAATCATTTCTTCGCCGCCCTTCCCGCCGAGAACGATTTCTCCGGCTTCGGCCATACGGCGGGCAATCGTGAGGATTTCCTTCTGCGCGGTTTCGACGTCGCTGACGCGTACCGGACCCTTGGCTTCCAGGTCGTCGCGCAGCAGTTCGGACGCGCGCTTGGACATATTCTTGAAGATCTTCTCCTTGACGTTCTCGTCGGAGCCCTTGAGCGCCAGCACCAGTACGTCCGAGGACACCTCGCGCAGCAACGCCTGAATGCCACGGTCGTCGACATCGGAGAGGTTGTTGAACACGAACATCAGGTCTTCGATCTGGCCGGACAGGGTATCGTCGA
>Ga0302347_1004444_pt1 | contig 11182 bp, 4 predicted proteins | sample PhyWR1_FD_202178 | JGI IMG/M metagenome (GOLD analysis project Ga0302347, IMG submission 202178) | Leaf surface microbial communities from wheat plants in UC Gill Tract Community Farm, Albany, California, United States - DLSL W.R1 (v2)... | ecosystem: Host-associated > Plants > Phyllosphere >...
AGCCGAAAAGCTGAAGGCCAGCCCGTTGCCGGAAGAAGGGCGAGAGAAGTTTCTGTTACGCGCCACTAAAGGCCTGTCGTTCTTTAATACCTCGCCGATGGATCTCGGCAAAATGGGGCAGAATGACATCAAGGCGAACCTTGAGAACTATGTTCAGTGTTTCTCAAAGGATGCGCGTGAAATCTTTGAGCATTTTAAATTCAGCGAGTTTGTTGGCCTGTTAGATGACGCCAACCTGCTGTTCAAAATTGTTAAGAAATTCGCCACCACCGACCTGAGCCCAAAGGCCATTTCTAACCATGAAATGGGTCTGGTGTTTGAAGAGCTGATCCGTCGTTTTGCGGAGAGCTCAAACGAGACGGCAGGGGAGCACTTTACCCCACGTGATATCGTGCGCTTAACCACTTCGCTGGTGTTTATGGAAGATAATGATGCATTGTCGAAAGACGGCATTATTCGCACCATTTACGACCCGACGGCGGGCACCGGTGGTTTCCTCTCGTCTGGGATGGAATATGTGCACGAACTCAATCCAAACGCGGTGATGCGTGCCTTTGGCCAAGAGCTAAACCCAGAGTCTTACGCCATCTGTAAAGCCGATATGTTGATCAAAGGGCAAGACGTCAGCCGCATCAAGCTGGGGAATACCCTTTCCAACGATCAGCTCCCGCAGGACCAGTTCGACTACATGCTGTCTAACCCGCCGTTTGGCGTGGACTGGAAAAAGATTGAAGGCGAGATTAACGACGAGCATCTGCAAAAAGGGTTCAACGGGCGTTTTGGCCCCGGTCTGCCGCGCGTCTCTGACGGCTCGCTGCTGTTCCTGCTGCATCTGATCAGCAAAATGCGCGATAGCCGTAACGCCGATGGTTCGGTGAGCAACGGCGGGCGTATCGGGATCATCCTCAACGGTTCACCGCTGTTTACCGGCGGAGCTGGAAGTGGTGAAAGCGAAATCCGCCGTTATATTCTGGAAGCCGATTTGCTGGAAGGCATCGTTGCGCTGCCGACCGACATGTTCTACAACACCGGCATTGCGACCTATGTGTGGGTCCTGTCGAATAAAAAAGCGCCGGAGCGCAAAGGCAAAGTCCAACTGATTGATGGCACCAACCTGTGCGGTAAGATGCGCAAATCGTTAGGCTCTAAGCGTAACCTGATGGGCGAAGACGACATCAAGCTTATCACCCGCACCTTTGGTGAGTTTGCCGTGGTGAATGCCACCTCTCTTGAAGAGCTGGGGCTTGAGAAAGCACCTGAGCAAAAATCTAACCGTGGCCGCCAATCTGCTACCGCTAAAACTGAAGCGCCGAAAACCTTCGCCAGCAAAATCTTTAACAGCACCGATTTTGGCTACCGTCGCCTGACCATCGAGCGCCCATTGCGTTTGTCTGCACAGGTTACCGATGAAGCCATTGCCACGCTGCGTTTTGCCACCAAACCGCTGAATGCGCCAATGGAACGCCTGTATGAAGAGTTCTCCGCACAGTGGCAAAACGATAACTACGGTGATTTCTCAGAGCTCGCCGCGGAAGCCCGTGCCATTATCAAAGCGGAGTTTGCTGAGCTGAAAGAGAAGCAAATCAAAGATCTGCTGGATAGCAAAGTGTGGCTGGCACAACGTGCATTGATGGAAAAAGCGCAGCAGATCCAGACGGCGCTGGGAGCTAAAGCGGGTGGCAAGGCGTTAGTGAGCGACGATTTCAATGAGTTCCAACTTACGCTGAAAGGCGCCATCAAAACCGCTGGCGTTAAGCTGGATACCAAAGAGAACAAACAGTTTATCGACGCCATCACCGCCAAAAATCCGGCAGCCGAACCGGTGGTGAAAAAGGTGCTGAAAGAAGCTGCTCAGCCGCTGTACGGCGCATTTGAATACAAAGGCAAAGTGGTGGAGTTTGAGCAGGACGGCGATCTGCGTGATAACGAAAACGTGCCGCTAAGTCCAACCGTTGCAACCAGCGATTTGATCGAGAAATATTTTAAAACCGAAGTGTTGCCGCACGTTGCCGATGCGTGGATTAATGCCGATAAGCGTGATGCTAAAGACGGTGAAGTGGGTATTGTTGGCTATGAAATTCCGTTTAACCGCCATTTCTATGTCTATCAGCCGCCGCGCCCATTAGAAGAGATTGATGCCGATCTGGATGCCGTGAGTGCTGAGATTATGAAGCTGCTACAGGAGGTGCATTCCTGATGGCTAAATATAAAGTATATCCGGAGTATAAGGATTCTGGGGTGGAGTGGTTTGACGTGATGCCTTCGGGCTGGAAAGTAACTCGCTTAAAATTAGAAACAATCATGAATATGGGCCAATCACCTAGTTCAGATGATTGCAATATAGAAGGAGATGGCTTGGCCTTTTTACAAGGAAATGCTGAGTTCGGTAAAATAAATCCTGTAGAAAAACAATATTGCCGAGTGGCAAAAAAAATTGCTAATCCTGGGGAGCTTTTATTTTCTGTTCGAGCTCCTGTAGGGGCTATTAATTTTGCAGATAAAAAATATGGTATTGGAAGAGGCTTATGCAGTATTGCTGCTTCGGCAAAGACGAGACCTTCTTTTTTGTGGTGGTTATTACCAACATATAAATACCAACTGGATGCTATAGCTACAGGTAGTACTTTTGAAGCTGTCTCTGCGGAACAATTGGGTAACTTATATTTCGCGTTACCTTCTATTCCTGAGCAGGTTCAGATTGCCGCCTTCCTCGATCACGAAACCGCAAAAATCGATAACCTAATCGAGAAGCAGCAGCAACTGATTGAACTGTTGAAAGAAAAACGTCAGGCAGTGATTAGCCATGCTGTGACTAAAGGGTTAAACCCTGATGTGCCGATGAAAGATTCTGGTGTTGAGTGGTTGGGGGAAGTGCCGGAGCATTGGAGTATAAAAAGCTACCGATATGCTTGCTTAATTTATAGAGGGAAATTTGGCCATCGCCCTCGAAATGACCCTTCTTTATATGATGGTGATTACCCTTTTATTCAAACAGGGGATGTCGCTCGTGCAAGTAAATTCATTGAGACATATTCACAAACACTCAATGAAAAGGGAAAGGCTGTAAGTCAATTATTCCCATCTGGAACGTTGATGATGGCAATTGCTGCAAACATTGGGGATACGGCTATTCTTGGATTTGAGGCATATGCTCCAGACAGTGTTGTTGGATTCAAGCCCTATCAAAACCTTCATCTGGAATTCTTGCGCTATAGTTTTATGGCTGCGTTACCCGCGTTAGAACAAACATCGACACAAAGCACCCAAGCAAATTTGAATATTGATAGAATTGGTGCGGTTAAAGCAGTTTTTCCTCCTCTGGAGGAACAGCTAGATATCGTCGATTATTTAGATGATATGTTGTGTTCGTATGATTCAATGGAAGAAAACGCCAATCAAGCCATCGGGTTACTCCAAGAACGCCGCACCGCCCTTATCTCCGCTGCTGTCACTGGCAAAATCGACGTGCGCGACTGGGTTGCACCTAATGCTTGCGAAGCTGAGGCTTCACAGGAGGTCACCGCATGAGTATGGACACCACCAAAGAGCTGATTTTCCAAGATGAAATGATTGCTCAAATGGCAGCGAAAGGCTGGAGAGTGGGCAAACCCGACGACTACGACCGCGAACGGGCTTTGTACTCGCAAGATGCGGTAGATTTTGTACGAAAAACTCAGCGGCTGGAGTGGGACAAATTCGCGAAGATTTATCCCACCGATACCGAGCGCCATTTCCTTGATTCGCTGGTGGCCCAACTTAAAAAAGCCGATAACAACGCCACCGATCAGCTGTCGCGCACATACGGCACGCTGGGTGTGCTGCGCCACGGAATTAAAAGCCATAACGCACGGTTTTCATTGTGCCAGTTTATGCCCGAGCACAATCTCAATCCAGAAACGCTCAAACGCTATCGACAGAATATCTACCGCATTGTGCCGGAGTTGGTTTACAGCCCGTATGCCACTAAAACAGCATTTGATGAAACGGGATTAACCGCCAAAAAATGGCGTATCGATTTGGTGCTGTTTATTAACGGCCTGCCGATTGCCACGCTGGAGCTGAAGTCTGAGTTCAAACAGGCGGTGCACAACGCGATCAAACAATATAAAAAAACGCGTTTGCCCAAAGACCCTGTTACCAACAAACCTGAACCGCTGCTCACCTTCAAACGCGGCGCGCTGGTGCACTTTGCCGTGAGTCAGTATGAAGTGTTTATGGCCACCAAACTGGCGGGGGATGACACCTTCTTTCTGCCATTTAACAAAGGCACCAAAGAAGGCGGCGCGGGGAACGATATCCCCGAAAATGAAAACGAATATGCCACCAGCTACCTATGGAATGAGGTTCTGCTGCCGGATAATCTGCTGAAAATTCTTGCCAGTTTTGTGCATCTGCAAATCGAAGAGAAAGAAGAGTGGAATGGGCTGAAAGGCAAAAAGGAAAGCCTGATTTTCCCACGCTATCATCAGTGGGACGTGGTGAATAAGCTGATTAGCGCCGCTACGGTCGAAGGCACCGGCCATAAATATCTGATTCAACACAGCGCCGGTTCCGGTAAATCTAACTCTATTGCTTGGACTGCCCATCAGCTTTCTCGCTTGTATGATGAGAAAGGCGAGAAGCAGTTCCACTCGGTGATTGTGGTAACCGATCGTACCGTGCTGGACGATCAGTTGCAGGACACCATTTATCAGTTTGAACACGCTGATGGCGTGGTTGGGCGCATTAATAACAAAGAAGGCGATGGCTCTAAATCTGAAAAGCTCGCCAGCGCGCTGGAAAACTCACAGCCGATTATTATCGTCACCATTCAAACCTTCCCGTTCGTGCTGAAAGCTATCGAAAACAGCTTCAGCCTTAAACAGCGTAAGTACGCGGTGATTGCCGACGAAGCGCACTCGTCGCAAAGCGGCTCTACGGCGCGTCAGCTTAAAGAAGTGTTGATGACTGAAGAGGCGGATGATGACGTAGTGCTGTCGTCGGAAGATATTCTGGATGCCACTATCGCCGCCCGCAAAGGCAGCAGTAATCTAAACTACTACGCGTTTACCGCCACGCCGAAAGCTAAAACGCTGGAGCTGTTTGGTCGGCGTCCAAACCCTCTCGAACCGGCATCTAAGACCAATAAGCCAGAAGCCTTCCACGTTTACTCCATGCGTCAGGCGATTGAAGAAGGCTTTATCCTCGATGTTCTGAAAAACTACACGAACTACAAAGTGGCCTATCAGCTTCTGCAAAAATTAGAAGATGCCGATCGAGAAGTGGATAGCAAAAAAGCCAAAATAAAGCTTAATCAGTGGGTTACGCTGCACGATTATAACGTGGCTCAAAAAGTAAAAGTGATCGTTGAACACTATCGCAAGCATGTAATGCATTTGTTGGGCGGGCAGGCTAAAGCGATGGTCGTTACCAGTTCGCGCAAAGCGGCGGTGCGTTACAAACTGGCGTTTGATAAATATATCGCCGAGAACAACTATCAGAAGATTAATGCAATGGTGGCATTTTCCGGTGAAGTTGAGTTTGCTGAAAGCGATCACAATAGCCTTGCGCTGCTGAACCAGAAGTTCACCGAAATTAATATGAACCCTGGGCTGAAAGGCCGAGATATGCGCAAAGCTTTTGATAGCGAAGACTATCAGGTCATGCTGGTGGCGAATAAATTCCAGACTGGTTTTGACCAGCCTAAGCTGTGTGCCATGTACGTGGACAAAGCGCTTGGCGGCGTGGAGTGCGTACAGACGCTCTCGCGCCTGAACCGAACCTATCCGGGCAAAGCGCAGTCAGGCACTTTTGTGCTCGATTTCTATAACGAGCCTGATGATATTCTGGCCGCGTTCCAGCCTTACTATCAAACCGCTGAGCTGACCGATGTTAGCGACCCACAGCTGGTCTTTGAACTGTTCCAGAAACTGCGCACCAGCGGCATATTCCTATGGAACGAAGTGGAGCAGTTCTGCGAAGCTTTCTTCACGAAAAACAAATCCAACGCCGCGATTAGTAACATCTGCAAACCGGCGGTTGAACGCTGGAAGAAGCGCTATACCTCGGCCATCGATGCCTACGTGCTGGCCAAAGAAATCTTTGAGCGCACGAAAAAAACCAACGATGTGGTGCTGATCACCAACGCCGAAAACAGTTTTAAAGAGTGTAAGCAAGAGAAAGACAAACTGGATATCTTCAAAAAAGATCTCGGCAGCTTTGTGCGTTTCTACGAATTTATGTCGCAAATCGTTGAGTACGATGACAAAGATTTGGAAAAGCTGAGCCTGTTTGCCCGCCATCTGCGTCCGTTGCTGCACGAGCAGCGCGTTGAGGAAGATGAGATTGATTTAAGCAACGTGGAGATGAGTCATTACCGCTTATCGAAAATCCACGAGCAGCATCTTAAGCTTCAGGAAGGCGCCGAAGAGTACAAAATCGAGCCGGGCAACGATATTGGCACCGCTAAGCCGAAGGATAAGAAAGAAGAATTCTTGTCGAATATTCTGGCACGTCTGAACGATCTGTTTATTACCGATAATCTCAGCGATAAAGACATGATCAATTATGCCTTTACGGTGCGCGATAAGCTGTCTGAAAATCAGGCTGTTATGACGCAGATCGCCAACAATACCCGGGAACAAGCCATGCTGGGTGACTTCCCGAAAGCGATTGATGATGCGGTGCTAGACAGCCATGAGGCTCACCAGGAGATGATGATGCAATACCTCTCTAACCCTGAGTTGGCGAAAGGGTTTGCCCGCGTGGTCTTTGATATGTTGAAAGGGGCCTGAGTTGTAGAGGGAGGGAAAATTGTGCAGGGAATGCGCCCAAGATAGGTAAAAAGAGCGCCATGACGGCGCTCTTTTTACCGTTCGAAGATCGCTTATTAACGATATAAATAGTTATTTAGTTATTTAGTTATTTAGTTATTTAGCTAGTTTGAAAAATGTTTATCAAGTGGACCGCTCCACCAGCGTCCATTCAGAACATTTTTAATGATTTTTGTTTTGTCTTCCTTTGAAATTGAATTGTCATCTTCAATGCTTTTGATCACGTCATCATATGTATAGTACTTGTTACTCATATAAATAATGGATTTTTGCTTGTTAGCGTCCATGATGAGCAAAGATTTTCCTGCGGACGAATTTTTTAGCGACCATTCATTCCATTGAGGTAGGTTCTGTCCATTAGGAGTGCCGTTTATAAGAAAGTTTTTCAGATATGAGCGGAACGCCGTTGCAACTTCTTGAGTCCCGTTTAATTTTAACGCATCCTGTGTGAATTCAGAAAATTTACTTTTATCAAATAATGGCAAAAATAGGCCATGAAAAGATCCTATTGCCGACAATCTCTTCCCTGTAATCAGAGGATTGCTGCCAAATTTAAACTCCATTCCATAAATAGGTGAGTGATAGTGTTTAAACATGGTGTTAGCGGATTGGTTAACATTAAATAAACTGTAAAACATACTTCCATATTTTTTTGCGAAATTATAATTATTGAGCACTCTTGGATTGTCAGTTAACGTATTGTTTTTTATTTCTGCGGAAAACATAGGGTCGTTGCGTGCAAAGAGCGAAAATTCTTGCTGTCCTGATACTAAAATAACAGGTACAGAATTATAGCTTTCAGTTTTAAATCCATCTTTAGGAATTACCGTGCCATCGCGATATAAATGAGGGAAATTTCGCATTCTCATACTTGCATCAGAAAATAGCGTGGATAATTCCTTTGCAGGAAGGTTGTACATGAATGCACGCACATCATCAGACCGTGTAAGAAGCCATGAGCGAGCTGTGTTTATGTCCGGCTTTATTTTTTGCTTCACAACAAGAGGGGCCAGACGTTCCACAAAAATATTCTCAGCGTTGTTTTTATTAAATGTGGTCATTCCACCACTGAATACAATGGCTTTATTAAACGAGTTTTTAAATATAGGGGATATAAGCATCGCCATAACGTCTCTTCCCCCTGCTGAAAATCCGGAAACGGTAATATTGTTATTATTTCCACCAAATGACTTGATATTATCTTTTACCCAACCAAGTGATTTCCTTATATCAAGCAAGCTATAGTTACCGGAGTCATCCAGCGGGTTGCCATCATTAAGTGCTTTCAATGGATTAAAGCCAAGGGCGCCGAGGCGATAATTAACCATAACGATAACGGCGTTAAGGTTTTTAGCAATAAATTCAGGCGAGAACTCTGCGGAGCTTCCTACCTGGTTATTACCTCCATGGATATAAACAAGTACAGGAAGGTTATTATCACTGCTGGTAGGTCGGTAAATATTTAGATTAAGACAATCTTCTGCGCCAGTGGCTCCTTCGGGAGTCACCTGAATACACTCTTGCGCCGGTTTAGTGGCATCTAATGTTGAACTCCATTTATCCGGAGAAACGGGATGTTTCCAACGAAGTTCTCCTAAAGGGGGCTTCGCATAAGGTACTCCCGTCCATTCCTGAATATTATTACGCACAGTGCCTTGAATTTTTCCTGACTGAGTTTCAACAATTGAAGATATGTTTTGGGCGAGGGCGCTTGAACTAAGTGTGCACAGCAAAAGTGTTAGGCTTAGTTTCGAGTGTCTGTAGATCATCGGTGTCTTGCTCCTATCACAAAATAAGTAACATTAAGTTATTAATAGCTTGCTATTTAATATGATGGAAAAAGCTGAAGGGTTTCATTGAGCAAAATCACATTACGGAAAAATATTAAGTTATTAAGCATCGTGGGTGATGCGTGCTAACTAAGAATATTGCTAGAGAAATTATTTAAACTAACTGAAGGTATGCATTGGAAAAAACCAGAGAGCTCGTTAAGTCAGCTATCTTCAATCGCATCATTTATCCTACTATCTGGCTCTAACCCGCGGAGAAATGTGATCCGCATAAGAAAAAGTTTTAAGATAGATCTTTCCCCAACTGTTATTGCAACAGTGATATTCGCGTAAGGCTCTCGCTATGTGTGTGAACACGCTCGAAAAACATGCCCCTTTCGGTACGTTGTTAGGTTATGCCCCCGGTGGCGTAGCGATTTACTCCTCGAATTATGACTCCCTTGAAAACCTTGATCAGATGGATGATGCCGCATTCCGTCACTATCTGGACAAAGAGTACATGGGGTATAAGTGGCAGTGCGTCGAGTTTGCCCGCCGCTTCCTTTATCTCAACTACGGCACCGTGTTTACCGACGTGCGCATGGCCTACGATATTTTTTCGCTGCGCTATCTGCGTCAGGTCGTGAACGATAATATTCTGCCGCTACAGGCATTTGCCAACGGCTGCGAGCGCTTGCCGGTGGCGGGTTCTTTGCTGATTTGGCAGCAGGGCGGTGAGTTTGAGCATACGGGGCACGTCGCGATTATCACCCAAGTGTTGGAAGACCGCATCCGCGTAGCTGAGCAGAACGTGATCCACCATCCGTTGCCCGCAGGGCAGCAGTGGACGCGTGAATTGCCACTGGTGTGCCAAGACGGCAAATACGTGATTCAGGATACCTTCGACGACACCGAAATATTGGGCTGGATGACCCAAACCGCTGACGATAGTTTTAGCCTGCCGCAGCCGCAGATCCCTGCGCCGTATCTGGCTATCCACAGCGAGCGCGTAGAAAATCGCGGCCAGTTTAGCGGCGCTTGGTTGAACGAGCAGGATCCGTTGCAGCATACCTACGTGCAGGCCAACGGCGGTCATACGCTAAACGCCGATCCTTACCGCTATTTCACAATCTCGCGCAGCGCGGAACAAGAGCTTATTCGCGCCACCAATGAGCTGCATCTGATGTATCTGCATGCCACGGATAAAGTGCTGAAAGATGACAATCTGCTGGCGCTATTTGATATCCCTGAAGCGCTGTGGCCACGTCTGCGCCTGTCTTGGCAGCGCCGTCGTCATCATATGATCACCGGTCGTCTTGATTTCTGTATGGATGAACGTGGGCTGAAAGTCTATGAATACAATGCGGATTCCGCGTCGTGCCACGCTGAAACAGGGCTGATTTTAGGCCAATGGGCTGAGCAGGCGGGAGACGTCCTCGGCGGCGATCCGGGCGAGCATTTGCTGGATGCGTTGGCGAACACTTGGAAACACAGCGACGCCAGCCCGTTCGTTCATATCCTGCAAGATCATGATGCCGAAGAGAGCTATCACGCGCAGTTTATGCAGCGCGCATTAGCCAAAGCCGGTTTTGAAAGCAAAATTCTGCACGGTTTAGATGAGCTGCACTGGGATACCTCTGGTCAGTTGGTGGATGGCGATCATCGCCCTGTAAACTGTGTGTGGAAAACGTGGGCATGGGAAACCGCGCTCGATCAGCTGCGTGAAGAGAGCGAAGCGGAGCACTCGGCGCTGCCCATTCGTACCGGACATCCGGAAAACAGCGTTCGCTTGATCGACGTGTTGCTTCGTCCTGAAGTGATGGTCTTTGAGCCGCTGTGGACGGTGATCCCAAGCAATAAAGCCATTTTGCCGGTGCTATGGTCGCTGTTCCCGCACCATCGTTATCTGTTAGACGCCGACTTTGAGCTAAACGCAGAGCTGGAGCAAAGCGGCTATGCGGTGAAACCGATTGCTGGACGCTGCGGTAACAACATCGGTTTGATCAGTCATGAAGATCAGGTGCTGGATGAAACTTCCGGTAAGTTCTCCGAACAAAAAAATATCTACCAGCAGCTGTGGTGTCTGCCTGAAATGGCGGGGCGTTATATTCAGCTGTGTGCGTTTACCGTTGGCGGTCATTACGGCGGTGTATGCGTGCGTTCAGAGACGGGCTTAGTGATTAAGAAAGAAAGCGATATCGATCCGCTGCGGGTGATTGATGATAAAGATTTTATCCGCTAATTAACGCTAAAACTGACGTTATCGGCGTGCCATACCTGTGTGTGGCGCGCCGTTTTTCGTTATGCGATCAGTTAAGTAACGCTTAACTGATTTTCCCTCTCGACTTATTCAACATTATCCTTGACCAATGACAAGGCAGCCCCACGCTTAGCTTCTTTATAATCGAGCCCGTTTTTCTTCTCACTGGTGTGAAAGCATGGCTTATCAACTCAATCTTAACTGGCCCGAATTTCTTGAAAAATACTGGCAAAAACAGCCAGTTGTATTAAAAAATGCCTTCCCGAACTTTGTTGATCCTATCACGCCGGATGAGCTGGCGGGTTTGGCGATGGAGCCGGAAGTCGATAGCCGTTTGGTTA
>Ga0302347_1004446_pt1 | contig 11180 bp, 4 predicted proteins | sample PhyWR1_FD_202178 | JGI IMG/M metagenome (GOLD analysis project Ga0302347, IMG submission 202178) | Leaf surface microbial communities from wheat plants in UC Gill Tract Community Farm, Albany, California, United States - DLSL W.R1 (v2)... | ecosystem: Host-associated > Plants > Phyllosphere >...
CGGATAACCTTCATTTTTTAAATAGTTTACATCTTGCGTAAAAACATAATGTTCCCAAATATGCGTACTCAACCACGCTCCTGCCATTGGCCAGCAAGCCCACATTGGTTCTTCTTTTCCGAATTTCCCAACGGGATTTGTCATTGCCCAAATATCAGAATTGTGTCCTGCTGCCCAACCTTCGTTTATGCCATAAAAAGTCTTTGCCGTAATTTTTCCTGTTACAGAAAGGTTTTTTATAAAACCTAAAAGAGGCAAATGCATTTCTGAAAGATTGGTGTTTTCTACCAGCCAGTAATTTTCTTCGACATTGATATTCATTGTGTAATTACTACTCCAGGGCGGACTCAAATGCGGATTCCAGATTCCTTGCAAATTGGCCGGAACGCCCATTGTTCTGGATGAACTTATTAATAAATAGCGACCGTAATTGAAATAAAGGATTTCAAGATTTTTATCTTCTTTTTCGTCAGCGTAGCGCAATAAACGTTCGTCTGTTGGTAAATCAGGTGCGGTTGATTTTCCTAAATCCAGATTTACACGATTGTAGAATTTTTGATAATCGGAGATATGTGCGGTTTTTATTTTATCGAATGATTTTGCAAAAGCTTTTTTAAGATTTTCTGCGGCGATTGCTTTTTCGTCTAATCCTTCTGAAGACGGATTTTTATCAAATCCGTTAAAACTTGTTGCGATAGAAACATAAATTACGGCTTCAGTTGCGTCTTTTACGCCAAGTGTATTATTTGTTGTTACAATTGTTCCGTCAGTATTTTTGATTTTCAAAAGTGTCGAAAATCGGGTTCCTCTTTCTTTTAATTGAAGAAAAGAAGGCTGAACCGTATAACCAGAATGCTCATTTATTGGAGCTCTTCCGTTTAATGCCAGAACATTGTCTTTTACGGCAACATCTGATTTTAATAAACTACTCGGATTGATGTCAAAACTTAAAGCGCCTTTTTTGCTGCTTGTCAATTTAACAATCATGATTTGGTCTGGTGCAGAAACAAAATATTCGCGTGTATATTTTACGCCGTCTATTTCATAGGTTACTTTTGAAACTGCATTTGAAATATCGAGTTCTCTGTAGTAATTAGAAACTTTTCCTTTGTTGCTATTATTTATTTCTAATGTGCCAAGTGGCGCATATTTTTCTGAGTTTTTTCCCTGAATTTTTTTGTTCAGTTCTTCGGCCAGTTTGTAGTTTTCGTTTTTTAATGCTTCGCGAATTGCCGGAATATTTTTATAAGCTTCCGGGTTCATATTGGCGTTTACGGGTTCTCCGGACCAAAGTGTAATGTCGTTTAGGTAAATTTTATCTGAATTTACGCCACCAAAAACTGTTGCTCCCAATTTTCCGTTTCCTAAAACCAACGTTTCTTCAAAGAATTCTGCAGGTTGTTTGTACCATAAAACATGGCTGGATTGTGCTGAAATGTTTTCGAAGAAAAGTGAAAACAGGAAAATGGGTAATAGTTTTTGAATCAAATTTGGTTTCATGGTTAGTATTTTAGTTTAGAAGTGTAGTTTCTACAATATTAATCATTCCTGACGAATTCTATTTTATTCTAACAGCTTTTGAAGTTTTTTTTAGGAATTCCTGTATCCTAACTGGTTTTCAAAACCTATTAGGATAAAAAACTTCAATAAGATTTATAGCCATTTTGCACGCGTGAGGGATAGGAGCAAACTACCGAAGTAGTGCGGATAGCCCGACCGTATCTTGATAAGAGGGCGAATAACCACAATGAATGTTTGCCCTCTTATCAAGATACGGTCACGCCCAGATTATTATTTTGAACAAATTATTTACTGATTATATATTTTTCGTTTGCAGTGATTAACTCCCAATTATCGGTTCTGAAAGGCGATGCTGGAAATTTTTCTTTATTGAAAAGATTAATCGTTGTATCGTCGTCTGCCCAGCCATAATGCACCGCAACAGGATTTTGAACTTTATCGCTTGAAATAATTATTTTGTTGTCTTTAATTATCGCTTTCGCGGAATAAAAAACTTTGTCTGTTCCGGCAATTTCGAATCCTTTTAATTCGGCATTATTTGGCGTTGATAATCCGCTGCCAATGTTATCGAAAGTAAGGATAATTTGGTTTCCTTTTATTTCCTGAGATTTATATGTTGGTCCGCTATGAACTTGTTTTTTGCCATAAATGTTGTTCATGGCAACGGCTGCCAAACGCAAACCAATATCTTGTTTGTTGGTTGGGTGAATGTCTTTTGCGTTTCCGATATCTGTGGTCACGGCCATTCCGGTATTTGGTAATTTTAAAGTTTCAGATTGTGCTTCGCGAAGTTCTGCCCAACGGCTTCCTTTTTGGCTGTTTCCGCCAGTTTCGTCAAAAGTCGATAATTGTACAAAATAGAATGGAAAATCTCCTTGTTTGAATTTGGTTCTCCAATCGTTGATCATTAACGGAAATGCTTTTTTGTATTGATTGGCTCTCCAGACATTGGCTTCGCCCTGATACCATAAAACGCCCTGAATGGCATAAGGAACCAACGGATTGACCATGGCATTGTATAATAATGATGGATAACTGTTTGGCGAAACTTCGATTCTTACTTTTATGACATTGAATTTCCAAAGTCCGTCAAGCGGAAGATTTGAATCTTTAAAATCGATTTTTAAATCTTGGGGATCGCCGTAGATTCCGCCACCGCCGCTGTAATCTGTAATTCTTACGGCGATTACATTAATTCCTTCTTTTAAGACATTTGCCGGAATTTTGTAAATTCTAAGTTTATCCCAAAGATTATTGGTTCCTATTTCAACTCCGTTTATATAAGTTTTGTCTTCGTCGTCGACTTTTGCTAAATGCAAAGTAGCTTCTTTTTTGGCTTGTTCTGCGGTTAAAACAATCGTTTTGCGCATCCATACAATTCCGTCGATATTGCCAATTTGTTGGTTTTCCCAAAGTGATGGCACTTTTATTTCGGGCCAGTTTTTATCCTGAAAGTTTGGGTTTTTGAATTGCTCTTCATCTTCCATCGAAACATCAAAACCCTGTACTTTTTTCAGATTGTCTAAAACTGATTTTCTATACGATTCAAAAACGGCATCGATATCTACATTTGGAACATCGGCAATCATCGATTTGAATTCTTCACTTTTTTCGAAAGCTTCGCGGCTTGTCCAGGTTTCTACATTCGTTCCACCCCAGGAAGTATTGATGATTCCGATTGGGATTTTTAATTCGTTATATAATTTCTTCGCAAAATAAAATCCGACTGCCGTAAAATTACCAACAGTTTCTTTTCCTGAAACTTCCCATTTTCCTTGTTTTAAATCCTCTTTAGGTTTTCCGCTTAAATCTTGCGCAACTCCAAAATGACGAATCATTGGATAATTAGAATCGGCAATTTCTTTTTCGGCATTCATCGTTTTGAAAACCTGAAATTCCATATTCGATTGTCCGCTGCAAATCCAAACTTCGCCAACGAGAACATTTTGTATCGCAATTTTATTTTTTCCGATAATTGTCAATTCGAAAGGTCCGCCAGCTTTTTCGGCATTCAAATTTAAGGTCCATTTTCCGTTTTTATCGGCTTGTGTTTTTGCAATTTGCTTGTTAAAATGCACTTCGATTTTTTCATTGGCATCTGCAAAACCCCAAATCGGGATTTTTTTGTCTCTTTGCAAAACCATTCCGTCAGAGAATATTAAAGGCATTCTTACATTAGCATTTGACAAAACACTAATTATCAGAAAAATAAATACTAAACTTTTTTTCATTTTTTCTAATTTAATTATTTTTAAATCCTATAAGTGATATAAGATAATTTAAGTCTATATTATATCTTAAATTTATATTTACTTATATCACTTATAGGATTTATAAGATTTTTATTACTGTAATCCCTCGATTAATGCGTTTAAAGCTTGTGTGTCGAAGACGGTATTATTGGTTCTGTTTATAATTCCGAAACCATTATTTCCTAGACTTCCTTCGTCCCAATAAAATGGTAATAATCCGTTTGCTTTTGCCGTTTTTACCACCGTTTTTAAATAATACGCTCTTGAATTTAAATGTAAAGTTAAAGCATCTCCCGTTAAAGTTGTTCTGCGGATTGCTCCAAATTCTCCTAAAAGAACCGGAATTCCTTTGTCTACAAATTGAGTTTTCATCAATTTGAAATTTTTCTCTAAATCGGCTTCTTCTCCCCAATTTGCATTACGTTCTGTATCGGTTGTCGAATGGAAACCAGCTCCCCAATAATAGAACATTTTGCCCCAGGTTTCGTCTTTGGTTAAACCAGCAAAATTCCACGGAGAATAATAATGTACTTCGACCATCATTCTGCCTGTAACTTTATCTGTTGGCAATGTAGTCATTAATTTGTTTGTTTTTTCGATATCTGTTGTTGGCCCTTGAACGACTAAAACACGAGTTGCATTTTTTCCTCCGGTTGAACGAACAGCATCAATAAAAGTTTGATGATACGAATTTAAAACTGCCATTTGAGCTGCATCTTCAACCGCTGGTTCGTTAGCGCTTGCAAAAAGTAAATGTTCGTCGAAACCTCTTAAATGTGTTGCGATTTGTTCCCAAAATGCTTTTTGTTTGGCGTTGTTTTCTACTTTTTTGGCTTCGGTAATATTGTTTTCCAGCCAGCCGCCGTCCCAGTGAATGTTTACCACAACATACATATTATTGTCAACGCAATATTGCACCACTTCTTTAACTCTGTCAAGCCATTCGGTTTTGATTTTTGCTGTTGTTGCATTTTCTAAATTTTGATTCCAGGAACACGGAATTCTGATGGCATTAAATCCGTTTGCTTTTACGGCATCGATTAAAGCTTTTGTTACTTTTGGATTTCCCCAAGCGGTTTCGCCTCCGGTTGCTTCCAATGTATTTCCGATATTCCATCCTAATTTAATTTTTGCTGCCAATTCAACAGCTGAACTTCCCATTCCGGAAGCATCGGCCGTAATTGGATTTGTATTGTAACTTGGATATAAACTTGTCGCTACAGCCGCCGCCTGTGAAACGGTAATTTCTGTAGATTTTGCTTCAGTTGAAGTTAAAGTCAAAACCGCATTTCGTGCAGAAGTTGCCGCATTTGCAGAAGCGGTAATTTTTACAATTGTTGTTCCTTTTGTTCCAACACTTTGAGTTAGTTTTATCCAACTGGCTGAATTTGTTAAAGTCCACGCTGCTGCATCAGAATTGATCGTTATTTCAACGGTGGTTTCTTTGCTTTCAATATCGATTTTATTGGTATTTACAACTAATGTTTTAATTGTTGCTTCGGGAGTACTTTCCTTATCTGAGCTGCATGCTAAAACGCCTAAAAAAGCAAAGCATAAAACAAAGCTCAACAGATAATCTTTGATTGTTTTTTTCATTTTATTTGGTTTGGTTTGATTGTTAGCATTAACGCCAGCTTTAAAAAGGCTGGCGTTAATTATAGTTAGATTCTATTAAAAAGAAAACAGCTGGTTATTTTACTGTTACCTGAATTTCTTTTTTAATATCTCTTGAAGAAGTTCCTAATTTAATCGTGTATTTTCCAGGCTCAACTGTCCATTTTTTTGATGCAACATCGTAGTAAGCCAATTCTTTTACTGGTACTTTAATAGTCACTTTTGCTGAACTTCCGGCTTTTACATCTGCTTTTTTGAAACCTTTTAATTCCTGAGCTGCACGGGTAATTTTAGAATCAGATTTTGAAGTGTATAACTGAACTACTTCTTTTCCGTCTACTTTTCCTGTGTTTTTAACGTCAACTGTAACTTCAATTACGTCGTTTTGAGCGTATGAATCTTTATTGGCTTTCGCATTATCAAGTGCGAAAGTTGTGTATGATAATCCGTAACCGAAAGGATATAATGGCGCTACGTTTTTAGTGTCAAACCAACGGTAACCTATCAAGATTCCTTCAGCATAATTAACCGCTTTGTCTCCAGGGAAACTGTTTGTAGCGTGCGCAGGAGAATCTTTCAATTGTTTAGGCATTGTCCAAGGTAATTTTCCTGACGGATTTACTTTTCCTAAAATAACGTCTGCCAAAGCATTTCCACCTTCAGAACCGTTAAACCAGCTCCAAACCAAAGCAGAAGATTTTTGACTTACTTCGTTGATATCAAAAGGAGCACCCGCAATCATTACCACAATAGTTTTAGGATTTGCTGCTGTTACTTTTCTAATTAATTCTTCTTGTCCAAAAGGCAAGTGCAAATCTCTACGATCTGAAGCTTCTGTTTCGTAATCACGGTTTGACCCCGCAAAAATGATGGCTACATCTGAGTTTTTAGCTGCATCAACTGCTTCCTGAACTTTTGCCGGATCTAATTCATCAATTGTAACTGGACCATTAGCTGTAATATTTCCTAAGTTTCCTTTGTTTTTCTCATCGTAACGCTCTAAATATCCTTCCGCATAATTGATTTTAACTGATGAAGGCAATCTGTTTTTAAGACCTTCAAGAGGCGTAACTTCTCTTTTTGTTTTTACACCCGCTCCAAATCCGCCAAGAGCGTTTTTCTTTGTTGCGTTGTTTCCGATTACGGCAATAGATTTAACTCCATCTAATTTTAATGGTAATGCATTGTTTTCGTTTTTCAACAATACAATTGCTTCAGCAGCAATTTTGTAAGCGTCTTGGTAATGTGCTTCGGTTGCGATACTTCCTTTTGCACGCGTTCCGCCGCCCATTGCTTTTACCTGAAATAATGTTCTCAAAATGCGTTTTACATGAAGATCAATTTCCTTCTCAGAAACTTCTCCAGATTTAACTGCAGCAATTAGTTTATCTGCCAAGAAAAATTCGTTGAAAGGTTTTGGTGTTCCCATTTCAATATCTAAACCATTTTTCAAAGATTTTGCTGTTGAATGCACCGCAGCCCAGTCAGAAACAACGATTCCTTTAAATCCCCATTCATCACGAAGGATTTTATTTAGCATATAATCGTTTTCACATAAATATTCGCCTCTGAATTTATTGTAAGCGCCCATGATGCTGTATGCTTTTGCTTCTTTTACCGAAGCTTCAAAAGCTGGAAGATAAATTTCGCGAAGTGTACGCTCGTCAATTTGTACATCAACAAAATCACGATTCGTTTCCTGATTGTTCGCTGCGTAGTGTTTCACGCAAGCCATTACATCTTTTTCTTGTAAACCAACGATCAACGGCACGGCGATTTTTTTATTCAAAAAAGGATCTTCCGACATGTATTCGTACGTTCTTCCTCCAAGCGGTGTTCTGACCATATTGATGGCTGGCGAAAGCAACATGTCTTTGTCTCTTGCGCGTAATTCTTCTCCTAAACTGGTTCCGAAAGTATGCGCCATTTCTGCGTTCCAGGTTGCTGCCAAAGCGCCTCCTGCCGGATAATAAGTGGCAAAATCGTTTGTCCATCCCGCTGGAGCCCAATTGTCTCTTGAAATTTCTTCACGAACTCCTAACGGACCATCGGCCATTTTTAATTCTGGAATTCCTAAACGTTTTACGCCTGCGTTTGCAAACATACTGTTTCCGTGAAGCATTCCGATTTTTTCTTCTAATGTCATCTGCGAAATCAATTTGTCGATTTCAGCATCATGATCTGTGCTTATTTCTTTTCCAACGTATTCTTCGGTTTGTTCCGAGTTTGAAGCTAATGTCTGTGCATCGTTTTTACAAGAAGTAAACAGTGCAAAAACAAGAGCTGCTGAAAGGAATATCATTTTGTTTTTCATAGATAGTTAGGTGTTTTGGGATTTAAAGATTTGATTCCTCACACAACATCTTTAAATACGGTTAATATTTATGTTTGTGGTTTTTATTTTATTGTTTGATTAAATTAAGAAAAACAACATCATTTTCGTTGATTTTAAACTCTTTGCTGAAAGTTCCTTTTCCATCAATCGTGATTTTTTCTGTCGAAATCGGTGCACCGTTATTTTTTGCTTTTATAGAATTAACTTGCTCGCGTGTTAACTGACTTGGTTTATTTATTGCCAGATAATCTGCATAAGCGTCGTTTACTTTATAACCAACTTTATATATTTCTAAAAGATATTTCCCTTTCTGAATTCCATCAATCTCCACTTTTACTTTTCCTTTTTCTTTTGATGGAAGATCTTTTATGTAATACGTTTGATTCAGTTCTTTATCACCAGGATGTGTATTGGTAAAATCCCACAATAAAACCTGCACATCGCCTTTTGCGTTTTTAGAAGTCCAAGAAGCTTTGTCAGAATTTTGAAGTTCTGTTTCTCCGAGTTTATTCATTAAATAATAAGAGAAATAAGCCGGCTTTTTAATTCCCTGCGTGTTCAACAATCCAAAACCGCCGTGAAATGGCGTAAATCTTGGCCCAGCTTCTTCAAAAATATCCGTAAAAACCCAATAGGACATGGAGTTTGCTGCATTGCCAACTTGTTTTATTTTTTGCAGAATATAAGCTGCCGAATGATAACTGTCGTGAATTGGATCTGCTGGCGTGTAAGATGTACTCCATTCTGTATAATGCAATTCAAGATTTGGCTTAGCCGAAGCTGCAATTTGTTTTCTTGAATTTAAAATATCACCGCTTACGCCGAATTCATCCTGACTCAAAATAGTTCCTGATGTTCCGAATTCATCCAGATACCCATGTTTTACACCATAAGTATGAGTCGAAATAAAATCAATCGGAACGTTATTCTTGTCACAAAAAGCAATTGTTTCAGGAACCCAAGCTGCGCCAGCAGTTGCCGGTCCGCCGACTTTATAAGCTGGATTTACGGCTTTTACACCACGAACTGCATAATCATATAATTTATAATATTCTTCTTGTGTGCTGCTCCAAAATCCTGGTGATAAATTAGGTTCGTTCCAAACTTCAAAATACCAGGTTTTCACTTCTTCGTCACCGTATCGTTCTTTAAAATGAGCTGTTAGATTTCGAATTAAATCTTCCCATTTTTTATAATCTTTTGGAGGTGTTACATTTCCTTTCCACCAGAAAATCGTTTCTTTTCCGCTTGCCAATGCATTCGGCATAAAACCTAATTCTACAAATGGTTTCATTTTCAGACTTACAATAAAATCGAACAAAACGTCTACATATTGGTAATTGTATTCTGGATTTCCTTTTTCATCTTCACGGTAAATCGCCATATCGTCCGTCAGCAAACCATGAAAACGGATGTATTTAAAGTCACATTCTTTTTTCACCAATGCCAATTGCTGCTGCCAGTCGGCTCTCAAACCTTCGTTTGCTCTTCCGGCACCAATGCATTCTTTAAACATGGTGTTTATTTTTCCTGCTTCTTTTTTGAAATCTACTTTTATGGTTCTGTTTTCAGCGGTTTGTCCAAACAAAATGCTATTGTTTAGGATTAACGAAATAAATAGTATAGCTGCAAATTTTTTCATTTGATAATAAATATTTATTTGATTATTGGAACGTAGACACACTGCGGTGCGTCTCTACAAAAATCTTTGCGAATTATAATTTCTTGAATCTCACTGCTCCACCGCCAGCTCCGCCTAATTTCAGTTGTAATTTATCTGAAGCTTTTACGGTTTTCTTAGAAATCGCTACCGCTTCTGGATTATGCGTTTGATCTGTTCCTTCAGCATCAACATAAATCTGAGCTTCGTAAGTCGCACTTGGATCTAAAAATGATAATGAAACCTCAACATTTCTCGGTTTTTCATTGGTCAAAGTTCCCAAATACCAATCTGCGCTGTTTCTGTCTTTTCTTGCTGTTGTAATGTATTCGCCAATTTTTCCTTCTAAGATTTTAGTGTCTTCCCAATCAGTCGGAACGTCTTTTAAGAATTGTAAAGCTGGTTTTCCTTCGTAGTTTTCTGGAAGATCAGCCAACATTTGAATTGGAGAGTAAATCGTTACGTACAATGCCAATTGCTGTCCAACTGTTCCCTGAATTCTTTTTCCTGGATAACCTTGTTTTACCTCAACGTCAAAAATTCCAGGAGTAAAATCCATTGGTCCAGAAAGTAATCTTGTAAATGGAATAATACTTAAATGGTTTGGCGGATTCCCTTCGCTCCAAGCGTTATATTCTTGCCCGCGCGCTGCTTCTCTCGAAACCATGTTTGGGAAAGTTCTTCTTTCTCCCGTATCTTTTATTGATTCGTGGTATAAAACCGCTAAATCGTATTGTGCCGCTTTTTCTAAAATGTATCTGAAATAATTCACTCCAAACTGTCCGAAGTGCATTTGTTTCATATTCAATTTAGAACCTACATGACCAATTTTCACGGTATGAATTCCTAGTTTTTTGTATAAAGCAAAACCTTCATCAACTTCTTTTAGATAGTTAATTAAGTTTGAACCTGTTTCGTGGTAACCGATTAATTCGATGTTCTTTTTCTTTCCGTATTCAACCACTTTTTCTAAGTCGAAATTGTCGGCGCTTTTTGTAAAACTAAACATATGCATACGGTTTTCATACCAACCCGGAGTCCAGCCTTTGTTCCAACCTTCGATTAATAAATGGTGGAAACCTTCTTTTGCTGTAAAATCCATGTACGTTTCCGCATTTTTGGTTGTAGCTCCTTGTTTGTCGCTTTCCCAGAAAGTATATTTTCCGATGTGCATTCCCCACCAAATTCCTAAATATTTATAAGGTTTGAAATAGCTGTTTGTATTTTTTAATTTGTTTGGTTCGTTTAAGTTTAAAACCAAGTACGAAGTAATCAATTCTCCTGGATTTTCTCCAATTTGAAGTGTTCTCCAAGAAGAAGTGAAAGTATCTTTTACACGAACTTTTATACCGTCAGGCCAAGGCACCAAATCCGATTTTAGTTCGGTTCCTTTATTATTCACTAAGGTCATACTTGCGAAATCGATCAGGTTTGCTTCGTGGAAACTCAACGCTAATCCGCTTTTGCTTTCAATTGTTAGTGGAGTTAAAACCGTATCCAAAGTACTTACTGGCGCATCTTTGAAAAGATATTCGTCACGATTTTCTCTGTTTGCCGGAATCCACCATGCTTTTCCGTCTTCTTTTAAGTTGAAAGTTGTTTTTTCATCTGTAATGAAAATACTGTCTTTTACATTTTGTTTTGGATAAACATATCTAAAAGCTACTCCATCATCAAAAGCACGAAACTGAATTTGTAGTTTTCTTTTGTTTCCTGTTTTTTGCTGTAAATCAACAACCAATTGATTGTAGTGATTTCTGATGTTTTTCTTTTCTCCCCAAACTTGTTCCCAAGTTTC
>Ga0302347_1004449_pt1 | contig 11174 bp, 10 predicted proteins | sample PhyWR1_FD_202178 | JGI IMG/M metagenome (GOLD analysis project Ga0302347, IMG submission 202178) | Leaf surface microbial communities from wheat plants in UC Gill Tract Community Farm, Albany, California, United States - DLSL W.R1 (v2)... | ecosystem: Host-associated > Plants > Phyllosphere >...
CGACACCTTCGCGACGCATCACCAGAACGGCGGCTTCGATTGCTCTCATTTTGCTCATTGTTTTGTGCCTCTTACGTTTTGTAATTGTATACAAGTGGCTGTTGAGCGAGTGTATTCATCCTCCGCCATGCAGGTCAATGGCTTTTATCGATTCGATGACTGATCAGTCGTAAGCCCTGTATTCAGGCTTGTTCTGTTGATTTGAATTTTTTGGCCAATAAAAATTGTATACAAAACAGATTTGTATTGTGTTCTATTGGTGATATTGAGCGCGCCTTGCGTGGCCCGCCGAAGGCTTTCCATAACAAGATAAGGATGGCAACCATGAGTGCTTTAACCTTGAAAGTCGCATTAGAACTGACCGCTCAGGCTTTGAGTGTCGGGCGTCAGATCAATGCCGCGCCGTTGACGGTAGCGGTGCTCGACAGTGGCGGGCATTTGCTGGCGTTGCAGCGCGAAGACGGTGCCAGCCTGCTGCGCCCGAGCATCGCGATTGGCAAGGCCTGGGGCGCGATTGCACTGGGCAAGGGCTCGCGCCTGCTGGCGCTGGACGCGCAACAGCGCCCGGCGTTTTTCGCGGCCCTTAATGGCATGGGCCAGAGTGATGTGGTGCCTGCACCGGGCGGCGTATTGATTCGTAATGAGGCCGGGCAGGTTGTTGGCGCGGTAGGTATCAGCGGTGATACCTCGGATATCGACGAACAATGCGCCATTAGTGCGATAGAAGCGTTGGGCTTGCGGGCGGATGCGGGGGTGGTGGTTTGATTATGGGTGAGTGATTGACAGCTTTCGCGAGCAGGCTCGCTCCCACAGAACTCGTGCATTGTGGGAGCGAGCCTGCTCGCGAAGCCTCTGACTCTGTCTACCTATCCGGCGCACACCCCTTGAGCACCAACCGGATAATGGTTTGTGTCGCCGCCTCGTAATCGCTGTCTTCCAGCTTGGCCTTGCCGGTAATGGCAGAAATTTGCCAGTCGAAGTCGGCATAGGTCTGGGTCGCTGCCCAGATGCTGAACATCAGGTGATGCGGGTCGATGGCGGCAATCTGGCCGCGGTCGATCCAGGTCTGGATGCAGGCAATGTTGTGCTGGGCCTGGGCATTCAACAGCTCGACCTGTTTTTCACTCAGGTGCGGCGCGCCATGCATGATTTCGCTGGCGAATACTTTTGAGGCAAAGGGCAGGTCACGGGAAATCATGATTTTTGAGCGGATGTAATTGCTCAATACTGTATTCGGCTCACCATCGGCATTGAATGGCGTCGAGGCCCGCAGAATCGGGTCGATAATGCTTTCGAGCACCTCACGATAGAGGTTTTCCTTGGATTTGAAGTAGTAGTAGACGTTGGGCTTGGGCACGCCTGCCTTGGCCGCGATGTCGCTGGTTTTGCTGGCGGCGAAACCCTTGTCAGCGAATTCTTCGCTGGCGGCACGCAAAATCAGTTCTTTGTTACGCTCGCGGATACTGCTCATAAACCCGATATGTCCTTGCCTGCTGGGGCGGTCGGGCATGGTAGCACCGGGCTTGCAGGCGGCTCAAGATTGCAGCTTTCGGGCCGGTACACGCTATGCTTGTGGTCATTCATTCTCAAAGGACGTTTTTCTATGGCTGGCAGTAGCTTGCTGATGTTGCTCGATGATATCGCCGCCGTGCTTGATGACGTCTCGCTGATGACCAAAGTGGCCGCCAAAAAGACCGCCGGGGTGCTTGGTGATGACCTGGCATTGAACGCCCAGCAAGTCTCGGGCGTACGCGCAGACCGCGAGTTGCCGGTGGTGTGGGCAGTGGCCAAGGGCTCGTTTCGCAACAAGCTGATCCTGGTGCCAGCGGCCCTGGCCATCAGTGCATTTGCGCCGTGGGCAGTTACGCCGCTGTTGATGGTGGGCGGCGCTTATTTGTGTTTTGAGGGTTTCGAAAAGGTCGCCCACAGCTTTATGCACGGCAAGGCTGATGCCCAGGGTGAGAGCCAGGCGCTGGAGGACTCGCTGGCTGGCGCAGATGTTGATCTGGCGGCCTTTGAAAAGGACAAGATCAAGGGCGCGGTGCGCACGGACTTTATTCTGTCCGCCGAAATCATTGCCATCACCCTGGGGATCGTCTCCGAGTCACCGCTGATGCAGCAAGTGGCGGTGTTGTCGGGGATCGCCATTGTCATGACCATCGGCGTTTATGGCCTGGTGGGCGGTATCGTCAAACTCGACGATGCTGGCCTGTACCTGAGTCAGAAAACCGGGGAGGGTCTGTGGCCGCGTTTTCAGCGCAGTTTTGGCCGGGGTATATTGAACACCGCTCCGTATATGATGAAAAGCTTGTCAGTGATTGGCACGGCAGCAATGTTTATGGTCGGTGGCGGTATTCTGACCCACGGCGTACCGGCGCTGCATCACTGGGTCGAAGGCGTGGCGCAAAGCAGCGCGCAATGGCTGGGCGTGGTTTCGGCCATCGTGCCGACCTTGCTCAACGCCGTGGCCGGCATTATTGCCGGCGCTGTGGTGTTGGCCGTGGTAGCAGGCGTGAGCAAACTCTGGCGGGCGGTTAAAGGCTAGGCCGCAATGGCCCGGGGTGTAGTGCTGTCTTGCAGCAGGCGATAGCCCAGCACGGCGAACAGCAGCATCACCCCGCCGGCTGCCAGCGACACGGTAAAGCCGGTGCGGGCGCCATAGGCGTCGATCACCCAGCCACCAAGAACGGCGCCGAGTGCAACGCCTATGCCCAGGCCAGTGATCATCCAGGTCAGGCCTTCGGTCAGCTTGGCTGGCGGCACGATGTTTTCCACCAGGCCCATCGCAGTGATCAGGGTCGGGGCGAAAAACAGTCCGGCGACCAGCATCCCGACCGCCAGGGTGGCAATACTGTCGGCCCACATCAGCGGCACCATGGTGATTGCAGTGGCCAGGGCACCGAGCAAAAACAGCTTGGGCAGCGGCATATTCAGCTTGAGCGTGCCGAAAACCAGCCCGGCGACGCATGAACCCAGGGCATACATCGACAGGACAATGCTCGCAGCAGCAGGCTGGCCCTGATGCTGGGCAAAGGCGACGCTGACCACATCCACGGTGCCGACAATGGTGCCCAGCCCCAACAGGGACAGCAGCAAAATCACCACCGCGCCCTGACGTAGAACACTGCCGCCGTGTTCGCTGTTGCGCGGGTGTACCGGTGGTTCGGTTTTGCGTTGCAGTACAAACGCGGTGACGCCGATAGCCAGCAGGATGGCGGCCACCAATGGCCCGGCCTGGGGAAACAGCGCCACACTCAAACCCACGGAAATTGGCGGGCCGACAATAAAACTCACTTCATCGAGCACTGACTCGAACGAAAACGCGGTGTGCAGTTTGGGCGAGCCGCGATACAGCTCGGTCCAGCGTGCTCGCACCATGGCCGGCATGCTCGGAATGCAGCCTGACAGTGCGGCGAAAACAAACAGGGTCCAGTCCGGCGCGCCATAGTGGCTGCACAGCAGCAAGGCCAGCAGTGCGCTGACGCCAATGGCAGTGACGCCGGGCAGTACGCGGCGCTGACCGTAGCGATCGACCCAGCGCGAGATTTGCGGCGCCAGCAGGGCCATGGCCAGGGCAAAGGTGGCCGCCACGGCACCGGCCAGCCAATAGGAACCATGCAATTGCGCCAGCATGGTGATGATGCCGATGCCGACCATGGAAATCGGCATCCGTGCGATCAGGCCCGCGCCGCTGAAAGCCTTGGTGCCGGGGGCGCTGAAAATCTCGCGATAAGGGTTGGCCATACAAGCTCCGGAAAGATGTTGGAGTGGTGGGAGCGCGGTATTACATACGCGGCGTATGTAGAAATATACGCATACACAGCGTATGTCAATTAACATACGTCGCGTATCTCAAAAAAAAGGAGGCAGGCATGGCGCCCAAAGCCCGGTCGCAGATGATCGAAGAAACCCGTGGCAAGCTGCTTGAGGCGGCGCGTCTGGCATTCAGCTCAGTGGGCTATGCCCAGACCTCGATGGACGAATTGACCGCCTCGGTGGGGTTGACCCGTGGCGCGCTCTATCACCATTTTGGTGACAAGAAGGGGCTGTTCAAAGCCGTCGCCCAGCAGATCGATGCCGAACTGGACGCACAACTGGCCCAGGTGCTGGAGCAGGCGGCAAGCCTGTGGCAAGGGTTTCAGGATCAGTGCCGGTTGTATCTGGAGATGGCCCTGCAAGTCGAAGTGCAGCGCATTCTGTTGCGCGACGCGCCTTCGGTGCTGGGTTCGCAATATGTGCAGAACACCCAGTCGGTGTGCTGCCTGTCGATGGCGTCGATGCTGCAGAACTTGATGGACACGCAAGTGATACAACGCACCCACCCCGAAGCGCTGGCGCGTCTGATTCAGGGCGGTTTGATGGATGCGTCGTTGTGGATTGCCGAGGCCGACAACCCGCCGCAGCGTCTGGCGGCTGCACTGGACAGCCTGGACCTGATGCTGCGCGGTTTGCTGCAGGTGCCTCAGGCGCAATAGCGCGGCTGAGGCGGGTGCATCAGAAGTGGTATTTGACCAGCAGGCTGGTGGTGTTCTGATTGGTTTTGAACGAGCCGCTGTCTTCGATACCGTATTTGTTCTTCCAGTAGTCGTATTCAACGCCGACATACAGTTGCTTGGCGCTCCAGCTCAAGGCCTTGCCCAGGTCATATTTGACCTGCGGGTTGAAGTGCAGGTTGGCGTGGTAGGTGCCGCGCGAGTTCTGGTCGTTGTCGACCACCCAATCCATGTAGCCGTCGATCAGCACATCGGAATTGCCCAGGGGCAGGGTGTATGACCACACCGGGGTGATCTGCCACACGCCTTTGCCGGCGCGGCTGCCTTCCGGGAAACGCTGGTAGAAGTTCAACTGGAAGTAGTCGAAGCCCGGCACGTTCAGGTCAAAACCCGGGCCGATCAGGTAGGCCTCGGTGTCGCCTTCGCCAAACTCGTAAGTCATGGCCAGCAGCACGTCTTTGATCGGGCCGAATTCAAACTTCTGGTCGAAGATCTTGCCCATCGACAAACGTGGGGTAAATTCACCGTAATAAGTATTCGGGCCTACGTTGCCGTCTTTTTTACCGTTGTAAAAGATACGGTCGAGGAAGAAGAAGTTGTCGCCGTACTTCCAGCTGTCAGCATGCTCGAACGTCATGGTCTGCTGAATTTTTGGATTGACCTGGAAGTCCTTGCCGTACAAGTAAGTCAGGCTGTTGGTTTGCCATTGCAGCAGGTCGCCGGCGACTGCCGGAGCCCCGCCCAGCATGCTCCCCGCAAGCATCAGGCCGGTAAGTGTGCGCTTCATTCGGTTAGCTCCAAAAAAGTAAAAAACTGTGCAGTAGTGAGAACGTGGCGCTCTGTGCCGGCGCCTTGGTTCATTGTTTAAAACAGACCGCAAACCTTTGATTTATCGATATAAACTTGGCTTTAAAGTCAGCTTTCAACAGTGCTCGCAGTTGAGCGGCCGCGGAGAATACTGGCTCTGGCGTCTGCACTCAAGCGCTCTGTTAAAGCCCTCGGCGGGCAATAACAGAGCGTGCACAGGCGTTTACTTAGAAGTGAACTTTGATCAGGGCGCTGGCAGTGTTCTGGTTGGTGTCCAGGCGGCTGCTGCTGTCGATGCCGTACTTGTCCTTCCAGTAGCTGTATTCAATCCCCACATACAGCTGCTTCTCACCCAGGTTCAGGGCCTTGCCCAGGTCATATTTGATCTGCGGGTTGAAGTGCAGGTTGGCATGGTAGGTGCCGCGAGAGTTCTGGTCGTTGTCGACTACCCAGTCCATATACCCGTCGATCAGCACGTTGGAGCGACCCATGGGAATGGTGTAGGAAAACGACGGAGTGATCTGCCAGACACCGGTGCCAGGACGCGGGCCTTCGGTATGGCGACGATAGAAGTTCAGGGTGAAGTAGTTGAACCCCGGCACCGCCAGATCAAAGCCCGGGCCGATCAGGTAGGCCTCGCTGTCACCTTCGCCGTATTCATAGGTCATGGCCAGCAACACGTCCTTGATCGGGCCGTATTCAAGCTTTTGGTCGAAGATCTTGCCGAACGACAGGCGTGGGCTGAACTCACCGTAGTAAGTGTTCGGGCCCTTGTTGGGGTCAGCCTTGCCGTTGTAGAAAATGCGGTCGACAAACAGGAAATTGTCGCCGTATTTCCACTTGTCGGCATGCTCGAAAGTGACGGTTTGCTGGATCGACGGGTTGATCGCGAAATTCTTGCCGTACAGGTAGGTCAGACTGTTGGTTTGCCACAAAAACAGATCGCCGGCCATTGTCTGGCTGGCAGCCAAAAGTCCACCTGCGAGCGTGATGCCCCAGTGTTTGCAGTTCATGGGTAACTCCCTTTTTTATTATTGTTTTGACGCAAAAAGCCCCTCACCCTGGCCCTCTCCCGAAGGGAGAGGGGATTGACCCGGGTGATTGACGGAGCAACTAACGACGGAAATCTTGTGTCGAACCCAAGTATTGGAAGCGACAACAATCAGCTCCCTCTCCCTCCGGGAGAGGGTTGGGGTGAGGGCTCGCGCTTAATGCTGATGCACATGCCCGCTCATGGCTGCGCGTTCGGAACCGCCCAGCACATTGAACATCAGGTTCAGGCAGACCGCGCTGACGGCAGCCATGGCGATACCGCTGTGGGTGATGGGGTCCATCCACAGTGGCAGGTGGGCAAAGAACTCGGGACGCACCACCGGAATCAGGCCCATACCGATACTCACCGCCACCAGCAACTGATTGCGGCGGTCGGCAATGTCGGCTTCCTGCAGGATCTTGATTCCTGTTGCCGCGACCATGCCGAACATGGCAATGGCTGCACCGCCCAATACCGCAGGCGGAATCGAAGCCACCAGATATGCTGCCTTGGGCAGCAGGCTCAGGGTAATCAGAAATATCCCGGCCATGATCGTCACCGAGCGGCAACGCACACCCGTCATCTGAACCAGGCCAATATTCTGGGCGAAAGAGGAATGGGTGAAGGTGTTGAAAAAACCGGCGATAAACGAAGCGCCTGCATCACACAGCAAGCCGCGACGCAGCATGCGCGGGGTGACTTCCTGGTCGGTGATTTTGCCCAGTGCCAGGAACATCCCGGTGGACTCGACAAAAATAATCACCACCACCAGGCACATGGAAAGGATCGGTGCCAAATGAAACTCCGGCATGCCGAAGTGCAGCGGGGTGACGACCTGGAACCAGGGCGTACTGTCCAGGCCGGAAAGGTCGACCATGCCGATGGCGCCTGACAGTACATAGCCCAGGGCCATGCCGATCAATACCGAGACATTGACCCAGAAGCCGCGCATAAAACGATTGATCAACAGGATGGTGCCCAGTACCAGGGCCGCGATGGCCAGGTACACCGGCGAGCCAAACTGCGCCGCAGCGCTGCCGCCACCGGCCCAGTTGACCGCAACAGGGAACAGCGACAGGCCAATAGAAGTGATCACCGTACCGGTGACCAGAGGTGGAAAGAAGCGCACTACCTTGGACATAAAGGGCGCAATGATCATCCCGAAAAACCCCGCGGCGATGGTCGCACCGAAGATCCCGGTCAAACCGATACCCGGCATTCCGGCCATTGCCACCATGCTGCCAACCGCAGCAAAACTGGCGCCCATCATCACTGGCATGCGAATGCCCATGGGGCCTATGCCCATCGACTGCACGATGGTTGCAACCCCCGCCACCAGCAGGTCTGCGTTGATCAAAAAGGCGATTTCCTCACGACTCAAACCGGCGGCCTGACCAATGATCAATGGCACGGCCACAGCGCCGCCGTACATCAGCAGCACATGCTGCAAACCGACCAGGATCAGTTGCAGCATGGGTAGCCGCGCCAGAGGCGGCGGGGCCGTTACGGCGGGTCTGCGCGCTTCGGTTAAATCGGACATGCAACACCTCGGTCATTCTTATTGTTGTGAGCTAGTGGTGTGTGTTTGTGGCCGCAGCCGGGCTGCGACCACAAGGTCTGTGCGTTAGTTGGTTTGAGCTCCTGCACTGATCCAGGCGCCGATCAGATCACGTTCCTGCTGGGTCATCTGGGTGATGTTGCCCAGTGGCATGATCGGGGTGGCGACGGCCTGGGCCTGAATACGTGGAGCCATCAGTTTGATCTGCTGCGCGGTGTCGAACATCACGCCTGCCGGGGCCGCACTGAACAGCGGGCTGGTAGGGGTGGCGGAATGACAGACCGTGCAGCGCTCCTGGATCACCGAGTGGACCTTCTCGAAATCGATAGTGGCCACAGGGGCTGCAGGGGCAGCGGGTGCGGTTACCGGGGCAGGAGCATCTGCAGCCTTGACACCACCCAGAGCGGTTTCAGGCAGCGGCTGATACTTGATCACCTTGGCAGTTTGCGGCGCTGTCGAAACAGGCTTGGGGCCGGTGACGTAAGCCAGGCAGATCATGCCCAGTGCTGCAACCGGCAAGGTCCAGGCATATTTGTGACTGTCGTGGCGGGTGTTGAAGTAGTGACGTACCAACACGGCCAACACTGCGATCCCGGCCAGGATCAACCAGTTGTACTGGCTACCATAGGTGCTCGGGAAGTGGTTGCTGATCATGATGAACAGCACCGGCAGGGTGAAGTAGTTGTTGTGACGCGAACGCAGCAGGCCTTTGGCCGGCAGTGCCGGGTCGGGGCTGCGGCCTTCCTTGATGGCTGCTACCAGGGCACGTTGGGCCGGCATGATGGTGCGGAACACGTTACCGACCATGATGGTGCCGATAATGGCGCCTACGTGCAGGTAGGCACCGCGCCCGCTGAACACTTTGCTCAGGCCGAACGCTGCCGCAACCAGCAGCACAAACAGGACGAAACCGAGCAACGCCGGGCGTTTGCCCAGGGCGGAGTCGCACAGAAAGTCGTAAATGAACCAGCCGGCAATCAGCGAACCGATACCGATGGCAACCGCTTGCGGGCCGCTCAGGGTGCTGCCGGGAGCAATCAGGTACAGCGCAGGGTTGAAGTAGAACACCAGACAGAGCAAAGCGATGCCTGACATCCAGGTGAAATAGGCTTCCCATTTAAACCAGTGCAGGTTTTCCGGCATGGTGGGCGGGGCCAGCTTGTACTTCTCGAGGTGGTAAATACCGCCGCCGTGAATCGCCCATAGATCGCCGGCAAGGCCATCCTTGGGGTTGGCACGGTTGAGGTTGTTTTCCAGCCAGACGAAATAAAACGACGCGCCGATCCAGGCCACACCGGTAATCATATGAATCCAGCGCACGCTCAGATTCAGCCATTCCATTAGATGTGCTTCCACAGTCTTTACCTCTTGCCCGTCACTCTTTGATGAGTGTTGGACCTTCTCTTATTGGTGGGGGGCGAGGATCAACAACTCATCCTCTTTAAAGAAATGCTCATCGCAGTTATTGCCTGTGCCACTGCGATCAACCACCAGGAAGTCATCCCGCTTTTCGATCGTCAGCACCGGATGGTGCCAAACGCCGCGATGGTAATTGATGCCCTGCCTGCCATTACTGACAAAGGCGCGGACGAGGCCCGATACAGGTTCATCGCCAACCGGCGCGACCACGATCAGAAAGGGGTTGCCGAGCAGCGGTATAAAAGCCTGGCTGCCCAACGGATGGCGCTCCAGCATGCGGACGGTAAACGGCATGTCCTGCGCTTGCGCGCGGAAAATGCTGATGATCGCCTTGTCTTCTGGCGTAGCCGTTTCGACCTCGGCCAGACGATGAAAGCGCATGGTCGAACCGTTATTGATCATGAAGTGGTCGCTGCCATCGGTTTCAATCACATCACCGAACGGGGCGAAGGCTTCTTTGGTCAGCGGTTCAATCATCAATGTGCGCATGGTGGTCTTCTTATTCGGGTTTCTGTGGTGTTGTTTCTATTGTTATCGCGAGGCCCGCTCCCACATTTGAAATGCATTTACCGCTGTGGGAGCGGGCTTGCTCGCGATTGGGTTCAACCCTTACTTCGCGACTTTGCCCAATACGCGGATGCGGCTTACACCACCGTCCGGGAACAGGTTCAGGCGGATATGGGTGATCGGGCCGAGGTCTTTGAGTTGCTCGCTGTAGGTGTGCTCAGCGTGCATTTCCATTTTTTGGCTCGGCAGCAATTCACGCCAGAACAACGACTGGGTTTCGATCTGGTTGTCGGTGCCGCCTTTGACGTACGCGGCCTGAATCGAGCAGGTGTCCGGGTAGTTGCCCTTGAAGTGCAGGGTGTCGATGGTGATCTCTTCGATCAGGCCAGGGTGGCCCAGCGCGACGATGACCCAGTCATTGCCAGGAGTACGGCGACGCGCGGTTTCCCAGCCGTCGCCCATGTTGATGCCACGGCCCGGGTTGAGGATGTTGCTCATGCGCCCGAAGTGTTCGTCGGAGCAGGCGAGGGCGCGGCCACCGTTGAGGGCTGCGGCCAGGTCGACCTGTTCGTTGTCGCCGACTGCCGACCAGTCACGGAAAGGCACGCCGTAAACGCGCAGACGCGCTACGCCGCCGTCCGGGAAGATGTTGAAGCGCAGGTGGCTGAACGCTTGGTCGTTGTTGATCTCGTGGTAGTGATGGCTGTTGCCTTGCAGCTCGACGGCTGAGAGCACTTCAACCCACTGGGTGTTTTCATTCGGTTCGCCCGAAGCCAGGAAGCAGGCTTCCAGCGAGGCAGACGGCGGGAAGTTGCCGGTGAAGAATGAAGTGTCGATGTCCACACCCTTGATCGAGCCGGGCACGCCAAGACGGATGACAGCACTGTCATAGCCTTCGAAGCGCTTGCGGCGGGACTCCCAGCCGTCCATCCACTTGCCGTTGTCATCGAAAACGCCCTCCTTCCATACGGCCGGGGTCGGCTGGAACATGCGGTTGGCGTCGGCGAACCAGTCATCGGTTACCGAAACGATTTTGGTGCCCAGGCGGGCATCGGCCAGGTTGACGAACTTCTCGAAAGGTACGGCGTAAGCTTTCATTCTTCTTGTCTGCCTTTAATTAAGTGGCTGGAGATGCGTCATCGGCACGTGCCGGATCGGCTTAGAGCTGGAGCAATCGGAACAGGGCAATTTTGTTGATTTCTGCCAACGCGCATTTGAACTCGACGTCTGCCGGGTTGTGGATGCGCGTTTCGAACGCGGCGAGGATCTGGTGCCGGTCGCTGCCTTTTACCGCCATGATGAAGGGAAACTTGAACTTGGCTTTGTAGGCGTCGTTCAGCTCGGTGAAGCGTTGGAA
>Ga0302347_1004450_pt1 | contig 11174 bp, 9 predicted proteins | sample PhyWR1_FD_202178 | JGI IMG/M metagenome (GOLD analysis project Ga0302347, IMG submission 202178) | Leaf surface microbial communities from wheat plants in UC Gill Tract Community Farm, Albany, California, United States - DLSL W.R1 (v2)... | ecosystem: Host-associated > Plants > Phyllosphere >...
GTGGGCGAGTTGACGGTGCGCGGCCCCTACACGCTGCGCGGCTACTTCGGCGTGCCCGAGTACAACGCGCGCCAGTTCACGCGCGATGGCTTTTACCGCTCCGGCGACCTGATGCGCATGCACCCGTCGGGCAACTACGTGGTCGAGGGCCGCAAGAAAGACCTGATCAACCGGGGAGGCGAAAAAATCAGCGCCGAGGAGGTCGAGAACCTCATCCTGATGCACCCGGCGGTGCAGAACGTCGCCTGCGTGCCCATGCCCGACGAGAACATGGGCGAGAAGATGTGCGCCTTCGTGATCCTCAAGGCCGGGCAGTCGCTGGGGCTGAAAGAGCTGGTGGACTTCTTGCTGACCAAGGAAATCGCCAAGTTCAAGCTGCCCGAGCGGCTCGAAGTGCTGCCGGACTTCCCGGTGTCCACCTTCGGCAAGGTGTCCAAGAAAGCGCTGGGCGAGCGCGTCGCCGCCCAGCTTTTACAAGAGAAATCGGCCGCCAGCGCTTGATGCGCCTGCGCCAACAGCTATCAATTCAGGAGCAAATATGAGAATCATCGACCTGCACTGCTACCCCGGCACCCAGACCTGGATCGACGCCCAGGGCCCGTACCCCGAGGCCCTGGCGACCTACTGGAAGCGCGACTGGGTGGCCAAGGACGAGGACGCGGTGATCGCCGAGTTCACCGAGGCCGGCGTCCAGGCCTGCCTGGTCGCGCTGGACCTGGAAACCACCGTGGCCACGCCGCCGTGCACCAACGAGTACGTGCACGACATGTGGCAGCGCCACCCCGAGCGCGTCATCCAGTGCTGGGGCGCGGTGGAGCCGGCCAAGGGCGAGGTCGCCATTCGCCAGGCGAAAAAGGCGGTCGAGGAGCTGGGCTTCGTCGGCTTTCACTTCCACCCCATCATGCAGCACTTCGCGGTGAACGACCGGCGCCACTACGACCTGTTCGAGACCATCAGCGCGCTGGGCGCGGCGGTGATGATCGACGTCGGCACCACCGGCATGGGCGCGGGCATGCCCGGCGGCCACGGCGCGCGCGTGCGCCATGCGCACCCGTCGCACATCGACGACCTGGCGGCGGACTTTCCAAACCTCAAGATCATCATGGCGCACCCCGGCTGGCCCTGGGTCGAGGAAACCACGGCGGTCGCCCTGCACAAGGGCAACGTGTACTGGGAAATGTCGGGCTGGGCGCCCAAACACTTTCCGGGCAACCTCAAGGTGGACATCCGCGGCCGGCTGCAGGACAAGATCATGTTCGGCAGCGACTACCCGAGCCTGCCCTACGAGCGCATCCTGCGCGAATGGGCCGAGCTGGGCTACAAGGACGCGGTGATGGACAAGATCATGCACGGCAACGCCGAGCGCGTGCTCGGCCTCTGACAACGCGCCTCCTGAAGCAACCCCAACCCCTGACCAAACCACAAAGCAACCCCTAGAACAATACGGGAGACACCCTCATGCGATTCAACCCCCTGGCTGGCGCGGCCGGCGTGCTGCTGTCATCGGCGCTGGTGCTTTCGGGCTGCGGCGGCAGCGGCGGCGACAGCAATTTGCTGGCCGCCTACGCGCCGGCCAACGACACGGTGCAGGTGAGCGCCGGCGTGCTGGCGGCAGCGGCCGAGTCCACCGCCAGCCTGCGCGTCTTCAAGGCGATTCCGTTCGCCGCGCCGCCGGTGGGCGCCCTGCGCTGGAAGGCGCCGCAGCCCGTGGCCGCCTGGAGCGGCGTGCGGCGCAGCGACGCGTTTTCACCCGCTTGTTACCAGGGCAGCCGCCCGGCCGGCCTGCCCGGCGCCATCCTCTACCAGGACCCGGGCCCGCAGAGCGAGGACTGCCTCTACCTGAACGTCTGGACCGGCGCCGCGCCGGCGGCCGCCGACAAGCGCCCGGTCATGTTGCTGCTGCACGGCGGCGGCTACCAGCTCGGCGCCGGCTCGCAGGGCAACTACAACGGCACCGGCCTGGCCGCCAAGGGCGCGGTGGTCGTCACGCTGAACTACCGCCTCGGGCCGCTGGGCTTTCTGGCGCATCCCGAGCTGAACGCCGAATCGCCGCAGCAGGTGTCGGGCAACTACGCGCTGCTCGACGCGATCGCGGCGCTGAAATGGGTGCAGGCCAACATCGCGGCCTTCGGCGGCGACCCGGCCAACGTGACGCTCTACAGCGAATCGGCCGGCGCCGGCCTGTCCAGCGTGCTGCTGGGCTCGCCGCTGGCGGCCAACCTGTTCCACCGGCTGGTCACCGAAAGCCTGGGCAGCCTGCCCGCCGGCACGTCCAACACCACGCTGGCGCAGGCCAGCGCGGCCGGCAGCACGTACGCGCGCAACCTGGGCGCTGCCGACCTGGCGGCGCTGCGCGCCAAGCCGGCGCAGGAAATCATGGCCGGCGCCGGCTCTGTGATCGGCCCCATCGTCGATGGCGTGGTCTGGCCGGACCAGCTCGACGTCTTGATGAAAAGCGGCAAGGTCCACGACGTGCCGATGCTGCTGGGCTGGAACGCTGACGAGGGCACGCCGTACCCGCCGTTTGCCACCACGCTGGCCGGCTACGAGGCCACCGCCGCCGCCCGCTACGGCGCGTTGGCGCCGCAGTTCAGGCAGGCCTACCCGGTGGCCAGCGACGCCGACGTGCTGACGATGGCCTACGCGCCGATGCGCGACAGCCTGTTCGCCTGGCAGCCCTGGACGCTGGCCCGTGCACACGCGGCCCAAGGCAAGGCCAAGACTTTTTTGTACTTCTTCAACCGGCGCCCGCCGTACGCGCCCGGGCAAAAGTTCAACGAGCAGGACCCACCGGAAAAGTACGGCGCCTACCACTCGCTGGAGCAGGTCTATTTCTACAACAACCTGGCGCGCAGCGTGCCAAGCCGGCCCTACACCGAGCTGGACCGCCAGATCGCAGCGACTGCATCGAGCTACTTGGTCAACTTCGCCCGCAGCGGCAATCCGAATGCCAGCGGCCTGCCAGCCTGGCCGGAATTCACCGGACCTGCCAGCCAGACGATGGTCATCGGCGACACCATCGCGCCGGGGGCCGTGCCGCTGCGCCCAGGGCTGGACTTTTTTGACACCTTCTACACCCAGTCGCTCGGCCGGCTGCTGCCTTTCTGACCAACCCGGCCAGCCGGTGCGCCCAGGCGGGCCGGCGCCTTTCACAAGGAACACACCCATGAACCCTGCATTCATCTGCGACGGCATCCGCACGCCCATCGGCCGCTACGGCGGCGCGCTCTCTGGCGTGCGCACCGACGACCTGGGCGCCGTGCCGATCAAGGCACTGATGGCGCGCCACCCGGCGCTGGACTGGTCGGCGCTCGAAGAGGTCTACTACGGCTGCGTCAACCAGGCCGGCGAGGACAACCGCAACGTCGCGCGCATGTCGGCGCTGCCGGCCCCCGTCAACCGCCTGTGCGGCTCGGGGCTGGAGGCGCTGGCCAGCGCCGCGCGCGGCATCCAGGCCGGGCAGCTCGGGCTGGCGCTGGCCGGCGGCGTCGAAAGCATGAGCCGCGCGCCGCTAGTCATCCCGAAGGCCACGGCGGCGTTTTCGCGCCATGCCGAAATCCACGACTCGACCATCGGTTGGCGCTTCGTCAACCCCGAGATGCAGCGCCTCTACGGTGTGGACGCGATGGGCGAGACCGCCGAGAACGTGGCCGAGGAACACGGCATCTCGCGCGCCGACCAGGACGCTTTCGCCCTGCGTAGCCAGCAGCGCGCCGCCCGGGCCCAGGCCGCCGGCATCTTCGCCGAGGAAATCACCGGCGTGGCCGTGCCCGGCAAAAAGGGCGAGCGCCATCTCGTCGAGCACGACGAGCACCCGCGCGCGGACACCACGCTGGCCTCGCTGGCCGCGCTCAAGGCCAGCTTTCGCCCGGGCGGCAGCGTCACCGCCGGCAATGCCTCGGGCGTCAACGATGGCGCCGCCGCCTTGCTGGTGGCCAGCGAGGCGGCGGCGCGCACGCATGGCCTGACGCCGCTGGCGCGCGTCGCCGGCATCGCCACGGCCGGCGTCGCGCCGCGCGTCATGGGCATCGGGCCGGTGCCGGCCACGCACAAGCTGCTGGCGCAGACCGGCCTGTCGATTGGCGACTTCGACGTGGTCGAGCTGAACGAGGCCTTTGCCGCGCAGGGGCTGGCGGTGCTGCGCGCGCTCGGCCTGCCCGACGATGGCGAGCACGTCAACCCGCATGGCGGCGCGATCGCGCTGGGCCACCCGCTGGGCATGTCCGGCGCGCGCCTGGCGCTGACGGCGGTGCGCCAGCTGCAGCGCACCGGCGGCCGGCGGGCGCTGGTCACCATGTGCATCGGCGTCGGCCAGGGCATTGCCGTGGCGCTGGAACGCGTTTGAACCCCACTTCACCGAAAGACACCATGAGCAACGATCCACCCATCCTGCTGACGCGCCACGGCCACGTGGCCGTGCTGACGCTGAACCGGCCGCACACCCGCAATGCCCTGTCGGGCGAGGCGATGTTCGCGGCTTTTGAGAACTGCTTTGCCGAACTCAATGCCGATGCCGGCGTGCGCGCCGCCATCCTGACCGGCGGCGGCAGCGCGTTTTGCTCGGGCGGCAACGTGGCCGAGATGCGCGACAGGACCGGCATGTTCGGCGGCAACCCCGAGGAGGTGGCCGAAGGCTACCGGCGCGGCATCCAGCGCATTCCGCGCGCCTTCCAGACGCTCGAAGTGCCGATCATCGCCGCCGTCAACGGCCCGGCGATGGGCGCGGGCTGCGATTTGGCCAGCATGTGCGACATCCGCATCGCCGCCAGCAGCGCGCGCTTTGCCGAGAGTTTTGTCAAGCTCGGCATCATTCCGGGCGACGGCGGCTGCTGGCTGCTGCCGCGCATCGTCGGCGCCTCCAAAGCGGCCGAGCTGGCGCTGACCGGCGACACCCTTACGGCCGACGAGGCGCTGCGCATCGGGCTGGTCTCGCGCGTGGTGGCGCCCGAGGCACTGCTGGACGAGGCGCTGGCGCTGGCCGGGCGCATCGCCGCCAACCCGCCGCAGGTGTTGCGCTGGACCAAGCGGCTGCTGCGCCAGGCGCAGGCGCAGACGCTGGACGAGGCGCTGATGGAGGCCGGCCGGCTGCAGGGCCTGGCGCACCAGACCGCCGACCACCGGGAGGCGGTGGCGGCCTTTTTTGAGAAACGCCCGCCGGTGTTTTCGTCATGAGCACGGCCAATGCGAACCCTGCGGCCATGCCGGCCCCCGGCGGCGGCGGCGACGGGGCTGGCGAAGGCGTGCTGCTCGAATCGCGACCGGCGCCGGGCGTGGCGCTGCTGCGGCTGAACCGGCCCGCGGTGCTCAATGCGCTGAACCTGCAACTGCGCCGGGCGCTGGCCGACGCTTTCACCCGGCTGGACGCCGACGACACGGTGCGCGCGGTCATCCTGGCCGGCAGCGAGCGCGCGTTTTGCGCCGGCGCCGACCTGCGCGAGTACGTCGATGCCACGCCCACGGAGATCATCGGCCGCGACATGGACCGGCTCTGGGGCGCGGTGGCCGGCTGCCGCAAGCCGGTGGTCGCCTGCGTGCGCGGCCATGCGCTGGGCGGCGGCTGCGAGCTGGCGATGCACGCCGACCTGATCCTGGCCGGCGAATCGGCCCGGTTCGGCCAGCCCGAGGTGCTGATTGGCCTGATGCCCGGCGGCGGCGCCACGCAGCGGCTGACGCGCGCGGTGGGCAAATTCCGGGCGATGCGGCTCCTGATGACCGGCGAGCCGGTGGACGCGCGCGAAGCCCTGCAGATGGGCCTGGTCAGCGAGGTGTATGCCGATGCGCGGGTCGAGGAGGCGGCCTTGCAGCGGGCGGTTCAGCTCGCCGGCCTGCCGGCGCTGGCGCTGCGCTTCATCAAGGAGGCGGTGATCGAGAGCATGAACGGCACGCTAGAGCAGGGCCTGCAGCACGAACGCAAGTCGTTCCAGCTGCTGTTTGCCACGCCCGACAAGGCCGAAGGCATCCGCGCCCGGCTGGAAAAGCGCGCGCCCCGCTTCGAGGGCGCCGCTTCAGGTTAGGCGCAACTGCGCCTGTTGCGCGACCCGGATGCAGTCCTTCATGTGCTCCTCGCCGAAGTAGCGGATGGCCGCGTAGCCGACGCTGGCCGCCACCAGCTGGCCGGCCAGCGGAATGTACTTGGCCAGTTGCCGGGTCGCCATGCGCTTGCCGATCTGCGTGGCGGCCTTGATCACCAGGTCGCGGCTGATGAAGCTGCCGATCAGCACCGAGCCCACCATGGCCACGGCTTTTTCGACCTGTTCGCGCTTGCCCGGGTCGAGCTGGTCGATCTGCTCGGGCGCCAGGCCGAACTCCTTGTTGAGCTGGGGAATCAGGCGCGAGAGCAGGGCGGCGTCCACCGCCCAGTCCAGGCCGGGCACCGGCACGGCGCTGGCGGCGGCGGCCATCAGCGCGCGCCGGTGCAGGAGCTGGCGGCCGCGCCGGACGGCGGCCTGGAGGGCGGCGTCGTTGCCGGCCAGTTGCAGGGCATTGGGCATGGGGCTAACCTTTCATTGAGATGGCCGGCTTTGCGTGCGCAAACTGCGCCGCACACGGCACAGATGGCGCCGGGCCGGCCAAACTCAATGCACGGCGCAAAACGCGCCGCTTTCTCAGGCTGCCACGGCCTCGATCTTTTCCGTCACTTCCAGCCAGCGTTCTTCGAGCTTGCCCAGGTCGGCCTCGATGACCTTCAGGCGCTTGCCGGCCTGCGCGATCTCGGCCGGCGCCTTGGCGGTGGTCAGCAGCACTTCGAGGTTTGCCTTTTCATTGTTCAGGCTTTGCAGCTGGCGGTCGATCTTTTCCAGCTCCTTGCGCAGCGGCTTGACCGCTTCCGATTGCTGCTGGCGTTTTTGCGCGTCTTCCTTCTTGCTGGCCGCATTTTTTACGTCAGATGCCGGCTTCGCGCTTGCTGCGTCTGCGCTGGGTGCTACTTTTTTGGTAGCAACCGGTTCGGCGGCGCTGGCGCCCGACTTCTTGGCGTCCTCGCGCTGGCGCTTGGCCTCGTCCAGCAGATAGCGCTGGTAGTCGTCCAGGTCGCCGTCGAACGGCGCGACGCCGCCGCGCGAGACCATCCAGAACTCGTCGCACACCGAGCGCAGCAGGGCGCGGTCGTGGCTGACCAGCATCACCGTGCCTTCGAACTCGTTGAGCGCCATGGCCAGCGCCTCGCGCGTGGCCAAATCGAGGTGGTTGGTCGGTTCGTCCAGCAGCAGCAAATTGGGCCGCTGCCAGACGATCATGCACAGTACGAGCCGCGCCTTTTCGCCGCCGCTCATGCTGCCCACGGCCTGCTTGACCATGTCGCCGCCGAAGTTGAAGTTGCCCAGGAAGCTGCGCAGGTCCTGCTCGCGCGTCGGCTGGTTGCCGATCTTGCCGGCGGCGGTGACTTCCTTGACGAGGCGGATCATGTGCTCCAGCGGGTTGTCCGCTGGGCGCAGCACGTCGAGCTCCTGCTGGGCAAAGTAGCCGATGTTCAGGCCCTTGCCCTCCAGCATCTCGCCGCTAATGGGCGCCAGCGCGCGCGCCACCGTCTTGACCAGCGTCGATTTGCCCTGGCCGTTGGCGCCCAGGATGCCGATGCGCTGGCCGGCCAGCACCGACTTGTTGACGTTCTGAACGATGACCGTGGGCTTCGTGCCTTCTGGCGCGTCCTCGGGCGCCGGATAGCCGAAGTACGCGTCCTGCATCGACAGCATCGGGTTGGGCAGGTTCGCCGGCTCCTTGAACTCGAAGGTGAAATCGGCCTCGGCCAGCAGCGGCGCGATTTTCTCCATGCGGTCCAGCGCCTTGACGCGGCTTTGCGCCTGCTTGGCCTTGCTGGCCTTGGCCTTGAAGCGGGCGATGAACTTTTGCAGGTGGGCGATCTTGTCCTGCTGCTTGGCATAGGCGCCTTGCTGCAGCGCCATCTGCTCGGCGCGCAGGTCCTCGAACTTGCTGTAGTTGCCGCCGTAGCGCGTCAGCTTGGCGCGTTCGATGTGCACCGTCACGTCGGTCACCGCGTCCAGGAATTCCCGGTCGTGGCTGATGACCAGCATCGTGCCCTGGTAGCGCTGCAGCCAGGCTTCCAGCCAGACCAGCGCGTCCAAATCAAGGTGGTTGGTCGGCTCGTCGAGCAGCAAGAGGTCTGACGGGCACATCAGCGCGCGCGCCAGCTGCAGGCGCATGCGCCAGCCGCCGGAAAAGCTGTTCACCGGGTTGTCCAGCTCGCTGACTTTGAAGCCCAGTCCGAGGATCAGCGCCTGCGCCCGCGCCTGCGCGTCGTGCGCGCCGCTGTCGTAGAGGTCCATGTAGGCGTGCGCCATGCGGTCGCCGTCGCCGCTCAGCTCGGCGTCATCGACTTCCTTCTGCGCGGCCAGCAGCACCACGTCGCCCTCGATGACGTAGCTGGTGGCGCTTTGCTCGGTCTCGGGCATGTCCTGCGCGACCTGCGACATTTTCCATTGGGTCGGAATGTAGTATTCGCCGCCGTCCTCGTGCAGCGTGCCGTTGAGCATGGCAAAGAGGGACGACTTGCCCGCCCCGTTGCGGCCCACCAGGCCGATTTTTTCGCCCGGATTGAGCGAGACAGACGCGCTGTCGAGAATCACTTTGGCGCCACGGCGCAGCACCACGTTTTTAAGGGTAATCATTTAAGTCAACAGACTGAAGAAATAGGGCCGGACCGCAGGGCGCCCGGCAAAGCGCTTGCGGTCCGAAATACGAAAGCGAAGGGTCAGGCCAGCTGTTCCCGCGTCAGCAGCAGCACCTGGTCGCTGCCCGCGCTGGTTTCAAGCCAGAGCGGCGCCAGGTGCGGAAAAGCGCGTTCGAAATTCTCGCGCTCGTTGCCGATTTCCAGCACCAGGACGGCATTTTCGTTCATTTGCGCGGCCACGGCCAGAAAAAGGCTGCGGATGAAGTCCATGCCGTCGCTTCCGCCGTGCATGTTGCCGGACAGCGCCAGGCCGGGCTCGGCGCGAAATTCCGCCGGCAGCGCGGCCATGCTGGCGGCATTCACATAGGGCGGGTTGCACAGGATCAGGTCGTAGGGCCCCGGGCAGGCGGCCAGCCCGTCGGACTCGATCAGGGTGATGCGCCCGGCCAGCTCGTGGCGCTCGACGTTGATGCGCGCCACGGCCAGCGCGTCCGGGCTGATGTCGGCGGCATCGACGGCGACTTCCGGATAGGTCATGGCCGCCAGCACGGCCAGGCTGCCGTTGCCGGTGCACAAATCAAGCACGCGCCGCGTCTCGTCGCTCAGCCAGTCGTCGATGCTGCCGTCGTCGAGCAGCTCGGCAATCAAGGAGCGCGGAATGATGACGCGCTCATCGACATAAAAAGGCACGCCCATCAGCCAGGCTTCGTTCGTCAGGTAGGCGGCGGGCTTGCGCGTCGTGATGCGCGCTTGCAAAAGCATGGCAACCTGCTCTTGCTGTGCCTGCGTGACCGGCTGGTTTTCCACCAGGTCCAGCTCGTCGATCGGCAGGCCCAGCTTCCACAGCACCAGCCAGGCGGCTTCATCAAAGGCATTGGTGGTGCCGTGTCCATAGCCGTCTGAAAAGGTGAGCCCGGCCGCGTCGAGCCGGTCGGCCATCTGTTCGATGAGTTCGAGGACGGTCAGGTCGGGGCTGGAGGGCGTCATGGCGGGTTCTCGAAAGTTCAAAGGGCGGCGTCGGCCAGGCCGGCCAGGCGCTGCAGGACGCCTTTGTAGATGTTTTTCAGCGGATCGAGCGAATCGAGCGGCACGCATTCGTTGATCTGGTGGATGGTCGCGTTCACCGGCCCGAGCTCGATCACCTGCGGGCAGACCTTGGCGATGAAGCGGCCGTCGCTGGTGCCGCCGGTGGTCGAGAGTTCGGTCTCCCGGCCGGTCTCACACCGGATGGCGCCGCGCACCGCATCGACCAGCGTGCCGGGCGTGGTGAGAAAGGGCAGGCCGCCCAGCGTCCATTTCAGGTCGTATTCAAGCTCGTGCTTGCTCAAAATCGCCAGCAGCCGCTGCTGCAGGCGCTCGGGCGTGGATTCGGTGGAGAAGCGAAAGTTGAAATCGACCACCAGCTCGCCCGGAATCACGTTGGTCGCGCCGGTGCCGGCGTGCAGGTTGGACACCTGCCAGCTGGTCGCCGGAAAAAACGCGTTGCCCTCGTCCCAGCGCGTGGCCGCCAGCTCGGCCAGCGCCGGCGCGAACAGGTGGATGGGGTTTTTGGCCAGGTGCGGATAGGCGATATGGCCCTGCACGCCCTTGACGGTGAGCCGGCCGCTGAGCGTGCCGCGCCGGCCGTTCTTCACCATGTCGCCCAGGTGTTTGACCGACGTGGGCTCGCCCACGATGCAGTAATCGAGCACCTCGCCGCTCGCCTGGAGCTGGTTGCACACGACGACCGTGCCGTCGATGCCGGGGCCTTCCTCGTCGCTGGTGATGAGAAAGGCGATCGACAGCGCCGGCCGGGGATGCGCGGCCAGGAATTCCTCGACCGCCACGACCATGGCGGCGATCGACGTCTTCATGTCGGCCGCGCCGCGCCCGTAGAGCTTGCCGGCGCGGTGGCTGGGCGTGAACGGCGGGCTGAGCCACTGGGCCAGCGGGCCGGTGGGCACGACGTCGGTGTGGCCGGCAAAGACCAGCGTTTTGACCGGCACGGCGGCCAGTTCCGGCGTTGCTATTGATTCAATAGCGGCCAGCCCAGGCGCAGCCTGCGCCGAGGGGCTGAAACCCTCGAACTTTGCCCACAGGTTGGTGACGCGGAAGTGCTCGGGTCCGCTGACGATGGTTTCGCAGCGAAAGCCCAGCGGCGCCAGCCGTTCGATCAGCAGCGCCTGGCAGCCGGCATCGTCGGGCGTGACCGAGGCGCGGGAAATCAGCTGCTCGGCCAGATGGAGGGTTCGGGACATAGGTAAGGAAGGTAAGGGCCGCCGGCGTCAGTGCCGCACGTCCAGCGTGATTTCGGTAAAGGATGGGCCGTCGTCCACCTCGGGCTGCGCGGCGGCGGCCTGGGCCTTGGCCGAGCTGAAGTCGTTTTCCAGCCGCCACATCAGGTTGGTCGGCGAGTCGGCGTTCGCCAGGCCTTCCTTGCGCGTCACGACGCCGTCGGTGACGAGCTTGGCAATATGCTGCTCGAACGTTTGCGAGCCTTCGGCCATGGATTGCTCCATCGCGTCCTTCACGCCGGAAAAATCGCCTTTCTCGATCAGCTCGGACACCA
>Ga0302347_1004455_pt1 | contig 11169 bp, 7 predicted proteins | sample PhyWR1_FD_202178 | JGI IMG/M metagenome (GOLD analysis project Ga0302347, IMG submission 202178) | Leaf surface microbial communities from wheat plants in UC Gill Tract Community Farm, Albany, California, United States - DLSL W.R1 (v2)... | ecosystem: Host-associated > Plants > Phyllosphere >...
CTGCGCGCAGACACGCTCAACTCATCCACACCCAGGCCGACCAGTACCGGCACCGCCAGCGGATCGGCCGCCAGCTCGCCGCACACACCGACCCATTTGCCATGGGCATGGGCGGCACGCACGGTGATGTCGATCAGTTGCAGCACTGCCGGGTGCAGGCCGTCAGCCTGTGCCGACAAGGTCGGGTGGCCACGGTCGATGGCCAGGGTGTACTGGGTCAGGTCGTTGGTGCCAACGCTGAAAAAGTCCACTTCTTTGGCCAGTACCGGGGCCAGCAACGCGGCCGACGGCACCTCAATCATGATCCCAAGTTGCAAGTCAGCCACCGGGATTTCCAGGCGCAGACGTTCGGTCATGTCTCGGGCTGCGCGCCATTCGGCCACGCTGCCAACCATCGGAAACATGATGCGCAGCGGGCGGTTGTCGGCGGAGCGCAACAAGGCGCGCAACTGGCTTTCCATGATTTGCGGACGTTGCAACGTGAGACGAATGCCCCGTACACCGAGAAACGGGTTTTCTTCTTTCTCGATCGGCCAGTACGGCAGCGGCTTGTCGCCGCCAACGTCCAGGGTACGGACCACCAAAGGGCGTCCGTCCAGGCCATCGAGGACTCGCCGGTATTCGGCTTCCTGGGTTGCTTCGTCCGGCGCCTGGGTGTGCGCCATGAAAATCAGCTCGGTGCGCAGCAGGCCAATGCCCTCGGCGCCCTGCTCGACCGCACTGGCAACACCTTTGCTTTCGCCGATGTTGGCAAACACTTCGACCGCATGCCCGTCCAGAGTAACGGCCAGTTCGTGACGTTGCTTGGAAGCAGCCTCCAGGCGCTGTTCACGGTTGTCACGCTCAGACGTGGCGCGCTGCAAGGCGTCGGCATCCGGCGCAACATGCAGGCGACCCCGCTGGCCATCAATCAATAGTTGAGTGCCAGGCGCCAGCAGCAACACCGCTTCGCCAGCCCCGACCAAGGCCGGAATCCCCAAGGCCCGGGCCACAATCGCGCTGTGTGCGGTGGCTCCGCCGCGGGCAGTCAAAATGCCTGCGACCCGCGCCGGGTCAAGGCGCGCCACATCAGACGGGCCCACTTCGTCCATTACCAGCACGTAGGGTTGATCCGGCTCCGCCGGCGTTTCCACGCCACACAACTGCGCCAGTACACGGCGGCCTATGTCACGCAGATCCGCCGCGCGCTCGGCCAGCAATGCATCCTGCAATGACTCTTGCTGACGTGCCGCCGCCTCGATCACCGCCATCCAGGCCGCTTCGGCGCTTTCGCCCTGCTTGAGCCGGGTATCGACTTCGTCGGTCAGTTCCGGGTCGTCGAGCATTTCCTGATGGGTGATGAAAATTTCCCGAATCGCCTTGGACTGGCTGCGCTGAATCAGGCCTTCGATATCCTGGCGCACTTCGCCCAGGGCTTTTTGCAGACGTTCTCGTTCAATCGCCGCCGATTCGCCACGCAGTGGGTAATCGAGGATTTGCAGCACTTGAATGTGCGCCGGGCCGATGGCGATCCCGGGCGCAGCGGCGATGGCCTGGATCACGCTACCGTCAGCGGGGGCGGTGATCAGCGTGGCGATTTCGGCCACCACTGGCGCTGACTCGGCCAGGATCGGCAACGGCTCGACCTCTTCGCCCAAGCCTTCTTCAATGGCCGCCAATATGGCCGGCAATGCATCGCCGGCAATGCCCGGCTCGGCGACAAATTCCAGTACCTGGCCGCGACGTGCACCCAGGCTGAGCAATTTACTCAGGCTCTTGGCCGAAACCGCCGACTCCTGGCCATCAACAATTCGTACGCGAATTTCGCCATCAAAGCTTTTCGCCAATTGCGCGAGTATTTTGGCCGGGCGCGCATGCAAACCGTGGGCGTTGGCCAGGGTGATGCGGGCACTCGGCCAGTCGGCAGGCAACTCGCCACCCAGCACTTCCAGTACTGCACGACTGCTGGTAGCACGCCCCAGTTCATGGCCACGACCTTCAATCAGCAGCGCGCACAAACGCTCAAGCAATGCCTGATGGGCCTCCCCCAGGCTGGCCAGGCAGAACAGCCCGCTGAGGGGCTGGCCCAGATAGCGCATCGGTTTGTCCGGGGTAACGAACGCCAGGCCCGGACGCTTGACCGTTTGCTCGCTGTGCAACCACCACAGGCCATCGCCCAGCGGCAATGCATCCACTTGCTGCAGCACCGCAGCAAAGCCATTGCTCACACAATCGGCCTGACGCAACAGACGTGCACCACGCCATACCAGCTCTTCGAAGTCATCAGCGGACACGCCGAGGCTGATCATCTGGGCATCCAGTGCCAGTTCTTGTGGCGCCCCCTGGAGCAGTTTGAGCAAGGCTTCGGCGGAGCTGGCCCGGCGCAACGCCTGGCCCAGATCGGTTTCGCCCAGTGCCCGGGTCAGCAATTGCAGCAAGCGCAAATGCTCGTCGGACTTGGCCGCAATGCCAATCGCCAGGTACACGATTTGACCATCGCCCCAGTCGACCCCCTCCGGGAACTGCAACAAACGCACGCCCGTGGCATGCACCAGGTCGCGGGTTTCAGGTGTGCCATGGGGGATGGCAATACCCTGACCCAAGAAGGTCGAGCCCTGAGCCTCACGCGCCTGCAAGCCCTTCAGATAACCTTCGGCGACCAAACCGTCAGCGACCAGCTTATCGGCGAGCAGTTGCAGCGCTGCAGACTTGTCCACAGCCGTTTGGCCCATGGAAATCTGCTCTATGGTGAGCTCGAGCATGCGTTCTCCTTTTCCGGCGCTCTATGGCACCAGGTATTGTTTTGAATTAAGTCAGCGTAGATCGCTCCCCCCGTGAGGCGTGAGTCAATGTATGGCAAGCACATTGCACTCAGGGGTAGAGGTCCATTAAAAACGCCTGCTGAAACGTTTAATCAAGAATGCCCGGCACGTTACTGCATAATCGCTCGCGCTTGAAGCCCAACCTGTCGCATTGATCAATGCACGGAGGGCGATATTGCAAATAAACCAGCTGCAAACAAGGCAGACGAAGATCGACTGCCTTTATCGGTTAGGATTGGCCAAAATGTCGACATGTACTACAAAAAATAAGGAATTTTCGGCTTGAAGCTCAGTGATATCGCTCATCTGGCAGGTGTTTCCGTGACCACCGCCAGCTACGTCATCAATGGTAAGGCCGAACAGCAGCGCATCAGCAGCAGCACGGTCGAGCGCGTCCGCGCGGTGGTCGAGGAGCATGGCTTTACTCCCAATCCGCAAGCCGCCGGGTTGCGGAGCCGACACACGCGCACCCTGGGCTTTATCCTTCCGGACCTCGAGAACCCGAGTTATGCGCGCCTGGCCAAGCAACTCGAACAAGGGGCGCGTGCCCGCGGTTATCAATTGCTGATTGCCAGCTCGGACGATGCGCCGGACAGCGAGCGCCAGTTGCTCAAGCTGTTCCGCGCCCGCCGTTGCGACGCCCTGTTCGTCGCCAGTTGCTTGCCCGCCGAGGATGACAGTTATCGCAAGTTGCAAGACCTGGGGATTCCGATCATTGCGATTGACCGGACCCTGGAGCCCTCGCGCTTTTGCTCGGTCATCAGCGATGACTGCGAAGCCAGCCTGCAATTGACCCGCAGCTTGTTGCAGCCCATACCGCGGCAGATTGCCTTGATCGGCGCACGCCCCGAGCTGAGTATCAGCCAGGCCCGGGCAGCCGGTTTCAAGCAGGCCCTTGAGGATTTCGACGGCGAAATCCTGATTGAGCACGGTGCCGCCTTCAGCCGCGAATGCGGCCGCGGGATCATCGATGACCTGCTGGCCCGTCAGGGACACTTTCCCGAGGCGCTGATCACCACCTCCTACGTTCTGCTGCAAGGGATGTTCGATGCATTGCTGGAGCACCCGACCCAGCGTCCGCCGCTGCGCCTGGCCACTTTTGGCGACACTCAACTGCTGGACTTCCTGCCATTGCCGGTCAATGCAATGGGTCAGCAACATAAACTGATTGCCGAAAAAGCCCTGGACCTGGCCGTGGCGGCCATTGAACAGCAGCTGTATGAACCCGGCATTCATGCCATTGCCCGCGTGTTTAAACAGCGCATTCATCAGGCCTGAGCATGCAGTTGATAGACAGCCATACCCACCTCGACTTCCCGGACTTTGACGCCGACCGCGTGCAGTTACTGGCACGCAGCCGAGCAATGGGGGTTGAGCGGATGGTGGTGCTTGGGGTCTATCAGAGTAATTGGCAGCGATTGTGGGATCTGGTGCAAACCGACAACCAGCTATATGCAGCCTTTGGTTTGCATCCGGTGTACGTCGACCAGCATCGACCTGAACACGTGAGTGAACTGGGGGAATGGTTGAACCGCCTTGCGGGGCACCCCCAGCTATGCGCGGTGGGCGAAATCGGCCTCGACTTCTTCCTCCCCGAACTCGACCGTGACGCTCAACAACAGCTGTTTGAAGCGCAGTTGAAACTGGCGTCCGACTTTCAGCTACCCGCCCTGCTCCATGTTCGACGCAGCCATGCGCAGGTGATTGCCACCCTCAAGCGTTTTCGGCTGCAACGCGGCGGAATCATTCATGCGTTTGCGGGTAGCCGGGAGGAAGCGCGTGAATACATCAAGCTGGGGTTCAAGCTGGGTCTGGGCGGCGCGGCGACATGGCCACAGGCATTGCGCCTGCGCAAAGTGATTGCCGACCTGACGCTGGACTCAATCGTGCTGGAAACCGACTCGCCCGACATGGCCCCTGCCATGTACCCCAACCAGCGCAACAGCCCTGAGCATTTGCCGGATATTTGCCGGGCACTGGCCGACGTGATGAACCTGCGCCCGGAGCAGCTGGCCGAGGCTTCTACGGCCAATGCCTGTGAGGTGTTTGGCTGGGCACTGCCTCTGTAGGAGCGAGTTTTCCCGCTCCTGCAGAATGTTGAGCGGGTATCAGAGCAACAACGTCCATACCGCAAAACCTGCATACCACAGCACGGCAGCCCGCAGCAGCAACGCCCACAGGGTGTCGAGGCTGGCGACGCCTTCGGGCCCGGCCTGGGGAGCAGGAATTTCGGCGGCGGCACAACCGACCTTATTGATCAACTGTTGGGCGCTGATGTCCCAGCTCAGCAGCTCATGCAGCATTACCCGGGTGACAGCGGCAAAGTTGCCCACCAGTGCAAAACTCGCCCCCAGCAACCGAACCGGCAACCAGTCAAACGCGTGACGCAGTTGCTGTGCCCGCTCGACCAGTTCCGGGTTCCTGCCATGCTCGGCAGCCAGCGCCAGCAAGCGGTAGCTCAAGGCCGCCACCGGCCCCAGCAGGAAGTACCAGAAAATCACGGCGAAGAAGCTTTGATACGCTTGCCACAACAAATGGCTCTGCACCTTTTCGAGCAATTGCTCGCCACTGTCGGCCGTTTCGCCCAGGTCGCGCTCGGCAACATGGGCGCAGGCCTGCAAGTCGCCACGGCGCCAGGCATCACGAAAGGGTCCGAGCCCGGCCAGCAAGTCCCCTCGCCCCAGGCTGTAAATCACCACCAGCAGGTGCACCGGCAGTGCCAGCAAACCATAAGCCACAGGTTGCAGTACCCACAGCAACAGCCCCAGTACGGCTACCGGGAACAGAATCAGGATCGCCAGAACCCACCACGGCTTGTGACCAAGCGTCGGGCCGGACTCCAGCTTGTGCAGTTCGCGCAACCAGCCGCTATCTCTCTGAAGACGCTGACGCAAGCCCGAGAGTTTCTCGACCAGGATCGCCAGCAGTAACACCACAAAACTCATTGCATCTCTCCTGTGTGCTGCAACGCGCCGCGAAAACGCGTCCAGTCAAAAGCCGGGCCCGGGTCAGTCTTGCGCCCGGGAGCCACGTCACTGTGGCCACATATGCGCTGCAGGGTTATGGCAGGGAAAGCCGCCTGCAATTGCCGGGTTAACCCGATCAGCGCCTGATATTGCGCATCACTGAACGGGAGGTCATCGGTGCCTTCAAGCTCAATCCCCAACGAAAAATCATTGCAGGCCTCACGTCCCTCGAAGCTCGAGACACCTGCATGCCATGCACGATCAAGACAGGACACAAACTGAGTGATTTTGCCGTCACGTTCAATCAGAAAGTGCGCACTTACCCGTAGTTCGATGATGCCTTCAAAGTAGGGATGTTCAGTGGCGTCCAGGCGATTCTGGAAAAACTCCTGAACCTTGCCGGTTGCGAACTGCCCCGGCGGCAAGCTGATGTTGTGGATAACCAGCAAGGAGATTTCGCCGTGAGGGCGCGCATTGAAGTTGGGTGACGGACAGTGAGACACGCCTTGGCACCAACCGCTCGCGGGGTCCAGCTGCATACAGGCTCCTTCAACGACCAAAACGAAAGGCCCAGTATGCCGCGATGCGCAAACCTGTGTGGCGCAATCTGTAGTGCGACGGTCTGCTGCGCGCCGGATTAACCCAGGCTATCAACGACCGAAGCCAGCGCCCGGTCGAACAACAGACTGTCATCGAGTAGCAAAATCGTGCCGCAGCGCAGCTGGCGAATTAAATCGGAACGGTTTATTTCCAGGGTTTTTATGCCGCTTCGATTGGCAAAAACATACCTGCCCTCAGGCTCCACTATCACGATCAGCTTGCAGCGCAGGTGCAAGCCATCTTGCTGATCGATCCAGGTGCCGATACGCAACTGGCTGACCAGCAGCAGGCCCAAATGGTCCTGCTCGTCGAACACCGCCAGGGGCAGTGACGGCGCCATCCATGGCCGGATTGCCTGCATCTGGCGGCTTAGCGCCCGTTCGTCTTTGCGGATGTGTTGTTCAAGCAACTCAACATGGTCTTGTTCGGCCTGGGTGAACATCAAAAATTCGTGCAGCAAGGACTCAAGCAGACCGGGGTGGTGGCCCGAGTAACCGGCCAGCTGCTGAACTACGTGACTGATCTGCAGGTGCAGCGGATCACTGGCGCAATCGACACTGGAGTCCCAACCGATGGCGGCAGCGGCGATGACATTGAGCAAGCGGCGCGCCGGGTGGCTATCACAGCTGAAAAAGTTCTGATCCAGCTGCGCAATCTTGAGCATCGGTTGCTGTAACTGCCCGATGAGCTTTTTTAACGGCGTCGACAGGTTGCGATCGCCGCCAATGTATTCAAATAACAGCCCCGCCAGGTTGCTCGCGTACTCACTTTGTGCCGGCAGTTCCCGGGTATCGTCCGTCTGTTTTGGGGAGCAGCAGGAGGTTGCGGATGACAGCTCGGGCAACACCCCGGTGGCGATCAGCAACTGGTTGGCATCGGCATACAGTTGTTCGGTATGACTGAGTAGATACTTTTCAAACAGTTGCAGCATGATCAACTTGACCTTGATCTCCATGCCCTGATCACGCTCGGCCTGCAAAAAATATTCGCACAGCATCGCTGGCCCGAGAGGGTTGTTCTGCTCATTGAGCGCTACCCGGCTCAAAGTAGTGAGGCGGGCACTGAGGTGACACAGAGCCAACTGATCGCGGATCAAGACCTGGGCCACCATGGCATTGATTGACTGGGCGCGCTCAAGGTCGTTGCCCAACAACGAAAACACGCCCTGCGCGGGCGTTGCCATGAGCAGCGTGGAGTCACTGACATCGGCTTGGGTCAACCTGATAAACGCGTACAGCAACCGCTCAAGAAAACCGCGCTCGATGTTTTTGCGCTTCAGGCGCACATCGCGCATGGCTTCAAAGAACAGGCTTTGCTCGGCGTCGCTGCGGGCCTTGTCGGCCATGTCGAACAGGGTCGCGTCCGCGTTATCGAACAGCACTTGCAACCGGGATTTGAGCTGCTGCACAGCCTTTTCATGCACCTGCAGCAGGATCACAGGCAGCCGGGCGAGAGGCGAGTGAATCGCGAGCTCGGCTGAGGGTCTGTGTACGCCCCCCGCTTTCCCGTCATTTTGCATCCTGGCCTCCAGTGATGGACGTCAAAGTCATGACGCCAAATAGAAGGCGGATTATCTTGTAAAAGACGTCGCTTGTGCCAGCAGACTCTGCATTTGCGCCGCCAGCCCGCCGAATTAATCGCCAAAGTGCTAAAAGACGCACAATTGCAGGCAAAGGCCCGGGACGCGGTGCACACCTTGGGTTCCCCCGCGGCATGCCTCTATAATCGGCGCACTTTGTTTGTGGAGCTCGTTATGCCGAATTTACGCCTGGCCGACCTCACCGCCGAAATCGAAGCCAACGTACGCCGTGCGTTAGCCGAAGACATTGGCAGCGGCGACATCACTGCACAGCTGATCCCGGCCGAACGTCTGGCCAAAGCAACAATCATTACCCGTCAGGCTGCTGTCATCAGTGGTACGGCCTGGGTCGACACTGTGTTTCGCCAGCTTGATCCGCGTGTTGCAGTGCACTGGCAAGTGGCTGATGGCGAACGCGTTAACCCCGATCAAGTGCTGTTTCATCTCGAAGGCCCTGCCCGCTCGCTGCTCAGCGGTGAACGCAGTGCGCTGAATTTCCTGCAACTGCTATCCGGCGTAGCCACCCACGCACAGTCACTGGCCGATCAAGTAGCCGACACTCAGGTCAAGTTGCTGGACACCCGCAAAACCCTTCCGGGGCTGCGTCTGGCGCAAAAATACGCGGTGACCTGCGGCGGTTGCCACAACCACCGCATTGGCCTGTACGACGCGTTCCTGATCAAAGAAAACCATATTGCAGCCTGCGGCGGTATTGCCCAGGCGATCAGTGCTGCGCACAAGATTGCCCCTGGAAAGCCGGTGGAAATCGAAGTTGAGAGCCTGTCCGAACTCAAGGAAGCGCTGGCGGCCGGCGCCGACATCATCATGCTCGACGAACTGAGCATGGATGACATGCGTGAAGCGGTGCGCCTGAACGCAGGCAAGGCCAGGCTGGAAGCCAGCGGCGGCATCAACGAGGCCACCTTGCGCCCGATCGCCGAAACCGGCGTGGACTACATCTCGATCGGCGCCATGACCAAGGATGTCAAAGCGCTGGATCTGTCGATGCGCTTGAGCCTGTAGAAATCGTACAAACCTGTAGGAGCGAGCTTGCTCGCGATGGCATCAGCGCAGTCAGCCCAGAACTGCACGTTGTCTGAATCGCGAGCAAGCTCGCTCCCACAGGGCTGGAGTCAAGACAACACAAACCCCTGACACTTCACCTCATGCTCCAGCAGCCATTGCTTGGCCGCCAGCCCGCCGGCAAAACCGGTCAGCGTGCCATTGCTGCCAATCACACGATGACACGGGATGATGATCGGGATCGGGTTACGGCCATTCGCCGCGCCCACCGCCCGCGAGGCCTTGGGCCGGTCAATTTGTTGCGAGATCTGCCCGTAACTGGTGGTGGCCGCATAGGGAATGGTTGTCAGCGCCCCCCATACCGACTGTTGAAACTCTGTGCCCAGTGGCTTGAGCGACAGATCGAAAACCAGGCGTGTTCCCGAGAAGTACTCCTCAAGCTGACGCCGCACTTGCGCCAGCTTTTGCGCTGAATGCACCCAGCCTTCCAGAGCCGCATGGGGCCGACGATCCAGCTCAAAACGCACTTCGCGCAACCCTTCGTCATCTGCAACCAGAAACAGCGGGCCAATGGGTGATGGCATTTGATCGTAGTAAATCTGCATCATTTCGACTCCTTGCGGGCGGCAGCCGAATCGGTGGCGGCACGCCATAAATACATGACTGAATAAGCCCGCCATGGACGCCAGCTTTCAGCCAGGGCCTGCAGCGCGCGGGTACTCAACGGCGCATCGCGGGGGTTGGCTTCGCGGCGCAATATCAAGTCTGCCGCTGGGAAGGCATCGGGGTGTTTGAGCACCCGCATGGCGATGTAATGTGCGGTCCACTCGCCTATCCCCGGCAGTTGTACCCAACGCTGGATAAAGGTTTGCAGCGGTTGCTCCACGGCGAAATCCACACGTCCTTCGATCAGGGCCCGGGCGATGCCCTTGATGGTGTCTATCCGTGCCTGGGTTATGCCCATCTGCCCCAGATCGGCCTCTGCCAATTGCTCGGGCCCGGGAAATAAACAATCAAGCCCCACGCCTGCCGGGCTCTCAATCGCTATGCCATAACGGTGCACGATGCGGCTGGCCAGGGTCCGTGCAGCCGCCACGCTGACCTGCTGGCCCAACACCGCCCGCACTGCCACTTCAAATCCATCCCAGCCGCCGGGTAAACGCAGGCCCGGATAGCGTTCGACAAGCGGCGCCAGCAGCGGGCTGGCATTTAAGGTGTGAGCGATCGCAAGAGGATCGGCATCCAGATCAAACATCCGCCGGATCCGCGTGACCACACCCAGCATCTGGCTCGGCGGCACATTCAGCAGCTCCAGCTGCAGCGCGTGCTGCTCACCTGGCCAGGCACTTACCCGCAGCCAGCCCGGTGCATCGCCGGTAGCAAACACCCGCTGATAACTGTGGGCTTGGACCTGTTCGATGCCTGGCAAGGCGCGGGTCTGCAGAAAGCCCAGCAACGCGCTGAAATCATAGGGCGGGCGATACCCCAGACGCAGCACCAATGCCTTGTCTGCCCGGGCTTTAGGGCTGCGCCTGAAGTCTCGGGGTTGAGCGTGATTGGCTTCGGCAAACGCCGCATTAAAGCGCCGCAAACTGCCGAAACCCGAAGCCATCGCCACGTCGGTAATCGAAAGACTGGTCTCGCTCAGCAGTTGCTTGGCGAACAGCAGACGCTGGGTGGCATGTACCGCCATCGGCGGTGCCCCCAGATGCTTGACGAACAGTCGACGCAATTGCCGGGCACCGATGTCCAGACGTTCGGCAAGCATCTCCAGTGAGTGATCGGCCAGGTAACCTTCGTTAATCAGTTTCAAGCCTCGGGACACCAAATGCTCGCCCTGCTGCCATAGCTGATTGCCCGGTGCGAGTTCTGGCCGACAGCGCAAACATGGCCTGAAGCCCTGGGCCTGAGCGGCGGCAGCGCTGGGGTAATACACCACGTTTTCGGGTTTTGGCGGGCGCGCCGGGCAGACAGGGCGGCAGTAGATCCGAGTGCTGAGCACGGCAGTGAAAAACACCCCGTCAAAACGCGCATCGCGGCTTAATCGCGCGATTTCGCAGACGGCGGCACTGGGTTCAAGAAGGCTTGTTGGTGTGTTCATGGATCGAACAATAGCACTGGGTCCTGGCTGGTTCTCGCCATTTTCGGACCTCAATGTTGGCCGCCGATCAGAGCGTTTTGGGCATGCGAAGTTGTCGCT
>Ga0302347_1004458_pt1 | contig 11166 bp, 4 predicted proteins | sample PhyWR1_FD_202178 | JGI IMG/M metagenome (GOLD analysis project Ga0302347, IMG submission 202178) | Leaf surface microbial communities from wheat plants in UC Gill Tract Community Farm, Albany, California, United States - DLSL W.R1 (v2)... | ecosystem: Host-associated > Plants > Phyllosphere >...
CGCGCAGCTGTTCCGCGCTATCGCACACGTATTGACCTATGTGATGCAGATTAAATCTTGGCGCTCAGGCCAAACCGAATTTAAACCCCGTTTGAATACGCAAATCGAGATCCCGAAAGAGGTGCTAAAGACGCATGGCAAACAGTAAGTTAAAGCTGGCTTTTACAACATTAAGGCAGGGAAACGTCGGCGTCCCGATCCTGTTGCTGTGCGTACTGGCAATGGTTATTTTACCTTTGTCACCGCTGGTGCTGGATATTCTCTTCACCTTCAACATCGTGTTAGCGGTGTTGGTGCTATTGGTTGCGGTCAACAGTAAGCGTCCACTCGACTTCGCCGTTTTCCCAACGATTTTGCTGATCACCACGCTGATGCGATTGACGCTGAACGTGGCATCCACCCGCGTAGTTTTACTTCACGGTCACGAAGGCGTAGGCGCTGCCGGTAAGGTTATCGAAGCCTTTGGTCAGGTCGTGATTGGCGGTAACTTCGTCGTCGGTTTTGTGGTCTTCGTAATTTTGATGATCATCAACTTCGTGGTTGTTACCAAGGGTGCTGAGCGTATTTCCGAGGTTTCGGCTCGCTTTACGCTAGACGCCCTTCCGGGTAAACAGATGGCTATCGACGCCGATCTGAACGCCGGTTTGATCAATCAGGAACAGGCCAGAGCACGCCGTAAAGACGTTGCCAACGAGGCCGACTTCTACGGTGCGATGGACGGTGCGTCGAAGTTTGTTCGTGGTGACGCCGTTGCCGGGATAATGATCCTGATTATCAACGTAATCGGCGGTATCTGTATTGGTATCTTTAAATACGATTTGGATGCCAGCCATGCGTTCCAGCAATATGTTCTGCTGACGATTGGTGATGGTCTGGTCGGTCAGATCCCATCCCTGCTGTTGGCGACCGCCGCTGCGATTATCGTAACCCGTGTGAGCGATGGTGAAGACGTTAGCGATGAAATCAAAACTCAGCTGCTAGCAAAACCAACCGTTCTCTACACCGCGGCATTTGTGATGTTCATTCTGGCCGTAGTGCCAGGCATGCCGCATATCGCCTTCCTCAGCTTCACCGGCTTACTCTTGTTCGCCGGATGGAAGCAGAGCAAAAAGGTGCAAAAAGCCGAGCCGGTCACGGATATGGCGGCTATCAGCGAAGCTATCTCCAAAGACAACACGCCAGTCGTGAGCTGGGATAGTATCCCGCTCATCGAGCCTATCGGTTTGAATCTGGGATACAAGCTGGTCACGCTGGTTGATTCCGCCAAAGGCAGCCCGCTTTCCCAGCGTATTCGCGGTGTTCGACAGGTGATATCTGAAACCTGCGGCGTATTACTACCCGAAATTCGGATTCGTGAAAACTTCCGCCTGAAGCCAGCCCAGTACGCGATTCATATTAACGGGATAAAAGTGGCGACCGGCGAGGTTCACTCCGACAAGTTAATGGCTATTCCGGGCGCTGAACTGTATGGCGAAATTGACGGCGTATTAGATACCGATCCGGCCTACGGCATGGCGATCATCTGGATCATGCCAGAACAAAAGTCCAAAGCATTAAATCTGGGCTATCAGGTTGTGGATTGCGCCAGCGTGGTCGCGACGCACGTGAATAAAGTGGCGCGTCACTACTTACCGGATCTGTTCAACTATGACGATATCACCCATCTTCATGCTCGTTTGGGCTTACAGGCCCCCAAACTGGCGGAAGATCTGGCTGGCGCGCTTAACTTCAGCCAACTGCTACGCATTTATCGTCAGCTACTGACGGAACACGTTTCGTTAAAAGATATTGTGACCATCGCCTCGACGCTGCTAGAAAGCGCTGCGGTAACCAAAGACCCTATCTTGCTAACCGCCGATGTGCGCTACGCGCTACGCCGCGCCATTATTAATAACGTCAATGGTGATAAAGGCACTCTGGCGGTATATACCATTGATAATGAGTTGGAAAACCTACTGCTTAGCGCCCTGAATCAGTCTCAGCAGGCAGGCAAAGTGGCGCTAGATAGCTTCCCTGTTGATCCAAACATTTTGTCGCAGTTACAAAATACCATGCCGATGATCCACGAGCAGATGAAGGCGAAAGGGTACGCCCCTATTTTGCTGGTTGCTCCGCAGCTTCGTCCTATCCTTTCACGCTACGCACGCCTATTCGCCGCAGGGTTGCAGGTGCTGTCGTATAACGAAGTGCCGGATGATAGTGATTTGAGTATTGTGGGGACGTTGGCTTAAGACTGGTTTTATTAACCAATAATATGACGTTTCGAACGCCTATCCGCAGCGTGCATCACAATGAATGCGGGTAGGCAAACGTCTGTTGATATGATTATTTCGCCACAGCATCAGTATTCATTATGCAGGTCGTTAAGGCCTTTAACTTTGCACTTTTGATGCACCGATCGCGATGGTTGGCGACGAGTGCTCTGGCCTCATCGGTGACTGATAAATCAAAAACCAATAGCCATTGATATGCGGCACGATGCCATAACCCACGCTGCTCTAACTGCAGTGCTTGCTTTTGGTGCTTGAGCAGTGAAACCTGTCGTTCAGATGATAAATGAGTCTTTCCATTATCATGCAACCACTTATGGCCCAGCTCGCTGACAGAATAATAATAAAACCCCAAATCCCCCCACCGAGAAACATAGCCATACCGATAAAGCATACTTAAGGAAAGATAGATATCCTTAGAGGGTAGATTCAATTGGCTATTAAGACTTTGCAGGGTGGAACCAGGATTCTGCTGAATATAACGAAGCACAAAGTAGGAACGGTGGGCATTTTTTTCGGCCGTAAACAATACCTGCATAAGCACCTTATTTCATCAGTTTATTAATTCAATAAATAATTTTTTGATTATTAATTTACGCTATCAAGGTCAATCACTTCTCACTCGCCATTAACAATACAATCAATAATTTCACACTTAGCTAATATACTTACAGGCAAAAATATATCGTCTAATGTATATACTGACAATAACCCATATCTATTTTAAGATTAATGAACCGTGAGCTCTACGCCAAGTATTCGCTTTAATTTTTGATTTCCTAAATTCTTAAAATAAACCGACCAGATTGCGTGACTAAAAACTATCAGATAATATTCAATTCAAGCGTGAGGTTTGATTGTTTTAACTCGCGCATCATGTCTTTCAGCAGTCCACTCGTATATAAACCAGTGTACTACAAAATCGCATGAGTCATTATTGTGAACACGAAATCCAACCTTTCGTAAGTAGGGATGATGGCTCAGTCGATTATGGTGTACACCGCGTTAGATGAGAAAGTTAATTGCACAGTGAATGTTTCTTGAATGTCTAAGTTCCATCATCTTGCATTATTCTACTCACTCGTTTCCAAGCGGAAACCTCAGTATAACTATCTGACACCATAATCATTTTTATAGTTTGACTCTGTTGAAGAGCTAACACGCAAGACGTTCGGAGATAAGCGCCGAAGAGCAAACTATAGAGTATTTTTTGGTAGTTCCTTCCTACCGCCACTAGCTCAGCGGGAAGAGCAGATAACGATTTAAGTTGTAGGTCGGGGTTCAAGTCCTCGGTGGCGGATCAAATAAAGTGAGTAAATTCAATGTAGTTAGTATCTTACATAATTGCATGAATCATCATCTAAAGATGGACGTCTTTCATCTCATTCAGGCCTGATGGTTCAACCAATTGTGGTGTATACGCAGCTGCGTGGGTAAGAGTGGCGGGGCTAAGCTTGGCCCCTATGAGACACCCGGCATCAGGTTGACCAGCGCCTAAGTGATGCCATCGGGATCAGTACCGAACACTACATTCCTCTTGTTGTTTCCTTAAATCTCTATCGATTAACATCCTCTTTTTATTTTCTTATCCAATCCTATACCTACATTAAGATCTGTTTGAGCTGTGCGGTGTTTTTAAATACCGTCAGTACAATATTGATGTGTTTTTACATCGATGAAAAACAGCTAGTCTTATCAGCATCTAGATAGCAATACAAAACCTAACAGACGTCTTTTCAGCCAGATCCTATATATTTATTTTATAACGCATCACCTAGCGATGATTATTAAACATCAGCCAGAATCACTTCATTAAAGAGTCATATTTCGCAATATTTTTTACGATTGGAAATCATATTTCTGTTCAGATGCGTGCTCATCACGATGAAATAGAGAACAAAAAAAGCCACCTTAATGAAGGTGGCTTTGACAAAACTAAGGGCTAGGTTTTATACCTTAGGCATCACTATAAATTTCACCTTATGGATATATTTCTTACCACTGACTTCATAGCCTTGCAGAACGGTGCCCGTCGGGATGGTAAAGGTCTCAGTGTTAAGATTTGAGGTTCCTTTATTTTCACCACACGTTTCTACACTACCGCCATCCATCTTGAATTTCAGCTGAGTAATAGATCGATTACCAGGCTCCGAACTAAAGTTCCCTGTTGAAATATCGATGGATTTAACCTTATCCAGATTATTGATGATGAGGGCATTACCGCCTGTACCGCCGGTGATATTTTCTTTTGTCCCCATGGCATCCACAATCCAGGCGCAGCGCATTGCAATTGAATAGCTTGGTGGCTCAATAACATAGTCATTGGTTGTATCACCCGCTACCGTTTCACCATAGTCAGGAGAATAGATAGGGCCTTTTACCGTCAGTTTTGCATCTAAGGTATAAGGTAAACCTTGATAAACGCCTTGCGCATTCACCGTAGTCACACCCTCGAGAACCCCGAGAGCTGTCCCCGTCGTATCAATGGTGGCAAAGCTTGTATCAGCGATGGTCCATGTTGTGCCGCTAGTAACGGCCGCTGCCTGATTATTATCAGATGCAGTCGCGTTAATAGAGAACTGATACTTACCGCCTTCAACTATCGTTTTGTCTTTAGTATCAAGAGCAAATAGATAATTAAACAATGAAATCTCGGTGGATAAGGTACCAAAATCCGTTCCGTCGATTTTCACTTTGATACGGAATTTATCAATGCTGTCACCAAATATCGTTGCAGTATATTCACCCGCAGCGCTGCCAGCCTGAATAGCACCCAATGTGATGCCACTCGTGACGACATTGCCACTACGTGTATTAACAACCACGAACTCGATGTGATTCGCTATTCCCGTAACAGGTTGATTTTTATCGTCCTTCAGCACCAGCTTAATGGTCGCAATATCAGTCCCTGTCACATTATTGTTAGCAACGATTCTTGGCTTGCTAATGGTTAACGTTGAGTTCCCTGAGGCCGCAGAAACCAAGAAGTGGGTATCCACCGTCAGGCTAACTCTGTTCACTGTCGCTTTGACGGTACTCACGCCTGCGGTGGTGTTGGTCAGCGTAGTCGTTGCTTCACCATTACCATCCGTCGTCGCCGATACCGTCGTCACCGTGGCACCGTTAGTCGCACTAAAGGCCACCACTGCACCAGGCACTAAGTTGCCGTAGGCATCGGTCACTATCGCTTTGACCGCGTTAGCGTCGGTGCCGTTCGCTTTGGCTTTATCTGTCGTCACCGTCAGCGCACCGGCAATAATGGTCGCCGTGCCACCGTCTGGCATAAAGTGAGTATCTACCGTCAGATGGGTTGTATTGATCTTCGCCGTGACGATGCTTACGCCCGCGCTGGTGTTGGTCAGCGTAGTCGTTGCAACACCATTGCCGTCTGTCGTGGCCGATGCCGTTGTCACGGTGGCACCATTGTCGGCACTAAACTCGACCACTGCGCCTGGAACCACGTTGCTGTTAGCATCCGTCACAATGGCTTTCACTGCGTTAGTATCGGAACCATTCGCTTTAGCTTTGTCCGTTGTAACAGTCAGCGCACCTTGAACGATCGTCGCCGTGCCGTTATCCGGTAAAAAGTGGGTATCTACCGTTGGATGAGCATTGCCGATAGCCGCCGTCACCGTACTCACACCTGCCATGGTGTTGGTTAACGTGGTGGTGGCTACACCATTACCGTCCGTCGTCGCCGATGCCGTCGTCACCGTGGCACCGTTACCGGCGCTAAAGGCAACTGTCGCACTTGGAATCACGTTGCCGTAAGCATCTGTGACAATCGCTTTCACCGCGTTGGCGTCGGTACCGTTCGCCTTCATGTTATCCACCGTGATCGTCAGCGCGCCGTTGGCAATCGTGGCGGTGCTGCTATCCGGTATAAAGGTGGTATCTACCATCTGACTAACATTGTTGACCTTCGCCGTGACGGTGCTTACGCCCGCCGTAGTGTTAGTCAACGTTGTGGTAGCCTCACCGTTGGCGTCCGTGGTGACCGAAACAATGGCTACCTTGGCTCCGTTGGTGGCGCTGAAGGCGACGACCGCACCCGGTACTCGGTTATTGTTCGCATCCGTAACCACCGCTTTCACCGCGTTAGCCTCGGTACCGTTAGCCTTAGCCTTATCCTTTGTAACCGTCAGCGCACCTTTGGCAATCGTCACCGTGCCGCTGTCTGGCACAAATTGGGTGTTTACATCCAGGCTGTTTTGGTTAACCGTTGCGGTTACGACGCTTACACCCGCTGCGATACTGGTTAACGTCGTAGTCGCTTCACCGTTGGTGTCTGTCGTTACAGACGCCGTTGTAACCGTTGCGCCATTGGTGGCGCTAAAGGCCACTATCGCTCCCGGTACTCGGTTGTTGTTCGCATCCGTAACCACCGCTTTCACCGCGTTGGCATCAGTGCCGTCGGCTTTGGCTTTATCAGCCGTAACCGTCAGCGCACCTTTGGCAAGGGTCGCCGTGCTGTTATCCGGAACAAAGTGGGTATCTACCGCTAGGTTGGCGCTGTTGATCTTCGCCGTCACGGTACTCACGCCAGCGACGGTATTGGTCAGCGTCGTGCTCGCCTCTCCGTTCGCATCCGTCGTTGCCGCAGCCGTCGTTACCGTCGCTCCGTTGGTGGCGCTAAAGTTAACAGTAGCCCCCGGAACCACGTTGCCATAAGCGTCCGTAACCACCGCTTTAACGCTGTTAGCATCGGTGCCGTTAGATTTGGCTTTGTCTGTCGTCACCGTCAGAGCGCCATTCTCAATCGTGGCCGTGCTGTTATCTGGCATAAAGGTGGTATCCACCGTTGGGCTAGCGTTGTTGATCTTAGCCGTCACGGTGCTCACGCCCGCCGTGGTGTTGGTTAACGTCGTGGTTGCCTGCCCCATGGAGTCGGTCGTCGCTGAAACCACCGTAACCCTCGCGCCGTTGTTCGCGCTGAAGGTCACAACCGCACCCGGTATCACGTTGCTGTTGGCATCAGTCACTATCGCTTTAACCGCGTTAGTGTCAGCACCGTTGGCCTTGGCCTTGTCCGTCGTTACCGTCAGTGCACCGTTGCGAATAGTCGCACTGCCGCCGTCTGGCGCAAAGGTTGCCGTTTCAGACACAGAGTGGCCGCTAACGCTCGCGGTGACTTTGTAGGCACCCACGACGGTGCTGGTTGCACTCGCCTTCGCCTTACCGTCTGCACCGGTCGTACCCACTAGCGTGGTGATGCTGGCGCCTGGCGCAATAACAAAACTGACCGCCATGCCCGGAACCACGTTGCCATTGGCATCCGTTACCGTTGCTTCAACGCCGTCAATATCCTTACCATTGGCGATAACGCCATTCGGGGTAATTTGTAGATTATGACCAATGATCGTTGCTGTAGATGGATCCGCAATGAAACGAGATGTGGTCTGAGCACTGTTGCCTGATTCCTGGATGCGCGCCGTTACCGTGTAGGTGGCCGCTTTCAGACTGGTCACTTTTGCGGTAGCAAGGCCATCCACACCGGTGATCCCAGTGATGGTAGTCAGTTTTGCTCCGTTGCTTACCGTGAAGTGGACGGTAGCACCTGACACCAAGTTTCCGCTGGTATCAGTAATTTTCGCCGTCACATCATCGGTGGCTGAACCGTTGGCAACCGCATCCTGCGTTGACGAAAGATCGCCCTTCGCAATTTGCGCTGTTGATTTATCGGCAATAAATGTAACGACTTGGTTTTTATTACTTCCGTTTAGGCTAGCTGTAACGGTGCTATCGCCAACCGCGGTATTGGTTACGAAGAATAGCGCGTGGCCATCTGCATCTGTCGCAATCGTTGAGCCATTAACGATAGATGCGCCATGATCCGCACCGAGAGCAATTTGAGCATTTGCTAGCGGGTTACCGTTAATATCAGTTACCGTGGCCTGCAGCGTATCGCTGCTTTTCCCATCGGCGAATGCCTTGTTTTTAATGACATCAAGTGCACTGATCCGTGCCGTAGTAGCATCGGCGATAAACTCAACTTGGCCGGATTTATAATTACCGTTATTCATCGTGGCGGTAATTACGCCTTCCTTCGCCAACTTGCTACGAACGAAGACCGTTGCCTTACCCATATTGTTAGTATTTACAGTCAGCGTATTGTTATTCGAGTCGCCCCCCTTAAATAGGGTCGCAGCCGAATGCCCGTTCGCATCCTTCATATTATCAATATCAAAGGCGATCGCTTGCGCGACCATCGGGTTATTGTGCTCATCATGCACCGTCGCCGTCACGGTGAAGTAATCCGTGTCGTTCGCAGGCACAGTACCTGAAGGCGTGATGGTGAGATCGCTTACCACATTTTTAGACTGTTCAACTCGGATAACGGTTTGCGCTACATTGGAGTTATTTCCATTGTTATCCACCCCGACAGCTTTGATGCTGTATTCCTGAGCTGCGCTACGGGTATAAACATACGCGGGCAGCGTCACTTCCAACTGAGTTAACGACAGCTGGCGGAATGTTCCGCCGTGCGCCAAGAAGGCAGCCGATGCAGTCCAGTTGACGCTTTTAAGTCCATATTTAGCCTTGGTCACAGCCAACGGCAGCGTGATGGTCTCAGCTGCACTTGCTGTTACAACCGCGGGTAATGAAATATGCAGCAGGTCTTGCTTGCGATACTGCATCACAATTTCATAGTTACGATCGACAAACTCATACATGCTGCCCATCAGGCTACGCATAGTATCAACAGCGTCTGAGCTGATCTGTTGTGCCCACGGCACCCCGAAACGGTAGTTGAAATCAATACCGACACGGCTGTCATTTTTATCGCCAACGGAATGTTCACCTTTGACGGTCACGAGCGGAATTGGCGTATAGTTCAGGCCAACCGTCAGGGCTTTAGGATTATCTTTCAGATCGTCAGGATCGGTTCCCGTTCCCAGATCGATACCCTTACCAAAATACTGTTCGTATTTCAGGTTAGCACCCAACTGCGGATATGACGGCAGATATGCATCCGCTCGTAAGTCAAACCCATTTGCCGGGCGTTCATCATAATCTTTCATCGATGACAATTTAGACTGGTGCCAGTCAGTAATACCGTAGTAACCGTTTACCGCAAGTTTCAGATAATCGGTCCACGCTTCACCGCCGACCCCCATACGGGCATTTTTGCCCGTATAGTCATAGTCATAGAAGGTGTTTACGCCGTACATCCAGTCGTCGACATACTGGCGATACCCAAGGCCGATGTTAGTCGTATTACGGTCTTCATTACCGTGTAGACCTAATTGGGTAAATAATAGATGGTCACTGCCATCAATAACCGGTAGCAGGAGATCTCCGGAAATTTTCTTATCAGAACCTACGCTGACTCGCGCAGTCCCTTTTTGATTCAGCCAATCATTAATTTCCTGATTGATAAGGCCTTCGCCGAGGCTTTTAGCATAATTAATTGATGCATCGGTGACATTATCACTAGACAGGATTTGGCCAGCCTGCACTGCCTGCGAACTCATATCAGGCGTTTCAGCCGGAGAAGGTTCGGCGGAGGTCGAGGGGCTGCCAAGAGACGGTAAAACGTCTGGAGCCACCCCTGCTGGATTGGATGGTACAGAATCCCAGGCATGAGGATAAGACTGGCTTTCTGAAGGAACCTCTTTTTTCCTTTCGAGGAAAGGTGATGATTCCGGAGGAGGTTTAATAGGATCTTTCATCCCACCGTCAATGACCGTTTGTAGCCCAGCAATCGTATCTTCCATGCTACTGTTATATTCAGCGGCCCGGGCCATTGCACTTACGGAAAATAAAAAAGGCGTCAGCCCTTGTATAATAATGACTAACCAAGAGGTAATTTTCATACCCCTCGGTGAAAATATTCGTCTCATACCAATACCTATTTAGACTATTTCCAACACGTAAAGAGCCCTATCCTATTTAAAGGACGGACTCTTCAGAAAACCAGAATATGTTCGCAGCGATTAGATACTGGAAAGTTCTTTAATTTTTTCTTTAACGACGGAATAGCCAGTGTATTGAACCTTTGAGCAAAGCGTATCCAATTTCATTTCCAACATCATGTTATAGACATTTTTTGCATCACCATCCATGATGTTTTTATTCACACTCAAGAAACGATAGCCTTTACCGATATTTCCATAATCAGCTGTGTATTTTGAGTATTTATCTGATTGTGCTTCACGCAAGAAATTAAACTGATCAACACAAACATTATTCGTTGAGGCCAGAGTAATCCCGGTCAAGTTAGCCGAGCGCTTGGCAATATAATTGTCAGCCGGAGTATTATCATTGTGATACCCCGTTGTTACAGAGGCTGCTCGATGGTGGTTGACGGCCTTCTTGGAAGACATAGAAGAGCAGGCGGCCAATAAACACATGGTCCCCAGAATCAACAGCTTTGATGAAGATGAAACTACGGTCATATAAATAATACCTCATTAAACATGACAAACTATTAATAACCTAGCCAAGAAAAATGGACAGTTATTGCTATTGCGCATACGCGCAACAAACCAGTAAAGCCAGCTGAAATTGGACTATTACAGTGCCATTTATCTACTACAGCTATGCTATAGAGGGATAGTATCTACCCGTAGTTCAAACAACATCATATATTGAAAAATATGGTGAATATAGATTTAAAATCCAATTAATTGCTAAAATTAAGATTAAAATACAAGAAAGAGTTCAGTAACAAAGCGTTGATCAGCGTAGGGATGCATGTAAAACAGATGAAATCGAATACATCCAGCACGCATAATTTTAGACATGTGATAATCGGTGCCTTTTGGTTAAGCCCTGTAATGTTAGGGCAAGGCATGGGGAGCAATAGATACTGAAAAAATAAAAAGGGTTTATTGCTGATTTGTCAGTGAAGTGAATTAATTCAGATAGTTCTCTACAGTTTAAAACCCGTCAT
>Ga0302347_1004459_pt1 | contig 11162 bp, 9 predicted proteins | sample PhyWR1_FD_202178 | JGI IMG/M metagenome (GOLD analysis project Ga0302347, IMG submission 202178) | Leaf surface microbial communities from wheat plants in UC Gill Tract Community Farm, Albany, California, United States - DLSL W.R1 (v2)... | ecosystem: Host-associated > Plants > Phyllosphere >...
ATTTCGGTCGGCCACCAGCATGGCGTGAAGCCGGCCAACATCGTCGGCGCCATCGCCAATGAAGCCGGCCTGGAAAGCCGCTTCATCGGTCGTATCGACATCCACGACGACTTCTCGCTGCTGGATCTGCCGGCACAGATGCCGTCGGACGTGCTGACCCACCTGCAGAAGGTCTGGGTGTCCGGCCAGCAGCTGCAGATGCGCCCGTTGGCGGCCGGTGAAGAGGTCAATCCGGCGCCGCGTCCGTTCAAGCCGCGCTTCGACAAGCGTGGTCCGGGTGGTCCGGGTGGCCCGGGAGCTCCGCGCCGCAGCGGTCCGGGTGGCCCCGGCGGCGACCGCGACAGCCGTCCGCCGCGTCGTGATGGCTTCAACAAGCCACGCGGCCCGCGCAGCTTCTAAGCCGCGCTGAAGTAGACGAACAACGCCAGCCTCCGGGCTGGCGTTGTTGTTTGCATGGCGCCAGGGCGGCCCGGCCGCCGCTGCCGATCACCGGCCGGGTCCGGTTTCGCATCGCCCACACATCTGCGGTTCTAGGCTGGCGCGGTTCCGTAGGAGATTGTCACCGCAGCACATTCGGGGGATCCAGGATGGGTAGAAGTGGCATGGACCAACAGCGTCGACGGGTACCGATGACCCGCGGGCTGGGACTGCGATTTGCGCTGTTGACGGGCATGGCGATCGGCTTGGTCGCGCTGTCGGCTGTGATCCAGGAGCTGCAGGCGGCATCGACCGCATGGATCGCAGGGCAGGGCTACTGGTCGCGGGGGCAGCAGGACGCCACCGCAGCGCTCAGCCGTTACCTGGCGCGTGGCCATCTGCAGGATCTGCAGGATGCCCAACGGGCACTGCAGGTTCCGTTGGGTGACCTGCAGGCCCGCAAGGCGCTGGAGCAACCCGAACCGGACGAGGCGACAGCCCGCGCCGGTTTTCTGCGTGGGGGCAATGCCCGCGCCGACATTCCGCGGCTGATCCTCTCGTTCCGCCATGCGCGCAACGTCGGAGCCTTCCGCGAAGCCACCTGGTTGTGGCGGCAGACCGACGCAAACCTGCTGGCCATGCAGTCGCTGGCGGAGGAACTGCAACGGCGCCATGGCTCGGGGCCGCTGGACGAGGCGACCGTGGATGACTACCTGCATCGGCTGCGTGGCATCGACCACCAGCTGCGCGGGCAGGCGCAGGCGTTCTCGCAGGCACTGCTGCGCATGGCCCGCGCGGTGCGCATCGCGACCCTGGCCGTGGGCGGCCTGTCGGTCCTGCTGATCAGCCTGATGGCGGTGGCCCTGGCGCGCCGGGTGGGCAAGGACCTGACCGAGCATGAGAGCCGCTTCCGGGCTGCCTTCTACCAAGCCAACGTCGGCATGCTCAAGCTGGATGCCGGCGGCCGGGTGGTGGAGGCCAACCAGGCGATGGCCGACATTCTCGACCATCGTCGGGACGTGCTGCTGCAGATGTCGCTGGCCGAGCTGCTGATGGAGGGCGAGCTGGTGATCGATGAGAGTGGCCACATCGACTGGGAGCGCCAGCTGCGACCGGGCGAGCTGCGCTTCCGGCGCCGCGATGGCAGCCTGGTGTGGGGGCGCTGGAGTGGTACCGGCGTGCGCACTGCCAGCGGCCGCCTGTCGGTGTTCGCCATCGTCGAGGATGTCAGCCAGAACCATGCCCTGGCACGTGAGGTAGAGCACCACGCCAGCCATGACCCCCTGACCGGCCTGATCAATCGTCGGGAGATCGAGCGTCTGCTGGAAAAATCGCTGCTGCAGGTCCGCTCCGATGGTGGGACCCATGCCTTGGGCTACATCAATCTTGACCACTTCAAGCTGGTCAACGACAGCTTCGGCCACGCGGCCGGCGACCAGATGCTGCGCAGTTTCGCCGAGTACCTGGTCGGCGCGGTGCGTGATGGCGACTGGGTCGGCCGCCTGGGGGCGGACGAGTTCGCGGTGTTCCTTGCCCGCGCCAACCAGGATGAAGCCAAGCGCGTGTTGCAGCGGCTGATCCGCAACCTGGGCCAGGCCACGTTCCCGGTCAGCGAGGGCAGTCCCCAGTTGAGCTGCAGTGTCGGCGTGGTCGAAGTGACAGCCGAGGCGCCGGACGTGAACTGGTTGATGAGCGCGGCCGACAGCGCGTGCTATGCGGCCAAGCAGGCCGGTCGCAACCGCGTGCATTGCTTCAACGAGAACCGGCTGGCGCTGGAGGAGCGACGGCTGGAGGCCGAACGCCTGCAGGGCGTCAGTCGCGCCATGGCCGAGAACCGGATGCTGTTGTATGCGCAGCGCATCGCCAAAGTGGGTGATCCGTCCTACCTGCACTACGAGGTGCTGGTGCGCATGCGTGACAGTGACGGCGTGCTGCACCTGCCGGGCCAGTTCATGCCTGCTGTGGAGCGCTACGGCATGGCGGTGGTGCTGGACCGGCACGTACTCGGCCTGCTGTTCCGCCACCTGCAGGTGTGCCCGGCGCACGTACGGCAGCTGGGCCTGTGCAACGTCAATGTATCGGCCCAGTCGATCGCCGAGCCGGGATTCCTTGCCTTCGTCTGTGACCTGCTGGAGCGCAACCGCGCGCTGGCGTCCAAGCTCTGTTTCGAGATCACCGAAACCGCGGCCATCGGTAACCTGAGCCAGGCGCGTGCCTTCATCGACGCGGTCAAGGCGCGCGGCTGCCGGGTGGCGCTGGACGATTTCGGCTCGGGCCTGTCCTCGTTCGGTTATCTGCGGCAGCTGTCGGCGGACATGCTGAAGATCGATGGGGCGTTCGTGCGCGACATGGACACCGATCCGGTCAGCCGTGCCAGCGTGCGCGCGATCAGCGAGCTGGGCCGCGAACTGCAGATGGAGGTGGTGGCCGAGTGGGTGGAGACCACCGAAATTGCCGAGGCGCTGGCCGGGATGGGCGTGCAGGGGCTGCAGGGTTATGCCATCGAACGGCCGCAGCCGCTGGAACGGCTGACCCTGGCTGACCTGCGACCGATGCGGTTGGCCGGTACGCAGGGGCCATCGGCTGTCGGTTGAAGGTGTTGCGGCCGGGCGGCGCCCGGCACCCGCTGTAGTGCCGGCCGCTGGCCGGCAACCTCAACAGCAACAGCAACAGCTGCATTCCGTGGGATGGCGGGGTGGGTCCGGTTGCGGGGGACGCCGCAAGTACGTCCCTGTAGGCTCGGTCGCGCCATCCATGGCGCTCACGCCCCCGCAACCGGACCCACCCCGCCTTCGACAGATTCCGGCTGCTGTTGGTGGGTGTCGACCTTGGTCGACACGTAGATCCACGCCATGCGTGGATGACATCCAATCCATTCATTGATTTCGAAACGGTATGAACATCCATCCACGCACGGCGTGGATCTACCAGATGGCGGGACACTGTCAGGGGTGGGGCGGTATGGGCAGGCAGGACCGTTGGCGCCATGGGCCCGAGGCATGCCCTCGGGCGGGTTGGGCAGGACGCCCAACCCCGGTCTTGCCGTGTGCGCAGGACGGCGCACACGAGCAAGGCGCCATCGAGCCCCCATGGATGGGTTTACGGCGTGTCCTGCCTGCCCATACCGCCCCGCCCACCTCGGTAGCCGCTTTCGCTGTTGCTTCGGCTCCGGCCTCTGCGGGTGCCGGGCGGCAGCCCGGCCAATACCCCGCCACTTTCGTCTACACATCGGTGGTGCATTCCGCTGCGATAATGCCGCCAGGGGCGACGCGCAGTGGGCGCGGACGTAAGCAGGAACAGGACGTGGCGTGGGCGGCAGGCAGGTGCGTTTGGAAACAGGGGCGGTGCTTGTCCTGCTGCTGGTGTGGTTGGCGTTGCCGTGGCTGGGCCATGCGCGCAGCGTCGACGCTGGTCGCGATTACCTTCTGGTCGGCACCGCGACAGCCGAACCTACGCCACATCGCGCGTGCACGCCGGAGATGCTGGCCGGGCCGCGCCAGCAGACACGGGTGAATGCACCGCCAGAAGGCTGGTCCGGCGAGCCGCAGGCGCTGGATGTCTTCAACATCTTTGCCGGCGAAGTGCGGCTGCAGCACGGTGATCGTGAGATCTGCGGCAACATGCAGGATGCGCGCACCCGCGATTCGCGCTTTCGTGCGGGCATCGGCATGGTGGCGGTACCCGCTGCCGGCAGCCACGAACCCTTCCTGGTCTCCTGGCAGACGCCGCTGAAGGCGCGCTGGGTTCCCACATTGCAGCTGGGTGCGCCCAGCCCGGTGCAGCAGAACGACACTGCCCGGCTGCTGGTGCGCGCCGCATGCATCGCCGTGGCAATCGCGCTGGCGCTGTCGGCGCTGATGGCCTACCTGACCACCCGCGACCGCAGCTTCCTGATGTATATCGGTGCCACCCTGGTGCTGGTGCTGTGGCAGTCGATCCTGGGCGGCCTCAGCGGCTATCCCGAGCCGTGGCTGCGGGTCGGCGGGCGCGGTGACTGGTGGCTGCTGGCGCTGACGGCAGCGACCCAGGCCCTGGTGTTGCCGGCGCTGTGGCGCCTGAACGGCGGTGACCGCGTGCTGCCACGTTCGCGCGCGGGCCAGCAACTGGTGTTGTGGTCCCTGCTCACGCTGGCGGCACTGGTGCCGTGGTTGCAGCGCGATGGACTGGTCGTGGTCGCACAGGTCCTGCAGTGGAGCTTCATTGCCGGCTGCGCGCTGTCGTTGGCGATGGGCATCTGGGCCCGGTTGCGCGGCGATGTCTGGTCGCTGGCCGGACTGGCCGCACTGGCGCCGATGCTGGTGCTGATCGTGGCCGACGCCGCCAGCGCGCATTGGTTGATGGAATACCGGGTGGAGGCCCTGCAGCTGGCGGTCACCTGGCTGCTGATGATGGCGGCCTATGCGCTCAACCTGCGCCTGGGCCGGCTGCGCCAGCAGCGCGATGAAATGCGCCAGCTCGCCGAGACCGACATGCTGACCGGCCTGCCCAACCGCCGTGCCGGCCTGCAGCAGCTGGCCCAGCATCTGCAGGGCGGCGAGCGTGAGAGGGGGCCGCTGGTGATCGGCTTCCTCGATATCGATCTGTTCAAGGACATCAATGATCGCCATGGCCACGAGATCGGCGACCAGGTGCTGGTGGCCGTGGCCCGCGCGCTTCGCGCCGCTGTCCGCAGCGAGGACCAGGTGGTGCGGATGGGGGGCGAGGAGTTCCTGCTGCTGTTGCCGGGCATGCCGCGTGAGGTTGCGGCCACCCGCCTGGAACGCCTGCGCCAGCGCATCACCGAGACCTGCCGGGACCTGCAGGTGCCCGCTCTGGAGGTGACCGCGAGCATCGGCATGGCACAGTGGCGACCGGCCGAAGATGACCTGGCCGCGCTGCTGCGGCGCGCCGACCACGCCATGTACGTAGCCAAGCGCAGTGGCCGCAACCGGGTGTTCGATGGCGAAACCGAAGATCCGTTGACCACGGCATGAGGCGGGAAGGGCGGTGATGCCGGATAATGGGGCGATGACCAGCCGACTCAACAAATACATCGCCGACACCGGCTTCTGCTCCCGACGCGAGGCCGATCGCCTGATCGCCGCCCGCCGGGTCACCGTCAATGGCCATGCCGCCGGCACCGGCGCGGTGGTCGGTGAGGATGACAAGGTGCTGGTCGATGGCCAGCCCCTGCGCGTGCGCACTGCCCGCAAGCCGGGCGCCCGCCGCCACGTGTACATCGTGCTGAACAAGCCGGTGGGCGTGACCTGCACCACCGAAAGCACGGTGAAGGGCAACATCGTCGACTTCGTCGGCCATGAACAGCGCATCTTCCCGATCGGCCGCCTGGACAAGGAGTCCGAAGGCCTGATCCTGATGACCAGCAACGGCGACATCGTCAACCAGATCCTGCGCGCCGAGAACGGCCACCAGAAGGAATACCTGGTGGCAGTGAACAAGCCGGTCACCGACGAATTCCTGCGCGCGATGGCCCGTGGCGTGCGCATCCATGACCAGATGACGCTGCCGTGCAAAACCTCGCGGATCGCCAAGTTCGGTTTCCGCATCATCCTGCAGCAGGGCCTGAACCGGCAGATCCGGCTGATGGCGGCCGAGTTCGGCTACCGCGTGACCCAGCTGCGCCGCGTACGTATCGACAACATCAAGATCGGTGCACTGAAGCCGGGCCAGTGGCGCAACCTGACCGAGCAGGAGCTTCACGGCCTGTTGCCGCAGCAGCAGGACTGGTAAGCAACGACCGGTAGTGCCGGCCGCTGGCCGGCAACTGCACGGTGCTGGCAATGAACATCAGGGAGCCGACCAACGGCCGGCACTACCGGAATGCAGATTGGCCGCCCGCATCCGCTAGACTTTGCGGCGCCCTGCCGGAACGTGACGCTGCATGATCAAGCCCGACAAGCCCGCCAACGAAGCGCTGCGCCTGGAGGCGCTGTACCGCTACCGGATCCTCGATTCCGAGCGCGAACGCTCGTTCGATGACCTGGTGGCCATCGCCAAGGCGGTGTGTGGCACGACCATGGCGGCCGTGACCCTGATCGACGTCGAGCGCCAGTGGTTCAAGTCGATGCAGGGCATCGACGCGACCGAGAACCTGCGCAGCGAGTCGATGTGCGGCCACGCGATCCTGCAACCGCAGGAAATCATGGTGGTTGAGGATGCATTGCAGGACGTCCGCTTCCACGACAATCCGGTGGTGACCGGCGACCCGCATGTGCGCTTCTATGCCGGTGCGCCGTTGATCAGCAGCGACGGCCTGCCGCTGGGAACCCTGTGCGTGTTCGACGCGCGGCCGCAGCAGCTGGCGACCGACAAGGCCGAAGCGTTGGCCGCGCTGTCGCGGCAGGTGATGGTGGTGATGGAGCTGCGCCGTTTCGCCCTGGATATCCAGCGGCACATGCTTGAGCGCAACGATTACGAACGCCTGCTGTCGGAGTATCACGATGTGCTGCTGGCCCAGAATGCCGACCTGGCCGAACAGAGCCGTACCGACGCCCTGACCGGCCTGCCCAACCGGCGGGCACTGGCAGCGGCGCTGGACGAGGCGGTGATTGCCGTCGATGGCCGCGACCGGCAGACCTGCGTGGCCCTGCTGGACATCGATCATTTCAAGCACATCAATGATTTCCAGGGCCACGCGACCGGCGACCGGGTGCTGGCCGAACTGGGGGCGCTGCTGCGCTCGCACTTCGCCGGTGGGGGTCTGGCCGCGCGCTATGGCGGCGAGGAATTCGTGGCACTGATGCCGGACGCTGACCTGCGTACCGCCGAACTGCAATGCGAGTTCCTGCGGGTAGCCGTGTCCAACCTGCCGCTGGGCTTCCCGGTGACCATCAGCATCGGTGTGGCACAGCACCAGCCCGGTGAAACGTCTGACCAGACCCTGGCCCGTGCCGATGCCGCGCTGTACCGGGCCAAGGGCGCTGGCCGCAACCGGGTGGAAGTGGCGCCCTGACCGCCCGCGCGGCTGCGGTGGATCCACGCCATGCGTGGATGGCCCGGGCCTTTGCGTGCAGTCGCAGCCATTGCGATACCCGTACGGCACCCTCAACGTCTCACCGCAAGGACGTCGACCATGCTGCAGACCCTGGCCATCGCCAATTACCGATCGCTGCATGCGCTGGTGCTGCCGATGCAGCGGCTCAACGTGGTCACCGGCGACAACGGCAGTGGCAAATCCAGCCTGTACCGCGCGCTGCGCCTGCTGGCGGAAACCGCGCAGGGCGGTGTTGCAGCGGTACTGGCGCGGGAGGGTGGATTGGGCTCGGCGCTGTGGGCCGGTCCGGAAAAGATCGACCGCCGCGTGCTGGCCGGTGAGATCCCGCTGCAGGGCGGGCCGCGCCAGGAATCGGTGGGGCTCAAGCTGGGCTTCGCCACCGATGAATTCGGCTACGCCATCGACCTCGGATATCCGCCACCGAGCCGATCAGCTTTCGCGCTGGACCCACAGATCAAGGCTGAAGCGATCTGGGCAGGGCCGTTCCTGCGCAGCGCCAATCTGCTGGTCGACCGCCGCGGTGCGCTGGTGCGGCAGCGGCACGGGCATGGCTGGGATGTAGTGGATGATCGTCTTTCACTGTTCGACAGCCTGTTCACCCAGGTGGGCGATCCGCAGCGCATGCCGGAAGCCATCACCTTGCGCGAGTACATCCGCCGTTGGCGCTTCTACGACCACTTCCGCAGCGATGCCGATGCACCGGCGCGACAACCGGCGATGGCGACCCGCACCCCGGTGCTGCACCACGACGGCCGCGACCTCGCCGCCGCCTGGGTGACGATCCTCGAAATCGGCGATCAGCAGGCGCTGGCACGGACGATCGAGGATGCATTTCCGGGAGCGACGGTCAGCTTCGAGGAACTGGATGGCCGACTCGCGCTGCGCTTCCACCAGCCCGGTCTGCTGCGGCCACTGTCGATGGCCGAGCTGTCCGACGGCACGCTGCGGTTCCTGTTGCTGGCCGCGGCCCTGCACACGCCACGGCCGCCACCGCTGCTGGTGCTCAACGAGCCGGAGACCAGCCTGCATCCGGACCTGCTGCCGGCGCTGGCACGGTTGATCATCGCCGCCAGTGCACGCAGCCAGGTCTGGGTGGTATCGCACGCCACGCGCTTGATTGCCGCGCTGGAACAGGCACCGCAGTGCCATTCAATGCACCTGCACAAGGAACACGGGCGTACGCTGCTGAGCGGGCAGGGCCTGCTGGATGCACCGGCCTGGCATTGGCCGCAGCGCTGAGACGGGTGCCGGGAAGATCCACGCAATGCGCGGACGCGCTCAATCGGCGATGTTGCGCGCTTCGGATGTTCCGAGGATTTCCGGATGCTGCACGCGCTTGCGGCGGTTGAGCAGCGGATGCAGGAACACGGCACCGACGATGATCGCCACGCCCAGGTAGAACCACGGGGTGACTTCGTGCTGCTCGCGCAGCAGCACCACGGCCAGCAACACGGCGTAGACCGGTTCCAGGTTGGTGACCAGCTGCACGGTGTAGGCGCTGAGGTGGCGCAGCGCGACCAGGGCCAGGGCGAACGGCAGCAGCGTGCAGACACCGGCCAGCACCAGCAGCAGGATGCCGTCGTGCAGGTCGGGAACGATCCACAACGGGCTGGCCAGCGCTGGCAGCAGGTACGGCATCAGCGGTGCCAGCAGGGTCAGGGTGATGGTGCCGGCGCCCAGCTCCAGCGCGGTCACCGTCAGCGGATCGGCATGGCTGACCATGCGCTTGTTGAGCGAGCCGAACACTGCCACCAGCAGGGCCGAGAGCGCGCCGATCAACACGCCCAGGCGCATGCCGTCGGGCACGCCACCCACCACCAGCGCCACACCGGGCAGCACCGCCAGGCCGAAGGCCAGTTCGCGCAGCTGGAAGGGACGCTTGGCCACCCAGGGCTCGATGATCGAGGTGAACACCGGTGCCAGGGCGATGCAGGTGGCGGCAACCGAGGCATTGGCCAGCTTCACCGCGCCGTAGAAGGTCAGCCAATGCAGGGCCACCAGCGCGCCGATACCGGCATAGCCGGCGACCAGCCGCAGCGGCAACGTGCGCAACCCGCGCCAGACCCGCGGCAGCAACGCCAGCATTGCCACCACCAGCAGCATCCGCCACCACACCAGCGGCAGCGCCGGCAGAGTGATCAACTTGCCGAGGATGGCGGTGACGCCCCACAGCAGGACACAGAAGTGGATCTGCCAAAGCGCTTTGCGGGTGTCGGGTGTGCTCATCGGGGTATTGTGAGGCAAGCCGCATCGGCGGGCGATGCCTGTGGCATGCTCGCGGCGTTGCCACGAGGGAGCCGTGCATGCCTGCTGCCCGTTTTCTTCTGCTGCGCGGCTGGGCGCTGTTGACCGCGCTGGTCGCGGCAGCATCGTTGCTGCTGCAGTTTGCCCTGCTGATGCGCGGCATCGGCGCCAGCCTGGGACCCGGCGTGGCGAGCCTGCGCTTCTTCAGCTACTTCACCATCCTCAGCAATCTGGCCGTGTGCCTGGGCTGCGCCTGGCTCTGCAGCGGCCGCGCACTGCGACCTACGATAGCCGCCACCCTGGCACTGTGCATCGGCGTCACCGGCCTGATCTATCTGCTGGCGCTGCAGGGGCTGTGGCAGCCAACTGGCCTGCAATGGTGGGCCGATGCAGGATTGCACTACGTGGTGCCGCTGCTGTATCTGGCCGGTTGGGCGGGGCTGCTGCCACATGGTGGCCTGCGCTGGCGTGCGTTGGGTGTGGTCCTGCTGGTGCCACTGGCCTACCTGGGCTGGGCGATGCTCACGGCCTCGTGGTTGGGCAGCGCACCGTACCCGTTCCTGGAAGTACAGCGGATCGGTTCGCGTGCATTCGGCCTCAGCGTGCTGCGCGTCGGCGGGGTGTTCGTGCTGGGCTGGACACTGCTGTGGGCAGTGGACCGCTGGCGCCGTCGATGACCCGCTGCAGTGCCATCGCCGCCGCCGGATTGCGCACCTTGCCGGCGCCGATGCACAGCAGGTAGACCTCGCGCGGCGCGGCAGGGGACGGTGCGGCCAGGCAGGGCAGGTCGTCCACCGCCTCACCCCGGGCCCAGCACCGCGCGCGCGTGGCCCAGCGCTGCTGCATCGGCTGGGGAAGACCTTCGGCCAGTCGGGCCTGGCTGCGTTTGATCCGTGCATAGACGAAGCCCGCGGTGATGTCGCCATGCAGTGGCGATTCGTCGCTGTCTTCGATCACCAGGGCCACGCCATGCCGGCGCGCCGCTTGCACCAGTTCCGGCCCATGGACGCTGGCGTTGCGCACCTCCAACGCATGCTGCAACCCCGTTCCATCCAGCTGCCTGGGCAGCTGTGCCATGAAGGCATCCAGTGCCGCGGCATCGGCCGGGTGCTGCGGGTCGAACTGCCAGAGCAACGGGCCCAGCCGATCGCCCAGCGCGACGGCCGCCTGCAGGAACGCGCTGGCCGCCTCGATCGTGGACGACAGGTCGCGACGCTGCACCAGATGACGCGGGGCCTTCATCGAGAACCGGAAACCTTCCGGCGTCTGCGCTGCCCATTGCGCGCACTGGGCCGCTGTCGGGGTGCGGTAGAAGGTGCCGTTGATCTCGATGCAGCGCAACGCACGACTGGCATAGGCCAGCTCTTCGCGCTGGATCAGTCCTGGCGGATAGAAGGCGCCCCCACGCCATTGCGGGAACACCCAGCCGCCGATACCGCAGCGGACCGGCGCCGCAGACGCTTGCCGTGCCGTCATTGCGTGTGTTCCGCCCGCCATGGATCGTAAC
>Ga0302347_1004460_pt1 | contig 11162 bp, 12 predicted proteins | sample PhyWR1_FD_202178 | JGI IMG/M metagenome (GOLD analysis project Ga0302347, IMG submission 202178) | Leaf surface microbial communities from wheat plants in UC Gill Tract Community Farm, Albany, California, United States - DLSL W.R1 (v2)... | ecosystem: Host-associated > Plants > Phyllosphere >...
ACGCGCAGCGCTATGCCGCCTCGCCGGAGGAGATCGAGAAGTTCGGCCTGCGCCGGCTGCAGCCGGACGGCGAGATCTTCCTGTACCGCGCGCAGCCCTCGGCGATCGCGCCGACCGGCTATCTCGGCCGGACCACCATCGTCGAATTCCTGGTGATGAACGATGCGCTGCGCAGTGCGGTGATGCGTCGCGCCGGGATGGGGGAGATCGAGCAGATCGCCCGCGCCGCCGGCATGCGCACGATGTACGAAGATGGCCTGTCCAAAGCGCTGCAGGGCCACACCACGCTGGAAGAAGTGCTGCGCGTGACGGAGGAAAACTGATGCGCGTGCGCGACCGACAGCGGGAGCACGGCTGAGCATGGCCCAGTACCGCTACAAGGCGCTCAACGCCCATGGCGAACTGTTCGATGGCCAGATGGAGGCGGCCAGCGAAGCCGAGGTGGCCGCGCGCCTGCAGGACCAGGGCCACATGCCGATGGAAGCACGGCTGGCCAGCGAGGGCGTGGCCGGTGCCTCATCCTGGGCGGCGCTGCTGCGCCGGAAGCCGTTCGACGGCGGTGGGCTGGTTCAGTTCACCCAGCAGCTGGCCACCCTGCTCGGTGCGGGGCAGCCGCTGGACCGCGCGCTGAGCATCCTGCTGGAGCTGCCCGAAGACGAGCGTACGCGCCGGGTGGTCACCGACATCCGCGACATCGTGCGCGGCGGTGCACCGCTGTCGACCGCGCTGGAACGCCAGCACGGGGTGTTCTCGCGGCTGTACATCAACATGGTGCGCGCCGGTGAGGCCGGGGGCAGCCTGCACGACACGCTGCAGCGGCTGTCGGATTACCTGGAGCGCAGTGCCGAGCTGAAAGGCCGCGTCATCAATGCACTGATCTATCCGGCGATCCTGCTGGCGGTGGTCGGCGGCGCGCTGCTGTTCCTGCTAGGCTACGTGGTGCCGCAGTTCGCGCTGATGTACGAAAGCCTGGACGTCGCCCTGCCGTGGTTCACCCAGTGGGTCCTCACCGCCGGCCTGGTCGTGCGCGAAGGCTGGATCGTCATGATCGTGGTGCCCGCGGTGATCGCGCTGGTGGTGGAGCGCCGCCTGCGGCAACCGGCCGCGCGCCTGGCCGTGGATGGCTGGCTGCTGCAGCGCAAAGGCATCGGCCCGCTGCTGGCCAAGCTGGAGACCGCGCGCCTGGCCCGCACCCTGGGCACGTTGCTGCGCAACGGCGTGCCACTGCTGTCCGGCCTTGGGATCGCGCGCAACGTGCTGGGCAACCGCGCGCTGGCCGCCGATGTCGACACCGCCAGTGACGACGTCAAGAACGGCAACGGCCTGTCGGCGTCGCTGTCGCGCGGCAAGCGTTTTCCGCGCCTGGCGCTGCAGATGATCCAGGTCGGCGAGGAATCCGGTGCACTGGATACGATGCTGCTCAAGACCGCCGATACGTTCGAGCAGGAAAGCGCGCGCGCGATCGACCGTCTGCTGTCGGCACTGGTGCCGGTGATCACCCTGGTGCTGGCCTCGGTGGTCGGCCTGGTCATCGTGGCCGTGCTGGTACCGCTGTACGACCTGACCAATGCCATCGGCTGACCGGCCGCTGGAGAATACCCCCGTGATTCGATGCAAGGAGCCTGCCATATGCAACGTCGTCGCCTGACCCGCTTCACCTCCGCGCGCCACCAGTCCGGCATGAGCCTGCTGGAAATCATCATCGTGATCGTGCTGATCGGTGCGGTGCTGACCCTGGTCGGCAGCCGCGTGCTCGGCGGTGCCGATCGTGGCAAGGCCAACATCGCCAAGGCACAGGTGCAGACCATGGCCGGCAAGATCGACAACTACCAGCTGGACACCGGCAAGCTGCCGGCCAAGCTGGAGGATCTGGTCACCCAGCCGGGCGGCAGCGCCGGCTGGCTCGGCCCGTATGCCAAGCCGGCCGACCTCAATGATCCGTGGGGTAATGCGCTGGAGTACCGGGTGCCGGGCGAGGGCCAGCCCTACGATCTGATCAGCCTGGGCAAGGACGGCAAGGTGGGCGGCAGCAGTTACGACGCGGACATCCGGTACGAGTAACCGGCCTTGGGAGCACCGTGGCCCGTGTCGAGCAGACCGCCGCATCGCGTGCCCGCGGGCAGCCGTGCACGCGGTCTGTCGCTGCTGGAGATGCTGCTGGTGGTCGCCCTGATCGCGATCATCGGCGTGGTCACCGCGACCGCGATGAACGGTGGTATCGAGGGTCTGCGCCTGCGCAATGCGGGCAAGGAGATTGCCACCCAGCTGCGCTACACACGCACCCAGGCGATCGCCACCGGGCAGACCCAGCGCTTCGTGATCGATCCGCGCGCGCGCAGCTGGCAGGCCGCGAACGGTCGCCATGGGCAGATTCCCGCCGCGCTGGAGGTGCAGTTCCGCGGCGCGGGCCAGCTCAGCACCGCGCCGGGGCAGGGCAGCATCGCCTTCTTCGCCGACGGTGCCGCCAGTGGCGGCAGCATCGCGCTGAGCACGCGCGGTGCGGCGTGGGACATCCAGGTGGGGTGGATCACCGGCGAAGTCCGTGCGGGCCCGCGTCGGGAGGGCCGATGAAGAAGCGCCAGCGCGGCTACTCGCTGCTGGAGGTGATCATCGCCTTCGCCCTGCTGGCGTTGGCGCTGACCCTGCTGCTGGGCAGCCTGTCCGGCGCGGCGCGCCAGGTCGGGCAGGCCGAGGTGCGTAGTCGGGCCACGTTGTACGCGCAGTCGTTGCTGGCCAGCACCGGCGTGGAGGCGCCGCTGCAGGAGGGCAGCACGCAGGGGGAGTGGGAGCAGGGCAGGTACCGTTGGCGGCTGCAGGTCGAGCCCTATGCGGAGCCGCGCACGACCACCGCGCCGGTGACGACCGACGTCGGCGGTCCCATCCTGGCCCAGATCACCCTGCAGGTGCGCTGGGGAGAAGGCAACGGCGAGCAGCTGCAGTGGCGCAGCCTGCGCTTGTTGTCCCCCGCACCGGGCACACCGCGATGACGCTGCGCGCGCGCCGCGCCCGCGGTTTCACCCTGATCGAAATCCTGCTGGCCACCGCGCTGCTGGTCGGCGGCCTGGCACTGGCCTTCGCCACCGTGCGCTCGGCGATGGCGATCAGCCAGCGCGGCGAGCGTATGGCCGCGCAGAACGAGCGCATGCGCGCGGTCGAAGGCTTCCTGCGCCGCCGCCTGTCGACCGCGCTGGTGATCGCGACGTCGCCGCCGGATCCCACCCGTGACCCGGTGTATTTCCTGGGCGAACCGCAGCGGATGTTGTTCGTCTCCGATCTGCCCGGGTATCTCGGGCGGGGTGGGCCGTATGCGCATGAACTGCAGGTCCGGCGCGCGGGCGGGCAGCAGCAGCTGGAGGTCGGGTTGACCCTGCTGCAGAACGGCGAAGCGATCGAAGAAGCGCCGCCGCGCCCGCCGGAGATGTTGGCCGATCAACTGCGCGAGGTCCGCTTCCGCTATCGCGGCACGGATCCGCGCACCGGCCAGCTCACCGAGTGGCTGGACCGCTGGGAAGACACCCGGCGCCTGCCCCTGCTGGTCTCGATCGAGATCGTGCCGCTGCAGGGGCCGGCGTGGCCGCCGATGATCGCCGCCCTGCCGCCACCACGGACGGATCGCCCATGAGGCCGGCGCGCGGTGCGGCGCTGGTGCTGGTGCTGTGGTTGATCGCCCTGCTCACGGCGGTGATCGGCGCATTCGCGCTGAGCGCGCGCGTGGAGCACCTGCAGCAGCGGGTGATCGGCGATGACGCCATCGGCCAGGAATATGCGCGTGCCGGGCTGGAATACGCCCTGCATCGCCTGCAGCCGCGCGCCAGCCAACCGGCATGGGTGGCCGATGGCCGCCGCTACCGGTGGTCCTTCGATGCGCGCCGGATCGATCTGGCGATCCTCGATGAGAACGGCAAAGTGAACCTGAATCTGGCCGATGCCAGCCTCCTCACCGCCTTCCTGCGCGCGATGGGTGAAGCGCCGGACCGGGCGCAGCAGTTGGCCGGGGCCATCGTCGACTGGCGCGATGCCGACAGCCTCAAGCAGCCTGGCGGGGGCGCGGAGACGCCGGACTACGTCGCGGCCGGCCTGCCCTATGGCGCGCGCAATGCGCGCTTTGAGACCGTCGGGGAACTGCAGCGCGTGCTCGGCATGGATGCGGACCTGTATGCGCGGATCGAACCGATGCTGACCCTGTACAGCCGCCAGGCACGGCCGGACCCGCGGTTCGCGGCCGGCCCGGTGTTGACCGCGCTGGGGCTCGATGCAGAACGCCTGCTGGCCGAACGCGAGCGCGCCGCGGCCGCGGATGACGCCGGATTGCCGGTCGCGCCGCTTGCAGGTGGCAGCGGCACCTATAGTATCGAGAGTCGCGCCACGGACGAACGCGGCCGGATATCGGTACTGCGCGCCGTGGTGAGGATGGGGTCGGCAGGCACGCCGGGAACGGCATACACAGTACTTCGCTGGGAACAGGGAATGGCAGCAAGATGACGGCATGGCGTGACAGTCTGGTGCGGGCCCGGGGGCGCGTGTCGCCTGGCGTGGGCAGCAGCCTGCGCTGGTGGCGGCAATCATTGCTGGCCTGGCTGCCAGTGCGCTGGCAATGGGCGATGGGCTGGTCGCGCTCGCGCCTGCTGCTGCAGCGCGATGGTGACGTCCTGCGCCTGCAGCGCCAGACCGGCGAACAGATCGAGGCGATCGCCGACCTGCCGTGGCCGGTCTCGCCCGGCGCGGTCGACGGCGTTCTGGATGCCCGCCTGCGCGGCCTGCCGCGGCATTGGCTGTTGCCTGCCGACACGGTGCTGCGCCGCCCACTGCGCTTGCCGGCGGCGGCCGCCGAGCGGCTGCGCGATGTGGTCGGTTTCGAGATTGATCGGCAGACGCCATTCGATGCCAGCCAGGTCAGCTACGACGTACGCGAGCTGGGGGCGTTGCCGGATGGCCAACTGCAGGTGGAGCTGGTGGTGATCCCGCGCCCGCAGCTGGAACAGTGGGCACAGCAGGCCGGGCCCTGGGCACAGGCGGTGGCCGGCGTGGATGCGGTCGACGCCGAGGGGCGTCCGCTGGACGTCAATCTGCTGCCGGTCGCGCAGCGGCAACCGTATCGCGACCCGATGGCGCGCTGGAACGCGATCCTGGCGATCAGTGCGATCGTACTGATCGCGCTGGCCGGTCATCAGCTGCTCGAGAATCGGCAGGCGGCGGCGGATGCGCTGCGCGCGCAGGTCGATGACGCCGCACGCGATGCACGCCAGGTCGCCGCCGAGCGGCAGCAGGTGCAGAGCCTGGTCGAAGGCGCTGCGTTCCTGGAGGGCAAGCGCGCCGAACATGCCAGCACGGTGGAGATCTGGAATGAACTCACCCGCCTGCTGCCGGACGGCACCTATCTGGAAAAAATGTCGATCGAAGGCACGACGCTGCAGCTGATCGGGCTCAGCCGCGAAGCCTCGCAGCTGGTGCCGCTGCTGCAGGATTCGCCGCTGTGGCGCAAGGTCAACCTGACCGGCGTGCTGCAGGCCGATGGCGCGACCAGCGGCCGCGACCGTTTCACGCTGACGGCCGAGCTGCAGCCGCTGCCCGGCGCCACGCCACCTGCGAAGGAGGTTGCCGATGGCAGCACAACCGACGCGCCGTGATCGCTGGTTGGCGCTGGGTCTGCTGCTGGCGGTGATCGCCGTGGCCTACCTGCTGCTGGTGCATCCGTGGTTGACCCGCCCGCTGCTGGCGATCAACGCCGATATCGCCGCCGTGCAGGAGCGCCAGCAGCGCGTGGACACGCAGTTGGCGCAGCGTGGCCAGATCGCCACCCAGCTGCGTGAGGTGCAGGCGGCGCTCGAAGGTCGCCCCGGCTTCCTGCGCGAGGCCACCGCTGAATCCGCCGCGGCCGCGCTCTCCAGCCGGCTGCAGGATGCCGTGGCCTCGGCCAGCCCGGGCAACCGCAGCTGCACCATCAGCAACCGCACACCGCTGCCGGATGCCAGTCGTGAGCCGGCATTCCCGCGCGTGGCGCTGCAGGTGCGCCTGCGCTGTGGCGTGCCGGAGATGGCTGCGGTCCTGCATACGCTGGAGACGGGCACGCCGCGCCTGTTCGTGGACAACCTCAATCTGCTCGCGCAGCGCTTCCAGCAATCCCCCAGCGAAACCGGCACCGGCCTGGATGTGTCGTTCGAACTGGTCGGGTATCTCCGCCCGGGCGCCGCGCTGGAGCCCGGTGCAGCACCACCACCGCCGCCATCGTTGCCGGCCGGGCCGGACGCCGACCCGGGCGCGGTACCGCCCGTCAATGCGGCAGAACCCCCGTCGGGTGATGCGGCCGACCCAGCGCCTGCACCGGCCGCTGCCGAGGAGGTCGAGCATGAAGCTTGAAGCAGCCGGCCTGCGCACCTGGTGGCTGGGTGGCATCGCGCTGTGGGCGCTGGCGATCTGGGGGGCGACGCTGTTCGGGCTGGGCAGCCGCATCGCTCCGGCCACCGATGGCGATGCCGGGGCCGCGCCGTTGCCGCGACTCGCGCCCGCTGCGCCCGAGCGCATGGCCTCGGCCAGTACCTATGCACAGATCGGCGCGCGCCCCTTGTTCGCCGAAGACCGTCAGCCGCGGCCGTATCTGCTCGGTGGCACCGAGCAGGGCACGGCAAGCAGCGTATCGCTGACCGGCGTGCTGCTGACGCCGGGCTTCGGTATGGCGATCCTGACCACCGACCAGCGCCAGTCGCTGCGGCTGCGCTTGAACGGTGAGGCGGTCAACGGCTGGCAGCTGCTGGCACTGGAACCGCGCCGCGCCACCGTCAGCGGCCCGGGCGGCACGCAGACGCTGGAGCTGCCAGTGTTCAACGGGCAGGGCGGCGAACCGCCGACCGTGCTGGGCGCCACGCCGCTCACCTCGGTACCGCCGGCCGGCGTCGGTGCGCGTCCGATCAACGGCGTGGCGGCACCGATGCCGCCGCCTCCGCCGGCTCCCGTGCCTGCCTCGCAGGCCACCGCCGCACCGTCGAATGCAGCAGCCCCCGCGCAGACTCCGCAGGGGCCCAGCGAAGAGCAGATGAAGGCGATCCGCGAGCGCATCCAGGCGCGCCGCCAGCAACTGCAGCAGCAACAGCAACAGCAGTCGCAGCAACCGCCCGCGGGCGGCTCCGGCCACAACCCTTAGAGTGACAGCATGACCCTGCGCCTTTTCCCCGTGTCTTTCCTCGTCGCCCTGTTGGTGGGCTGCACGACCGTGCCCGCGCCGGAGGTACGCCGCGATGCGGTGCTCGACAGTCACCAGGTGGTTGCCGGCGACGGCTCCCGCGCGGGCATCGAGGCCGAACCGCTGGGCGACCGTGGCGCCCCGCAGGCGGTGATCCGCCGCGGCACCGGCACCATGATCAACCGCAGCGCAGCGGCCGCACCGCAACCCTCGCTGGGCAATGCCTCCACCGGCAACGCCACGTTCAACTTCGAAGGCGAATCGGTGCATGCGGTAGTCAAGGCGATCCTCGGCGACTTCCTCGGCCAGAACTACGTGATCGCGCCGGGCGTGCAGGGCACCGTGACCCTCGCCACGCCCAAGCCGGTGTCCTCCGCACAGGCATTGAACCTGCTGGAAATGGTGCTGGGCTGGAACAACGCGCGCATGGTCTACAGCGCGGGCCGCTACAACATCGTGGCCGCCGACCAGGCGCTGGCCGGGACGGTCTCGCCGAGCACCGCCTCGCCGGCCAATGCGCGTGGCTTCGAAGTGCGCGTGGTGCCGCTGCAGTACATCTCCGCCACCGAGATGAAAAAAGTGCTGGAGCCCTACGCGCGCCCGAACGCGATCGTCAACGTCGACAATGGCCGCAACGTGATCACCCTGGGCGGCACCCGCAGCGAGCTGGAAAACTACCTGCGCACGGTGGAGATCTTCGACGTGGACTGGCTCTCGGGCATGTCCGTGGGCGTGTTCCCGATCCAGTCGGGCAAGGCCGAGCAGGTCGCCGCCGATCTGGAAAAGGTGTTCGGCGAAGAGAGCAAGACGCCCAGCGCCGGCATGTTCCGCTTCCTGCCGTTGGAGAACGCCAACGCCGTGCTGGTGATCACCCCGCAGGCGCGTTACCTCGACCAGATCCAGCAGTGGCTGGACCGCATCGATACCGCCGGCGGCAATGCGCGGCTGTTCTCCTACGAGCTGCGCTACGTCAAGGCCAAGGACCTGGCCGAGCGCCTGGCCGAGGCATTCGCCAACGAGAACGGCCGCAGCGGTCGTGGCAGCAGTTCGCTGGCGCCCGGCGCGTCGCCGATCGACCTCGGCAGCCGCGATGGCAACAGCAACAACAGCAACTTCTCCAACACCGGCAGCAGCAACGGCAGCAACCGCGGCGGACTGGGCGAGGGCACGATGAGCCTGCCGCAGCGCCAGTCCGGCAACGCCAGCTTCAGCCTGGAAGTGCAGGGCGATACCGTCGGCGTTTCGGCGGTGGAGGAAACCAACACCTTGCTGGTGCGCTCCACTCCGCAGGCCTGGCGCTCGATCCGCGAGGTGATCGAAAAGCTGGACGTGATGCCGATGCAGGTCCACATCGAAGCGCAGGTGGCCGAGGTCGCGCTGACCGGTGACCTCAGCTACGGCGTGAACTGGTTCTTCGAGCAGGCCGTGGCCACCGGCAAGACCGAGAGCGGCATCGACCTGCCCAGCGCATTGGGCCGTTCGATCTGGGGCAGCATCTCCGGTACGGTCGGCACCGACGGGGTGGGCTGGACCTTCCTCGGCAAGAACGCCGCCGCCGTGGTTACTGCGCTGGACAAGGTCAGCAACCTGCGCCTGCTGCAGACCCCGTCGCTGTTCGTGCGCAACAACGCCGAAGCCACCCTCAACGTCGGCACCCAGATTCCGATCAACTCGGTGTCGGTCAACACCGGCGTAGGCGGCGACAACACCTACAGCCAGGTCCAGTACCTGGATACCGGCGTGATCCTCAAGGTGCGCCCGCGCATCACCCGCGATGGCGTGGTGTTCCTGGACATCGTGCAGGAGGTCAGCTCGGCCGGCGCGATCCCGAGCGGCTGCGACCCGAGCCGCACCACCTGCAACCCGCCGATCAACACCCGCAAGATTTCCACCGAAGCGGCGGTGCAGAGTGGCGACACCATCATGTTGGCCGGCCTGATCACCAATTCCGACGACGATGGCGCCAATGGCGTGCCTGGCCTGAGCCGGATTCCCGTCATCGGCGCCCTGTTTGGCAGCAAGACAAAGAAATCCGGGCGCTCTGAAGTGATCGTCCTGCTGACCCCGACCATCGTGCGCAACGCGCAGGAGTCGCGGAACCTGACCGACGAATACAGCAGCCGCTTCCGCGCCATGGAGCCGTTCCCCGAGCGCAAGGGCAAGCGCTGAGCGGTGCCGGGCCTCCGCTGTCATCACGGGGGCCGATCTTGTTACGCTGGCGGCGCCCAAGGGAGGCTGCGATGACACAGCGACACGGCGAAGACGGCAGCACCCGGAGGTCGGCATGAGTACGGTCATCCTGCTGCCGATCGGGGTCGACGATGCCGCGCTGGACCGCTGCCTGGCCGCACTCGATGCCGGCACCGCGCCCGCCACCGCGATCTGGCTGGCCGACGATGGCCAGGCCGGGCCACGCGCGCAGACGGTGATCGAACACTGGCTCGCACAGACGCCCCTGCAGGCCGAGTACACCCGCCGCGCCCGCGCGATCGGTGAAGTGGCCCACCTGGACGAGATGCTGGCCGCGTGCACCGGCGCCGACGTGGTGGTGCTCGCCCCGGATGCGATCCCCGCACCGGGCTGGCTGCAGCAGATGGAAGCCTGCCTGGCCCGCGATCCCTCGATCGGCTCGGCCACGCCGTGGTGCAACGCCGGTGAGACGGCGGCCTGGCCGCGGCTGGGCGAGATCAACCCTCTTCCGGACGACCTGGATCTGGCCCCGCTGGCGCAGGCCTGCGCGGCGATGCCGCCGCTGCATCCCGAACTGCCTTCGGCGGTGACGCATGCGGTGCTGTTACGCGGCAATGCCCGGCGCAAGGCCGGCGGGCTGGACATGCACAGTTACGCGTCGTGGAACGCGGCGCTGATCGACCTCAGCCTGCGCATGGCCGGGCTTGGCTGGCGCAATGCCCTGTGCGAGACCGCCTTCGTCGCCCGCGTGGCTGAAGGCGTGACCGGCGAGGGTGACATGGAGGCGCTGGCAACGCGCTGGCCGGCCTGGCCGCCGCGACTGGCCGGCTTCCTGATGGCCGATCCATTGCAGCAGGCGCGCCACGACCTGCAGCAGCATCACCGGCAGGCGATAATGCCCAAGGCGCAGGGCGATCTGTTCGCGCCGCCTGTCATTGCCGCCCCGGAGTCGCCCGTTTGAGCCCTGCCATCGCCGCCATCATCGTCAGCTACCAGAGCGCCAGCACGCTGGACGTCTGCCTGCTGCGCCTGCGCGAGGCGCGCGACATCGCCGAGATCCGCGTGGTCGACAACGACTCCACCGACGGCACCCTGGAGATCGTGCAGCGGCATGCCAGCGTCGATCCGCGGGTGCGCTTCATCGCCAATCCGGACAACCCGGGCTTTGCCGCGGCCAACAACCAGGGCGTGGCCGACAGCCAGGCGCCGTGGCTGGCCTTCATCAACCCGGACCTGATGGTCGGCCCCGAGACCTTGGCCGTGCTGCGCGAACGCGCGCTCCCGCTGGGGGACTGCGTGCTCGGTGTCGAGCAGGTCGACGAGGACGGTCGCCCGGACGATGCGGTGCGCCGTCGCGACCCGGATTTCGCCGCGATGCTGCGCAACCCCGGGCAGGGCGGGAAACTCGCCATCCCGGTCGACCGCAGCCAGCCGCTGCAGACCGTGCCGGCCCTGTCCGGCGCCTTGCTGCTGATGCCGCGCGCGCTGTTCGACCGGATCGGGGGCTGGGACGCCGGCTATCGCCTGCACGCCGAGGACCTGGACCTGTGCCGTCGCGCCCGCGAGGCCGGCGCGGTGATCGCCATCGCCAACGACCTGCAGGTCACCCATGTGCGTGGTGTCTCCAGCCGCTCGCGGCCGTTTTTCGTGGAGTGGCACAAGCACCGCGGCCTGTGGCGATACTTCCGCCGGTTCGAGGCGCCGCAGCGTCCCTGGCCGGTGCGCTGCGCGGTGTGGGGCGCGATCTGGGCGCATGCCCTGGTGCAGGTGCCACGCCTGCTGCGCCGCCGGTAGA
>Ga0302347_1004463_pt1 | contig 11157 bp, 8 predicted proteins | sample PhyWR1_FD_202178 | JGI IMG/M metagenome (GOLD analysis project Ga0302347, IMG submission 202178) | Leaf surface microbial communities from wheat plants in UC Gill Tract Community Farm, Albany, California, United States - DLSL W.R1 (v2)... | ecosystem: Host-associated > Plants > Phyllosphere >...
GTCCAGTATTCACCGTGGGTCACCGGCAGCCAGGCGGAGAGCATGGCGTCGAGTTTGCCGGTGGCAACGCCCTGCCACATGATCCCGGTAGCGACCGCTTGCAGTTTTACGTCGTAGCCGAGCTTCTGCTTGATCACCTCTGCCGCCACGTGAGTGGTGGCAACGCTGTCGGACCACCCATCCACGTAGCCGATGCTCAGGGTCTTGCTGTCGGCGCTGGCCAGTGTGGAGCCCATCGCAACTACCAAAGTGGCAGCTGCGCCCAAGAGTCGTCGCATCTTCATAGTCTTCCCCGAAAGTGCTGCGCCCGGCGGATGCCGAGCGACGTCAACCTGTTGTTATAGGGTGCACCGCGCCCCCATCACGCGCGTCGATCACGGTGGTACGTCATCAGTGGAGTGCTGACGCTTGGATCATCAACCTGAGCGGGCATTCGACCTGCTCTGTCAGCGACCTCGGTTAAGCAAGAAACGACATCACATAGCCAGTAGGACGATTTGTAGGATTTGTCGCCAAAATCCCGCCCGAACTTTGCATGTCAAAAGTATGCAGCCCCACTGGGACGGGACAAATCCGGGTAAGATGCGCGCCTTTGCCCCCCCAGAAAAGCCGACCATGCCCGCGACCTCCCGCTTCCCTGCCCCGCCCTATGTCCTAGCCTTGCTCCTCAGCGTGTTGGCCCTCGTCGGCTATTGGTACGGCCTGGGCCGTTCCGTGGTGCTGCCGGACGTCGCCAGCGCCAGCCACAAGCTGCAATGCGCGTCCTATACGCCATTCGACAAGGACCAATCGCCCTATGACCAGCCGTTCACCCTGCGCCCCGAGCGCATGGACGCCGACCTGGCCTTGCTGGCCACGCGATTTGAGTGCATCCGCACTTATTCGATGTACGGCCTTGAGGCCATGCCGGCGCTGGCCCGCAAGCACGGCTTGAAGTTGATGATTGGGGCCTGGGTCAGCAGTGATCTGATCGCCACCAAAAAGGAAGTCGAGCTGCTGATCGCCGCTGCCAACGCCAACCCCGATGTGGTGACGTCAGTGATCGTCGGCAACGAAGCGCTGCTGCGCAAGGAAGTCACCGCCGCGCAACTGGTGAAGCTCATCCAGACCGTCAAAAGCCAGATCAAACAGCCGGTAACCTACGCCGATGTGTGGGAGTTCTGGCTACAGCACCCGGAAATCGCTCCGGCTGTGGACTTCCTGACCATTCACCTGCTGCCGTACTGGGAAGATGACCCGTCCGGCATCGACCAGGCCCTCCAGCATGTGGGCGATGTGCGCCAGACCTTCGGCCACAGGTTCCCTGACAAGGACATTCTGATCGGTGAAACCGGCTGGCCCAGCCAGGGCCGCCAGCGCGAGACGGCTGTGCCGAGTCGGGTCAACCAGGCGAAGTTCATGCGCGGCTTCGTTGCCATGGCCGAAGCCAATGGCTGGCACTACAACCTGATCGAAGCCTTTGACCAGCCGTGGAAACGCATCAATGAAGGCGCAGTGGGCGGCTATTGGGGGCTGTTCGATGCTGATCGTCAGGAAAAGGGCATCCTCGCCGGACCGGTGAGCAATGTGCCCTACTGGCAGGTGTGGCTGGGCGCCGGCGCAGTCATTCTACTGGCTGTGTTGGTGCTGGGCGGCCGCGTACGCAGCACGCGCAACGCCCTGACGCTGCCGCTGTTGGGCGCCGTCGCCGCGGCTTCCATCGGCACCTGGGCCGAGCTGGCCCGCGTAACGGCTCGCTCCACGGATGAATGGGCCTGGGCCGCTGTGCTGGTGATGTTGAACCTGCTGATACTGGCTCACGCGGCTCTCGCCCTGAGTACCCGTGAGGGTTGGCGTGAGCGGGCATTCGCCTGGATGGAGCGGCGGGCGGGCTGGCTGGTGGGGATGGCCGGGTTCGCAGGCGCGGTGATGATGCTCGCCATGGTGTTCGACCCGCGTTATCGCAGCTTTCCCAGCGCGGCGCTGGTGTTGCCGGCATTGGTGTACCTGCTGCGCCCGGTCAGCGGGCCGCGTCGGGAGCTGGTGCTGCTGACCGTGATCATCGGTGCGGGCATTGCGCCGCAGCTGTATCAGGAAGGATTGCGCAATCAACAGGCATGGGGTTGGGCGGTGGTCAGCCTGTTCATGGCTTTGGCATTATGGCGGTGCCTGAGGGTGCGCAAGGTCTGAAACCGCTATCGCAGGCAAGCCAGCTCCCACATTTTAACCGCGTTCACAGTGAGCAATATGTGAACCCAATCAACTGTGGGAGCGGGCTTGCCCGCGATGAGGCCTTTCAGGCGGCGCGCGGCGTTCTGACCAACCGCAACCCCGCAATCACCAACGCAAACACCGCAAAATTGGCGTTGTACAACACCAGCGCCGGCACCCCAAACAGCAAGGCCAACAGCGCCAACCCGAGTCCCGCGCGCCCTGGCACAAAGAACGCCAGCACAGCCGGTACCAACGTCAGCCAGCCCAGCATCTGGAAGTGAATCATCAACCCCAGGTTCGAACGCACCTGGCATTCCCAGCGGCTGGCCTCGTCGGCGCAAAGGCCAACCCACTGCGCATCTTCCACAAAACCATAGCGCGCGCCATAACTGGCAGCCAGCCATAACGACAGGGCAATCAGCAGCAAAATCAAGGGGAAGCGGCGGGACATGGGGCACTCCGATAGGCAAAAACGGCGCTCAGCTTAATGCCCCGCCGGCCGATGGCAAGGGACTTACACACAATTAGTGTTCACCAATGCGTGGCAAAGTGTATCTTCTGCCTGCTATAGCCCAATTCTGATGTAATTTTCCGACATTTTAGTGCCGAGTGATGGCACTTCGGCGATTACGTGGTGGTCATAGCCTGCGAACTTCATTCAGCACCTTTTCCTCTTAGGGATCCAGTCATGCTCCGTTCCTTGCGCTGCGCTGCCTTGCTGGGCAGCCTATTTTTGAGTGCGTCAGCACTGGCGGTCGATATCGACCAGGCCAGCTATGGCTACCCTTTGACCAACCCGTTCGAAGCGACCATCGCAACCACCCCGCCTGACCTTCGGCCGACCCTGCCGACCGACGACGAGATCAACCAGTCCGACCACACTCTGAACATGCGCCCCGAGCGCGAGTTCAGCCTGCCGGACAACTTCTGGGCAGTGAAGAAACTCACCTATCGCATCGCCAAACAGGACCACGCCGCGCCGCTGATCTTCCTGATCGCCGGCACCGGCGCGCGGTTCGACAGCAGCATCAACGAATACCTGAAAAAGCTGTATTACCAGGCCGGCTATCACGTGGTGCAACTCTCGTCGCCCACCAGTTTCGACTTCATCAGCGCCGCCTCGCGCTTCGCCACCCCGGGCATCACCCAGGAAGACGCCGAAGACATGTACCGCGTGATGCAGGCCGTGCGTGCGCAGAATGCCTCGCTGCCGGTGACCGACTTTTACCTCACCGGTTACAGCCTGGGTGCGCTGGATGCAGCCTTCGTCAGCAAGCTCGACGAGACCCGCCGCAGCTTCAATTTCAAGAAAGTGCTGCTGCTCAACCCGCCAGTGAACCTGTACACCTCGATCACCAACCTCGACAAGCTGGTGCAGACCGAGGTCAAGGGCATCAACAACACCACCACCTTCTATGAGCTGGTGCTGAACAAGCTGACCCGTTACTTCCAGCAAAAGGGCTACATCGACCTCAACGACGCCCTCCTCTACGACTTCCAGCAATCCAAGCAGCACCTGACCAACGAACAGATGGCCATGCTGATCGGCACCTCGTTCCGCTTCTCGGCTGCCGACATTGCCTTTACCTCGGACCTGATCAACCGTCGCGGCCTGATCATTCCACCCAAATATCCGATCACCGAAGGCACCAGCCTCACGCCGTTCCTCAAGCGTGCGCTGCAGTGCGACTTCGACTGCTACCTCACCGAGCAAGTCATTCCGATGTGGCGTGCGCGCTCCGATGGCGGCAGCCTGCTGCAACTGGTCGACCAGGTGAGCCTGTATGCGTTGAAGGACTACCTGCACGCCAGCCCTAAAATCGCGGTGATGCACAACGCCGATGACGTGATCCTCGGCCCTGGCGACCTGGGCTTCCTGCGTAAAACCTTCGGCGATCGCTTGACCGTCTATCCACTGGGCGGCCACTGCGGCAACCTCAATTACCGCGTCAACGCCGACGCCATGCTGGAGTTCTTCCGTGGCTAAATATCTTCTGCTGCTTGCCGCTCTGATGTGCGCAGGCGTGGCCAATGCCGACAACAGCAAGGCCCATGAGCCGATCAAGGTCGACGCCGATGGCTTCAAGGAACCGCTGACCAAGCTCAAGTTCAACCCGGGCCTGGACCAGCGCGAGTTCGAGCGTTCGTCCCTCACCGCGCTCAACGTGTACGACCCGCTGGAATCGTGGAACCGCCGCGTGTATCACTTCAACTACCGCTTCGACCAATGGGTGTTCCTGCCGGTGGTCGACGGCTATCGCTACGTCACGCCCAGTTTCCTGCGCACCGGCGTGAGCAACTTCTTCAACAACCTGGGCGACGTGCCCAACCTGCTCAACAGCCTGCTGCAGCTCAAGGGCCACCGCTCGCTGGAAACCACCGGGCGCCTGCTGGTCAACACCACCATCGGCATCGCCGGCCTGTGGGACCCCGCCACCGCCATGGGCCTGCCGCGCCAGAGCGAAGACTTCGGTCAGACACTGGGCTTCTACGGCGTCCCGGGCGGCGCCTACGTGGTGCTGCCGATCTTCGGCCCCTCCAACCTGCGCGACACCGCGGGCCTGCTGGTGGACTACACCGCCGAGAACCAGATCAACTTCCTGAACGTGGCCGAAGTCAGCTCTAACCACCCGGAGATCTGGGCGTTGCGTGCCGTAGACCGGCGCTATCAGACCAGCTTCCGTTACGGTCAGATGAACTCGCCATTCGAGTATGAGAAGGTGCGGTATATCTATACCGAATCGCGCAAGTTGCAGATTGCCGAGTAAACCGCGTCGATATAAAAAGGCCATTCAACCGAATGGCCTTTTTTATTGCCTTTAACCAGACAAAACCCAATTAACTATTTCGGCACAGACTGCGGCGCCATGCTTTACGGGCACATTGTTGAGGCTCGCGGATGGCCGGTGCTACCATGCGCAACCGCCTGTCCTGGCAAGGAAACCTCTGGTTTATGAGCACCATTCGCGAGCGCAATAAAGAAAAAATCCTGCGGGCGGCGAGCGAGGAGTTTGCCGACAAGGGCTTCGCCGCGACCAAAACCAGCGACATAGCCGCCAAGGCCGGGCTGCCCAAGCCCAACGTCTACTATTACTTCAAGTCCAAGGACAATCTCTACCGCGAGGTGCTCGAAAGCATCATCGAGCCGATATTGGCCGCCTCCACGCCGTTCAATCCCCAGGGCGACCCCAAGGACGTACTGAGCAACTACATCCGCTCGAAAATCCGCATCTCCCGCGACCTGCCCTTCGCTTCCAAAGTATTCGCCAGCGAAATCATGCACGGCGCGCCGCACTTGAGCGGCGAACAGGTCGAACAACTCAATGCCCAGGCCAGACACAATATCGACTGCATCCAGAGCTGGGTGGATCGCGGGTTGATCGCGGCGATTGATCCTCATCACTTGATGTTCAGCATTTGGGCGGCCACCCAGACCTATGCCGATTTCGACTGGCAGATTTCAGCGGTGACCGGCAAGGCCAAGCTGGATGAGGCGGACTATGAAGCGGCGGCGCAGACGATTATTCGGTTGGTATTGAAAGGGTGTGAGCCGGACTGATGGATCGGGGTGAAACCATCGCGGGCAATCCCGCTCCCACCTTGCTCTGCGTCGTACACAACATGTATTAACAACCCAAATCCCCTGTGGGAGCGGGCTCGCCCGCGATAGCGTCCTTCCAGACACATCCTGCCAAAAGCCTATCGATCAGCATTGGCAGCCGAGATCTAGCCTCTCAGAACTCCATCTGAACGAAGGCAAAGGAATGTCCGATCTCCCCGCTTCAAAGCGTCTGCGCATAGGTCGTTGTGACGAACTCAATCGTATCTACCTGCTGACCAGCAATACCCTGGGCCGTGAGCCCATCTTCAGTGACTTCAAACTCGGTCGTCTGGTCGTACAGCAATTGCGGATTGCCCAGAATCAAGGTCTGGCTACTTCACTGGCCTGGGTCGTGATGCCAGACCATTTCCACTGGCTGATCTCACTGGAGAAAGGATCGTTGGCCGATCTGATGCGCCAAGTCAAATCCAGAAGCACTCGCGTTGTGAATGCAGTTGCCCGGCGCCAAGGACGCCTTTGGCAACCAGGCTTCCATGATCATGCATTGCGTAGGGAAGAAAGCCTTCAAGGGGTGGCCCGATATATTGTGGCCAACCCCTTGAGGGCTGGCCTGGTGAAGAAATTTGGCGACTATCCACTGTGGGATGCCATTTGGCTTTGACTTGGGACCGAGTCGCTGCCATCGCAGGCAAGCCAGCTCCCACAGGATTACACCGTCCAATGTGGGAGCTGGCTTGCCTGCGATGGGGCCCTAAAGATAATCCAATCAATCTGGCACCCCCGCATCCGCCAGCAACCCCATCCCCTCAACCGCCGTAATCGCGCATTGCTCATCAATATCCGACGTATCTCCGCTGATCCCGATCGCCCCCAGCACCGCGCCCGCCTCGTCCCGAATCAACACCCCGCCCGGTGCCGGCACCACGCTGCCGTGCCCCAGGCTGTTCAACGCGGCGATAAAAGCGGGGCGCTGTTGTGCGTCCAGCGCCAGCAGGCGTGAGCTCTTGCCCATTGCAATAGCCCCCCAAGCCTTGCCGATGGCGATCTGCGGGCGCAGCAGGCTGGCGCCGTCTTCACGTTGAAGGGTGATCAGATAGCCACCGCTGTCGAGCACCGCGATGCTCAGGGGCGCGGCGGACATTGCGCGGCCAGCAGTGATGGCGTGGCAGGTCAATTGAGTGGCGAGTTTCAAGGTTAACGCGCTCATGGTGCCGTCCTTCTTCTTTTTATTAGGATGCGCTGGAGGGTGTGCAGCCAGACAAAAAGAATACATTCAACAATTATTTTGTATACAAAATAAATAACAAATAGCGGCGACTCATCGAAAAATCCTTTTCGAATCAGGCAAAAGCTCCTTAGCGAAAAGACATTGACCTGCGCGGCCCGCCGTGAATAAACTCCGACCAAGAAAAAATTGTATACAATTAAAACAATACGAGGCGCCAAAATGAGCAGAATGAGAGCAATCGAAGCCGCCGTGCTGGTGATGCGTCGCGAGGGCGTTAACACCGCCTTCGGCATCCCGGGCGCCGCGATCAACCCGCTGTATTCGGCCTTGCAGAAGATCGGCGGCATTGATCACATCCTCGCTCGCCACGTTGAAGGCGCCTCGCACATGGCTGAGGGCTACACCCGCGCACGGGCCGGCAATATCGGCGTGTGCATCGGCACCTCGGGGCCTGCGGGCACCGACATGGTCACGGGCCTCTACAGCGCGTCGGCCGACTCGATTCCAATCCTGTGTATCACCGGCCAGGCACCTCGTGCCCGCCTGCACAAGGAAGACTTCCAGGCCGTGGACATCACCAGCATCGTCAAGCCGGTGACCAAATGGGCGACCACCGTGCTGGAGCCGGGCCAGGTGCCCTACGCGTTCCAGAAAGCCTTTTATGAAATGCGCTCCGGCCGCCCTGGCCCGGTGCTGATCGACCTGCCGTTCGATGTACAGATGGCCGAGATCGAATTCGACATCGACGCCTACCAACCGCTGCTCCCGGCCAAACCGCTGGCCACCCGTACTCAGATAGAAAAGGCCCTGGCCCTGCTCGATGCGGCCGAACGCCCGTTGCTGGTGAGCGGCGGCGGCGTGATCAATGCCGACGCCAGCGACTTGCTGGTGGCATTCGCCGAGCTGACCGGCATTCCGGTGATCCCGACCCTGATGGGCTGGGGCACCATTCCCGATGATCACCCGCAGATGGTGGGCATGGTCGGCCTGCAAACCTCGCACCGTTACGGCAACGCGACCCTGCTCGAATCAGACCTGGTGCTGGGCATCGGCAACCGCTGGGCCAACCGCCATACCGGCTCGGTGGAGGTGTACACCGAGGGGCGCATGTTCATCCATGTCGACATCGAGCCGATGCAGATCGGCCGCGTATTCACCCCGGACCTGGGCATTGTGTCCGACGCCGGTGCCGCACTGACGATGTTCATCGAGGTGGCCCGCGAATGGAAAGCCGCCGGCAAACTCAAGGACCGCAGCGCCTGGCTGCATGACTGCCGGCAGCGCAAGGCCACCCTGCAGCGCAAGACCCACTTCGATAATGTGCCGGTCAAGCCGCAGCGGGTATACGAAGAGATGAACCAGGTATTCGGCAAAGACACCTGCTACGTCAGCACCATCGGCCTGTCGCAGATTGCCGGCGCACAGTTCCTGCACGTCTATAAACCCCGCCACTGGATCAACTGCGGCCAGGCCGGGCCCCTGGGCTGGACCATTGCGGCGGCCCTCGGCGTGGTCAAGGCCGATCCGAGCCGCACGGTGGTGGCGCTGTCGGGCGACTATGACTTTCAGTTCATGATCGAAGAGCTGGCGGTGGGCGCGCAGTTCAAGCTGCCGTACATCCATGTGGTGGTGAACAATGCCTACCTGGGCTTGATACGCCAGGCCCAGCGCGGCTTCGACATGGACTACTGCGTACAGCTGTCCTTCGACAACCTCAACGCGCCGCAGTTGAACGGCTATGGCGTCGACCATGTGGCCGTCGCCGAGGGCCTGGGTTGCAAGGCCCTGCGGGTGTTCGAGCCGGGCCAGATCCAGCCCGCGTTGCGCAAAGCCCAGGCAATGATCGAGGCATTCCAGGTGCCGGTGATCGTTGAGATCATTCTGGAACGGGTGACCAATATTTCCATGGGCACCGAGATCAACGCTGTCAATGAGTTCGAGGACCTGGCCCTGGTCGGCCACGATGCGCCGACAGCCATTGCCCTGCTCGATTAAGGAGAACCCTATGCCACGCTTTGCCGCCAACCTGTCCATGCTGTTTACCGAACAGGACTTTCTCGCCCGCTTCAAGGCGGCCGCCGACGCCGGTTTCGCCGGCGTCGAATACCTGTTCCCGTACGAATTCAGCGCCACCGAAATCAAGGCGCAGCTCAAGGCCAACGGCCTGACCCAGGTGCTGTTCAACTTGCCGGCCGGTGACTGGGCCAAGGGCGAGCGCGGCCTGGCGTGCCACCCGGAGCGGGTCGAGGAGTTCCGCGCCGGTGTCACGCTCGCCATCGCCTACGCCCAGGTGCTGGGCAATACCCAGGTGAACTGCCTGGCGGGCATTCGCCCCGAAGGGGTCGACGATAAAACCGTGGAGCAGACCTTTGTCGCCAACCTCAAATACGCCGCCGAACACCTGAAGGCGGCCGGCCTCCGGTTGGTGATGGAAATGATCAACACCCGCGATATCCCGGGGTTTTACCTGAACAACACCGCGCAGGCCCTGGCGATCCGCGAGCAGGTGGCCAGTGACAATCTGTTCCTGCAATACGACATCTACCACATGCAGATCATGGAGGGCGACCTGGCCCGGACCATGGCCACTCACCTGGATGTAATCAACCATATCCAACTGGCCGACAACCCAGGGCGTAACGAGCCAGGCACCGGCGAGATCAACTACCGCTTCCTGTTCGAACATTTGGACCGCATCGGGTACCCGGGTTGGGTCGGCTGTGAATACAAGCCGCTGACCACCACCGAAGCAGGGCTTGGCTGGCTGAAAAGCCATAACGCCATCTAATAAAAAGAGGCTTTCATCATGGCTAACATCGGATTTATCGGCACCGGCATCATGGGCATGCCCATGGCTGCGAACCTGCAGAAAGCAGGTCACCAACTGTTCCTCTCCGAACATCACGGCAAGGCGCCGGCCGAATTGATCAGCACCGGCGCCGTGGCCCTGGCCACTCCGCAACAGGTTGCCCGGGAAGCCGAATTCATCATCGTCATGGTGCCCGACACCCCGCAGGTCGAGGATGTGCTGTTCGGTGCCGAGGGCGTGGCCGCCGGGCTGTCGCCGGACATCGTGGTGATCGACATGAGTTCGATCTCTCCCACCGCCACCAAGGCCTTTGCGGCAAAGATCAACGAGAGCGGCGCCCACTACCTCGATGCACCGGTGTCCGGCGGTGAAGTCGGCGCCAGGGCCGGCAGCCTGAGCATCATGGTCGGTGGCCAGCCGCGGGTCTTCGAGCGCGCCCTGCCGCTGCTGCAGAGCATGGGCAAGAACATCACGCTGGTTGGCGGCAATGGCGATGGCCAGACAGCCAAGGTGGCCAACCAGATCATCGTGGCACTGAACATCCAGGCGGTGGCCGAAGCGCTGCTGTTCGCGGCAAAGAACGGCGCCGATCCGGCCAGGGTGCGTGACGCGCTGATGGGTGGCTTTGCCGCCTCCCGAATCCTCGAAGTGCACGGCGAGCGCATGATCAACGGCACCTTCGATCCCGGCTTTCGTATCAACCTGCACCAAAAGGATTTGAACCTGGCGCTGGCCGGGGCAAAAGAGCTGGGGATCAACCTGCCCAATACCGCCTCCACCCAGCAGGTGTTCAGCACCTGCACGGCACTCGGGGGCGGCAACTGGGACCATTCGGCACTGATCAAGGGCCTGGAGCACATGGCGAACTTCTCGATTCGCGAACAGTAAATGCGATCCCTGTGGGCGGGGGCTTGCGCCCGATGGGTTCACCACGGTCTCGCTGACTCACCCAAAACCCGCCCCCACATGGACAGCCCCTTCGAATCCCCCTAGGCTTGCCCGATCTTCGATTCGGGCGTTCTTTATGCACAGTAATAACGATTGGCGTCAGCGGCTCTACGTCATGGTTTTCCAGAGCGACACCGTCGCCGGGCGGCGCTTTGACGGCATCTTGCTGCTGATCATCCTCGCCAGCCTGGTGATCGTGATGCTCGACAGCATCGACCAGGTCCACCAGAACTACGCCGATGTGCTGGCCTATATCGAGTGGGGCTTCACCCTGATCTTCGCCGTCGAGTACTGCCTGCGCCTGTATTGCTCGCCCAAGCCATTGCGTTATGCCTTCAGCTTTTACGGGCTGGTGGACCTGCTGGCCATCGTGCCCGGCATCCTCGCGCTGTATTACAGCGACGCCCAGTACCTGTT
>Ga0302347_1004464_pt1 | contig 11157 bp, 4 predicted proteins | sample PhyWR1_FD_202178 | JGI IMG/M metagenome (GOLD analysis project Ga0302347, IMG submission 202178) | Leaf surface microbial communities from wheat plants in UC Gill Tract Community Farm, Albany, California, United States - DLSL W.R1 (v2)... | ecosystem: Host-associated > Plants > Phyllosphere >...
CTCGGCAAATCTGCGCGCACGGCCGCGCACTCCCAACGGAGCCGGCGCACGATACCAGTTTGCGTTTATGCGCAAAAGTGATGTTTGAGTATATGCAAATAACCAAATTGACTAATGAGAACCGTTATTGCCATACCCACATTTGTCATGCGGGCAATCATCAACTTTACTGTGCTCGTGTCTTCGTTCAATCACCTATAAAACCGACAAGAGGCGATGCGATGAGCAATCCGACAAAAGCCCGTAAACCCGACAGTACCGTGGACGCCTGGGCCATTCTGTTCCTGATTATCCTGGTGGTAGGGACCGCGGTGTTCTGGGTCAGCCACCAATAAAGACGGTCGATTGAGTCTCGATTGACTGTCGGATTGCCACTATCATGGCGTCCACTGTTCAAGGCTCAAATAACCATGTTCAAGGTTTTTATTGCGTGTGTGTGGTTGCTGGTATCGACGGTAGGGGCCATGGCCCATGCCACGTCGGTGGTGTTTCTCAACCCAGGCACATCGACGGAAACCTTCTGGGTCAGCTACGCGCAATTCATGCAGGCCGCAGCCAAGGACCTCGGCCTGGATTTGCGCGTGCGTTATTCCGAGCGCGATACCAACAACACGCTGGTCCAGGCGCGTGAAGCCCTGCAAGGCAGCGAGCGGCCCGATTACCTGGTGCTGGTGAACGAGCAATACGTCGCACCGCAAATCCTGCGCATGGCCGAGGGCAGCGGGGTCAAGCTGCTGGTGGTCAACAGCGCGCTGACCGCCGACCAAATGCAATTGCTGGGCTCGCGCAGCGGCATTCAGTTGATCGGTAGCCTGGTCGCCGACGACGAACAGGCGGGCTACCTGATGCTCAGCGATCTGTTGCGCCAGCATGGCCCGGTTGCCCCCGGCCAATCCCTCGACCTGCTGGCATTTTCCGGGTCCAAGACCACCCCGGTGGCTCAGTTGCGCGAGCGCGGCATGCGCCGGGCACTGGCCGAGCATCCCGAGGTGCGCCTGCGCCAGTTGGTCTACGGTGAATGGAGTCGCCAGCGCGCCTTCGAGCAAGCCACGCTGCTGTTCAAGCGCTACCCGCAGACGGCGCTGGTGTGGTCGGCCAACGACCAGATGGCGCTGGGGGCCATGCAGGCGCTGCAGGCCAGTGGTGGAATGCCCGGCAAGGACGCGTTGTTCTGTGCAGTCAACAGCTCACCCGAGATCTTGCAGGCGCGCCTGGAGGGGCAGGTGTCGAGCTTGGTCGCCGGGCACTTCACCGTGGGCGGGTGGGCCATGGTATTGATCAATGACGATGCCAAGGGCGTAGACATTGGCGCCTATGGCGGGCGTGACCGTCAGCTGGCGTTGTTCCAGCTGATTGATGCCGGCCAGGCGCGACGCTTGCTGGGCCCAACACCGTCGGTGAATTTTCGTGCGCTGTCTGCGCAAGGCAAGCCGACGTCCTACCGTTACCCTTTCAGCCTGCAGTTGTTACTGCGCTAGACCCCGGCCAGGTGCAGCACCAGTTTGACGATCGCGAACAGGGTCAGTGCAAACACCGCCGTGAACAGGATGCCCAGGATCACGAAGTGACTGGGCTTGCCGTGGGAAAAGTCACGGGCGCGATTCTTTCCGCTCTGTACGCCGAATGCTGCGGCCATCACGCTATGCAACATCTGCCAGAACGTTGGTGGCTTGTTGGGTGAGTCGTCCATAAAACCCTCGCCATGCGGATCAAGTCGATCCTGAGCAAGCATAGTCAATTCCCGTGGGCAGGCCACAACAGTGCACCGCTTCGAGGCGCCTGGGGCGTGATTTTCTGATGCATCTTCATGACGCATCAGGAAACCGCAACATGCCCACACCCTCACTTCACGCTTCGTTCATCCAGTCCCGCCTGCCTGGGTGGATCAAACACCTGGCCGCGCCCGACATCGAGGCGTTGAACCGCGCCCGCGACCCGGTGCAGCGCTTCCAGGCGACATACCCCGAGGCGTTCGCCGCCGCCAGCCCGCTCCTGCGCCAGGCCCTGATCGACAGCGGCGTGCGGCGCCAGGCGTCAAGCCAGGCACTGGCCACGGTGCTGAAAGACTTGAAAGGCATCACCGAATTTGCCGAGCCGCTGTTGGTCGAGGCGTTACGCAAGCGGTTCGGCGTGGCGCCGGATGTCAACGGCACCGCGCTTTTTCATATGCGCGCGCCCAATCGCCTGGAACAGCAGTCGCTGTTGCAAGCGGCGCTGCGCAATTTCGAGGCCGATGAGCCGTTCGATGAGGTCGCGCTGCAGGAAACCAGTGCGCTCGCGCCGGCGGGGTCGCTGGAACAAATCCTTTACGATGAAAGCCAGCGTTATCCGTTTGCGAAAGTGCGCTACCACGTGCGCGACAAGCTGGCGATCAAACCTGCGGAATTCGCCGACCTGTGCCGTCAACTGGATCTGGGCCGGCAATATCAGCAACACCTGAGCACTGTGTTTGGCGCGCCAGCCAGCACTGCACAGGTGCGCCGGCAAACGATAGAGGCCAACAAGGATGCATGGCGGGTGCACGCTCACACCGCCCGAATGCGTTCGGTGATCAGTGCCAGCGCCTATGCGGCGTTGCTGGCGATAATCGATGGCATGCCCACCCCCAGGCTCGACGGTGCGCAGGTCACTTACAGCCAGTTGAACCTGCTGGGCTCTGACGTGAGCGACCTGGTGATCATCGGTAGCGTCTCGCGCAAACCGCTACCGGGGTTGGACACGCTGATTGACCTGTTTTTGCCGCAAGCCAAGCTGATCAAACCGCTGATCGGCGATAGTCGCATCATTGTGTGCATCCCCGGCGATCCGCTCGACCCGATCAGGGAGTATGCCTCGCTCAAGGCCTTCGCCACGCAGTTGGCAATCAAGCTGCGCTCACCAGGCTATCAGCGCTTTTTTGCCGGCCGGCTGCCCCTGGATGAAGCCCAAACCTTCTTGCGACGCCTCAAAAGCCAGTTGAAGACCAACCGCTGGAATCCGAACCCTGTGCCGCCTGGGCCGAACTACAACCCCGCTGCCTTCGCCTCGGGTATGTACGAAGAAGTCTGGAGCGACGATGTCGATCTGCATGCCAAAGAGGCGTTCATAGAGACCGACGTGTTCGCTCATCTCTACGACAAGCACCTTGAACGGGTCACGTCCAACGCCAAGCTGCTGGCCGTACCCACCGCGCAGGTGGATCACGACGCCTGGCGCAATCGCCTCAAGCATTGGGCCGAATGGGGGTTGAACGTACTCAACGTCGCGGCGTTCTTTGTGCCCGGGCTGGGCGAAGTGATGATGGCCATCACTGCCGTGCAGATCGGCTATGAGGTGTACCAAGGCGCTGAAGCGTGGAGCGTCGGAGACAGCGCGCAAGCCTGGGCGCATCTCACCTCGGTCATGCAGAACGTCGCGTCCATGGCGGCGCTGGGCGCGGTGGCGGGCAGGGCGCGGACGCTGGTGCCGTCGCCATTCGTCAACGGCATGCGCCGCGTGGTGACGCCGTTCGGCAAACTGCGCCTGTGGCATCCGGACCTTTCGACCTATAAAAGCAGCGTCTCGCTCAAGGGCCTCACGCCCAATGCCTTGGGGCAGTACACAGTGGCCGGCAAGACCTACATCTCGCTGGAGGGCAGCGCCTTCGAAAAGCGCTTCGATCCAGCGCTCAAGGAGTGGCGGATCAAGCACCCCGTCAACCAGGATGCCTACCAGCCGATTGTGCGGCACAACGGACGTGGTGCCTGGCGCCATACGCTGGAGCGGCCATTGGAATGGTCGCGCCTGAAGCTGCTGCGTCGAACCGGGCCGCACATGGAGCACCTCAGCGATGCACAGGTGGAGCAAATCGCCGATGTCAGCGGGTTCAACGACGATGGCCTGCGGGCGATGCACGTGGATCATCAGGTACCACCGCCAGAGTTTTTGGAGATGGCCCGTTTGTTCGAGGTCGACCGGCAAACGGACGAGGTGATCGGCAACATCCGCGCGGGCGCCTGCCTTGGAAAGCATTGCCAGTTCATGGCGCCGCTGGCCGTGGAGATGCCCGAATGGCCGGCGGGGGAAGTGGTCGAAGTGTTCAGTGGCCCGGAACCCTGGGGCGCTTCACAGCGCTTCGGGACAGGCAGCACCCGGCCATCGATCACAATCACGCAGGCAGAGGTCAATGCGGGGAAACTGCCTGAAAAAATACTCGCAGGTCTCGATCAAGCGCAGATCACCCGCGTGTTGGGCAGTGAAGGCGCCCGGCCAGGTGTGCAGCCTGTACAGATATTGAGGGAACGTCTGGCCGATCAGGCGCAAGGCCGAAAAAAGGCCTTGTTCGAAAGCCTGTTGAGCGCTCAAGCGGTCACGGACGCCGATACCCAGGTGCTGCAACGCAGCTTTGCGTCGCTGTCGCCAGAAGCCGCGCAGCAGGTACTGGGCGATGCCAGTGCCGCAGAGCTGAACCAGTTGCGCAGCACCGGGCGCGTTCCGTTGCGCTTGGCCAAGGACATTCGTGTGCACCTGCACCAGAGTTTTTTAAGCCGGGCACTGGCAGGCCTATATTTGGAAAGCCTGGCCAGCACGGCCAGCGACCGCCTGGCGCTGCACTGCCTGGAGCAACTGCCCGGCTGGTCGACGGACATCCGCGTGGAAGTGCGTGCCCGCGGGATCAGGGGGCCGCTGGTGGACAGCATCGGCAGCGAACAAGCCGCGACGCGTTTTTACCTGATCAAGGGTGACGATCAGTTTCGTACGTTCGAGGCTGGCGGCAGGGCGCTGAACAGCGTACCCAAGCATGGCCGCAATCTGTTCGAGTCGCTGCTGCACGTGGTGCCCGAGACGGTGCGTGGGGCGTTGCAGGGCGAGCAAGGCGCGGCATTGCGCAAGCAGGTGGCGGACTATGCGTGCCGCCATCGTGATGAGATGTCGCGCATCCTCAAGCGTGATCCGCTCAAGGGCGCAGGCGCACGCAGGGTACGGCGCCCCTCCGGGCTGCTGGGGTACGCCGCCAGCGGTGACACCGTCGGGTTTGCCGATGAGCCGTTGGTCGCCAGGGTGCGGGATGTCTATCCCAACCTTGATGACCGACAGGCGGCGCAGTTCATCCGGAGCCGCCAGTTGGCGGGTGATACCGATCAGCAGGTGTTCCATCTGTTGGAAAACCGGAGCCGGGAGTTCGAAGGCCTGCGTACGGTGCTGCAAACCTGGGTCGGTGAAGGCACGGTGCGGTTTCCACAGGGGCCGAACTGGCCGACCCGACGTGTCTTCGCCGACCGCATCATCGGCTGCTGGCGAAACGGTCTGGTTCGAGGGTTGGCGCCGGCATTCGACCTTGATCTGTTGGGTGCTGATTCGTTGCCGCCGTGGGATGCGGACTTTTCCCATGTGCGCCGGGTCAGGGCAGGCAGTGCCCAACTGGTCGATGGCACGCTGGTACAGCGCTTCTCTGCGCTTGAGTCGCTGGACATCGCCCTCGAGGCGGCAGACATGCCGGCCCTGGCAAGCAGATTGCCCGCGTGGCATGGCATCGTCGATATCAAACTCGAACTGCCGCTGATGTCGGGTGAGTATTCACCCGCATTGACCCAAGCGATCCAGCAAATGACTCAACTGACGCACTTGCACTTGAGTGGTCACCTCCCGGCGCTCGATTATGGCGCGCTGCCACATTTGCGCACCTTGAGGCTGGCAGGCAGCCTGCACGAATGGCCGGCAGGGCTGCAGGCCATCGATGGTCTTGAACTGGTGGACCTGAGCGATGTGCAGATCTCTTCGCTGCCCAGCGCGCTGTTCACGGGGCACGAGCGCTTGTGGCGTCACCTGCGACTGAACTGGAGGGCGTTGGAGCCGGCGGCGTTCCGGCAGGCCTTTGAGTACGTGCGTGGCAACGTGGACCATCTCATGGATGAGCCGTATAGGGTCGCCCAATACAGTGAGCGTCGGCTGGAGGAACTGGTTGCGCACGACCCGGCATTCGCCGGCAACGCCCTGGCCGCATTCAGGCGCGATGGCCTCGCAGGCCAGGCGTTGCTGGATAAAGTCGAGGCGCTGCATGACGACTATCGCACCTGGAATGCATCGCTGGTGGAGTGGTTGCGTGTGGAGGGGAGGCGCGTCGAAGGCGAGCAAATGCCCCTGCGTGATCGTCAGGCTTTGGCGAACCGGCTCCGTGCTTGCTGGCGCGATGCACTGGCGGCCCGGTATGCGCCCCGTGAACCGGTGGCAGGTCCGTCCCGTGGCCGTGGCGAACCGGTAAGAGAGACGCTGGACCTGAGCGAGTACGGCGCGCTGGGTGATTTGCCGGCGCTGGGCGATACAGCGTTTCCGCAGATACGCCGCGTGATTCTGCGAGAGGCAAAACTCACGACAATGCAGGTGAATGACTTCCTGGGCCAATTCCCTCAGGTGCGCGAACTCGACCTGAGTGGCAACCGCTTGACCGAACTGCCCGCGGTGCTGGAAAGCTTCGGGGCGCTGACCGACCTGAATCTTGCCGGCAATGAACTCAAGATCACCGCACCGACCCAGGCGCGGTTGAACCGCTTGAGCACGCTGCAACGCCTGGACCTGTCGAGGAACCGCGTCGGTCACCTGGACGTCACGTCGATGACCAACCTGGTGTACCTGAACCTGGCGCAGACCCAGGTCGCGACCTGGCCCGAGGGCATACTGGGCCTGTCACGGCTGGGCTTTCTCGACCTCAGCCATAGCGCGATAACCGGCATTCCCGAGGCGGCGCTGGTGGGGCACGATGTGCTGCTGGCGGGGACCACGTTGCGCGGTTGCCGCTTGAGTTCATCGGCGCTGGCCACGGCGCAGGCATTTGCTGAGCGCACCGGCCACGGGCATCCCTTGGCGAGCATGTTCGCCAGGCCGTTCGGAATCGACAGGGCGGTGCTGGCGGCGGGCAGGACAGGCGGCGATCCGGCGTTCTTCCCGGTAGAGGCGTCGCAGCAACCGGACTTGCTGGTGCCACTACCGCTGGAGCCGGGAGGCGACGAGGCGCCACTGACCAGCGCCGCGCGCCTGCAACGGCTTGATCCGCAGCTTGACCTGGCGCAGGCCGGCAAGCGAATCGACGCCTGGCTGGCACAGGGCATCAGTGCCACGCAGATCGAAACTGCGCTGCGCCAGTGGCAGGTACAGCACACCCAGATGATCGAGCGCTTGAATGCCTGGATCGATGTGCCCGCCGTGCGTCATCGTAACGAGTGGGTGAATGCGACCGATCGCCGACGCGCTTCTGACCGCCTGCTGAGCTGCTGGCGAGAGACGCTGCGTGATGTGCGAGGGGGCGACAGCGCGGCAAATGACTATGCCATTGATTTGAGCGGCCTGGTCCTCGGCGACCTGCCGGCGCTGCCGGTCACCTTCAACCATGTCCGGGCGCTGGACCTTGGCGGTGTTCGGCTCACGACGGCTTCGGAGGGGTTCCTGCGCGCCTTTCCCCGGCTCAACCGCCTGATACTCAACGGTAATCGCTTGGGCACATTACCCGAGGCCGTCACCCAAATGGCCGACCTGACTCAGCTGGGCCTCAATGGCAACGCGCTGGCGGCCAACGAACCGTTGCAGCGCCAACTGCAGGCTTTGACGCGCCTGCAAGTGCTGGACCTGGGCGCGAATGAGCTGGAGACGTTTGACCTCGCCGGTCTTGACCACCTGCAAAGCCTGGACTTGAGCCATAACCAGTTGCTCTTATGGCCGGTCGGTGCCCTGGAGGCGCCCGCGCTGACAAGCCTCGACCTGAGGAGCAACTACCCGATCGCCGATATTCCGCCAACTGCCTTTGAGCCGCGGCATGCCGCGTTGATGGCGGGCACCAACCTGTCGGGGAACCTGCTGCGGGAGGATGAACTCATCCGGTTGCGCGAGTATCAGCGCGAAACCGGGCGTGGGCTGGGCTTTACCGCCGAAGAGATTGACAATGACCTCGCAGGCTACGGGACCGAGTCCGACGATGATCGTCCCGACGTTCACCCTGAACTGGAGCCGGCGCAGGTGCAAAAGGCCCGCTGGTTCGAAGGCGTACCCCTCGACTCGGAAAAACATGCGATATGGGACACGGTGATCGCCCGCGACAGCACCGGTGACTTCGCGAACATACTGGCGCAACTGCGCAACACCCGAGACTTCGAACTGGATCGCGCCGACCTGGCCGGGCGAGTCTGGGAGGTGCTGTCGGCGGCCTATGGCGATGAAGCCCTGAGCGAGCGGTTGATGGCTATCGCGCGTGCCTCGAGGCATTCGGTGACCTGTGGCGATGGCCGGAGCCTGTTGTTCAACGCGCTGGAGATCGAGGTCTATGAGTTCAACGCACTGCGCGCCATCGACCCTACCGACAAGGGCCGCGCCCTGCTGAACCTGTCCAGGGGATTGTTCCGCCTGGGCCAGTTGGAGGAGGTCGCCAGGGTACGTATCCGTGATAACCCCCGCACGGATCCGGCGGAAATCCGGCTGGCGTATCGCCTCGGCCTGGCCCGGCGCCTGGCATTGCCCAGGCAGCCCAGAAGCATGCTCTACGCCAGCGTTTCAGGGGTGGAGCCAGCGGATCTCGAGGCGGCCTATACGACGATCATGGCGCGCGAGCAGACGCCGCTATTCATTGAGCAACTGGTGGGGCGCGCTTACTGGGTGGATTATCTGCAAGAGCAATACCCGGACGCGTTCGCGAAGCTTCAGCAAGGGCTGGCGGACAAGGCCTCGGCGCTGGAGGATCAGTACCCCGACATGAGTTCGGAGTATCTCCAGCGCATGGAGGCGTTGCAGAAGGCCCACGCTACTGAGCGGCAAGCGTTGATCAGCCAGCTGTCAGCGCGGGAAATTGCCGCGCTGGGCAGCTAGTCGGTCAGTTGTCGTACCCCAGGTTCGGCGCCAGCCAGCGCTCGGTCACGCTCAGGTCCTGGCTTTTGCGCGCGGTGTAGCTAGTGACCTGGTCCTTGTCGACCTTGCCCACGGCAAAGTACTGCGCCTGCGGGTGGGCGAAGTACCAGCCACTGACGGCCGCTGCCGGGAACATCGCGTAATGTTCGGTGAGGAACACGCCGCTGCGGCCCGCATGCATTTCGCGGGCTTCAGGGTCGAGCAGTTGGAACAGCTGGGCTTTCTCGGTGTGATCCGGGCAGGCCGGGTAACCGGGGGCAGGGCGGATGCCGCTGTATTGCTCCTTGATCAGCGCTTCGTTATCCAGTTGCTCGTCCTTGGCATAACCCCAGTGTTCCTTGCGCACTTGTTGGTGCAGCCACTCGGCGCAGGCCTCGGCCAAGCGGTCGGCCAGGGCCTTCACCATGATCGAGTTGTAGTCGTCGCCCGCGTCCTGGTAGGCCTTGGCGACTTCTTCGGCACCGATGCCGGCGGTGGTGATAAAGCCACCGATGTAGTCGGTCACGCCGCTGTCCTTGGGCGCGACGAAGTCGGCCAGGGAGAAGTTCGGCTTGCCGTCGGTCTTGATGATCTGCTGGCGCAGGTGGTGCAGCCGGGCAATCGGCTGGCCATCGTCGCCGTAGACTTCCAGGTCATCGTCCTGCACCTGGTTGGTCGGCCAGAAACCGAATACGGCACGGGCGCTGATGAGTTTTTCATCGATCAGCTTCTTGAGCATTTCCTGGGCATCGGCGTAGAGCGCGGTGGCGGCTTCACCGACCACTTCGTCTTCGAGGATGCGCGGGAACTTGCCGGCCAGGTCCCAGGAGATAAAGAACGGCGTCCAGTCGATGTACTCCGCCAGCACCTTGAGGTCGATATTGTCCAGCACCTTGGCACCGGTAAAGGTCGGGACCACCGGGGTGTAGGTGCTCCAGTCGAACTGCGGCTTCTTGGCGATGGCGGCCGGGTAGCTCAGGCGTTCGGTGCGGGCGCTGCGGTTGGAGGTGCGTTCACGCACGTCGATGTATTCCAGGCGGGTCTTCTCGACGAAGCCGGCCTTGAGCTCCTTGGACAGCAACTGCGTGGCCACGCCCACGGCGCGGGAGGCGTCGGTGACGTAGATCACCGCATCGTTGCTGTACTTGGGCTCGATCTTCACCGCCGTGTGCGCCTTGGACGTGGTGGCGCCACCGATCATCAGCGGCAGGTGAAAGTCCTGGCGTTGCATCTCGCGGGCGACGTGCACCATCTCGTCCAGGGACGGCGTGATCAGGCCGGACAGGCCGATGATGTCGCACTTTTGTTCCTTGGCCACCTGCAGGATCTTCTCGGCCGGCACCATCACGCCCAGGTCGACGATGTCATAGCCGTTGCAACCCAGTACCACGCCGACGATGTTCTTGCCGATGTCGTGCACGTCGCCCTTCACCGTGGCCATCAGGATCTTGCCCTTGGCTTCCGGCTTATCGCCCTTTTCCAGCTCGATGAATGGGATCAAGTGGGCCACGGCCTGTTTCATCACGCGGGCGGACTTGACCACCTGGGGCAGGAACATTTTGCCGGCGCCGAACAGGTCTCCGACGATGTTCATGCCGGACATCAGCGGGCCCTCGATCACTTCGATCGGGCGCGCGAATGACAACCGCGATTCCTCGGTGTCTTCGACAATGTGGGTGGTGATGCCCTTGACCAGCGCGTGCTCCAGGCGCTTATTGACGTCCCAGCCGCGCCACTCCTCGGTCTCGGCTTCCTTGACGCTGCCGTCGCCCTTGTATTTGTCGGCAATGGCCAGCAGGGCGTCGGTGCCTTCGGGCGTGCGGTTGAGCACCACGTCTTCCACGGCATCGCGCAGCTCGGCCGGGATCTGGTCGTAGATCTCCAGTTGACCGGCGTTGACGATACCCATGCTCAGGCCGTTGCGGATCGCATACAGCAGGAACACCGAGTGGATCGCCTCGCGCACCGGGTTGTTGCCACGGAACGAGAACGACACGTTGGACACGCCGCCGGAGGTCAGCGCATACGGCAGTTCATCGCGGATATAGGCGCAGGCGTTGATGAAGTCGACCGCGTAGTTGTTGTGCTCCTCGATACCGGTGGCGACCGCGAAGATATTCGGGTCGAAGATGATGTCTTCTGGAGGAAACCCGACTTCATTCACCAGGATGTCGTAGGAGCGTTTGCAGATTTCTTTCTTGCGCGCCTCAGTGTCGGCCTGGCCGGCTTCGTCGAACGCCATCACCACCACCGCGGCGCCATAGCGCTTGCACAGCTTGGCGTGGTGAATGAACTGCTCGACACCTTCCTTCATGCTGATGGAGTTCACGA
>Ga0302347_1004465_pt1 | contig 11156 bp, 13 predicted proteins | sample PhyWR1_FD_202178 | JGI IMG/M metagenome (GOLD analysis project Ga0302347, IMG submission 202178) | Leaf surface microbial communities from wheat plants in UC Gill Tract Community Farm, Albany, California, United States - DLSL W.R1 (v2)... | ecosystem: Host-associated > Plants > Phyllosphere >...
CAGCGCACGGATTATCGAGACTGAAGCCTATTACCTTGCCGACAAGGGCAGCCACGCCTCGCTGGGCTATACCGACAAACGCAAGGCGCTGTTTCTTGATGGCGGCAACATCTACATGTATTACGCCCGCGGCGGTGATTCGCTGAATTTCAGTGCCCACGGGGCCGGCAATGCCGTGCTGATCAAGTCCGGCGTATAATACCCGTAAGATCGGATCTTACGGGTAGCGACACATGGCACGTCTAATTTCATACCTTCGAATGTCTACAACTGAGCAAGTGAAAGGCTTTTCGCTTGAACGTCAGCGAAAACTGATCGCTGATTTTGCCGCAAAAAATGGCTTGTCGCTCGATGAAAGTCATGCAATTGAAGACATAGGCAATTCGGCCTTTTCCGACGATGCCAACCAAAAGCAGCTTGCCCGGTTCTTCGTAGATCTAGAAGCCGGGAAGTTTTCGCCGGGTGATGTGTTCGCACTCGAAAACATCGACCGTCTCACACGTCGCGGCCCTATTGATGCCATTTTAAAGGTCAATACGATCATTTCAAAAGGGTTGAAGCTAGCGATCATTAGCACCAATGAACAAAAAATAATTGAAGATGTAAATGACGTTTTCACGATTATCAATTTGTCTATTGATGCCTCCCGTTCTCACAATGAAAGCAAAAACAAAAGCAATAAAGGTTTATCAAATTGGCAAGAAAAAAGAGATCTTGCAGCCAGTGATGGCGTAGCAATGACCGCACAAGCCCCCGCGTGGCTTGATACCGAAAGCTTTTATGTAATGGACGAAAGCAAAGGTAAACAGATTAAACGCCGTCGCTACGTTCTCAATCCTGAAAAAGCTGAAACCGTCCGCCTAATTTTCGAACTTTTCCAAAATGGTAATGGTTCGCTGAAAATCAAAAACATCTTGAATGAGCGAAATATTCCGACCTTCAAAGGTGCGGAATACTGGGAACCTTCAATCATTTCAAAAATTTTGAGAAACCCGGCAACGCATGGCTTTTACCAACCTCAAAAGCAAGGAACAGGGAAACGCGACCTAATCCCCGCAGGCGAACCCATTCAAGACTATTTCCCGGCGATTGTGAGCGTTGAAACCTTTGAGCAATGTCAACGCATCACCGCCGCAAATTCGACCCGTAAAGGTCGCAAAGGAAAGCTATTCACCAACCTTTTCACCGGCCTTTTGAAATGTGTTGATTGCGGCGGCCCCGTTCATTTGCTCAATCCCGGTATTGATAAACGGGCAAAAATTCCGAAGTCGGTCAATTACATTGTTTGTAAAAAAGGGAAATTTACACGCGAATGTATTTTGAAGCGTTTGCGTTATGACGATTTTCAAGCTGTGATGTTGAACGCTATTCAAGAAATCAATCTTGCAGACGTATTAAACGAAAATAACCCGCTTGAACAGCTAATTAAGCAGATCCGAGCAATTGAAACCAAGATCGAGAAAAATCAAAAGCTTCTTGAAAACTTTCAAAAGTCATTTGTTGAAACCGGCGATCTTCCCGCTTTTATGATCGAAGCCGCAAAGAACGCGGAAACAGCCAACAAAGCCCTAGAAATTGAACGCATCGAACTACAAGCCCAAATTTCACAATTAAACGTCTATAACGCTAATATTGAAAACGCAATTGAAGAACTTAAAAATAATGGCACATATGAAACCCGTGCAAAAATAAACCTTGTGCTACATGAAATTATAAAAAGCATCAATATTGATTTCGAGCTAGTAGATTTTGCCATCACATTCAAAAACGGCGTTAAAAGGTTCGTTAATGATGGAATTGTCCAAAACGTATACACCACCAAAACAGACAGCGATCAATATTATAGCGAAATTGAAGAAATCCTAAATCACCCCACCACAGAACAAACAAAATAGCACGCCCAAAAAATCTAACCATCAAACGTATTAAAGAGGCTGTCATTTATTTGATGGCCTTTTTTTATGAGGTCTAAAAATCAAACGGCAAAAGAGTACATAAAAGGTCTGATCATCAAACGTATTATGTCGGACACTTTTAAAATTTGTCGGACACTTTTTTGTCATACAGATATGTCGGACACTATTGAAAACATTAAAATATATGATACAACTTTTATAAGGAGTTCTAAAAGAACAGGCAAGCAATGGAAACGTCCGACATTTTAACTTCGTTAAAAGTGTCGGGCACAAAAAAACCTTCGGTCTTTTTTGTTCCGTTTCCTACTTGAAATTTCGCACTTCGTTTTAAATTTAGAAGCAAAAGCAAGACCCCTGTAATGCTTCGACATTACAGAAAAATCAAAAACCTAACCGTGAGGACTACGATGGATGAATACAATTATTATTATGACAGTGAAGCATTCGATAACAGTGATGATGACGATGATGGATATTATAACGATGGTGAAAATTACGTAAGAACGTGCATGAGCTGTCAAGAGTTTAAAGCCAACAAACATAGTCACGCTTATCTAAAATCTGGCCTTTGCTGGGACTGTTACGAACAAGGCGAAGACATTAAAGATTAAGAATTAGGAGTAAACAAGAACAATAGGCCCCGGCCTTTGTTCACCAAATTAAAATAAACCCCGATCAGGAGAAACATGGCACAAGATAAAGTATCAATAAGAATTTCAAAAGAAGACATGCAAAAATTCAACGAACTCGCTTCTAGTCTTTCAATGACTAAAACAGCAGTTATCAAGAAAATCGTTAATGACGGTTTTGCTCAAACAGTCGAAATAACAAACCCTACACTTTTAGAGAATTTCGAAAAAATCCTGACGGTTCTCGAAAACATTGAAAAACAAATAAAGCCGTTAGGTGATAACGTCAACCAAATCGCTAGAAAAATAAACTCTAACGAAAAATTTACTGATCAAGACAGGAGAATTCTCGCCAACGATTTAAAGATTTTAGAACAAGTATCATCACGCTTTGAAACTCTTTCTGATTTGATTTCTACAAAAAGTAAAAAAGCAGTAATCAAAAAGAGAGGTTCAAAATGATAAGAAAAATAAATAGCAAGTTGTCCGATAGTGCTGGCATCAGTGGCACTATGAATTACGCATTAGAAAAAGCCGAATTAGTAGACGGTAGCGAAGCCAAATTCGATGGCACCAGTATCAAGGACTATAACAAGCTAGGCGTTAAGAAATTCAATCAAATCAATAATAAATTTGAACCTAAAACCGGAAGAAAACAAGAAGTCCTAGCCATTCATGAGGTGATCAGCTTTTCCCCAAAAGACAACATAACAAATGAACAAGCATTAGAAATTGCTATGTCAGTCTGGAAAGAAGCCCTTGATTTAGACAATAGAAAATATCGCGTAGCTGTTCACGATAAAGACGACAACGGAAAAACCCACGTCCATTTGATCTGGAATAAGCGAGATAACAAAGGTAAACCCTACGAGCAAAAAAACGATTACGAGCTATTTGAAAAGCTATGTCATCAAGCTGAATTGAAGCACGGCCTTGAGGAAGTGAAAAACAGAAAATACCTAAAACCCGGAATGCCTACCAATCCACAAGGCCCGAATGAATACAGGCTTGAAAATCGCGGTATAAAGTCAGAAAAAACGAAATTTAAAGAAGCTGTAAATGCTTCGACTGATAAAGCCATGACAGCCGGTGAGTTCCTCGAATTCCTTCACGCTGATGGCTTCACGCTGATCACTAACGGGAACAATGCCTATTCCCTGGAGAAGGACGGCCAGATCTTCAAAGCCTCCGAGGTTGGAGCGTCTTACAAGCTCTTAAAAGCTCGTTTTGGCGACGATCCCCAGTTCGGTGACACGCTTGCACGTCTTGGAGTGAAAACGGCTCCTGTGCGTGATTATGGAAGCATTGGCGGCGATTTTCATGATGAGCAATCAAGCATCACAGAAAAGAGGATCAAGAAATCTAATCGTGTGCTAGATACCCGGTTCGATACGCCTGATGGTCATGATTTTTTTTATAAAGGGACGAATAAGAAAGCTTTTGAATACAGCAACGGCAAAGCTACTTTCAACACTAACAGCCGTATGGCGATTAAAGCGGGTTTTCAAAAGCTCACTGAGAAAGGCAAACCCCAAACCCTGCACCTTAATGGCAATGACGATTTTAAGCGTAACGCATGGCTAGAATTCCACATGATGCAACTGGATCAAAAAGGTTACTCGCTCAAAGGTTTCACACCAACCGCAAACGATAAAGCAGAGCTTGAAAAATTAAAGCTTGAAAATCCGGCCTTTAAGAAGCCTACACAAGAAAACAATATCACAGGTTCATCAACAGATTTCACATCAAAAAATGATACTGTTTCTAGTGCCAAAGGGAGTGCGAAAGAAGTCGCATCAACAACGATGGATGCAGCGGTCGGTTTGCTCGATGGTTTAGTAAAAGCTGCTGTTGATGTGTTAACTTCGAAAGACACCGTTGGCCTTCAAAGTGAAATGCTTTCAGAAATGCGAGTGCTTGCAGCACAAGCAGAAAGTAAAAAACAAAATGCTGAAAGTGAGCATCATCAAAATAAAAGAAGCCGACTTCAAAAACCTAGCCCACATTAAAAAAACGCCTTCAAGGCGTTTTCTTTTTACGTTACGGTTAGGCTGAACATTCACCGTAGTAACCGAATGATGAAACACCATCAACCCCCTTCGATCTCATCATATCCCAAAGCTCAGTATTCGCTTTCAAATAATTCGAATTACATTCAGCATCAAAAACAGATTTCGGCACAATGAAATCAACAACACATTTGAAATTTTCTTCTTTTGAAACTTTCAAAAGCTGGCCGGAGAATGGTGCAAAATCTTCATTTTTAATTTCACACGATGGATCTGTTGCTGAGTTGTTATTTTCGTTTGGGTCTACGCCAACGTTATCGTAATACTGTTTAAAACTCACCGCTTCTTTGTCCATTGGAATTTTTATTACATAAGCAGCTTGAACCGATATTGAAGCAAATAATGCGATTGTTAATAGTGAAAGCTTGATCATTGTGATACCTCATCATTATTGTTGTTTGTTTGTTCTTTCTCCTTTTTTGCCATGATGTGCATTTTGAAAAGTAAGAAAATAGCGAAGCCTTGTATGCAAAATAAAAAAGCCAAGTCGCGTGGCGGTATGGCTTCCGGCATTAAATATGAAACAGAAATAAAAAAACCACTTACGGCAATAATTGCGAAGTGAGAATAAAAAAGAATTGTAGAATTTTTCATATTAAGAAAGATGTTGTTAATATTATTATATATAATAATATTAAAAAATCAAATACGAACAAAAAGCCCTTTTTGGGGCTTCTTTATTTATCGGATTTATTCAACGCTTTTTCTTGATCTTGCAATTTAGCAACGTTGTCTATGTGCTTCTGTTTAACTGGTTGCAACTTTTTGTGATATTCGCGACTTAGTGCATTAGTCCATTCGGGGGTATAAATTACGTCTTTATACTGTGAATATACTTTCCAGCTTTCGGCTTCATATCTGCATTGTTCTTCTTGATAAAATCCCATTTTTGCAATGCTAGAAAGAGCGGCTAGATTGTCGCAACCCCGCCCAAAGTCTCCGAATTCTTTTACTTCAAAACTACATTTACCGGGCGAAATAATAGAAACGTCGATGTGTTTTGTCGCATCATCGCCTAAAATCCCTGTGGCTTTTTCATAAACTTCTTGCACGCATGTGATAACTGGCCCTTTCGGTGTATATACATCTTTTGGGACGGCATCAGCTCTTGCTTGGGCTTCCTCATGTTCCCGCGTGAATTTTCTGTCCATCTCTCTTTCTGTTTCTTCCATTTCACGCACCCACTGTTCATGCGTCTTGTAATTAGCCCTGTTGTAAGCTTCAATCTGCTTCATTGTGCAATTACCGTCATCGCAAGGATTAACAAAAGCAAAAGCATTGACTGAGAATAAAAGCGTTAAAAGCAACATCGTATTTTTCATAATTCCCCCCTTGGTTTTTTAAAAGTTAATTCCTATATCGTGCAGCGTATTGATTGCCATTTGAGCGGTGTGCGGTATATCGACAATCAACGCAGATGCAAACATGGTTATAATGGGTTTACCATAGCCGCTTTCTTTTGATGAACCATTTGACACTTGTGCAATTCCATAGGCCCCAACTGAAAAATAAATCAATCCAATAATTTGAAAAAGTCCAATAATTATTTGGATATTTTCCAAGAATTTTTCGGCTGTGCCTCCGCTCGAAAGCTTTTCAATTCTGGCTTTCAATTCACCCGTAAGCCCCGAAACTTCGGTATTCATGCAGGCGTTATTTATCGCACCTTCGGACACGACAAAACAGAAATCCCCGGCCTTGAAATAAGTATTTCCGAACACGCCAATGGCTAACGTAACGTTCATAAGAACAGCCCCGATGATGATGTAAATAAGCGGAACACTTTTACCCATTTTTCCGCCCTCATCGGTTAGCAATTTCAGCTTGTATGCACCGTTAACAAATAAGATAAATCCGCTTAAGAAAATGACGAGCTTGATCAATCCGATATTTGATGAAATCAATTCAACACGGGCGGCTGTTGCATCACCGTCAGCGAATGCGACGACAGGAAGGAAAAGCATCATTAAAAAAGTGATTACATTTCTTACATTCATGGATCTCCTGATCGATGTTAAACCGCTGAACTTGGCGGTTTTTGTTCATTTGGTTTTGCTTTTGCTGCTTTCTTTTCATTATTTTCTTTCAGCATTTTTATCACTGGAATAATGGCTGGCATACAATTGATCTCGCTCAATATTTCCCCAGTTACCGGGTTGTATTCAAGATCGTTGGTATTCATCTTGTGTTCTATCAATTCGCTACTTTCAATTGATGCAACAGCTAAGATCAAAATTTGACGCAACATGGCTTCGTTTCCGCCTTCACTGATAGCAGTGCCTAACTTCATCGCTACGAGTTGACGCACTCGATCACTGGGGATTGTTGGCAATATGCTTTCAATGTGCGTAATCAACGCCTGAGCGGCAATGCTGACGTGCTTTAAATCTATTTCTTTAATTTCCTTTGCTTCCATTTTCTCACCTCATTAATTTGTTGTTTTTGAAGCTTCAATTGTTTCTTTGAAGCTATCAGGTATATCACTTTCAAAAGCGTCTAAATTCAAACCTTTAACGGCTTTCTTTTCGGCGTTCGAGACTTTCATTTTTTCAGAAATTGCTTTTTTGTTTGCGAAATCTTTATAGAGCGACTTATAGCTGTAATCAACTAAAAATCTAGTAGTTGCTCGATTAGTTTTGTCTTCTTCAAAGCCTTCAATTAGGCCCATTTCTTGAAGTGCTTCATTGGCCTTTCTTATCTTCATTACGAATGTTTTATCGGGCATTTTGTCGCTGATGCGGAAACGTTCTTTTAATATCTCAATGCTGAAATAATTTGTCTTGTTGCGTCTATTACAGATATACAACACATAAAGAATTCGTTGATATTCATTTGTTAACAAGCTCAACATTTTTGTGTCGATCTCGTATAGCTCTTCAAGACTTCCAAAAAACTCAATAAATCGTTTTGATACTTCAATCTTTCCGCCTTTTTTTGTCAGCTCACCTGTAATGAAATTTAGGAAAACAGTTTTTGTTCCATCGTCTGTTTCTTCTTCATATTCAATGTTGATCTTGTTGAGCTTTCTAATTGACTGTTTGAAAATAGAAAAATACATTGTTCTATGTGATGTTTTAACATCAAAGTCATTCATTATTTCATCAAGAGTAAATTCAAATTCATTGCTTTTACTGCTATATACTTTACGCAAAATAAAAAGAAATACCTCAAAGTCATTGAATATAGTCAACGACGTTGAACCAATATGTATATTTTTAGCATTGTGGTTTTTAGCTATTTCAAAGCCTTTCGGCTCTTTGTGAGCGTTTACTGTGTTGAACAGTGGAAGAGCGAGAAAAATGCGAGGAACTGAAACATAACCTTTCAGTCTGAAAACTTCTTTTTCTTTTCCATTTTCCTTTAAAATGTATTTCATGGTTATTTTTTACCCTTGTTATACTTATAATTAACCATAAAAAAAACAAATTACAAGATTAGAACAATAAAAAAATAACAAATGGTGTTAACCGTATTATTATGCTTTGAGATTATCCATATTTTAAAATATAAACCACTTTAAAAAATAAGGAGCGTTAACCGAAAGGGGGTAAATAAATAAGGAGCGTTAACCGAGATTTTCAAGATTTCCTTATTCTTGCGGGCTTATTCGAACGTTTTCACAAAAGAAAAGATATTTACTTCGTAAATCTATATATAAGATGTAGGGCAGAACGTCAAAACCATCTGGTGGATCTAAAATCAAAAACCTTTCTGGTTAGAGCTTAGGCCCTTTATTTTGACTTTTTTAAGGATTGATTTTATTATCCATTTTTTTGATCAATGGAAGGGTGAAAATGACAGATAACGATTTAGGTAAATACAAAGAAGTCGTTTTTAGCGTCTTAGTTGATCAGTGGTGGAGAGATCCAAGAGATGGAAAGGCATTAGATTGCCTTCATTTCGACGAGTATTGCGATAAAGTATTGCAGCTTAAAACTAACGTAGATATGGGGCTATTTGGTGTTGATGCAGGTTTAAGAGCATCGTTGAAAGCCTACACGCTTTACGTTGTTCTTTACACGCTTGGGCTTCGGGAATCCGAGGTCGAAAGCCAAGAAAACCTACAAATAATAAAAGAAGAAATATCAAAAACAGTTGAAAACAACTGGCCTGAATATTATTTTAGAATGGAAAACACTTTTTCCATTTTTCTCCGTCAATTACATAAGGTTGTTTAAAGATGTCGAAATTGCTTGATCTACTCGCACAACAAAACGCTATGACTGAGCAACAAAAGGCCATCGCTGAACAAATCAAGATCCTTGAAGCTGATGAGAAAGAAGCCAAGGTGATGAAATTTGTTGAAGAGCTTGAAGCCCTGCGAGAGAAACACGGCTATAACGTGGCCGATTTTATCGGCGTGGTGCATTCCCTTCACAACGTTAAAACCATCGCTAAAAACACCCAAAGCGTGAGCGAGAAGGCACCCAAGGAGACAAAGCCACAATTTAAAGTAGTGATTGATGGTGTTGATGTGGTGCTTAAAGAAAGCACACAAGGGAAGATGAAGCCCGATCTTGAAAAAGCTGTTAAAGCTGCTGGCTTCACAAAATACAAAGATTACCTTGCTGATCTGATTAAGAAAAACGAGGTTGAAGACTTCGATGCACTGATCAAAAAGCTTGGCGGCGTCGAGGTCTAATTTTTAAAAAAAAGGAGCGTTGATCATGGAAGCAATTGTTTTATTGGTTTTTCTCGCCTCTCCATTCTTTTTGGTCTACTACCTTAGAAAACGATCAAAAGCGAAAAAACTAAAGGCTTTAGAAGAGCGTAAGCAAAAGCTTATGCTCAAATATGAAGACGCCGAAATTGTTTATCAAATAATGAATCAGCAGTTTTGGCAGGGACAAACGCCCGCACAGTTGGTTGACTCGATTGGTCATCCGGTAGATATCGAAACGAAGGTTTTAAAAACTAAATCCAAAGAAATTTGGAAATATGGAGAAACTGGGAAAGGCCGTTATTCGCTTCGTGTTACGTTTGAGAATGATGAAGTAGTTGGCTGGGAACAAAAGTAATTTTTAGACAAGCCCCTTCACGGGGGCTTTTTTGTGCCTGTTAGGTTTAGGCCCTTTCTTTTGACAAATTATTTTTCAATAAAATTTCGTCAATTTTATTTTATAAAATCTTGCAAATTATTGTGTTTCGCCATTTTTGCGATGGTCGTTTTATGGCTTGCGTAAGCCATAAAATACGTGTCAATAGCAGATTGAAAATATATTTAAGGTCGAACATTATTTAAAAATAGGGTTGGATAATACGCCATACCCATTAAACTATTTAGGCCCTTTCTGTTGACTTCTTCTATTTATGTGTTTTCATTTAAGTAACAAAACAGAAAAGGAGATTTATGAAAAACATCAAAAAGAAATTCAATCTAGTCAATTTGGCAGAAGAAGCATTTCACTCATGTGCCGTCTTTGGCGTTGATACAATATTCAAAAATAGGGAAAAAGACCCAACTAGATTTTTATTGGTCAGCAATTCAACGTCATCAATTGGCGTTGCTAATTATGTGCTAAATGACTATTTCAAGTCAGAAGAATACGAAGAGGCTACACAGAAAAAAATTCACCTATTCGACTTAGATCAGTTCGACTATGATTATTCAGTAATCAAGATAAGCAAGACTAAAAAATACAAAGCGATTTCGAAAATTTCAACTTGTGAAAATTATTCGAGGTTGATTGATGCTGATGAATTGGTGGCGATCAATAAAGTAGAAATTGATCCAATTCATAGAGAGGCGTTCCACGAAGCTATGACGCCGCGAGATTTTTTCTTTTTCAAAGAATTGAAATATGAATACAGAATTACGATCAGGCTCGTAAAAAATCGCAAGGTAGTGAAAACGTTAAAATTTAATTTGGGCCATTTAACGTTAATACAAACGTTGAAGCCATTCGACTATCAAGAGACAGAAAGCGAAGAGATAAAAGCTACAAGACCATCACTTTTAAACCCTGTTTACACAATTGATGGCGTTGATGTGATGGTGACGTTTAACGACACGAACAAACACTATAAAAGTCTAGTAGATATGATGAGAATATAAACCAGCCCGAAAGGGCTTTTTTAATGTCAATTTTCCGTTTTCGTCCATATATGGTTTGTTGTGCTTAGGCCCTTTTTCTGGACTTTAAAAAAGCTTGTGATTTTAAAGCGAAGCGTCACCAGAATGCGGAGCCACTGCACCGCCCCGCGTAGCGGCCACACACCACGTATCCGGCGATTTTCTGCACGGGTACAAGTCCCCGCACATCAAACCACCCTGATCGGACTACAAGAGCTTTTAACGCACCTTTGGCCGGTTGCGTCAGCACCGGAACAAACCCCACGGAGTGAGAAAAGCCGGGGCTTTCGGTATGATCCCAGTGATGAAACGACACTCTAAAAATTACAGGTTAAACGCTACCGACTTGATCAAGTCGGCCCATCCGTGGCTGGACGAGCTGTCGGGCGCTGACAGCCTCGCGCAAATGCAACGCAACAACCCCGATGCCCAAGGCCACCCCCGCCCGCAACACAAACTTTGCGCGGGG
>Ga0302347_1004467_pt1 | contig 11150 bp, 12 predicted proteins | sample PhyWR1_FD_202178 | JGI IMG/M metagenome (GOLD analysis project Ga0302347, IMG submission 202178) | Leaf surface microbial communities from wheat plants in UC Gill Tract Community Farm, Albany, California, United States - DLSL W.R1 (v2)... | ecosystem: Host-associated > Plants > Phyllosphere >...
CCCGCCGTTGCCCACCAGCGCCTGCAGGTCCAGCTCCAGGTAAGCGAACGAGGCCGCCACCGCCGTCACGATGGCAGCCAGCAGGAACAGGTTGATCACCCGGCTCATGCCAGCCTCCAGCGCAACAGGCGGCTAAGCAGGTCGGCCAGCATCACCAGTAGCAGGAAAGTCAGCAGCATGCTCGCCACCTCCGCACCGGCGAACATGCGCATCGACAAGTCGATCTGCTGCCCCAGCCCGCCAGCGCCTACAAAGCCCATCACCACCGACGCCCGCACCGCGCATTCCCAGCGGTACACGGTGTAGGACACAACCTCGGAGGCAGCATTAGGCAGAATGCCGTAGAGAAACGCCGCCAGCCGGCCGCTGCCCGCCTGCATCAAGGCATGCGCCGGGCGCTGGTCGACCGACTCGAAAATCTCGGCGTATACCTTGCCGAGCATGCCGCTGTAGGTGATGGCGATGGCCAGTACGCCCGCCGTCGGCCCCAGCCCCACAGCCCGCACAAACAGCAGTGCCCAGACGATTTCCGGCACACTGCGCAGGAAAATCAGCAACCCGCGCACAGGCAGGCGCAGCAACCGCGACCAGAAACCGGCCCGCCCACCGCGGGAGGCGGCACGCAGCGACAACGCTCGGCTAGCCAGCAGCCCTGCAGGAATCGCCAACAACAACGCCAACGCCATGCCGGCAGTGGCCACCGCCAGGGTCTGTAAGGTGGCTTCGTACAGCAACGCAAGGAAATCGGCATCGTGTGCCGGCGGCCAGAAGGCGCCGGTGAAACTGGCGATCTGCTGCCGGTTCTCCGCCTGAAACAGCACCCAAGGGTCAAGTTCGCTCAATTGCACGCCTGGCCACAGCACCGCTACGGCCAGCAAGGTCAGCAGCAACCGCGGCATCAGGGCCGGGTCGCGCGCGTCAGCTGTCAGCATCGCGGAATCTGCACGGTCAGAGTCGGTCCCTGGGTGGGCGGCGAAGCCAGTTGTTCGTTGGCGTACAACGCATCCAGCATCTGCTCGCTCACCGCCTCGGCCGCGCAGTCGAACACCACCTGCCCGTCGCGAATGCCGATCACCCGTGGGAAGTGCGCCAGCGCCAGCTCTACTGCATGCAAGCTCGCCACCAGGGTCACACCATTAGCCTGGGCATGGCGGTTGAGCAAGGCCAGGCTATGGTCGGCCAACACCGGGTCCATTGCTGACACCGGCTCGTCAGTCAGCAACAGTTGCGGCCGCTGGTACAACGCCCGGGCAATCCCCACTCGCTGCAACTGCCCGCCGGACAGTTGGCCACATTGCACGAACAGCTTGTCGGCCAGGCCCAGCTCTGCCAGAACCTGGCGCGCCCCCGGTACATCGCTGGGGTACAGCAGGTTGAGCAAGCCGCGCAGCATTCCCCACTGCCCCAGGCGGCCGGCCAGCACCGCTGTCACCACTCGCTGGCGCGGCGGCAACGGCGGTGCCTGGTGCACCAGGCCTACCTGCGCCCGCAGGCGCTGACGTGCCCTGGCCGACAAAGCCCACGGCTGCTCGCCGAGCAGCTCCAGGCGACCGCTGCCAGGCCGAATAGCCGAAGCCATCAGGTGCAGCAAGCTCGACTTGCCCGCCCCCGACGGCCCGATGATGGCGACACGCTCGCCCTGCTCGATGCACAGGCTCACCGCGTCAAGCGCACGCACCTGGCCATGACGCAGCCCGGCACTGTGCAGATGGATAGCCACGTTGGAAGCAGTCACTTGAGCAGACCGGCCTCGCGTGCAGCTTGCTCGGTGCCCACGTAGTTTTCAGGCTTGGTCTCGATGAAGCGGCTGGCAGCCTGCAGGTCGAGGATCGCCTTGTGCTCCGGGTTGGCCGGGTCGAGGTCGAGGAAAGCCTTCTTGATCTTCTCTTTCAGCGCCGGCTCCATATTGCCGCGCACGGTCCAGTTGTAGTCGAAATAGGTCGGGGTGGTAGCGAACACCTTCACCTTGCCGGTATCGACCTTGCCGGCATCCACCAGCTTCTGCCACACGCTGGCATTGAGCACACCACCGTCCACCTTGCCGGCCTGCACCCAGGCCACGGTGGCGTCGTGGGCACCGGAATAGGCCACTCGGCTGAAGTAGTCCTCGGGCTTGATGTTGTCCTGCTTGAGCATGAAGTAACGCGGCATAAGGCTGCCCGAAGTGGACGAGATGGAGCCGAAGGCGAACGATTTGCCCTTGAGGTCGCTGAGGCTTTTCACGTCTGGGTTGGCGGTGATGAACTTGGAGGTGAACTGCGCATCCTGCTCACGCTGCACCAGCGGGGTTGCCTTCGGGTCCTTCAGGTGCACCTGGACAAAGGTGAAGCCGCCCAGCCAGGCCAGGTCCAGCCGGTCGGCAGCCAGCGACTCGACCACCGCCGGGTAGTCGGCTACCGGCACAAACTTCACCTCCATGCCCAGTTGCCTGGCCAGGTACTCGCCCAATGGCTTGAACTTGCGCTGCAATTCGGTCGGCGCTTCGTCGGGGATGGCGCTGACCCGCAGGGTTTCGGCGGCCTGGGCGACAACGGCACAACAAGACAGCACGAGGCCGGCGGCGAGCGCCAAGGGGCGTTTGAGCATGGGTGATCTCCGGTTCAATGGCGAGAAGAGCAGCGGGTAGCTGACCCGCAGAAGTATAAGAGCCACAGCCCCAAAGGCCAGCTTTGCTACAATCGCGCAACAATTTGACCTGCCGAGGTGCGTATGAGCGAGCCGATTCGCCTGACCCAGTACAGCCATGGTGCCGGCTGTGGCTGCAAGATTTCCCCCAAGGTGCTGGACGTGATCCTCGCCGAGAGCGGCGCCCAGGCCCTGGACCCGAAACTGTGGGTCGGTAACGCCTCGCGCGACGACGCAGCCGTGTACGCGCTGGACGAAGAGCGCGGTGTGGTCTCCACCACCGACTTCTTCATGCCGATTGTCGATGACCCCTACGATTTCGGCCGCATCGCCGCCACCAATGCCATCAGCGACATCTACGCCATGGGCGGTGATCCGCTGATGGCCATTGCCATCCTCGGCTGGCCGGTCAACGTACTGCCACCGGAAGTCGCCCGCGAAGTGATCCGCGGTGGCCGTGCGGTGTGCGCCGAAGCCGGCATCCCGCTGGCCGGCGGCCACTCCATCGACGCCCCCGAGCCAATCTTCGGCCTGGCCGTGACCGGCGTGGTCAGCAAGCGCCACCTCAAGCGCAACGACACCGCCACCGTGGGCTGCCAGCTTTACCTGACCAAGCCGTTGGGCATCGGCATCCTCACCACCGCCGAGAAAAAGACCAAACTGCGCGCACAGGACCAGGGCCTGGCCCGCGACTGGATGTGCACCCTCAACACCCCCGGCAGCCGCTTCGGCAAACTCGATGGGGTCAAGGCCATGACCGACGTCACCGGTTTCGGCCTGCTCGGCCATCTGGTGGAGCTGGCCGAAGGCAGCGGCCTTACCGCGCACCTGGACTACGCCGCCGTGCCGCGCCTGCCCAGCGTGGACCATTACCTGGCCGAGGGCTGCATCCCTGGTGGCACCCTGCGCAACTTCGACAGCTACGGCCACAAGATCGGCGCCCTCGGCGACGACCAGAAGCACCTGTTGTGCGACCCGCAAACCAGCGGCGGTCTGCTGGTGGCGGTGGCCCCGGAAGGTGTAACCGAATTCCTCGCGGTGGCCGCAGAGCTGGGCCTGAAACTGTCGCCGATCGGCACGCTGGTCGAGCGACAGAGCCACGCAGTCGAGGTGATCTGATGCGCCCCGACTGCACCGATTTTGCCCAGCTGTTCCTCGACGACGTGCCGATGATGGACATGCGTGCCCCGGTCGAATTCGCCAAAGGCGCCTTCCCGGGCGTGGTCAACCTGCCGCTGATGAATGACCAGGAGCGGCAGAAGGTCGGCACCTGCTACAAGCAGCAGGGCCAGGCTGCCGCCATCGCCCTGGGCCACCAGCTGGTCAGCGGCGCCACCAGACAGGCACGCCTGGACGCCTGGGTGGCGTTCACCCAGGCCCACCCCGAGGGCTACCTGTACTGCTTCCGTGGCGGCCTGCGCTCGCAGATCGTGCAGGGCTGGCTGCGCGATGAGGCGGGTATCCGCTACCCGCGCATCAAAGGTGGCTACAAGGCCATGCGCACCTTTTTGCTGGAGACCACCCAGCAGGCGGTCGAGCAGTGCGATTTCGTGCTGCTGGGCGGCCTGACCGGCACCGGCAAGACCGACGTGCTACACCAGCTGGGCAACGTGCTGGACCTGGAAGGCCATGCCAATCATCGTGGTTCCAGCTTTGGCAAGCGCGCCACTGCGCAACCAGCTCAGATCGACTTCGAAAACCAGCTGGCAATCGATGTGCTGAAGAAACGCGCCAGGGGCATCGGGCAGTTTGTGCTTGAAGATGAAGGGCGCATCGTTGGCAGCTGCACCGTACCCTTGGCGTTGTACCAAGGTATGCAGCAGTACCCGCTGGTGTGGCTGGAAGACAGTTTCGCCAACCGCGTCGAGCGCATTCTGCGCGACTACGTGGTCAACCTGAGTGCCGAGTTCGTCAGCGTGCATGGCGAAGAAGATGGCCGCCGCCTGTTTGCCGAGCGAATGCTGCAAAGCATGGCCAATATCCACAAACGTCTTGGTGGCGAACGTTACCAGAGGTTGTCGGAGACCCTGCGCCAGGCCCTGGAAGAACAGCAGCGCAGCGGCGCGGTGGACCTGCACCGGGGCTGGATCGAAGGTTTGCTCAACGAATATTACGACCCGATGTATGCCTACCAGCGCGATGCCAAAGCCGAGCGTATCGAGTTTGCCGGGGATGCCGTGGAAGTGCGCGAGTACCTCAAGGCCCGGGCGCTTCGCGAACCCCGCAAATAAAACCAGGGCCGCTTCGCGCCCCATCGCCGGCAAGCCAGCTCCCACCTGGACAGCGCAAGCCTCAAGCTGTGCGCTATCCCTATGGGAGCGGCGGTGCGGCGATTCGATTTACCCGCGAAGGGGCCGGAACAGGCAACTTACTGCCCCGGACTGAGCACCCGCTCCAGCTCGGCCGCCCGGTCGCGGGTCATGTCCATCATGCATGAACCACCCTCCAGCTGCGCCATGGTCCCGCCACTGGCCTGCACATGGAACTGGCAATTACCATCGCGGTAGGCCAGCCACTTGCGCTGTACATCGCGCAAGCTCTTCTGCTGCCCGGCATCCAGCTTGCCCATCAGTTGCTTGTACACACGGTTCAAGCGCTGGTCCTGCACGTGTGTCTCGACCCCGATGCATTCACTCATGGCCACAGTACTGGAGGCCTTGTCCATGCACTGTCCATAGGCCGGCGTGTAGTCCTCCGCCACCGCCATTGGCAGCACGCCGGCCAGTGCCAGGCCTGCCAGATAATGCTTGATCATGCGAATCCTCCTTGTGGATATCACAGCGTCCGCGGCTGCTCAGGCGGCATCAGCACCTTGCCCGGCTCGAAGCGCAACGAGGGCATTTGAGTCGCCGTATACAAGGCCACGCCCAACGCCGCAATCAGCACCACGTCGAGCCAGCTCCAGCCCGGCATATCGTCGGCGCTACGCGCCTTCCAGCAATGCCAGGCCTGGCCCAGGCAGAACACCACTATCGCCGCCAGCCACAGGTAGAAGCCAAGACCAAAACCGGTCAGGTCATGGAATTCATAGGTCTGGTTATCCGGCAAACGGGTGATGCCGAAGCTGCTGGCCGCCAGGTACAGCGCTGCCAGCCCGGCCAGCAACGCCAGCCGGCGGAGCCGCCGATGCGCAAGGATGGCGACGGCCAGCAGCAGGTTGGCAAACCACTGGTACAAGCCGAAGGGCATGCCCCATGGCCCGTACAGCAGCATCTGCAGCGCAGGCATGTGGCGCCCGCCGCTCATCAGTGCACCGTCGAAAAACAGGGCGAGCAGGTACAGCAGCAGGCTGATGCTCAGGTAGAAAACGGGCAAGGGACACACCTGGGGAAAACGGGACAGACTGCGACCTTAACCCAGGCCCTGCCCCGCCACCAAACCTTCAGTAACTGCCGCGCAGGGTCACCATGAAATTGCGTGGTTCGCCGTAGTAGTTGCCATAGGTCGAAGTGCCCACGGTCTTGGTGGGTCGGCTACGGGTATGGAGCACGGGCCACAAGTGAGAATTGTGCCCGAACAGTAGTTGCCGCCATGAGACTATGCAACCGGTGGCTCCAGCAATAATCCGTAGATACCCGAGTCGGACAGTTCACCCGCCACGCACCAACGCGCCCGCAGGGTGCCTTCCAGCACGAAGCCCTGCCGTTCCAGGGTACGTGCCGAGCCTTGGTTGCGCGGGTCGATCTCGCCTTCCAGGCGGCGCATGTGCAGGGTATGGGCGAGGTAGTCGATGAAGCAGGTCAGCGCTTCGTCCATGTAGCCCCTGCCCTGCACCGCGCTGGCCAGGCAGTAGCCGATTTCGCCGCGGCGGGAGATGTCGTCGATGTTGAACAGCTGGACCATGCCGATGAGTTCGCCGTTGTCGCGGCGGTACATGCCGAGCTTGAGCTGATCACCGCTGGCATAGGCTTCGCGGTCGGCGGCCAGGGCGCTTTCGGCCTCGGCCAGGTCATGCCAGGGGGCATGGTGCCAATAACGCATGACCTCGGGGTCGGCCATGATCGCCAGCCACTGCGCGGCATCGGCATGGCGCATGGGGCGCAACTGCAGGCGCGGGCTGTCGAGGCAGAGGTCACTGGGGAAACTGCGGGGTGGGGTCACGCCGGATCTCCTGTCCATTGCTGGGGAGATGACAGTTTAACTTCATGTGCAAGGTTCGGGCATCCCGGGGCTGCTTTGCAGCCCATCGCCGGCAAGCCAGCTCCCACAAGGTCTCCACAGGGCCTGAGCCTCGTGCAGTACCTGTGGGAGTTGGCTTGCCGGCGATGGGGCCAGTGCAGGCGAGCAACAATGCCTCAGGCCACCTCAGCCCCATCATCCGGCCAGTGCGGCTCGTTGGCCCCCGGCGGGGTGAGCGGTGGCAGCCCGTACGCCGCCCGCGCATCATCACAGCTGGGGTTATGCACCCCACCCTCCCACGAAGCATCAAACTCGCGGCAAGGGCTGGAGCGATTGGCATAGATGGTACAGGCCACCTCTTTACCAATCTCGCCAGCAAGGCTGACACAGCGGCAAGGCTTGGCATCGGTGCCAATCATGGCAACGCGGGTTGGGTTGATCTGGACCACCAGGTCGTCCGGCACAACGCCCCCGGCAGACTGGCATTCGCCCCAGAAGAAGGACACACGGAAGTACCCGCAGCAGGCGCCGCAGTCAAGGCAAGGGTTATATTCGGACATGGTGCCACGGAGGGAAGGTTGTTGTTATCGGGTCTGGCCCGCGGCGCCATTTTTAATCCAAGCGGGGCCGGCTGGATAGAGGGCAGACGTAAAAAAAGTTGCCGCTGATCCGGCGCACGGGTGCGAGCGGCCAGTGACGTCACCGGCCGCCCGCTGCCGTCAGCTGATAGCCTTGTAGGTGCTGGCATTCCAGCGTTGCAAGGCCAACCCCTCGCGGGGGTGATAGGCGTTGCCCTGCACCTTGCTGAAATGCGTGGGGGCCAGGCCGCAATGCACCAGCCGGTCATGCTTTTCACCTTCGGTAAGCACGGTGTACGACTCGTTTCGCATGTCCTGGTAGCGCCCGTCCGCTGCAGCCATTGCCTTGTGGTATTGCATCAACTGGCTATCGTCGAGATTCAGGCGGTTGGCCAGCTGAACGCCCCAGCGAGTCAGGCATACCTCGGCAAAATGGCGCACGATCAGGCCAGGCTCGGCCAACACCTTGCCAACGCCAGCACCATCGGCCGAGGCGTTGCCCACCAGCGTGGCATGGCGCCCTGGCATCGGGTAGACGCAGATACGCGTGCTGCCGTGGACTGACGGGATGACACAGGCAAACCCTCTGGAGCGCTCATCCCGGGAATAGAAGCCTACGTATTCCCGGACATTGGCAGCCAACGTTACCCGCTCGGACTGCACGTTGCCGACCCCAGGCACTGGATCAATCGCGAATATGTTCACAGGTATCCCCCGCAGTGCAGGGTCGTTCGCCATGGCGTTGGCCAACATGTGGCAGCTGATCCCTCCCCTGCTCCATCCCACCAGGTTGACCTGGGTTGGCAGACGTGGCTCGCGGAACATGCTGATGATGCGCTCCTGCAGCTCCTGCGGGGTCGGCTGACGTACTCCATAGTCGTAAGTGCGCCAGAACCAGGAGGCCGTGGAAGCAGCATCCGGTATCGACACACCGGCGTCTTTCAGCCGTTCATATTCATCTTCGCTCAGTTTGCTGCGCTGCCAGCTGGTTTCACCCTTTATCAGCTGCAGCACATGGTTGACGTTCTCTTCCCAGCCGCGCCCGAACAGCTGGCCGCTCCAGTTGTAGTAACTGCCAGGCTCGACGAACAGGTTGTCATCCTGAAGGTTGCCGCTACCTGGACCGTCCACGGCTATCCAGTGGGCGAACTCGCGGCCCTGATCGTTGCTGGCAAGGGTCGAGACCAGTTCGCCGTTCCAGAAGTTGGGGTTGGCATCGTCGAAGCGGTGCGAGCCGGTGCCGCAGAAATAGGCGGTGAAGACACTCATGGGGGATCTCTTCGCTGAGAAATGAGTGCTGAAGATAGGTAGGCTGAGGCGTGGGATGCAGGCGGAAAGCTCGCCCGGCTGAAGATTCCGGGGCTGCTTTGCAGCCCCGGTTGCTTACTTGCGGCCGAGGCCGTCAGCCCGGAACATCTGACGGATACCGCGAATGGCCTGGCGAATGCGGTCCTGGTTTTCGATCAGGGCAAAGCGCACATGGTCGTCGCCATACTCACCAAAGCCGATACCCGGCGACACGCATACCTTGGCCTCGGCCAGCAGCTTCTTGGCGAACTCCAGCGAGCCGAGGTGCGCGTATTCCGGCGGGATCTTCGCCCACACGTACATCGACGCCTTGGGGTTCTCGACCATCCAGCCCAGTTCGTGCAGGCCCTTCACCAACAGGTTGCGGCGTTGGCGGTACTGCTCGGCAATATCGCGCACGCATTGCTGGTCGCCTTCCAGCGCGGCGATGGCCGCTACCTGCAAGGGGGTGAAGGTGCCGTAGTCGTGGTAGCTCTTGATCCGGGCCAGGGCGCTGACCAGTTCGGGATTGCCGACCATGAAGCCGATTCGCCAGCCAGCCATGTTGTAACTCTTCGACAGGGTGAAGAACTCCACCGCAATGTCTTTGGCGCCTGGCACCTGCATGATCGATGGGGCCTTCCAGCCGTCGTAGACGATGTCGGCATAGGCCAGGTCGTGGACCACCAGCACGTCATACTGCTTGGCCAGGGCCACCACACGCTCGAAGAAGTCCAGCTCCACGCACTGGGCAGTGGGGTTGGACGGAAAGCCGAGGATCATCATCTTCGGCTTGGGGATCGACTCGCGGATGGCCCGCTCAAGCTCGTTGAAGAAGTCCACACCCGGCACCAGCGGCACGGAGCGCACCTGGGCACCGGCAATCACTGCACCGTAGATATGGATCGGGTAGCTGGGGTTGGGCACCAGTACCGTGTCGCCCTGATCAAGGGTGGCCAGCATCAGGTGCGCCAGGCCCTCTTTCGAGCCGATGGTGACGATGGCTTCGCTTTCCGGGTCGATGTCGACCTCGTAGCGTTCCTTGTACCAGTTGGAGATGGCCCGGCGCAGGCGCGGGATACCGCGGGAGGTGGAGTAGCCGTGGGTGTCTTCACGCTGGGCGACCTGCACCAGCTTCTCGACGATGTGCGGCGGGGTGGCGCCATCGGGGTTGCCCATGCTCAGGTCGATGATGTCCTCGCCACGGCGGCGGGCAGCCATCTTGAGCTCGGCAGTGATGTTGAAGACGTAAGGGGGGAGACGATCGATGCGCGCAAAGCGGCGCGGCGAACCTGGGTTGGCCATGGCTTCCTCTGAATACGTAAGCGCCCGGAACCGTCCGAGCGACGTTGGCCGATATGGCGGCCTGGATCAGAAGATAGTGCCGAAACAGGATGCATGTAAAGGACAATTTCCTGTTTCTCCAGATCTTTTCAGATGTATTTTTTGAAAATCAGGGATTTATTTCTTCAGGCATGGCCTCTTCGCGGGTGAACCCGCTCCCACAGGGATATCAAAACCCTCAAGCTTGTGGAGATCCTGTGGGAGCGGGTTCACCCGCGAAGAGGCCGGCCCAGGAAAAACCCATAAAAAAACCCCGGCACATGTCCGGGGTTTTCGTGAAACAGGCAGCTATTTCAGCGTGCGTAAGTCATCAGCACGTCCGCAGCCGTTTGGCTATCCACACCCATCATCACGCTCAGGGCAGTGACGGTGAGGATGGAGAAACCGAACACCTTGCGCGCCCACTTGCTATCGTCCTCGGCCTTGTAGCCACCCCATGCCATGTACAGCCAGTACAGGCCCATGGCAGCTGCCACGGCCAGGTAGCCGAGGCCGGCGTAACCGCCGAGGGTAAGCATCAAGGTGGCGAGCACGAACGCCAGCACGTACAGCACGATCTGCTTCTTCGCGGCAAGGATACCGCGTGCCACCGGCAGGACCGGAATATTGGCAGCACTGTAATCCTTGAAGCGGAAGATCGCGATGGCAAAGCTGTGCGGCATCTGCCACAGGCTGAACATCACCAGCAGGGTTACCGCAGCCAGGTCGAAGCTGTTGCTCACGGCGCAGTAGCCGATCACCGGAGGCATGGCACCGGACAGGCTGCCGACCAAGGTGCCGTGCACCGATTTACGCTTCAGCCACAGGCTGTAGAAACCGACGTAGACAACGAAGCCGATCAGCGCACAGAACGCCGCCAGCGGGTTGGCCTGGACATACAGCAGGCTGAAACCCGCCACCCCGAGCAGGGTGGCGTAGATCAGCGCGAGGGGCAGCGACATGCCGCCCTGAACCATGACGCGGTTCTTGGTGCGCTCCATCTTGTGGTCGATGTCACGGTCGATGCAGTTGTTGAACACGCATCCAGACGCCACCACCAGCGAAGTACCGATCACCACCGCCAGGAACAGGGCGAAATCCACATGGCCCTTCGAGGCAAGGAAGAAACCGCCTGCCACGGAAAGCACGTTACCGAAAATGATCCCCGGTTTGGTGATTTGGATAAAGTGCTTAACGGACATGCAGTCTTACCTCACT
>Ga0302347_1004468_pt1 | contig 11149 bp, 10 predicted proteins | sample PhyWR1_FD_202178 | JGI IMG/M metagenome (GOLD analysis project Ga0302347, IMG submission 202178) | Leaf surface microbial communities from wheat plants in UC Gill Tract Community Farm, Albany, California, United States - DLSL W.R1 (v2)... | ecosystem: Host-associated > Plants > Phyllosphere >...
GCCACGTAGCCCGTCGCCCAGATAATGCTGGTAATGCCAGCTTCGGCCAGATTAAGTGACAGCTGCGGATGGGTTACGCAGGCGGGGTCTGGCAGGAACTCACGCGCCTGCGGTTCCGGCGGTAAATTGAGGCCATTACGGTCGATATACGCATCGGCAGCATCCAGCAATGCGAGGTAATTAGCATCGCCGCGCGCAATATTCACCGTCAGGTCGTCCTGAAAATATACGGTGTTAGCGGTGAAACTTTCAGTCAGGCCAACGAGGTTAACGCCCTGCGACGCCAGGCGACGGAAATCGACGGTATGCCCACCGCGTGCGCCACTGACGGCGATGGTGACATGCTCTTTGCCCGGCTGGCTGGCTGCGGCATCCCACAGGCCGAGTACTCCAAGCCACCAGCAGAAGTCCCGGCCACGGTAGGAACGTGGTGGGCGATCGTGCGGTCCCACCGACAGCCATACAGGCTTACCGGCACGTTGCAGCTCATCAGCAATCTGCACGCCGGAAGAACCGGCACCAATCACCAGCACGCCCCCCTGCGGCAGCTGCTGCGGATTTTTATAGTCTGCCGAGTGCAGCTGTTGTACCTGGATATGTTGAGGAGCAATCGCCGGGATGACCGGACGCTGGAAAGGGCCGGTAGCGGCCACGATACGCTGCACATTGATCACGCCGGCGGAGGTGGTAACAGTGAAACCACTGCGCCCCTGATTGCGTTCAGCGCTTAACACTTCGACGCCAGTATGAATCGGTGACTGATTCATGGCGGCGTAGTTGACAAAATAATCGGCAATCAGTTCTTTCGCCACGAAGCTGTCAGGTGAGCAGCCGGGAAATTCCATCCCCGGAAAGCGGTCATGCCAGGCTGGACCGTTGGCAACCAGCGAATCCCAGCGACGACTACGCCAGGATTCGGCAATACGATTTTTCTCCAGTACCAGATGCGGAATGCCCAGACGCGTCAGGTGTTCGCTCATGGCAACCCCCGCCTGACCCGCGCCAATAATCAGCGTATCTGTTTCAGTTTTTAATGATGTCATTTCAACGTCCTTCATCCCGCATCACGCAGGTGATTAACCACTTAAGAAGAAGCCAAGACTATTGGAGCGCGTGCGGACGGTAAAATATTATAAAGTGAGCGTCTGGATAGAAAATATTTAACCTGCTGGCAACCTTGATCGCCGAAATAAAATACAACTCCCTGTTAAAGCCGCATCCGCACTGCACAGGCAAGATAAAAGGTGCTGAGATAAATAAAACTCACGCGACTCACAGGCAATATTTTTACTTATTAATTTTGCAAAATTGACGATGTTTTATATTGCCAACGATGCTTCATTAACGTGCATGCGCGCACCAAAATAAGGCAGCAAGTCATAGTCTGGTGTTTTATATTCTAATAATCATAATGTTAAACAAATTAAAAATATTTCATCTGTCATCCTTTGACGTTCAAATTTGGGGCAGCCAATCCATAAGCGAAATTGCATCTTTTTTTTATATTAGATGGCTATATTTTTCTTCATTTCTCTCTGTAGCCAACTGTTGCAACATCCCATCAACGTTATTTTCACCCCTCCCAATTTTTTGGGTGGTTTTAACCGCAGCCATGCGGCAAGCCTGCAAATGACTTTGTTGAGATAACTATGATGACAAACAACCCAAAAGATAATACTGTTGCAACCACAATAGAATTGAGCACCATCCAGCCTGTTCCCGCGCATGAACGTCATGGCAAGCCACGGGACCTTTTTACCATCTGGTTTGGTTCAAACATCATGTTGCTTACCGTGATTACCGGTGCGCTGGCGGTGAGTATTTTCCACTTATCTTTTATGTGGGCCACCATCGCCGTATTGATTGGTAACCTTGCCGGTGGGCTGTTTATGGCATTGCATTCCGCGCAGGGGCCACAATTGGGTGTGCCGCAGATGGTGCAAACCCGCGGCCAGTTTGGTTCTTATGGTTCAGTACTGGTGGTGGCGTTAGTCGTCATCATGTATATCGGCTTTCTGGCATCGAACCTGGTGCTGGGCGGTCAGTCACTGCACGCCATCTACGCACCGGTTTCTACGGATACCGGCATCCTGGTTTCTGCGGTACTCAGCCTGGTGGCCTGTGCCTTCGGCTATAACCTGATTCATGCCTACACCAAGGTGATGTCATGGGTATCCGGTATTATTTTGCTCGCGGCCTTTGCGTGGATTGTATTCGTGCATGGTCTGCCGACTGATTTTCTCGCGCGTAATGGCTTTAATCTCAGCGGATTCCTCGGAGCCATCTCCATCGCCGCGTTATGGCAACTGGCCTATGCGCCTTATGTATCCGATTATTCCCGCTACATGCCGAAAGATATCAGCGAAAAAAGTGTCTTCTGGTGTAGTTACCTGGGATGCGTACTGGGTTCATTGTTCCCGATGATTCTTGGTATTGTAGTTTCCATTTGCATCGTGGATGGTGATTTAATCACCGGTATTGTGAATATGACCGGCGGATTATCCTCCACCGTAATTATTGTGTTTGCCTTAGGCATTGCCGCAACCAATGCAATGAACCTCTATTGCGGCGTGCTCTGCACCCTGACGCTCGGCCAGACATTCCTGCCTAAGTGGTCGCCGCTTTCTGGCGCCCGCATTGTAGTTTCAATTGCCACCATCCTTATCGAAGTGATGATTGCGATTTATGGTCAGGAAAACTTCCTGGTCAATTACACCAACTTTATTCTAATGCTGCTGTATGTGCTGGTGCCGTGGACGGCGATTAACCTGGTTGATTACTATCTGGTGGCCCACGGTAATTATGATGTCGCTTCATTCTTCCGTCGCGACGGTGGCATATACGGTTACTTCAATTCAAAAGCCATTTTCTGTTATCTGCTGGGTATAGTGGTCGAGATTCCTTTTATGTCCACCGCCATTTACACAGGTCAGGCAGCGAATATGTTAGGTGGTGCCGACATCTCCTGGATTATTGGTTTAGCCATCGTCTCGCCTGTTTATTATTTCCTCTGCCGTACTCAGGCAGTGGCGCAAACCTCTGTTGCTAAATAATTACCGGAATGACCATGAACAATAGCAATACCTACGACTACATCATTATTGGTGGGGGCTCCGCAGGTTCCGTGCTGGCCGCCCGGCTGGCGGAGCAGGCTGATCTGAAGATCTGCCTGATTGAGGCTGGCAGTCGCGATGAGACCCCACGCATCCAGACGCCTGCAGGAACCATTACCCTGTATAAAAGCAAAAAGTTCAGCTGGAACTTTTATTCAACGCCACAAATAAGCCTGGGGGGACGACAACTCCACGTCCCGCGCGGCAAGGCACTGGGTGGTTCCTCGTCCATGAATAGCATGATTTATATTCGCGGATTACCTTCTGATTATGACCGCTGGGAACAGCAAGGTTGTGAGGGTTGGGGCTGGAATAATGTCCTGCCCTGGTTCAAACGGTCGGAAAAGAATCTGCTGTCTCAGGATCCGGCATATCATGGTTTTAACGGCGAATTACTGGTCGATAAACCACGCGATCCCAATCCGGTATCAGCGCTGTTTGTCGCGGCGGGCAAGCGGGTCGGATTAGCGGAGAACACCGACTTTAACGGTAAATCGCTGGCGGGCGTCGGCATTTATAACGTTACGCAAAAAGATGGCAAACGGTTATCAAGCTATCGCGCATTTTTGCATCCCCATATTGGCCAAAGCAATTTGACGGTCATGACCGACTGCACCGTGCAAACGTTGATCATTGAAGACAAAGTGGTCAAAGGCGTGCGTATTACTGAGCATGGCCGCGATCAACCCACATCAATTTTGTGCCGCCGCGAAGTCATCCTGTCAGCAGGATCCATTGGTTCGCCGCATATTCTGTTGAAGTCAGGCATCGGGCCTGCCGCCGAACTTGAAGCCGCAGGCATCCCATTGATGCACTCTCTTCCCGGCGTGGGGAAAAATCTTCAGGATCATCTGGATGGTCTGGTCACCGTGCGTTCCGGCAACCCCCTAACGCTGGGTTTTTCCCTCGCCGCCTGGAAACCGATCCTGACCTCACCCTTCAACTATCTGTTTCGCCGCAAAGGTTGGTTAACCACCAATTATGTTGAAGCAGGTGGTTTTGCCGCGACAAAACTCAGTAGCGATGAACCCGATATTCAGTTCCATTTTGTGCCAGGTTATCGCAGCCACCGGGGGCGCTTATTTGAATGGGGCCACGGCTACGCGATTCACACCTGCGTGTTACGCCCGAAATCGATCGGCGCGTTGCAGTTAACGCGCGATGGGCAAATCGCAATTGATTTTAATTTCCTCGCCGACCCTTATGACGCCAGCGTGCTGGTTGAGGGGATCAAAATGGCAAGGAATATTCTTGCTCAGCCGGACTTAGCCGCATTGCGGGGTGAAGAGATGCTGCCGGGCAAACATATTCAGACTGACGAACAGCTGCATCAATACGTCAAAGAATATTGCGCCACCGTTTTCCATCCGGTGGGCACCTGCAAGATGGGCCGGGATGCAATGAGCGTTGTCGCACCGGATACCCTCAAAGTGTATGGCGTGGAAAATTTGCGCGTGGCTGACGCATCAATTATGCCATCGCTAATCAGCGGCAACACCAATGCCCCTTCAATTATGATTGGCGAACGTGCGGCAAGCATGATCCTGCAAGGAACGCCGGTAGCTGACACCGAGACGAATAAGGAGAACGCGTATGCATAGTCGTGCTTACTGGCAAGGTCTGCTGAGCCAAAAGCGCTTTAGCACCCATGCCCTCATCGGGGGTAAACCGTACTTCGCCAAAGCGGAGAAAACCTGGGCGGTGGTGAACCCCGCCACAAATGCGGTGTTAGCGGAAGTCACCGCTTGCCAGGCAGAGGATATTGACGCAGCGGTGGATTCCGCCCGCCAGGCGTTTATCTCTGGCATATGGTCCGGGTGCTCGTTAGCGCAACGCAAAGCGGTGCTGCGCAGGCTGGCGGAGCTGATGCTGGAGCACCGGGAAGAACTGGCGCTGCTGGAAAGCGTCAGCATGGGGAAACCGGTGCTCGATGCGTATAACGTTGATGTGCCGGGGGCTGCCCATGTGATTGCCTGGTACGCAGAAAGTATCGATAAGATTTATGACGAAGTGGCCCCGACCCGTCCAGGAACGCTGGCAACCATCACCCGTGAGCCTGTCGGCGTTGTGGCCGCCATTGTGCCGTGGAATTTCCCCCTCGATATTGCGGCCTGGAAAATCGGCCCGGCCCTGGCCGCCGGAAATAGTGTGATCCTGAAACCCTCGGAGAATTCGCCTTTCACCGCACTGAAACTGGCAGAACTGGCGCTGGAAGCCGGATTACCCGCCGGGGTGTTAAACGTGGTTACCGGGCTGGGGATCGAAGCCGGTGCCGCACTGGGCCTGCATAACGATGTTGATGTGCTTACCTTTACCGGTTCAACCGCGGTGGGCAAAGCCTTTATGGTCTATTCCGGCCAATCCAATTTGAAACAGGTGTGGTTGGAATGCGGTGGCAAAAGCGCCAACATTATTTTTGCCAATTGCCAGGATCTCGATTTAGCCGCCGAAAAAGCCGCCTTCGGTATCTGTTTCAATCAGGGTGAAGTTTGTTCAGCCAACTCCAGATTATTAGTCGAACGTAAGATCTATCCCGACTTTATGGCGAAATTGATCACCAGGTTGCACGACTGGCAACCTGACCACCCGCTGAATCCGGATGCGAAGATGGGCGCGATGGTTTCGACAGCGCATAAAAATAAGGTGATGGATTCTATTCAGATCGCAGTGACTCAGGGCGGTATTGTGCGCGCGGGTGGCGAGCAACGCGAAATCGATAAGGTCGCTAACTACATCCTGCCGACGGTGATTGAGATTGAAAGTGAAAACGTTAACTTATGGCGTGATGAAGTGTTCGGCCCGGTGCTCGCGGTAAAAGTCTTTGATGATGAGTCGGAAGCCATCGAACTGGCAAATAATCATATTTACGCCCTTGCCGCGTCAGTATGGTCGGACGACCTGAATCAGGCGCATCGTGTGGCGCACAAACTGAACGCCGGGACGGTGTCGGTTAACACCGTTGATGCGCTGGATGTGACCGTTCCTTTTGGTGGCAATCAGCAATCAGGTTTTGGCCGCGACCTGTCTTTACATGCCTTTGATAAGTTCACCAAATTAAAAACCACCTGGATTGAATTACGTTAAGTCCAACTGAAATTGGCTCTACTCGCAACGGGTAGAGCCACCATTTAATGGCTGCTGACGGCCGGAGTTAATTCAATGCTGCGGCAATAATCCATGAATAGACGCGTCGGGCGCGTCGGTTCATTATTTTGCAGATAAGCCATAATCAGCGTCGATGCCGCCATTTCATCGACAATATCCAGTTGCACCAGGCGCTGCCCATCGTATGTCATATCCGAACAGGGCCGGGTCACCAGCACCGAAAAACCCAGCCCCTGCCCAACCATGCAACGAACCATTTCAATTGACGGTGAGCTATAGGCCACTTCAGGATAATAACCATTCTCTTTGAAAATGCTGATAAAGTAATTTTTACTGGGTACCGCGTCCAACAGTATCATCGGCTCGCTTGCCAGTTCCTGTAACGTCACAGCACTTTTTTTCGCCAGCGGATGAGCCGCTGGTAGCAGAGCATAGGGTCTATGCGGTGCATTCAGCGGTTCTTTCTGAATCGCGTTGTCCAGGTCAAGATCATAGAGAAATGCCATGTCAAAACGGCCACGATGTAAACCGTGCATCAGTTCATGCTGTTCACCGTCATATAGCTGAATATTGATTTCCGGGTAGAGCTTTTTGAAGCCCGCAATCAACTTTGGCATATACAGCGGAGCCGCCGATTCAAAACAACCCACTGCAATGGTGCCACAAATCAGCTCATTGTCGGCTCGAGAGCTTTGCTCAAACTCATAAGTCAGCCGCAGTAACTCCTTTGCTTTTTCGTAAAATCGTCGTCCACTAGAGGTCAGCGATACGCCTTGCGCGTGGTGGCGAATGAACAATTGCTGCTCAAAAGCATCCTCTAAATTTTTGATAGCAACGGAGATCGAGGGCTGGGCTATGTGGAGTTGGCGTGATGCTTCAGCAATACTTTCGGTCTCAACCACGGTGACGAAATATTTAAGCTGCTTGAGTGTGAAATGCGCCATGATAAACCTTATAAAATATCTTCACGTTAATGTTCAAAATAGTTTCAACCTACCCAATTTTTTTATGCAATATTTGTGCCATATTTTCTAATTGTATGACTGTTCTTAATTTAAGCTTAAGGAGAAAGATCTTTTGTCAAGAGTTTAAAAGGCTAGGTATATAAAAAGAGTAACTTCATGCTCTGAAATTTTGATCTCTTCCCTTTGTTCAGTACCGGCGTAAAGTGGGGTTTACGGCCTTTCTTTCCCTGAACAAATGAGGTCATACGGCATGAAAAAGACAGGTTATACCGAATAGCAGATCGCTTTTGCCCTGAAGCAGGCAGAAACAGGTACACGGGTGGAGGAAGTCTGCAGAAAGATGGGGATTTCCGAGGCGACTTTTTACAACTGGAAGAAGAAGTTTGACGGCATGGGCGTGACGGAACTACGACGGCTGTGCCAGCTGGAAGAAGAGAATCACCGCCTGAAACGGCTGGTCGCCGCTCTCAGTCTGGACAAGGAAATGCTGCAGGACGTCATCCGAAAAAAGTTCTGAGGCCGGTGCAGAAACGCGAGGCGGTCGAATACCTGCTGGCGGCGTACCGCATCGGGTTCGCAGGGGATGCCGACCCCCGTAATACCGCCTGACAGCTTAACGTGATATATCGCAATCTACTTAAGCATCCACGTTAATCTGAGAGTAATGGCGCCGTTCCCCTTTCAAGGTGGGGAGTCAATACAATATAGCTGCGCGTTCCGGTAAATCCGTCAATGGAATGAATCACTTCCAGCAGAGCCTCAAGTGACTGTGTATTCTGGGTTCTGACTTTTAACAGCATGGCACTGTCACCCGCTACCGTGTGAATTTCCTCAACATCGGAAAGCGACTTTAAAGAAAGTATTGAGCGTGTTACCGCCCAACTCGACGTATCAACATGGATGAATGCCAGCAACGGGCGTCCGATTTTATGGCTGTCCAGTTTGACCACGGTCCCCGTGATCACCCCTTCACTCTTAAGCCGTTTGACGCGCTCATGAACAGCCGGGGCAGACAGGTGCAGCTGTCGCCCGAGTTCGGCATAGCTCAGCGACGCGTCCTCCGCCAAAATAGCTAATAACGTTCGGTCTTTCGCATCCAGTTTTGGTGGTTGAATCAGTTTTGCCTGAACGACATTCATATCTTTATTCATCTGAAAAAAACCTGTTGATAGGCTAATTTTATATGGCAATTATGGCAACACTCCTTATAAAACTCAAAAAAACATCCTATGCGAAAAATTTTTTTAGTTTCTCTCTACCCGTCCTGCGTTGAAAAAAACGGAACTGAACACCCACAGTGCCACAACCCAGCGTTGGTCAGTCGAAAAATGCCCGACGCGCACGGCGGGAACAAGGAAAAAACGCAAACACGGAGCGGGGGTCTATGAATGTTACCGCGCAGCAGTTGAGTGCCTTTTTGCTGCTGGCGACGGTTATGTCCGTTACCCCAGGACCAAATAACCTCATGGTCCTTTTTTCCAGCGTCCGCTTTGGAGCACGCAAAACACTGGGTCATATATCCGGCGCAAGCGCCGGAAGTGCACTCATGCTACTTTTAGTCGGCCTGGGTCTGCATGAAATTTTTACTTCATTCCCTTATATCCAGGTGGCCATGAAGTATAGCGGCGCAGCGTATATTCTTTATTTATCCAGGAAGATTTTGGGCAGCACCGGCGAGGTCAAGTCGGCAGACACATCACAGCCAATGAGTTTTATCGGAGCCGCTTCTTTCCAGCTCATCAACCCGAAGTCCTGGATTATGGCAAGCGTGGCAATATCCACCTGTCTGCCCAGCGAGTTTTCATTCGAGGATATCGCGCTATACACCGTTCTTTTCGCAGCCGTGAGTTTTCCCTGTGTTGGGATCTGGGCCTGGTTTGGTGCCATGATCAAACACTACCTTACGGATGCGCGGTTAGTCAGGCGATTTAACCAAAGTTGCGCGGGCCTGCTGGCTCTTTCCGCTCTGTCCATGGCGCTGTTTTAACCGCCATAAGGCAGTTCAAGGGCGATATCAAGATGAGGTGCAAGCCGGGTTTTTCATAGAACACGTATATCCGCGATCTGTGTACGTGCAAGGGATTGAGACAATCAGGCAATAAATTGAGCTTATCAGGCGTAGGTTACGCACCGTTCATTACCTAATATGAGCAGGTCAAACAAACACCGAACGGTGCGCGTAATAACCTAAAGAGACAGTCCATGACTAATAAGATTGCACTCATCACTGGCGCCAGCCGTGGCCTTGGCCGCAACATGGCTCTTCACCTCGCCAGGCGCGGCGTACATATCATCGGCACCTATCGCAGCGGCGCTGCAGAAGCCGAGGCGCTGAAACAAGAGATCCAAGCACTGGGCGGCAAAGCCGCGATGCTGCCGCTGGACATCACCGATACCGCCAGTTTTCCGGCTTTTTCTAACGCCGTGACTGAAACGCTGATGGCTGACTTCGGTCGCGAGCACTTTGATTTTCTCGTTAACAATGCAGGTAACGGCCTCTTTGCGAACTTTGTTGATGCGACCGAAGAGCAGTTTACCTCACTGGTCGCCACGCACCTTCAGGGGCCGACTTTTCTGACTCAGAAATTGTTACCCCTGGTGAAAGACGGGGGGCGTATCCTGAACGTTTCGTCCGGTTTTGTGCGCTTTACTTTGCCGGGATACAGCATTTATGCGGCGGTGAAGGCCGCAGTTGAAGTTCTGACCCGTTACCTTGCAGTAGAGCTGGGTGCTCGCCAGATCCGGGTGAATGCCATTGCCCCTGGCGCCATCGCAACCGATTTCGGCGGTGGTGCGGTACGTGACAATGAGGAGGTGAATGCCTGGGTTGCTCAGGGGATCGCGCTGGGCCGTGTTGGTTTACCGGACGATGTGGGTGGCGCGGTAGCCGCAATCCTGTCCGATGACATGGCATGGGCTAACGGGACGACCTTTGACATTTCTGGCGGCCAGTTGCTGTAAACCCGAACACATTAATTCTATCCATCCGGAGAGCATCATGCCGAACGTTAAACTTACGCTTATCAGTCATCCGTTATGCCCGTTCGTTCAGCGCGCGGCAATTGTGCTACTGGAAAAGAGTGTGCCCTTTGAGAGGATCGACGTCGATCTGGCTAACAAACCAGATTGGTTTATGGCGCTTTCCCCGATGGGCAAAGTCCCCTTGCTCAAGGTGGAACTGCCGGACGGTGCTGAGGTGATCCTGTTCGAGAGCTCGGCCATTTGCGAGTATCTCAACGAAACGCAGGACGGAGCCAGTCTTTATTCCAACAATGCCCTCTCCCGCGCACAGCAGCGCGCGTGGGTGGAGTTTGGTGTAGCGGCGCTCTCCGATGCCTGGCAGTTCCTGAACGCTAAAGAACTGGCGGTTGCTGATGATAAGAAAGCCGCCTTTCGGGAAAAGTTGCAGCGCCTTGAGCACAATCTTGAGCGAGGCCCCTATTTTTCAGGCATGGCGTTCAATATGGTCGATGCGGTATTTGCCCCTGTCTTTCGTTACTTCGACTTGCTGAGCCCGGTCGTTTCACAGCCTATCTTCGACAATCTTCCACGCGTATCAGCTTGGCGGGATTCACTGGCACAAAGGCCAAGCGTTATTGCTGCCGTGCGAGACGATTACGCAGAGAGATTTAAGCAGCACCTTGTCAGGCAAAGAGCAATACTCTCAGACTCAATTTCGTAAGCCAATCTGAGTTTACAAAGCATCGACATCTTCATTTAGATTAGCCTTTAAAAGATATCGATATGTCAATTTAAGTATCCCTAAACAACCTGACGCCGGATGAATACCGGCGATATCGTTCCGCCCGGCAACCCGCGTCCGCCCATTCCAGACTTTACCGTCTTTAAATGCGCGTTTGATGCGAATAGCACGGATGTACAAGACATATAATCCCTACAGAATATAGGGTATATGACCTTGAAGCACAGAAGTTTCCAATTACTGCTAATACATATCTGAAATAA
>Ga0302347_1004469_pt1 | contig 11148 bp, 9 predicted proteins | sample PhyWR1_FD_202178 | JGI IMG/M metagenome (GOLD analysis project Ga0302347, IMG submission 202178) | Leaf surface microbial communities from wheat plants in UC Gill Tract Community Farm, Albany, California, United States - DLSL W.R1 (v2)... | ecosystem: Host-associated > Plants > Phyllosphere >...
CTAAGCTGGTTGGTAACCGATAAAAACGGAAATTTAATTACTTCGCCATCAACTTCACCTGAAAATCAATATAAACTGGAAGATGGTTTTGTTGGAGCAACAGTTTACGGTGGAACGGCAGATTTAGCCATGATTCGCGAATGTTTTGATAAAACGATAAAAGTCTCAAAAATTCTGAATATCGATGCAGATTTTAGAGCAAAACTAGAAAAAGCACTTGCTAAACTTCATCCATACCAAATTGGCAAAAAAGGAAACCTGCAGGAATGGTATTTTGATTGGGAAGACAATGATCCTAAACATCGTCATCAATCGCAATTGTTCGGACTTTTCCCTGGAAATCATATTACGCCATTAAAAACTCCTGATTTGGCTGCTGCATCAAGAAAAACTCTTGAAATAAAAGGAGACGAAACAACAGGTTGGTCAAAAGGATGGAGAATTAATCTTTGGGCAAGACTTTGGGACGGAAATCGTGCGTACAAAATGTATCGCGAATTATTGCGTTACGTAGATCCGGACGGTAAAAAAACAGAAAAACCAAGAAGAGGAGGAGGAACATATCCGAATTTATTCGATGCGCATCCGCCGTTTCAAATTGATGGTAATTTTGGAGGTGCTGCCGCCGTTGCCGAAATGCTGGTTCAATCTGACGAAAACGAAATTCGTTTATTACCTGCTTTGCCAGACGCATGGTCAGAAGGTTCTGTAAAAGGAATTTGCGCCAGAGGAGGATTTGAAATAGAAATAACATGGAGCAATAAAATACCTCAAAAAGTAATTGTCTCTTCTAAAAAAGGAGGAAAAACGACTTTGGTTTTTGGAAATAAAAAACAAAATATCACATTGAAAAAAGGAGAAAAATTAGAAGTTAAGTTCTAATTAGTTCTTTCGAAAAATAATACCATCCTGAGAAGTTAAAATTAAACCCGACAAGTTTTTTAAAACCTGTCGGGTTTGTTGTTTAGACAATCAATCTAATTTGTAATTGTACCCTAATTGCAAATAAAAAGGAATCAACGGCGTACTTTTAAAATCTTCATTCATTGCTTTTCCGGCTCTTAAAGTAATATCGCTTCGGTAAAAAGAACATCCACCCTGAATCCCGAAGTTGAAATTTCCTCCAGTTGTGGGTTCAAACCAGCCATTTTTTACATCGGGATAAACTTCTTTGTAAATATCGCTATGTTTAAAATACGTTACTATAGCTTTATCAAAACCAAATTCGCCGGCGATAAACCATTTTGATTTGTAATAACCGATTGTTGTCGAAGCATCGGCACCAAAATTTTGTAATATTACCAAAGGATTTCCATAATGTCTGTAAATTCCGTGAATTGCAGCATTAAAACGAAAATTTTCAATTTGATACAAATTAATTTGCCCACCCAGTTTAGTTTTAAAATCATCAAAAATAACTTCGCCTGACGCAAAAGAAATCGAACTTTCTAAGATAATAGGCAATTTGGTTTTTAGATGATATCCATAACCAAATCCGTAAACAAAACTATAATCCCAGCCTGCATTGGCATTTAAAATATGTTTTTCTTCCTTTTTAAGGCTTTCCCAGTTGAGGGTTTGCGAATGTGAAATGTTAGAGTTTAGAAGCGAAAGAAGAAATGTGAGAATCAATACTATTGCTTTCATGACTTATTATTTTAGATTGTTTAAATAATTCAGAACGATTGGCTCTACATTTTCCCATTTGAAATAAATCATTTCGTGCCAGGTTCCTTTTACTTCTGCAATTGCCGAATTTGGAAAATAAGCAGCTTCTTTTTGGGCAAAACTCAATCCGTATGATTGATTCAATTCTCCATATAAAAACAAAACTCTGGTTTGATATTGGTTGAGATTTGTAGTGAAATCAAAACCGTCATTTTCTGAAATATCAATAAAACTTTCTAAAACCGTAGTCCCGATTCTCCAAAATGGTGAAGGTCCGGGAATACCTTCTGTATTTCCTTTTGCATAAGAAAAACTAGAAGAAATGCCATATTTATAATCTAAGATTTCATGTTGGTTTTCTTTTCCGGTCAAAAACTGATCGACGTACAAAAGGTTGCTCGTAACTTCAGAAAAGATGTTGATTTTTCGGCTCATTTCGCCATAATCATCCAGAAGTTTTTTGTTTAGTCCGCCTGGTTCAGCAAGAATTAATCCGTCAATTTTATCGGGATAAGAATTTACATAAGCTGTTCCGAGCATGGCGCCCCACGAATGCCCGAAAAGAAAAACTTTTTGACTGGCAGACGTTCTGTAATATTGGATAACTTCTGTTAAATCATCCAAAACAAGCTGAATCGAATAACTTTTTTTATCATGTCTTTTGGATAATCCGGAACCTCGCTGATCGTAAAAAATGACATAAAAGCCATTATCGGCAAGTTGTTGCACATTTAACCCGTTTCGATAATCAGAGCCGGGGCCGCCGTGCAAAAAGAGAAGCATAGGATCGTTTGGATTTCCAAAAGTTTCAGCATGTAATTGTGTTCCGTTTACAAAAATCGACGGAAGAGAGGGATCCTGATCGACAGTTTTAGGAACTAAATTTCCGGGTTCCTGAATATCATTTTCGTTTTCGCATCCCAGAAAAAAGAAAATCGAAACAGCGATTGTGGCTGCATAAAGTACGTTGGTTTTCATTGCATAAATTGGTTTAAATTTCTGCAAAGATGTGTTCTAATATTATGCTGGTCGCCCCAACTTGTAAGGTGGTTCTAGTTTTATATGCTTTGACATTAAAATTTTAAGCACATAGAAACATAGTTTTTTGTTTGAGTAAAAAAGTAAACTAAAAGAAACCAGTTTCTCACACATAGCTATGTTTTTATTACAAATGAAATGTCTTTCTATACACAGAATAGCTATGTTTCTGTGTGTTTAAAAAATCATTTTAAAAATTCGGAAGGAGAAAGTCCTGTCACTTTTTTGAAGTTTCTATTGAAAGCCGTTTTCGAGTTAAAACCGCATTCAAAAGCAACAGAAAGCAATGTAAATTTTTGATTTTCGGGCAAAAGAATTAGTCTTTTAAATTCTTCTACACGTTGTGAATTGATATAATCGTAAAAGTTTTTCTCTTCTACAGAATTGATTACCTGAGAAAGAACATTTGGATGAACGTTTAACTTTTGAGATAATTCAGTTAAAGTTAAATCAGGATTTTTGTATAGTTTTTCATCTGCCATTATCTGCGATAATTTTTGATGAATCGATTGAAGTTCGGTAGTACTTAAAGCTGATTTCTCGTATTTTATTTTTTCGGATATGCTTTCTGTTTCAATATTTTCATCTAAAGAAATTTTTAAAACTGCCTTTTCAGCAATGCTTTGGTTGGTAAAAATTCCAACTTGTTTGATGCCGAAATAACCAATAAAAATGAGATAAAAAACAACGACAGAAAAAATGTGTTCATCTTCATAAAAAATAACAACAAGCCAAATAATGCTCGATCCTAATATTAAGTATTGTAGCCAGCGTAAATTGATTTTTTCATTAAAAGAAAACTGATTCGATATGTTTTTTTGATGTTTTGAAAGCTTTTGAAGTGAAAGTAAAGCATACACAATTCCCGAAAGTAAAATGGTACAGTATAATATTAGAATTAGATTTTCATATCCTTTTCCTTCATTTTGAAAAACGTTTAGTTTCTCCTGAAACGGAAGTATAAAAAAGGGCAACAAAACCAAAACAGCAATTAAGAAAGGTAAAAAATGTAAAAGACTGTATTTTTTATTCTGATTCTGATTGGTCAAAGCTGAAGTGTACAAATACAAAAAAGGGCCTTGCAATAAAGGCATTGGAAGCTCAAAACCTAGTAAAAACGGAAATGAAGCAAAATCATTTTTATAATGGAGATAATATAAAAACAAATGAAATCCGGCAAAAAAACAGCCAAAGCGCCAGAATTTTATCGGCTTCACTTTTATTTTTTTTGCTTGTGAGAATAACAACCAGAAAAAAAGTAATTATAATGCCCGTTAAGTACAACATACTGGTTTTGATTTTTGGTTAAATCGGTTGTTGAAAATACGGAGCAAGATAAAATATTTCCTGTAAATATTTGAAATTGAAATGTTTTCTAAAGATTATTTAAAAACAAATGTCAGGCTGAGCGAAGTCGAAGTCTTTTTGTAAACGAGAGGCTTCAACTTCGTTCAGCCTGACAAAATGAATTATTCCTTATCTGTTGTTTTTTCCTTTTCTTCCGATTTTTGAGACTGATTTTCTTTAAAATCTTCGTACCATTTTTCTATCGAAGGAAAAACAAAACCAGCAATTTTCTTTACCGGATTATAAAAAATAGAATTATCTAAAGTTTCTTTTTTGGCAAAAGTGTTGTTGAAGTTTACTTTTTCGAACAAAGCAATAAAAATACTCAGAATCAAAATACTTTTTAAAACCCTGAAAAATCCGCCGCCTAATTTATTAAGCCAGCCCAATTGAGCAAAATCGGCAATTCCTGTGAGCATTTTAGCCAATAAATAAACGCCAATTACAACCAGAATAAATACAAGAATAAAAGCCGTAATCTGAATATTGGTTGGTTTCCAGGAAACATGTTTGGCAATTATTTCTGTCATTAACGAAGAAAATTTGATTGCAAGATAAATTCCTAATAAAAGCGAAATAAAAGAAGCAACTTCTACAAAAAGTCCATTTTTAATGCCTTTGTATAAACTAAAAGCTAAAAGTGCCGCAACGATAATATCAAAAAAACTCATGTTTTGGTTTGTATTTAATAAGCGGCAAATATATATCTTTTTTTTAGGTGCAAAGGTCAGAGTGGCAAAGCTTCAAAGGTTTTTTGGAGTTCTCTTTTGTTTGTGTTTAATTTTTTTTAGGTACATTGAACTTGAACTCTGTATCTTTGCAAATCAAAATTTAGAGTTGAGATTGTAATTCTGCCCCCTTCAGAATTGAATTTTTAAGCAATCTAAGATCTAAAGTCAACAATCTAAAATCATATAATGTCTAGAGATACACAACTAAAAGAGCGATGGGAAAAGCTCGTCGATATACTTTCAAATCAATTTTCGCAAGGCGAAGATTTAGATTTGGATGCCATAATTTACTTAATTGGAGTTCAGGAACTCGGAAAGGTACACCGCGAATTCAAAAAAGATGAAAAATTAAACCTGATGCATATTGCAATCTGCAGATTGCTTGAACCTTACGGATTTTATGAATTTGATTTTTTTGATGCAGAAGGCTGGCCACATTATAAAGTAAAAGAACAATTGCCAGCATTAAAAGCCGGCGAACAATCGGTTTTGATGAAAGAAGCCATTGTAAGTTATTTTTTAGAAAGAAAACTTATTGAATAGATAATTTTGATTTTAGAGTGCAGATTTTAGATTTTGGATTGAAAATATTAGAAGAGTTTACAAATACTTCTTTGGTCTAACCTTTAACATCTCACTTTTTTACTTAAATTTGTACTTTCAATTATTGAAGGAAAATGATAGATAAGATAAAACAGCATATAGAGGAAGCTAAAGCCTTTAATGAGAAAAATAAAGAATCTTTAGAGCAATTCCGTATTAAATATTTAGGTAGTAAAGGTCTGTTAAAAGAACTTTTTACTGAATTTAAAAATATTCCAAACGATCAGAAAAAAGACTTTGGACAAGTAATAAATACTTTAAAAGCAGTTGCTGAAGAAAAAGTAAGAGTTATTCAGGAAGAACTTGAAAGTAAAGAAGAAACTAAAGGTGTTTTTGGTGACTTAACTCGTGCTGCAGAACCGGTTATTATTGGTTCTCGTCACCCAATTTCGATTGTTAAAAATCAGATTATAGATATTTTTGCCAATATTGGATTCAACGTTTCTGAAGGTCCGGAAATTGAAGACGACTGGCATAACTTTACTGCGTTAAACTTACCAGAATACCATCCGGCAAGAGATATGCAGGATACATTTTTCATTCAGACCAATCCTGATGTGTTGTTGCGTACGCATACTTCATCTGTTCAGGTGCGTTACATGGAAAATCATAAACCGCCAATTCGTACGATTTCTCCGGGACGTGTTTTTCGTAATGAAGCCATTTCATCTCGTTCGCATTGTATTTTCCATCAAGTGGAAGGATTGTATATTGACAAAGATGTTTCTTTTGCCGATTTGAAACAAACGTTGCTTTATTTCACTAAAGAAATGTTCGGAAAATCTAAGATTCGTCTTCGTCCGTCTTATTTCCCGTTTACAGAACCAAGTGCTGAAATTGATATCTATTGGGGATTAAAAACTGAAACAGATTACAGAATTACAAAAGGAACAGGTTGGTTAGAAATTGGAGGTTGCGGAATGGTAGATCCAAATGTTCTTAAAAACTGCGATATTAATCCGGATGAATACAACGGATTTGCTTTTGGAATGGGAGTTGAGCGTATTGCGATGCTTTTGTACCAAATTGGAGATATTCGTATGTTTTATGAAAACGATGTTCGTTTCTTAGAGCAGTTCAAAGCAAATATATAAGTTGCAATTTTAGATTTTAGACTGTAGATTTTAGATTAATTCTATGTCTAATTTATGATTATAATATAATAAACCTTTGTTGAAGTTTAGGCTTTGACAAAGGTTTTAAAGCTTTTAATAAAAATGAAAAAAGATATAATAATTCCGGAAGTCGAAAACGTATTTCTTGCTGCTGTGCAGGAATGGAGCGATGATTTTATGGAAAAAGTATGGTACGCTTATTTAGTAAATGATAGCGATTTTAACTTAGACAGCGTTATGGTGGTTTCAAAAGCTTTTGGAACAATTGACGGCGAAATGAAAAAAACTTCGATTCTGCGTCATGCTTTTGTTGAAGTTCCAGCTGTTTCTGTAGTAAAAATAGAAATGATAGAGAAAAGCCTTTTGGTTATGAATAATGAATTTATGGTGACTTTCTTTATTGGAAATACTTTGTACGACAAGAAATTTATTTTCAAATCGAATTTAATCAACGAAAACAATACGGAAGAAGTGCCGATCCTTTTTGTTGAAGGGATTATGGTAAAGTAGAGTGGTCAGTGGTCAGGTTTTTAGTGATCAGTCTTATTTACAGTAATATAAAAAGTCCGAAATTTTTTTTTCGGACTTTTTATATTTGAATATCTTCGAAATCAAATCTCTAAAAACCTGACCACTGACCACTAAAAAAATTACTGTGGTAAAACAGGCGGACGCATTCTGTAAGCTCCGGTTGACAAACTCATAATAAAATCTTCAAGAGCATCTAATTCTGATTTGCTTAAATCTAATTTCTTAATCAGTTTAGAAGTTGTTGGAAATAAAGTATCGTTAAGCTGATTCTCTTTTCGTTTTGGCTGAGGCATTCCGGCGTTGTAAATATTTAAGACACCGCGCAAATTGGGAAATAAACCATTGTGCATATAAGGTGCATTTTGAGTAACTCCACGCAAAGACTGTGTTTTAAATTCACCTACATTTTCTGCTTTTTTGGTAACATTATATCTTCCTAAATCTTCATATTGTCTTCCGTAATACGTTAAACCCACATTATGAAACTTATTATCAGCAAAATTGGCTGTATTATGACAGTTGATGCAACGCGCTTTGGTTCGGAATAAATGCAAACCTTGAACTTGTCTGTTCGTTAATTGAGTTGAATCTCCTTCAATGAATCTGTCAAATTTACTTTTTGGACTAATTAAAGTTCTTTCGAAAGTAGCAATGGCTTTTAAAATTTCTTCCTGAGTTAGTTTTTCTTTTCCGAAAGCTTTTTTAAAATACGGTTTATAGCCTTTTATTTTGTTCAAACGTTTTGTTGCCAGGTCAATATGAAAGTTCATTTCTTTAGTATCTTGAATCGGGAAACTGGCCTGATCTTCGAGAGTTGCGGCTCTTCCGTCCCAAAAGAAAATTTTAGAATAAGCGATGTTTACTAAACTTGGAGCATTTCTGGTTCCCTGCAACCTTCCTTCTCCGTACGAAACTCTTCTGGCATCGCCCCAGTTTAATTCGGGATCATGGCAATTGGCACACGAAATCTGTCCGGATTTGGATAATCTCGGATCAAAGAAGAGTACTTTGCCTAATTCAGCTTTTTCTTCGGTATAAGGATTGTTTTCCGGAAATTCGGGTTTTCCTAAAATACCAATATCTTCAAATCCTTGTGCGTAAACAATCGAATCAACTTCTGGTTTTGGCCATTTGGTGTAATCGCCGCTGCTATATAATTTTTTTAATTGAGAAATAGATAGGTTTGGTTCAATCTTAGCGTAAGAAAGTATGATTAGTGAAAATACCATTATTGAAATGGTAATTAACTTGGTTTTCATTTTTAATAATTTAATTGTACACCCATTTGAACCCAATAGGTGGTATTGGTATTAATACTAACGGGATAATCAGTTTGTTTTTTTAGTGCGATTTTTTCTTTTAGATTGGTAAAGAAAACCACTGTTTTATTGTTTTTTGTTGGATAACTGTATTGTAAGCGTAACGCCGGCGCAAAATAATTGGTTGTATTAACGGCGTAATCGTGAATAATAACTTCATCAAAAAAACGAATATTGGTTCCGCCCGAAGTATCATAATATTCCAGTTTTGACGGAAGCGGGAAATACATATTGAAACTTAGAGTTGTATTTAATTTGCTTTTTTCGAATGAAAAATCTTTGCTTCCAAAAATCCCTGTATTTAATGAGTTTAACTCCATATGAGTTGTTGCCAAAACATCATGGTATTCGTTTTGTTGATAAAGCAAATTCAAACCAACTAAATAATCAATTTTAGAAACTGTTTTTTTAGAAACTGATGTTGTCCAGTTTATTTTATTTAAAGAATTGGTATAATTGTAACCATTGCTTTGTATATCAAAATTACGCGCATCGCTTTGATCGAATTGTAAAGTTGACTGAATTTCTTTTTTATTCCATTTATGAAAAGCAAACAATTCTGCATGATTGGTCATTGTTTTTATTTTCATTCTTTCGCCTTCTTTAAGACTATAAGAACTGGGATAAAAAACATTGTTTGAGTTTTGTTTATTATATAAAGCCGTTATAATTGTTTTTTTATTTGAGAAAGTATACCCTAAACCTATTTTGTTTAAAAGATCTTTATAGTTATAAGTGTAACCTCCTTCAAGAGATTTAAAATAATTTAGAATTCTTCCGTAACCTGCATTAAAGCGAAGATAAGTCTCAGGGTAGACTTCCAGATTTAAATTGCTATTATTGTAAGTAAAGTTAAAATCTTTTTGATTTTCGGTATAACTGCCCAAAACAAATGCTTTGTGATTTTTAGTTATCTGATAACCAATTTGGATTTCTCCTCCCATCTTTCTGTTGGTTATTTGTGACCTTGCATCTAAAGTTCTGCTGAATTTTTCTGCGCCATAATTAGCCTTAACAGCAACAGATAAATGATTGGTAATTTCTTTAGAAAAACCGCCGCTTAAAGCATAAATTTGATTGTCCCAATCGGCTTTTCTCGGAACATAAAAATAATGTGGTGCAAGAACTTCCTGCTCTTCGGCACGATCATCAGAAAGTACAAAACCGAGATTTTTTTCTAATATTTTTTTGATGGACAAATCACCAAATAACTTCCATTTTGAAGCAGTTGTAAAATGTCCTTGTGCCAAAAATTGATAGGTATTGATTTCGTTGGCAATTTGTTTTCTGGCAAATTCATTTTGCTGATGTTCATAAGAAACTTCAGTAAAAGTAAAATCCTTAATATTTGAATTGGTATAAACGATTGGATATTTGAAAATTTGATTTTTTATCTGATCGTCAACAATATGATTTTGCACTTTTATAGTGTCTTGTGCATTTACAGTAAAAACGAAAGAAAACAACAAAAGAAGTAATGCCCAGTTTTTCCAGGCATTACTTTTAATGTTATTTATTTTAATCTTATTGATTTTCATTAAAGAAAATTTTAGTTGAAACCTCTGGGATTTGCAGTTATTTCTACAAAGTCATTCGTAGAATTATTTGTGTCCTGAAGAATAATTCTTCCGGCTATTGTAGTTTTGGTTTTTCTAATTACCGATTTAGATGAATATGCTCCAGAAGGAATATAGGTGTTTCCTCCATCAATTTGAGAAGGTAATTTTTTAGGAACTAAATTAGAACCTAAATCTCTCGTAGTGTCAACTCCATCAATAAGAGCAGCAATCGGAATTTGAAGTGCCATATTAGCATCTCCTTTCGGGTTTTTATATTTTTTCAAAGCCGCAAATTCCGCATCTGTCATTTTAAAAATAGTGTAAGCTTGTCTTCCTAATGAATCAAATATCATATCATTATTGCTGTTTCCCCAATAAGCGATATCTACATCCGGAACTGCTGGGTTTTGAATGTCATATTGATAAAGATCGCCAGAATAAGTTCCTAAGAATGATTCAAAATCTGCCGTACTCAAATCTACCGTTAAGTCTGGACTTACAATACTTACGGTTTTACCATTATTGTCAACATAGTTTGCTTTATGATTGATTCCATTTTGTGCAATAACAATGCTTGCTCCCGGTTGTACAGGATATTGTGTACCGTTTCCTGGAATTTTTATAATATTGATTCCATACACGTAATCTGTATTGGCAGCACTACCAATTGTCATTCCTTCAGATTTACTCCAGTCAAATTGCCCGTTTGGTAAAGAATATGCTAATACGGTAGATGAAGTAGCTCCGGTTAACTGCGCCATGTATAAACCATCTGCGTACTGAACCGTATTAGAATTATTATAGATTTCGATAAACTGATCTCTAAATATTGCTCCTTTTTTAGTGTCAGATCCGCCATAGTAAATTTGTTTAATGACAAAATCACCTACTTTAGAAGTTTTCATTTCAATATCAATTGAAGTTGAAGTAGCATTAATAACAACACTGCTTTCAGCTCCATTAAAATTAATTTCTGCTTCTGTTGGAGTATACCCAAAAGTCTCAGTAAATTCAGCAGACTGTATTACTTTGGTAGCCGTAATAGAATACGAACCCGGTAAAATTTGCTTAAAAAGAGCAACACCGCTTTCATCAGACTCAACTGTATATTTATTGGCTGTTTCTGTGTTAACAATCGTAACGCTTGCTTTCTTAACAACCTGACTGTTAAAAGTTGCATCGTATTTAAGCGAAACGCTAAAGTCTACAGGTTTTAAAGCTTCACTTTCGTTATCAT
>Ga0302347_1004471_pt1 | contig 11146 bp, 10 predicted proteins | sample PhyWR1_FD_202178 | JGI IMG/M metagenome (GOLD analysis project Ga0302347, IMG submission 202178) | Leaf surface microbial communities from wheat plants in UC Gill Tract Community Farm, Albany, California, United States - DLSL W.R1 (v2)... | ecosystem: Host-associated > Plants > Phyllosphere >...
CACCCACCTGCACTACAGCCGAACGGATTCCTATCTGATCACCACCCTGGGTCTGCTGAGCGTTGCCGTCTGTATGCCGCTCACCGGCTACCTGTCCGACCGCTGGGGGCGACGTCCGCTGATGCTGATGGGCTGCGGCGGATTCATTCTGCTAACCTGGCCTGCGATGCTGGTCATGAGCCAGGGGTCGGTTCCCAGCGCCATTGCCGCCATGAGTATGCTCGGCGTATTTGTCGCCATGTTCAACGGCGGCTGCGGCGCGGCAATGGTGGAGCTGTTCCCGACGGCGATCCGCTACGGCGGCATCGCGATCGCCTATAACCTCACCGTAGCCGTGTTTGGTGGGGTAACACCGCTGGCATCAGCAAGCCTGATCGCCTGGACCGGCGATCCGCTCTCTCCGGCATGGTACGTCATGATCACCGCCGTTATCTCTTTCATTGCCGTGTGGTTCGCTAAAGAAACCGCCGGAAAGATCCTCGATTAATGTCACCGGGAGGTGTTATGAAAATAAGCCACGTCGAGTGTTTTCCGCTCAAAATTACGCCGGAGCAGGTCTATCTGGGCGGCGATGCCGCCGACGCATCGACGGATTACTACTACCGTCCTGAGTACCGCTGCGTTTATTCGCGCAAGATGGAAACCTGTCTGGTCAAAATCACCACCGATGATGGTCACGTGGGCTGGGGCGAAGCGCTGGCCCCGGTTGTCCCGCAGGTAATTGCTGAATTGATCACACAACTGTTTACACCGCTCCTTATTGGTCACTCTCCCTTCTCCAGCGCGGTGCTGAACAGCAAAATGTATGACGCCATGCGCGACCGGGGGCACATTACCGGCTATCACATTGATGCGCTGGCGGCCGTGGACATCGCGCTATGGGATCTGAAAGGCAACATTCTGAATCTGCCGGTCTGGCAACTGCTGGGCGGCGCGTACCGTGAAAGCATCCCCTGCTACGTTTCCGGACTGCCTGAGCCGACGCTGGACGCCCGCTGCGCGCTGGCCAGGCGCTGGCAGGAAAAAGGCTTTACCGCGATGAAGCTGGCGCTGGGCTATGGCGTAAAAGAGGACATTGCCAACGTGCGCGCCATTCGCGAAACGCTGGGTGACGATGCGCAGATATTTCTTGATGCCCACTGGAACTACAGCGTCGCTCAGGCCGCTGAGCTTGCCACCGCGCTACATCCTCTGGGGCTGGGATTTCTTGAAGCTCCGCTGCTGCCGGAGGATATTAGCGGACATCGCGAACTGCGCGCCAAAAGCCCTGTACCGATTGCGCTCGGCGAAACGGAGCGCACCCGCTATCAGTTTAAGCCGTTTATTGAGCAGCGCGCCGCCGACATCCTGCAACCGGATGTCGGGCGTACCGGTATCAGCGAATTAATGCACATTGCGGCGCTGGCCGAGACCTGGAATATTCAGGTCGCCCCGCACCTGAGCGTCGGGCTGGGCCCCTGTATCGCCGCCTCTATTCACGTGGCTGCCGCAATTCCGAATCTCTTTATGCTTGAGTACCAGCCGCCGGTATTTGCTATCGCCAATCAGCTTCTTAACACGCCGCTTATCTGCGAGCAGGGACATTATCAGCTCCCGCAAACGCCGGGACTGGGAATTGATATCAATGAACAACGGGTACGCGAATCCGTGATGGGGGCAACATGTTAAAGGGAAATGTGCCAATTCTGGCGACCGCATTTGATGATAATGGCGACGTGGATTTTGCATCAATTGAACGGCTGGTGAGATTTCTGCTGGATCAGGGCGTGGACGGGCTGGCCCTGTTTGGCAATGCCTCTGAAGGCTATGCGCTAACCGGCAGCGAAAAAGAGGCGCTTTTTGCCTGCGTCAAACGTCTGACCGGAGATTTACCGCTGGTGGCGGCCGCGGGCGGAGCATCGTCAGCAGTGGCGATTGAGGATATTCAGCGGGTTCAGCGCTGGGGCGCGCAGGTGGCGATGGTCAACCCGCCGTCGGTAGTCAAACCCGGCCCCCAGGAGATTTACCACTTCTGGCGCGATATCTGTCAGGCCTGTGACATCGATATCATGATCCAGGATGCACCGCTGATGACCGGCGTCACGCTGCCAGTGCCGACGCTGGTCACCCTGTGCCAGGACTTTCCTTCTATCAAATACATCAAAGTAGAACAGCCGCCGACGACGCTGAAAATTACCGCCCTGAAAGCCGCGCTGGGTGACAGTGTTGGCCTGTTTGGCGGTCTGAACGCCGGTTTTCTGTATGAGGAGCTGCGGCGCGGGATTATCGGCACCATGCCTGCCTGCGAATTTCCCGATGTCATCAACGCTATTTTGCAGGCCTGGCAGCAGGATCGACGTGAGGCGCAGGCCTTATTTTACCGCTACCTGCCGTTTTTACGATACGGCGTTCAGCCAGGCATCGGCGTTGCCGTGCACAAGACCGTGCTGCATCAGGCCGGGATTTTCGCCACCGACGTCGTGCGGGAGCCTGCGAAACGCATTGATGAGGTGACGCGGGACGAGCTGCGCGATCTGACGAATACCCTGGGGCTGGCGGCGCTGGAGGGCGGGCGATGAACTATATTGCCGTCGACTGGGGCACCAGTAATTTTCGTGCCATGAGCGTTCGTAATGGCGAGGTGATCCGCACGGTGCAGGACACCTGCGGCGTCGGAAAATGTCAGCGGGAAGAACTGCCGACGATCCTGCGTCAGCAGTTGTTACGCCTTGAAGAGGCGTGGGATGCGCATTTACCGGTGCTGCTGTGCGGGATGATCGGCAGCAACATTGGCATCGCTGATGCAGGCTATCTGCCGCTGCCGCTCAGTTTTCGCGACTTAACCGGTAAAGGCCAGCCGCTTACCGGCATTTTGTCCGGGCCGCTGACCCTGCGCCCCGGCATCTGCGACCGGCGCACGCATGAGATTTGTCGCGGCGAGGAGATGCAGCTTGCCGGTGCGCTGACCCTCACCGACAGCACCACCTTCGCCGCCGTCGGCACGCACAGTAAATGGATGACGGTCGATCGTTCGCTGCAGCGCGTTGACAGCCTGCAAACGCTGATGACCGGTGAACTCTATCATCTTGTCCTGAACCAGTCGGTGGTTGGAAAAGGACTCCCCACGCAGGTTGCCTCGCCGGATGCCTTTCTCGACGGCGTGGCAACCGCGCAGGCCATTGATCGCCATGAGAAGACGCTGGTCAGCGAACTGTTCCGCTGCCGGGGGCGCTATATTCTTGGCGATCTACCACCGCAGGCAGCGGGTTCATGGCTGTCCGGTTTATTAATTGGCCACGAAATACTGCAGGGCCACCCACGTGGTACATCTGTCTGCTATATCGGCAGCCGCGAATTGCTGCCGCATTATCAAACGGCCAGCGCGGCGCTGGATCTCCCCTGCTCGGTGGTGGAGGCGGAAACGGCGCTGATTGCCGGACTGAATGAGGTTTTTCGTCATGATAACGGCTAGCCGCATTGTCGCCATTCTGCGCGGCATTACGCCGCCGGAATGCGTGGAACATATTGCCTGTCTGCGCGATCACGGCATTACGACCATCGAAATCACCACCAATTCGCCTGACTGGGAAACCAGTCTGAGGCGGGTGCGTTCCATTTTTGGTGACAACGTGCAGCTCGGCGCAGGGACGGTATTAACGCCGTCGCAGGTCGACACCTGTGCACAGGCCGGCGCGGAATTTATCCTGACGCCAAATCTGGATCTGCGGGTGGTGAAGGCGGCAAAACAGCGCGGCCTGCGGATCTGCGCAGGGGTTTTCACCGCCAGCGAGATTTTTACCGCCTGCGAGCATGGTGTAGATGTGCTGAAGGTTTTCCCGGCCGCGGCTCTGCCGCTGGATTTTCCGCAGTTAATCAAAGGGCCGCTGTCGACCCAAGCAATATTCTCGGCGGTAGGCGGCGTTAACAGCGAAAATGCCGCCGCGTATCTTCGTCATTATGACAGCGTCGGCATTGGCTCAGCGCTTTATCGGCCGGGTCAGCGGGTGGCGGTTACCGCAAAACACTGTGCGTTATTACTGAACGGCGGGGAATGATTCCCCGCTAATCTTGCGAGCAGCCGAGACTAAAAACTGACGCAGGCTGTCGATATTAAGGGTGTCTCCCTGAATATTCGACAGCGCAATCGCCGCCTGCATCCCCGGAATAATACAGGCCAGGCGATAATCGCCCGGTCCGTAGGCTTTACCAAATACCTGATGGTGTCTGGCTTCGTCGATATCTTTTTTCAGCAGCTGGTAATCATGAATACCGAGGCGGTCAATAATTTCCTCATCGCTCATGGTCGCCAGCAATTTAATGCCAATAACAGAATCCCGCACCGGAAACGATTCATAATTGCCAATCGCCCGGGCAATGCTTTTGCCACCGCGAGTATGCAGTAAATAAACCACCTCTTTACCGCTCAGCACGCCTATCACAATCGATACCGAATGGCTGCCGGTTTCCTCCAGCATATCCAGCACCGCGGTATAAAACGCCGAGTTATGAATGGCGCTGGCGGACAGGCGGTGAACCCCCATCCCCAGACTGTATTTTCGTTTGGCATTTCGCTGCACCATGTCCAGTACCAGTAGCGTTTGCATCAGCCGGGTAACTTTCGCTGAGTCGAGATCCAGTATCCGGCCAATTTCGCGGATACCAAACGGCCGTGAGCCGGCTGCCAGCAGATTAAGGCAGCGGAACGCATCGTAAACCGTACTGTTCATGGTGCTCGCCTGTTAAGAGAAAGTGGGTAATTTTGACGCCATCCGCCTCCGTCAGGCCAGTCTATTTTGCCTAAACCGCGAGGGATCAATCACGATTTACGCAAAGAGAGCTACTATTACGCCCAGCGATTGAAAAAAGAGGCAGCGGAATCCGGGAGAATGCTGATGCTCATACTGTGGAATACCCTGATCGTTCTGGCAACCGTTGCCGCGATGGAAATCATCGCCACGCTGGCGCATAAGCATATTATGCACCGCTGGGGCTGGGGCTGGCATCTTTCTCACCATGAACCCCGCACCGGCTGGTTTGAAGTCAACGACCTCTACGCCGTGGTGTTTGCCGTGCTGGCCATTGTGCTGATTGCCGTGGGCACCGGCGGCGTCTGGCCGCTGCAATGGATCGGCGCAGGCATGACCCTGTACGGCGCACTCTATTTTATGGTTCACGATGGCCTGGTGCATCAGCGCTGGCCGTTCCGCTACGTGCCGCGCGGCGGCTATCTGCGACGGCTGTATATGGCGCATCGTTTGCATCATGCGGTACGCGGTAAAGAAGGCTGTGTCTCTTTCGGCTTCCTGTACGCGCCACCGGTCGAAAAACTCCAGGCCACGCTGCGCAAGCGGAAAAAAGCGGCCCTTAACGCTCGCCGTCGCGGACAGGGCGCTGCCACAACGTCGCAGGACGCGGTGCCGGAGACCCTACGCGAGAGCCAATCGCCATCGTCGCGCCCTTAAGCAGCAGCGCCATCTTTTCCGCACGCGACGTCCCCTGACGCCGATCCCATGCGTGCGAGCCTGCCGCACTGACCTTAACGCCAATCTCCCGGTAAACCCCGTGCGCTGAGGCAATCGCCCAGGCCGCGCGCAGCGGCAACCCGGTCAGCCCGGCCCGTGCAGAGGCGTAATACGGTTCGGCGTGAGCCACCAGCCGCTGCGCCAGACGGGCCAGTTTTTCCCGCTGCGCCGGATCGCTGACCTGACCTATTGGCACATTTTCCGCTGCCAGCCACTGTGCAGGCAGATAACAGCGTCCGGCGTCGGCATCTTCGACGATATCGCGGGCAATATTGGTTAGCTGAAATGCGAGTCCCAAATCACAGGCCCGATCCAGTACAGCCGCCTCACGTACGCCCATGATCCGCGCCATCATCAGGCCGACCACACCCGCCACGTGGTAACAGTAGCGCAGCGTGTCGTCCAGCGTTTCATACCGGGTTTCACGCACGTCCATGGCAAACCCTTCCAGATGGTCAAACGCCAGGGCCTGCGGAATGGCATGCCGCAGCGCAACCTCCTGAAAAGCAGCAAATGCCGGTTCGCGCATCGGCGCACCGGAAAACGCGCGTTGCGTCTCGGTTTGCAGCGTCGCCAGCCGCTGCGACGCGCCGGTAGTTTCCTGATGCGATGCGGCAAATCCCAGCGTCTGACCATCAATGACGTCATCACAATAGCGGCACCACGCGTAGAGCATCAGCGCGCTACGGCGCGTCGCGGGCTCAAATAGCTTTGACGCGGTGGCGAAGCTTTTTGAGCCGGCGGCCATGGTGACAGTGGCGTGATCCATTAACGTACTGGAACTCATAACAGCGCCTCCAGCATCAGCCCGGCCGTCGCCTTTGCAGAACCGATTACACCGGGGATCCCCGCACCAGGATGCGTTCCTGCTCCCACCAGATAAAGATTCGGGATCAGACTGTCGCGGTTGTGCGGACGAAACCAGGCGCTTTGTTGCAGGATAGGCTCTACAGAGAATGCCGAGCCCAGATGCGCGCCAAGCTGGTCGCGAAAATCAAACGGGGTGAAGATCCGCTGGGTGACTAACTGGCTGCGCAGGCCTGGCATGTAGTGCTGTTCAAGGTAGGCAAAAATGCGGTCGCGCAGACGCGGGCCTTCCACTGCCCAGTCCAGATCGGCGGTGCCCAAATGCGGCACCGGCGCCAGCACGTAATAACTGCCACACCCTGGCGGCGCAAGCGAGGGATCGGTGACGCACGGCGCGTGAAGATACAGTGAAAAGTCCTCCGCCAGCGTGTCTTTGTTAAAAATATCGCTAATCAGTTCTTTATAGCGCGGACCAAAACAGACCGTGTGGTGTGCCAGCTGGCTATGATGATGATTAAGGCCAAAATAGAGCACAAACAGCGAGTTGCTCATGCGTTTACGCTTCAGCGCCGCCGCCCGTTTCGCCCCCACCGGATGGTGGCCTAACAGTTTCTCATAGGTGTGCACCACGTCGGCATTTGAGGCTACCGCTGTCGCCTCAATGCGGCGGCCGTCTTTCAACTGAACGGCACTAATGCGGTCACCCTCTGCTTCAAGGCCAGTCACTTCCGCATTCAGCTCCAGCGTGCCGCCCAGATCTTCAAACAGTTTTACCAGTCCCTGCACCAGCGCCCCGGTGCCGCCCCGGGCGAACCAGACGCCCCATTCACGTTCCAGCGCGTGGATCAGCGAATAAATAGAGGAAGTCGCGAAGGGATTACCGCCCACCAGCAGCGTATGAAACGAGAAGGCCTGGCGCAGTTGCTCATTCTTGATAAAGGTGGACACCATACTGTACACGCTGCGCCAGGCCTGAAGTTTCATCAGTTTGGGGCCGGCACGCAGCATGTCACGAAACGATAAAAACGGGACGGTACCCAGCTTCAGATAGCCCTCTTCAAAGACCGCCTGTGAATAAGCATGGAAACGGCGATATCCTTCGACATCGTCCGGGTTGAACCGGCGGATCTGCGCTTCCAGTCGCTCCTGATGATTGTCGTAATCAAATACTTCTCCCGTCTCCCAGCACAGGCGATAGAAAGGCGTCACCGGCAGCAGGTCGACATACTCCGCCATCGGTTTACCGGCAAGAGTAAACAGCTCTTCGATGGCGGTAGGATCGGTGATCACTGTAGGACCCGCATCGAAAGTAAATCCTTGATCATGATAGACATAAGCGCGGCCGCCCGGCTTATCACGCTGTTCAAGCAGCGTAACGGGGATCCCCTTCGCCTGAAGACGAATAGCTAAGGCAAGGCCGCCAAAACCTGCACCGATGACGATTGTTTTACTCATTGTTTGAAAGCTCGCAGCCGGGAAGAATAGTTGAGCGCGGCCTGCACGGCTTCTCCCACCGGTACCGGTGGTTTCCCCGTCAGGATACGCGCCATATCGGTCAGTCTGAGCTGACCGGCATAAAAGCGGGCAATAAGCCCGTCGTCTAATCGGTAAAAACGTTGCATCACCTGCCAGCGCCGCTCCGGGCGTCCGGCAAGAAACAGCATCCGGTTAAGCAGGCGGAAAAAGCGCTGCCTGCGCCACTCACGCCGGGCAGTGTGCTGAATCAGATCAAATAGCGCCCCGGAGGTCAGATCCTGCTGCCGGACAATGGCCTCCGCGAGATTAACCGCCTGCGGAAGAGAATAACCGGTGGTGGCATGAAAAAGCCCGGCCCGCAGACCACTACAGGGCTGACCGGCATGTTGCTGCCAAAATTGAGCCGCATCGCCTGCCAGCGCGATCGGCAAATTGCCCTGCTCTTCACGTATCAAATGCGCCAGCGACCATTCCTGCTGCCGGGCGTAGTCGCGAATATTTTCACGGGCATGTTGAACATCCAGCGTCGCGCGATCGATGTAATGGGTATCTTCGATTAACAACTCGTCGGCTGACAGGGGCAAGGTGTAGACAAAGCGATACCCTGCCTGCTGATCGACCGTAGCGTCCATTAAGATGGGCCGCGTCAAGCCATGCGGTTGACTGAGCCTCCACTGCTGGCCTAAAAACGCCTGGCAGCCGGTAATGAGGTGCGCACTGGGATGATAGCCCCGTCCGTCGATCACCGCAGGCGCGGTAAACATCCGGCCATCATCCAGGGTAACGGTGTCTGGCGTCACACAGGTGACGTGGGCATCAGTCAGCACGCTGTCTCCCGGCATATCGGCCACTACCGCAGCAAAGCGCTCAGAGGTTACGCTAAGATAGCCGCCGGGAAGCGTACGGTTTAGCGCCGGAAAGCGTACGTCATAACCGGACCAGCGGTGCGCCACCAGCGGTGCTATCCACTGATGCTGCGCGTCGCTTAGATCGTCCTGATGAAACGACCAGGTATGGTTGCCACCTGGCTGTGCACCTGATTCCAGCATCAGTACCTGCACTTGCGGCCGCCGCTGGCGCAAACGGAGCGCAATCAGCCCATTCGCCAGTCCGCCGCCAACTAAAATCAGATCCCAGCGCTGGCGCATTCTGCCCTCTCTGCCCGTACCGGACGACGGGTAACCAATGCCTGTTCAACGATCAGCGCTGCCCGTACTGCTCCGCCCGCGTGCCGGAGCACAGGCTGTAGCGCGGTCAGCCGCTGTCCCCAGCACGGATTAGTCAATAATTCATCAAGATGCTCAGCCAGCACGCGGTGGCTGGCATGGCGTGAAGCCCGACGACCAATGCCGCTGTACTCAACGCGCGCTGCCACCCCGGGTTGATCAAATGCCAGCGGAATAGCCAGTACCGGCGTGGCGCTGGCTATCGCATCCATTACCGTATTCAGTCCGCCGTGGGTGATCACTACCTGCGCCTGGCGCAAAACGGCGGGTTGATCGGCAAAATTGGTGACGCTCACCCCGTGGTTAGTCAGACCCGTGACCTGGCCCGGGTTTAAACCACCACAGTGAGCAATCAGTAACGGCACATCGACCTGTTTGCAGGCGCGGGCGATAGTCTGGAAAAGACGGTAACGCTGGCCCTGAAGCGTGCCCAGCGAGGCGAAGATCAGCGGGCGACGAGCGTTCGCCGCTGAGAGGGCAATCTGCGGCGGACGTAGCGGCCCCACCGCATGAAAGCAGGCGGGCAGCCGGCGCGGGAAATCAAAGCCGTCGATAGTCTGGCTAATTTGCGCCAGCGCGGAGAGGCAGTCATGCGAGCCATGACGCTCGCCCAGCCCAAACGCGCTGGCATAACGGGCAATCACACGGCCTTGTCGGCGCATAAGTAAATCGTAGATTTGCGTACTGGTACGGTAGATTTTCTGACTGCGTGGATCGGTCGCATAGCGAAACGGCATTACCGGCAGAGGAATGGTGTCGTCACGATTAATCGGCAGTGCGCAGGCAACCGAGACAAACGGTATGCCCAGCATCTCAGCTACCAGCGCGCCGGAAGGCTCCATTTGATCGACAATCACGCCATCGACCGCCAGCGTTTCCAGCGCGACCGGAAGCGTACGACACAACATGGCGGTGGTTCTCGCCAGGTCCGCGATCATCGGTAATATCCCCGCTCCCGAAGGCCGGGCAGCACGCGCCAGCGTCCGTGTCAGGCTGCCGGGCGGATGGCTATCTTCACCCACCGCATAAAAAGCAATACGTTTGTCGTGCAGTAACGTACAGGCGTCGACCTGCTGAATGAACGTTATCTGATGCCCGCGGGCAATCAACTGCTGAGACAGCGCTTCCAGCGCGCGGACATGGCTGTAAAAAGGCGGTGTTACTACGGCGAAGTGCCCCATTACACGCGGACCAGTGTCGCCTGACGCAACTGCTCTACGCTGCCGCTGCCGGTGCAAAAACAGGCAATGCGCAGCTGACTGAGGATAATCTGGAAATGGTCAATCACCGCGTCGGTGGATGAGGTGGCACTGCCCAGCACGCCAGCGGCCTGGCTGACGAGGCTGGCCCCCAGGCGCAATGCCTTGGCTGCGTCGATCCCGTCGGCGATCCCTCCTGAGGCGATCAACGGGGCCGTTGGCAGCGCCTGATGCAGGTGATGCAGCGCCTGTGCCGTGGGAATACCCCAGTCTGAGAATGCCATTGCCACGGCGCGATCGTGGCGAATAGTCGCCCGTTCGCCCTCCACCGCCGCCCAGCTGGTGCCGCCTGCGCCAGCAATGTCCAGCATCGCCACGCCCGCGTCGAGCAGTTGACGAGCGACCGGCACCGACAGCCCGGCGCCGACTTCTTTAATCACTACCGGCACGGGCAGTAAGTTTACCGTATTCTCAATCGCCTTAAGCACGCCGCGCCAGTCGCGATCGCCGTTGCGCTGTAAGGCTTCCTGAAGCGGATTAAGATGAATAATAAGCGCGTCGGCTTCAATCATGTCGACGGCCCGGCGGGCGTAATCCAGCCCTTTCGCCGAGGCGATTTGCGCCGCGCCGAGATTCGCCAGCAGAACAATGTCCGGCGCATACTGGCGTAGTTCGCGAGTCAGGCCGCTGTTAACATCACTTTCCAGCGCCACCCGCTGCGATCCAACGCCCATCGCCAGTCCCAGCGCCTGCGCCGCTTCTGCCAGATGCCGATTGATATGAGCTGCGCGTTGCGCCCCGCCGGTCATTGACCCGATAAGCAGTGGCGCATTGAGTACTTTGCCGAACAGTGACGTTCGCAAATCAATATTATCAAGATCGAGTTCAGGCAGGGCGCAATGTTCAAAACGCCACTGCTCGAAACCTGTTGAGCACT